>WNGA01010089.1_pt1 | contig 12941 bp, 12 predicted proteins | sample 5400061 | NCBI WGS metagenome assembly WNGA01 (sample SAMN13153366, study PRJNA577476) | soil metagenome | isolation source: 100 cm soil or saprolite under grassland replicate 2 | place: USA:California | collected 2016-06-15
ATGGCCGCGCAGTTCACGGCGACGAAGGGCCCGTGGCCCCGCGCGGACAGCTCGTGCAGGGTCCGCGCGACCAGCTCCTTGCCGGTGCCGCTCTCGCCGGTGATCAGCACGGGCGCGGGCGTGGGGGCGGCCAGCTCGATCAGCCGGTAGACCTCCTGCATGGCCGCGCTGGTTCCGACCAGCTTGCCGACCCCCCAGACCTGCTTGACGCGCCGGCGCAGCAGCGCCACCTCGCGGACGGCCTCCGCCCGCTCGACCGCCTTCGGGACCAGCATCTTCAGCCGGGCGACATCCACCGGCTTGGTCAGGAAGTCGTAGGCTCCCTCCTTCAGGGCGGTCACCGCCGTGTCGATGCTCCCCTGACCGCTGAGCAGGATGACCGTCGCGAAGGGCAGCTCCTCCTGGAGGGCCCGGAGCAGGGCGAGGCCGTCCAGCTTGGGCATCACGAGATCGGTGATCACGACGGACGGCAGGGCCGCCCGCGCCTTCGCCAGGGCCTCCTCGCCGTCGGCCGCCTCGTCCACCGAGTGCCCCCAGCCGGACACGAGGCTCGCGAGCCCCTTGCGAGAAGCCTCGTCGTCGTCGACCACCAGGATCTTGACGCTCATCTTCTCCTCGTGCACGCCGCAGAGCTCGGACAGGCGGTCCAGATACTCGCGGGCCTTGGTCGGCAGGTCGCCGTAGTCCCGGAGCCCCTGGGTGGAACTCTGCCATCCCGACAGCTCCTCGTACACGGGCTCCGCCTCGTGCCAGATCCGTTCCTCCTCGGGAAAATCGGTGAGGACGTCGCCGCGGTACCGATAGCCGACGCAGATGTTCACGGTCTCGCACGCGTCCAGCACGTCGAGCTTGGTCAGCGCGATGCTGTCGAAGCCGTTGATGCGCGCCGCATACCGCAACGCCACCGCGTCCACCCAGCCGCACCGCCGCGGCCGACCCGTCACCGAACCGAACTCGTTCCCCCGCATGCGGAGCAGATCGGCGGCGGGCCCGTGGAGCTCGGTGGGAAACGGCCCGCCCCCCACCCGCGTGGTGTAGGCCTTCGAGATGCCGAGCACGCCGTTGATCTTGGTGGGCGGCACCCCCGTGCCCGTCGACGCGCCGCCGGCCGTGGTGCTCGAGGACGTGATGAAGGGATAGGTGCCGTGATCCAGGTCCAGCATGGTGCCCTGGGCGCCCTCGAAGAGGAGCGAGGCGCCCGCGTCGACCCAGCGCGACAGGAGCAGCGCGGTGTCCGTGATGTAGGGGGCGAGCCAGCCCGCGTAGCGCCGGTACGGGTGGAGGATCGCGTCCACGCTGAAGGTCTCGGCGTCGTAGATCTCCCGCAGGAGCCGGTTCTTCTGGAAGACATTGAACTCGAGCTTCTCGCGGAAGAGTTGCTCGTCGAGCAGGTCGGCCATGCGGATGCCGATGCGCGCCGCCTTGTCCGCGTAGGCCGGTCCCACGCCCTTGCCGGTGGTGCCGATGCGCCGATCGCCGGCCTTGGACTCGCTGGCGTGGTCCAGCGCCGGGTGATAGGGCATGATGAGGTGCGCGTTCTTCGAGATGTAGAGGTTGCCGTCGAGAGAGACACCGCGCCGGACCAGCGACTCCATCTCGTCGATCAGCGAGGCGGGGTCGATGACCACGCCGCAGCCGATGACGCAGCGGCAGCCCGGGTGGAGGATGCCGGAGGGGATCGACTGGAGCACGAACTTCTCCTTGTCCACCACGACGGTGTGGCCGGCGTTGTTCCCGCCCTGGTAGCGGACGGTCACGTCGACGCAGCCCGCCAGCACGTCCACCACCTTCCCCTTGCCCTCATCGCCCCACTGGGCGCCGACCACGACGATGTTAGGCATGGCCCCCCTCCTCCAGACCCGGGAAGTGGCGCGCGGGATCCGCGAGCAGCTCGGCGACCTCGATGGTGCGCTCGCCGCCGGTCTCGAGCTCCAGCACGCGGACGCGGTCCGCCTCGCCTTCCGCCGTCCCCGGCCCGCCGACCACGAGCGTCCAGCGCGCGCGCTGCTCGCGCGCGTAGGCGACGGAGTCCGCGAGGGGCCGGCTGATGATGTCGCGCGCCACCGCCCAGCCCCCGTCCCGCAGGCGTCGCGAGAGCGCCAGCGCGCGCGTCTTCTCCAGCGTGAAGTCGATGATGAAGAAATCGGGACCGGGCAGGGCCACGGCCTTGTTCTGCGACTCCATGGCCAGGAGCGCCCGCCCCACCTCGAAGGCGAAGCCGGTCGCGGGGCAGTCGTAGCCGAAGCGCCCGAGCATCTGATCGTACCTCCCGCCGCCCACCAGCGACGCGCCCAGCCCCGAGACGTAGGCCTCGAAGTGCACTCCCGAGTAGTAGTCGAAGCCGCGCACCTCCCCGAGGTCGAGGAGCACCGAATCGGCGAGCCCGTAGGCGCGGAGCAGCCGGTAGACCTCCGCCAGGTTCCGGAGCGCTGCCTCCGACCGCGCATTCTTCACGAGCCGCTCCGCCCGGTCCAGCACGTCCCCGCGCCCGTAGAGGGCCGGGAGCGCCAGCAGCAGCTCCGTCACCGCCGCCGGCGCGTGGAGCTCCCCGACCAGGCGCTCGAGCGCCGACTGGTCCTTGTGGCCGAGCGCCGACCTGAGCTCGCGCGCGGCCGGCTCGTCGGCAGCCAGGTCTTCCAGGATACCGCGGAAGAACGCCGCCTGGCCCACGTCGATCTGGAACCGCTCGAGGCCGAGAGCCTGCAGGCCCTCGACGGTCATCGCGATCATCTCGGCGTCGCCCTCCGGGTTGGGCAGGCCGATCAGCTCCACGCCCGCCTGGTAGAACTCCCGGTAGCGGCCCACGTGGGGCTCGTCGTAGCGGAAGACATTGCTCACATAGGCGAGCCGGAGCGGCTTGGGCTCGTCCCGCATCCGCGTCGCCACGATGCGCGCGATCTGGGGCGTGATGTCGGCGCGGAGCGCGAGGAGGCGGCCGCTCTCGCGGTCCACCATCTTGAACATCCGCTCCCCGAGCTCGTGGTCCGTGCCCTGGGCGATGACGTCGAAGTACTCGTAGGCGGGCGTCACGACCTCGCGGTAGCCCCAGCGTCGAAACACCCCGAGCAGGCGCTCCTCGACGACGCGCTTCTGCGCCGCCTCCTCGGGGAGGTAGAGCTTGACCCCCTTGGGGAGCTGGGGCTGCCGAGCGCGCCGGTCCACGGACAGGTCCATAGGTAACCGAGGAAGCCCTGCTACCTGGCCGCCGGGAGCCGCCCGAGGTGGACGAAGGTGTTCATGCGGTGAACCGCCGCCCAGTCATCCCGGAACTCCAGCTCCGAGATCCCGGTGAACGAGACCTGAAGCGACCAGAGCCGGTCCAGCCCGAGCCCGAGAGCTTCCAGGATCAGGATACGGCTGGTGATGCCATGAGTCACGAGGCAGACCGTCTGGCCGTCGTGGGCCTCGCGGAGGTCTTCGAGCCCAAGGAGGGCCCGCGCTTTCACCTGGGCCAGCGTCTCGGCGCCGGGCAAGGCGGCCAGATGCGGCGTCTCGAGCCACGCCCGGTACAGGGCGGGGAACCGGGTGCTCACGTCGTCCACGGTCAGCCCTTCCCACTGGCCGAAGCGCATCTCCCTGAACGCCTCCTCGACCCGAACGGTCAGCCCCTGGGGCGTCGCGATGGCCGCGGCCGTCTCCTGGGCGCGCCGGAGCGGGCTGGACCACACCGCCGCCAGCCGCTCGACGGCGAGCCGGCCGCCGGCGGCCTCGGCCTGGGCGCGGCCGGCCCCGGACAGCGGGGGATCGCGCCACCCCTGGTATCGGCGCTCGCGGTTCCAGTCCGTCTCCCCGTGGCGCACCAGCACGAGCCTCAGCGACATGGCCTGACCGGGCTACGCGCGCTCCGCGAAGACCTTCTGGGCGGCGCGGACCGCGGCGCCGAAGTCCACCGGCTGCCCGAGCTCATGGAGCACCTGCTCCAGCGCGGCGAGCGCCGTCAGCACGTCGAAGTCGCCCACGTAGCCCATGTGGCCGAGGCGGAAGACCCTGCCCTTCATCTCTCCCTGCCCGCCCGCGATGGTGATGTTGTGCGCGGTGGAGTAGGTCGCCAGCACCTGCTCGCTGTCCAGGCCCGGGGGCGCCACGACCGCCGTGAGCGCGGGACTCGGCGTGGCCTTGGCGAACAGCTCGAGGCCCAGGGCCTCGACGCCCGAGCGCGTCGCCCGCGCCAGCCGCTCGTGGCGCTTGAGGACCTGCTGGAGCCCCTCCGCCTCGATCATGCGCAGGACCTCGCGCAGGCCCACCACGATGGACACGGCCGGCGTGAAGTGCGCCTCGTTCTTGCCGACCGCCTTCCCCTCGGCGGTGAGGTCGAAGTAGTACCTCGGCAGCCGGGAGGCCTTGACATGGCCCCATGCCTTGTCCGACAGCGCGCAGAAGGACAGTCCCGGGGGCAGCATCAGCCCCTTCTGCGAGCCCGCCACGACGAGGTCGACGCCCCACGCGTCCATCGGCAGGTCCGCGATGCCGAGACTCGAAACCGCGTCCACGATCAGGATCGCGCTGGTGGGCCGGGTCACGGCGGCGAGGCCCTTGACGTCGTGGAGCACGCCCGTGGAGGACTCGCTGTGCTGCATCAGGACCGCCCTGGCCTCCGGGTGCCGGGCGAGCGCCTCCGCGAACCGATCGGCGGGTACCGTCTCGCCGAAGGGCGCGCTGAGGGCGATGGCCCTGACGCCATAGGCCAGGCAGATCTCCTCCCAGCGCTCGCCGAACTTGCCGGCCCGGAGCACGAGCACGGTGTCGCCCGGCGAGAGCGTGTTGACCACCGCCGCCTCCATCGCCCCGGTGCCCGACGAGGTGAACGGGATGACGTCCTGGGCGGTCTGGAAGAGCCGCTTGAGCCCCGCCCGCACCTCGATGAAGAGCGCCTCGTACTCGGGCGTGCGGTGGTGGAGCATCGGCTGGGCCATGGCCAGCAGCACACTGGCGGGCACGGGCGTCGGCCCCGGCGCCATCAGGTAGTACTTCTTCATCGGGAGAGCTCCTTGGAAGAGATGATAGGCCTTGCCTACCCTACCAGACGGCGGTCGCCTCTGGCAAACGCGGTGCTCGGCCGACGTGCTTCACGAGCGCCCGAGCCGCGCGCGCGCTCGCGGCGCCCGCTTGACCGAGCGGCCGAGGGCCGTCACGAAGATCGCGTCCTTGCCCCGCGCGTGGGGCGAGAAGAAGGTCACGACGTCGTCGTCGTAGAAGGTGAGGCCGGTGGCGCCGAAGCGCTGCGCGTAGGCGGCCAGATAGAGCCGCCCGCCGATGATCCCGGCCTCGAGGTTGGCCGCCCGATAGCCGCGATTGCCCAGCCGCGCGAGGACGCGCTCGAGATCGGCGAGGAAGAAGACGGTGACCGATGAGGTTCCCCCGAGCGCCTGGTCGAGACAGAGGAAGGCGGAGTCGGCACGAACATCGCCGAGCTTCAGCGGTTCGAGCGCATGCGGGCCCGCATGGTACAGGTAGGCGCCCGGCGCGACGCCGTCCACCGCGTGGATGGTGAGATAGGGGTCCACCAGGCCGGAGGGCAGATCGGCCGCGCTGCCGCGCGTCGCGTGGAAGAGCGCGGTCGACAGCTCCTCGGCGGTGATCGCCGCGCCGGAGAACTCGCGCGTGGAGCCGCGCTTCTGAATCGTCTCGCCGAGCGCTCGGCCGGCGGTCATGCGCGGCGGCGGGAGCGCCGTGAGGCCGCCGAGGGGGACGACCGGAGCGAGACGGAATTCTGCGCTCTCGCGCCAGTCGATCACCTCGGCTTCCCCTTCGAGACAGGAATCGGCGTAGGCCTGGACGAGGAGCGGGTAGTCCACCTCCGACGACGAGAGCGGGACGATGGCCGCGTCCAACGGCGAGATCACCGGCGGCGGCGGCGCCGGCCGTCCCTCGCCGCCGACGGGGATCAGCTCGAGCGCGCCTTCCTTGCCGGCGTCGAGCCCCAGGAGCGCATTCACCTCGCCGTCCACGAAGGCCGTCACGACGCGCGCGTCGAGCCCGAGCGCCGTCGCGCTCGCGAGGAGGTTGGCGAGCAGGGTGCCGGAGTCCCAGAAGAGGTGCCGGTAGCCGCGCGCCTCGTACTTCCACGTATTGCGCCAGTAGATGGCCGAGACGATGAGCGTCGCCGGGCGGAGCGCCATGGGCTCGTCGGCGGCGGCCAGGGCCACCGCGCCGCGGAAATCGCCCTCGCGCAGTCGCCGGAGCGCGAAGTCACCGGGGCCGAAGTGATAGACCCCGGGCTCGAGGCCGGTCACGTCCCCGGCCACCACGTACACCTCGGTCTGGTAGAGCGCGCCCGTGGACGGCGCCGCGCGGAAGTGCGTCTCGGCGCCGCTCCGATACTTCATCGTCCTGGTGACGCCGGCCGAGAGAAACAGGAGGGCCGCCAGCCGCTCGAGGTCGAGCGGGCTCGACGAGCCGGGCGGGCCGGACAGCGCGGTGAGGGTGTCGGCGGTCGCGGCGGGAAAGTCTCGCGGCAGGGGGATCGCGGGCAGCTCGGGGTAGATCTTGAACGGGAGCGGCTCGATGTCCCAGTCCAGACGGTGCCCGCTCGTCTGCACCGACCGGGGCGAGTGCGCGGTCCGGGCGTGATAGTCACGGGCGCTCGAGATCTCTCGGTTGCGGGATGGCACGGCCCCCTCTCCCCCCCAGACCCCTCACCCTCTCCCCAGAGGGACGAGGGGTCACTGAGCGAAATTGTACGGGAAGCGGAAGACGCCGCGCTCGGTGATGATGGCGCCGATCAGCCCGGCCGGGGTGACGTCGAAGGCCGGGTTGAAGATGGGCGAGGTGGCGGGGGCGGTCTGGCGTCCCCCGACGCCGCGCACCTCGGCGGGATCGCGCTCCTCGATGACGATGGAGGCGCCGGTGGCGATGGCGGGATCGATGGTCGAGAAGGGAGCGGCGATGTAGAACGGGATGCCGTGATGCCGGGCGAGCACGGCCAGACCGTAGGTGCCGATCTTGTTGGCGGTGTCGCCGTTGGCGGCGATGCGATCCGCGCCCGTGACCACGAGGTCCACGTCGCCGCGCTGCATGACGAAGGCCGCCGCCCCATCCGAGATGAGCCGGTGGGGAATGCCCTCCTTGACCATTTCCCAGGCGGTGAGGCGCGAGCCCTGCATGACCGGCCGCGTCTCGTCCACCCACACGAGCGCGACCTTGCCGCGCTCGTGAGCGGCGCGGATGACGCCTCCGGCTGTCCCGTACCCCGCGGTGGCCAGCGCTCCCGCATTGCAGTGGGTGAGGATGCGCCCCCCGTCGGGGACGAGCGCGGCGCCGCAGGCGCCCATGGCGCGGTTGGCGGCGATGTCCTCGTCGAGGATCGCCTGGGCCTCGTCGAGCAGCCGCCCACGGAGAGCGTCGAGGGGGAGAGGGCGACTCGCGAGCGCCACTCGCCGCATCCGCTCCAGCGCCCAGAAGAGGTTGACCGCGGTCGGCCGTGTCGCGCCCAGCCCCTTGATGGCTTCCTCGAGATCCACCAGGATCCCTTCCCAGTCATCCGCCCGACTCTGGCGCGCCGCCAGCGCGACCCCGAAGGCAGCGGCCACGCCGATCGCGGGCGCGCCGCGCACGACGAGGGTGCGGATGGCATCGGCGACCTCCTGCCAGGAGGCGCAAGGCTTCTCGACCTCCTCGACCGGCAGGCGGGTCTGATCCAGGAGCGCGAGGCGTGAACCGTCCCAGCGCACCGGGGAAATCACGCGCGCGCTCCGTCCAGGCGGGCGCGGAGGTCGGCCAGGGAGTGCCGCTCCACCCTCAGCAGCTTGTCGCGGCTGGCGGCGCCGCTCACGAGCGCGATGGACGCGCGGGGGAGCCCGAGCGCCGCCGCCAGCAGTTCCACCACCGCCTGGTTCGCGCGGCCGTCGGTGGGCGGGGCCGTCACGCGGACCCGGAGCGCGGCCCCTTGCCATCCCACCACCTCGTTTCGCCGGGCGCGGGGCTGGACGCGGACCGGAAGGAGCGCGCCCTCAGGCCTTGTCGCCTTCTTCATCCGCGGCGTCGCCCTTGATCTCTTGATCCAGGAGGCGCTGGTACATCTCGACGGTGGAGCGGAGCGACTCGGCGAGCTGGCGGCGCATGCGCCTGAGGGCCACGATCTCGGCCTGGATCGTCGCCTCCTGCGTCCGCGCCGCCTCCACCATCCTCTCCCCCTTGAGCTCGGCCTCGCGCACCGTGAGGGTCGCCTCGCGGCGCGCGTTCTCCTTCATGTCCTCCACGACCTTCTGCGTGGTCACCAGCGTCTCCTGCAGGACCCGCTCGCGGTCCTCCAGGCCCCGCGTGCGCTCTTCGAGGGCCTGGAGCTGCTCCTTGAGCAGAGCGTTCTCCTTGAGCAGGGTCTCGAAGTCGCCGGCGAGATCCTCGAGGAAGGTGTCGACCTCCTGCACATCGAAGCCGCGGAACATCTTCACGGTGAACTGCTGCTGGCGAATGTCCATGGGCGTGATGCGCACGACGGTCTCCTCTCCTCCTTCAGTACAGCGAGCGGAGCAGCGTCGGCAGGACCACGCGCTCCACGAACTGGATGGCGATGACCACGATCAGGGGGGACAGGTCGAGCCCGCCGGTCTTCCCCGGGGGCAAGAGCCGCCGGATGGGCGCCAGCACGGGCTCGGTCGCCTGGCGAAGGAACATCACGATGGGGTTGCGCGGGTCGGGGCTCACCCACGAGATGAGGGCGGCCGCGATGATGACCCAGGAGTACAGGCCCAGCAGCCAGCCGATGAACTCAACCAGCGCGAACATGGTCGCACACTAGCTAGCTCTTCCCCAGCTCTCGCGACCGCAGGGTCGCCCGCTCCACTGCGTGGATGAAGGTGCGGCGCACCCCGCCCTCCTCCAGCGCGGCGATTCCCGCGATCGTCGTGCCGCCGGGCGAGGACACCATGTCCTTCAGCTGACCCGGGTGGGTCCCCGTCTCGAGGATCAGCTTGGCGGAGCCGAGCACGGTCTGGGCGGCGAGGGTCATGGCGGTCGCCCGGTCGAGGCCCATCTTGACCCCGCCATCGGCCAGGGACTCGATGACGATGGCGATGAAGGCCGGCCCCGAGCCCGACAGGCCGGTGACGGCGTCGAGGGCGTCCTCGTCGAGGACCACCACGCGCCCGACAGCGCCGAAGAGCTCCTGCGCCGTCTCCAGGTCCCCCGGGTCGAGACCCTCGGCCCGAGCGATGGCCGTGACGCCTTCGAGGACCAGGGCGGGAGTGTTGGGCATCACCCGGATGAGGCGGGCGGGCCTGCCGAGGTACGCGCGGAGCGTGCGCGTGGCCACCCCGGCCGCGATGGAGATGAGGAGCTTGCCCGCATCCACCGCGCCGGCGATCTCCTTCACCACCGCCCCCATGACCTGGGGCTTCACCGCCAGGATCACCACGTCCGATCCGGCGACGAGAGCGGCGTTGCTGGCCGCCGTCCGGATCCCGTACCGCTGCGCCATCTGCTCGAGCCGGTCGGCCCTCACGTCGGTGGCGGAGATGGTCCGGGCCTGGACCAGCCCGGCCTGGAGCAGCCCCTTGATCATCGCCTCGCCCATGTTGCCGGCGCCGAGGAATCCGACCTTCTTCTCCTTGATGCTCACGCTCTCTCCCGCGCGGGCCGCGGGCCGAAGATCGCCGTGCCGATCCGGACCATGGTCGCGCCCTCCTCCACGGCCGCCTCGAAGTCGCCGCTCATCCCCATCGACAGATGTTCCAGACCGGCGGCGTCTCTCAGCTCGCGCAGCCGCCGGAAATGCGGCCGCGTCTGCTCGGGATCGGGCGCGGCGGGCGGGATCGCCATCAACCCGCGGATCCGGATCCCGCTCGAGCCGGCGAGGGCATCGAGCAGCGACTTGATCTCACCGGGCCGGACACCGGACTTCTGCGGCTCCTCGCCTACGTTCACCTCGATGAGGACGTCCACCGTCCGCCCGAGCGCCCGCGCGCGCCGGTCGAGCTCGGCGGCCAGCTCCAGCCGGTCCACGGACTGGACCCAGTCGAAGAGGCGCGCGGCGTCCTTCGCCTTGTTCGTCTGCAGATGTCCGATGAGGTGCCAGGGCACCGGCCGGCCCAGGGTCTCGATCTTCTCCCTGGCCTCCTGCACCCGGTTCTCGCCGAGGGCCGGCACCCCCGCGGCGATCGCCCGCTCGATGCGCTCGACCTCGACCGTCTTGGACACGGCGACCAGCAGCACCTCGGCCGGCGAGCGGCCCGCCCGCGCGCAGGCCCGAGCGATGGCCTCCCGCACCTGTTCCAGGTTGCCGCGTATGTCCTGCTCAGCCATGAGCGGTGCCCGATTCTAACACGCCGGTCCGGAGCCGTCAGGGATGGCCGCGACGGCGACGAGCCGCCCCTGGCCCTGCCGGCGGCGGTAGGAGAAGAACAGGTCCGTGCGGCAGGCGGTGCAGAGTCTCGGATTGTCGATCTGCGCTTCGCTCAGGCCGGCCTCCTCGAGCTGAACCTCGTTGGCCTTCCAGAGATCGAGCATCCACTTGCCCGGCCCCGCGGCCGTGACCCAGCGCCGCCACGTATCGGGGAACGCCGCCGCCAGAGGATCGATCACCGGCGCGTCGACCTCGTAGCAGCATGGACCGATCGAGGGACCGATGGCGGCCAGGAACCTGTCCGGCTGCCCTCCCGCCTTGACGAGGGCATCGACGGTCACACGAGCCGCAGCTTCGACGGTGCCACGCCACCCCGCGTGCGCCACCGCCAGCCGGCGATGACGCTGATCGTACACCACGATCGGCAGGCAATCGGCGGTGAAGATCGCGACCGGCAGCCCGACGCGCTCGGTGATCAGGATATCGGCCCGCCCCGCCAGTCCTGCCCGGCGCGCCGTGAGCACCCGGGCGCCATGGACCTGCCGGAGGAACGCGACGGCCTCTTCGCCCAGTCCCCGGCTGGCCAAGAGTTCCAGGGCCCTCTCCTCGAAGGGCCCGGCGGGATCCCTCCACGGCCTGATCCCGGGAAAGTGTCGCGTGGTGAACAGATGAGGAAGGCCCGCCCGGGCCAACAGTGGGGAGGTGAGATAGCGCGGTGGCTCACCGTGAAAGCGCGGACCGAGCTCGGGCACCGACATGCTCAACGTATTCTCTCACGGGCCGACCATGTCGGCGCGCCGCCGCCCATCGCCGCGCCCCGGGCGCGCGGAGGCCGGCGGGTGAGATCGCGAGAAGCGGCAGGGCGCAGGCGATCAGCGCCCCGAGGTCACGCTGGTCGGCCCGGCTCGTACAGCCCGAGACCCGGGATGTCCGTGAAGTCCGCTGCGTTCAGCGTCCAGAGCAGCGCATCGTGGGTCAACGCGCAGGCAGCCACGGCCAGGTCGAGATCACGACCCCGGGCGCGAGCGATCCGGCGATACAGGTCGGCTGCGCACCGAGCTTCCTCCGTCCCGAACGCGATCGTCGAAGCCGCCGGGAAGAGAGCTGCCTGCAGCGCGAGCTCTGGCTCGAGACGCGGACCGCGCAGCCATTCATAGAGCACGATGGCGCTCAGCAGAATACGCTCCCCGCCGGCGATGGTTGCCCGCAACGCGCTGGCCGAGCGCTTCTGACCGGTCAGAGCGTCGACGAGTAGCGAGGTGTCGAGATGAATCACTCGACCGGGTGCCGGCGGCCGCCGCGACGCCGAGCTGCGCGGATCTCCTTCAGCTCCGCGTCAGTCTCCGCGGCAGGCCGGGCCGGAATCTTCGGCAGCATCGTGTCGAAAACATCGAGGAGCCGACGGCGCTCCTCCTCGCTCAGCTTGCCGACCCGATGCGCGTATTCACGGATCGCCTCGCGCACCACGGCACTCTGAGGCTTGGCCAGACGAGCCGCTGCCCGCCGGAGCGTCGCCACGGTCTCGTCGTCGAAGGTGAAGGTCATCTTGACCATACCGATGCCATACTACCATACTCCTCGCCATCGCCGGATAGAGATACGGCACGCCGTCCAGCACGGGGACACCGGCCGGACCCAGCACGACGCGCGCGGCGACGAGGTCCCACTGGATGAGCTGGCGGGTGGCGAGGCGCTCCTGCACGCGGAGCCGTTCCCTCGTCCAGAGGTCGACGAGGTCGAGCCCCTCCTCATGCCGCACCCGCGCCACCTCGTAGAGTCGCCAGTGGCTGAGGCGCATGCGCTCGAGGTAGCTGATCTCTCCCGAGCGGAGGCGTCCGCGCTCCCGGGCGAGGAACTCCTCGGTGACGGTCCGGCCGCGCGGCAGACGGAAGTCGAAGACGAACCACTCGAGGTAGGCCGTGCCGCTCTGCTCGAGCCGCATCGCCTCCTTCAGCTCGTCCTCGCTGCGACGAGCCATCCAGCCGACCCAGAAGTCTTCCTGGGCGGCAGCATGAGCCGGCTCGAGCTCGGGACGGCGCGAGAAGCGGAAGAGATGCTCGAGCGCGCTCTGGCGCTCGGCAGGTGTGAACACTGCGGGCGAGGCGGCTTCCTTGCCCAGACAGCATTTCTTGTACTTCAGCCCGCTGCCGCAGGGGCAGGGATCGTTCCGGCCCGGCGCGCTCACGACCTCGCCTCCTCATCGCGATCCCGGACGGCCTCCGGCTCGATGACGTAGCGGCCGAGGCCGAAGGTGGTGCCGCTGCCGACATGGGTCCACTGACCGAACACGAGATAGGGCCAGAACGCGGCCAGATCGCCCTCGTACACCGCGGTGCCGATGAGGCCCTCCCACTCCATGCGCCGGTCCTGGCGCGCCGAGTACCTGGCCCATCGGGTCCAGCGCGTCTCGTCGCGGGCAAGGCGCACCGCGCCCGCCGCCTCGATGAGTCCGCGGAAGTCAACGTCGAGCGGGCCCCCGTCGTGGAACGTGGCGAGCGACGAGAGACGGCCGAGGAGGCGGCGGAAGAGGACCTGGAAATCGGGCCGCCGCGCGAAGCCGCCATCGTGCTTGAGGCGCGTCTGGGTGATGAAGGTCACGCGGACGGGCCCCGTCGGGCACGAGAGAGCCCGGCAGTCCGCCAGCGCAACCGCGGCCTCGCGC
>WNGA01009678.1_pt1 | contig 12939 bp, 10 predicted proteins | sample 5400061 | NCBI WGS metagenome assembly WNGA01 (sample SAMN13153366, study PRJNA577476) | soil metagenome | isolation source: 100 cm soil or saprolite under grassland replicate 2 | place: USA:California | collected 2016-06-15
TGACGCACCAGCCCATCTTGAGCGTGGCGAACTGGTACACCTGCGGCGTGGTTCGCACGTCGCCGTGGCAGGTGGCGCAGCTCTCGGTGCCGAGGATCTTGATGTGCCGCTGGTGCGGAAAGCGCACGAAGCCCGGGAGCGCGTGCACGCGCGTCCACACGGGTGGCTGCCTGTTGATCCACGCCTCGCGGACTTTCTTAATCTCCGCCTTATCGGGCTCCGCGGACCCGCCGATTATCTGGTGACAGCCGAAGCAGGTCTGCACCGCGGGGATCCCCGGCTCGCTCGAGATGGTCACGGTGCTGTGACAGTACAGGCAGGGGATCTGATCCTGACCGGCGTGGACGTCGTGACGGAAGAAGATGGGCTGACGGGGACCCTTGAGCCGCCCCGTGTCGCTGATGACGGGAGCCTTGTAGCCGGACGCAGACTGACCGGTTTGTGCCGCGGCCGGGAAGGCGATCGACAACGCGATCGCAACGCCAGCCCCGACCCTCCCACTCCTCTTCGTCATCCAGAGCGCTCGATGGCGAATGGTATCGGTCTGTGTTGTGAAACGGCTTGCGGGCGCCGGAATGTAGCGCCAGCGATAAACGGCGCACAAGCCCTGCACACGAGGGCGCTATTCCGGTCGCGCCAGCAGCTGATGCTTCAACTCAATGATGTGAACGAAGGCGTCGACGGTATCGAGGTCGGGGAACTCCATCCAGCACCACCGCACGCCGCCTGCGATCCGGCCGTCGCGGATGGCCTGCCGCGATGTGCGCGGCAGGCCATCGGTCACCGCAAGCTCGCGCTCCTCGCTCTCGGTGAGAATGAACGTGCCCGAAAGGCACGTCTCCATCGGATGGAGGTAGCCGAGCTTGCGCCCGCCGACCTCGTACATCCAGACCCATTTCCAGGCGGTGCCCATGAACACCACCTGCTCGGTGACGTGCCGGAGCGCGCGGATACCTTCGCGCGCCCGCTTGAACCGCTGGGCGGCGCGCGCCGGCAGATCCCTGAGCGGCGCTTCGGACTTGGGACGCTTGCGCGGGCTGGCATAGAGATTCGTCGCCCAGTAGCCGGCCGGCTGGTGATCGATGGGGATCATGCCCTATTGTAAACCGCGCATGACCGAACGGAAACGCCTGGAGAGCGCGCCGGCGCGCCCCTCCATCACCCCCAAGCCGCGCTCCAGCTCTCCGGCCAGCGCCCCCGCTTGAGACGTGGGGGGCGCCTCCGCGCCCTCCACGACACCATACAGCTCGACCAGCCGGCCGTTCAGGCGCACCAGGCTCATCTCCTGGGGCGCGCCGGTCGCGCCCCCCTCGAGGGCGGCCGCGTCGCGGTCGAGCGAGTCGAGCGTGACCGCGAGAGGGCCCTGGGCGCGCTCCCGCGCTTTCGCCAATTCGCGCCGCAGCACCCGCACCGCGTCGAGTGCGATGGAGTCGCGACGCAACGCGCCCACGAGGCGCCACGCGAGGGCCAGCTGGCGCGCCAGCGCGCCGGCCGCGAGCGTCACGCGAGGATCCATGCGGACCGTGAGGGGCTGGGTGTAGGTCCGCCCGTCCACCGTCAGCCGTACCGTGTAGCGACCCGGCAGAACCCATGGCCCGCGTGGCTCGCGCGGCGTGTCTCCCCGGATCGCCGCGATGGGGTACTCGTGACGGAGCGCCGGCGGCGGCGGCTCGTGCAGATCCCACACGAAGCGGTGCATGCCCGCTTCCGTGCCGGGCGCCGCCGGCGGCCGGATCCACCAGAGGGGGATGTTCAAGTCCGAGTCGGGCGGTGTGGATGCATCGCCGCTCGAGAAGCGACGCACCGAGCGACCCGTCCCGTCGAGGATCTCGAGCACGACCGGCCCTGCCGGAGCGCGTGCGAGATAGTAATCGAGCACCGCCCCGTCGGGCGGATTTCGCCCGGCGGGCTCGTCGATCGGCAGCGGCGTGTCGGTGTTTTCGTTCCAGCGCACCCGCACCGCGCCGGCCGGCCGGTAGAGATACGCGTCGCTGGCGCCGGCGGCGGCCGCGACCTCGCGCATTTGGCGCAGTGGCGTGAGGTCGTCCAGGATCCAGAACGATCGCCCGTGCGTGCCGACGACCAGATCGCTGTCATGGATCACCAGGTCGCGCACCGACGTGGCCGGCAGGTTGAGTCGCAGCGACTGCCAGTGGTCGCCGTCGTCGAACGAGACGTACACGCCGCGCTCCGTGCCCGCGTACAGAAGGCCACGACGCACCGGGTCCTCGCGCACGGCGTTTACCACTTCGTTCGACGGTATTCCCTCGACGACCTCGGTCCACGTCTTGCCGCCGTCCCTCGTGCGGTACAGGTGCGGTCGCAGGTCGTCGAGTCGGAAGCGATTCACCGCGGCGTACGCCTCGAGCGTGTCGGAGTGCGAGGCCTCCATCAGAGAAACCTTGCTCCAGGGCGTGAGCGTCGCCGGCGTCACGTTCCGCCAGGTCCGGCCGCGGTCGTGCGTCACGTGGATCAGTCCGTCATCGGTACCGACCCACAAGAGGCCGCGGCTCCGGAACGATGGCGCGATCGTATAGATCACGCCGCGGTGGGCGCCCTTCTCGGGGTCGCGACTCGTGAACGCGCCCAGACTCTTGGGCACCTCGGGGGTGGCGCGCGTCAGGTCGGGACTCAGCGTCTGCCAGCTCGCGCCTCCGTCGACGGTCCGGAGCAGCACGTTCGTGCCCACATAGAGCGCGTGGGGGTCCACCGGTGAGAACAGCAACGGCATGGTACGCACCCAGCGGTACTTCCCGGTCCGCACCGGCTCGGGCGACACGTCCTGAACCTGGCCCGTGGTCCAATCGAACCGGGTGACCCGCCCGCCGTAGACGATGTCCGGCTGCAGCGGATCGGGCGCGACGTAGCCGTATTCCTCGACCCCCACGGGGTGCCAGTCACGGAAGGTGATTTGGCCGTCGTTGCCCCGGCTCACGATTCCGGCCGACCCGCTCTCCTGCTGACCGCCGTACACCCAATACGGGAAGCGGCGATCGGTCGCGACGTGATAGAACTGCGCCGTGGGCTGGTTGTACCAGGAGCTCCACGTCTCGCCGCCGTTGACGGTGACGACGGCGCCCTGGTCGCCCGCGAGCAGGATGATCTTGGGATCGCGCGGATCGATCCACAGTCGATGGTAATCGTCGCCGCCTGGGGCTCCGCGGAGTGCCGTGAACGTCTTTCCACCGTCGATGGACTTCCAGGCGACGATGTTGGCGACGTACACCACATCCGGGGTCGTGGGGTCGACCGCGACCTCGTTGAAGTCGCCGTCGCGGCCCCACAAGCGCTCGTCGGGGTTGACGAGCCGCCACTGCTCCCCACCGTCGTCCGAGCGGTACAGGCCGCCGCCCTTGCTGGCGCCCACGACCGCGTACATCCGGGCGGGCTCGCTCGCGGAGACGGCGAGGCCGATGCGGCCGAGTCCTTCCGTCGCGCCCGGGAGTCCGGCGGTGATCTGCCGCCAGGTCGTGCCGCCGTCAGTGGACTTGTAGAGCCCATTGCCCGCAGACAGGGTCCAGGAGCTGCCGATCTCCCACGGGGCCTGCCGCGCCGCCCACAGCACCGCGAACACGGTTTGGGGATTCGCCGGACCGAAGGCGAGGTCCATGCCACCGCTGTTCTCGTCCTTGTAGAGGACTTTCTGCCACGTCTCGCCGCCGTCGGTCGAGCGATAGATGCCGCGCTCCTCGTTCGGGCCGTAGGGATGTCCCAACACGGCGGCGAACACGCGGTTGGGATCGCGCGGGTCGACGAGGAGCGCGGGGATCTGCTGTCCGTCCCGCAGCCCAAGATGGCGCCAGGTGCGCCCGGCGTCGGTGGACTTGTAGATCCCGTCTCCCACCGACAGGTCGGGACGCTGCAGCCCTTCGCCGCTGCCGACGTACAGGGTCCGCGGATCGGATGGCGCGACGGCGATCGCGCCGATCGAACCGGTCGGCTGGTCGTCGAAAATCGGCGCCCAGGTGCGGCCGTAGTCGGCGCTCTTCCACACGCCGCCGTTGTTCACGCCGATGTAGAGGACCTCGGGCGTGCCGGGCACGCCCGTGGCGGCGACGGTGCGGCCGCCGCGAAACGGGCCGATCAGACGCCAGTGCAGCGCGGAGAACAGCGCCGGGTCGTACTGCTGCGCGCACACTGACGACCCGCCGAGGGTCGCGAGAGTGACGAAAGCGAGCAACGTGTGGGGCATTCGGGGCACACTCGGCTCCGTTCTAGAGGGGTCGGGTCGCGGCGCGAAACCGCGCCGGGTCGAGCAGCCGGGCGACCGACACGCCCGGCACCGCCATGCGGCCGTCCCTGCTCATGGTCAGCTTGATCACGTCCGCGCCGCGCCCGAACCAACGGGCGCTCGGCTCCACGTCCGACGGATAGACGCACGCCGGGAGCGCCGCGACCGCGATGTCTGCCTGGGAGCCGATCCCCGACTCGGGCATCGTTCCGGCCCAGAGCCGCGCCCCGCATTCCGCCGCGACCCGACAGATGCGGCACGCTTCCGCGAGCCCGCCGACCCGATGGACCTTGAGATTCCAGACCATCGGGCCGTCGAGCGCCAGGATCTGACGCGCAATCCCCGCGTCCCGCAGCGTCTCATCGAGGCACAGCGGCGTCTTGAGCGCGTGCGCGAGCCGCGCGTGGCCCACGAGCTCGTCGGGGGCGAGCGGCTGCTCGATGTACAGCAGGCCGGCGTCGTCCAGCGCGCGCAACGCGGGCTCGTGCTCGGGCCACTCGTAGGCGCCGTTCGCGTCCACTGTGAGCGGCAGATCCGTCCCGGCCATTCCCACGCGGGCGGCCCGCACGGCGACGTCATCCCACTCCGGAGCGACCTTGATCTTCACGCGTCGGTAGCCGTGCTGCAGCGCCTCGTACACGCGACGCGTCAGGGTCTCGGCGCGGCGATCCTCGGGAATGCCGAGCGCCACGCCGCAGGGGAAGCTCGCCCCCGGCGCGACGCCCAGCCGCTCGGCGACGAGCTGGGGCAGCCCCGTACTCCGGCGATGCGCCTCGAGGTCCCACGCCGCAGTCTCGATCCCCGCCCGGGCGAACGGATTGCCGCGCACGGTCTCTCGCAGCGCGGCGCCCACAGCCTCGGGGGAGTCGAACTCCCGACCGGCGATCCGCGGAGTGAGGACACGAGTGATGAGATCACGAGCACTGCCGAGCGTCTCCTCGGAGTAGAACGGCAGCTCGTCCGGGGCCGCTTCACCGTAGCCCACGTGCCCCTCGCCGTCGTGCAGCTCGACGACCACCGACCGGCGCGCGTCGATCCGGCCGCCCGAGATGATGAACGGCTCCGCGAACGGCAGCTCGAGCGCATACAGCTCAACCCGCGCGATGTGCATGCGCCCGCAGGTCGAGGAAACGGAGCTCGCCGTTCTGCCGCTCGAGCTCCCCGCGCGCTGCGAGCTCGAGCATCCCGGCGATCAGGCCGTCCCGCGGGTGAAACACGAGTGCATGGAGCGCCCGCTGGGGACGGGAGCCATGGGTGGCGGGGTACTCGGAGAGGGGAACCTGGAAGAAGGTGTGCACCTGGACGCTCTCGCAGCCGCGGCGGGCGTAGTCGATGATCATACGGCCGGAGCAGATGTTGCCGGTGCCCGCGAGAGGCTGGTAGGGGGCGGTAGAAGGCGGTAGAGGGCGGTATGAATCCAGAACCCGCAGGTTCCGATCGCTCAGGTCCCATCCTCCGAATGCCACGCCTTGCTCGGCGTCGAACAACCGATTGAATACCACGAGTGCGTCAGCCCCTTTGCATGCTTCCATCATCTCGATCTGGAACCGGTCATCGAACCGGGCGTTCATGAGCTTCACCGCAACGCGTACCGGGATGGGCGATGCGGCACGGATGCGCGGGGGCACCTCGCGCAGCCACCGCAGGATCTGCGCGCGATCGTCGGCGAGGGCGTCGCCCGCGAGCGTGGGCGAGAAATCCTTTTCCACGAGGAGCGGCGGCTCCCGCCAGGCGTTCGCCAGCTGCGCGGTCGTGTAGCGGTACTCAGCCTCACGGAACGGCTCCGCGAGTCGGGGGAGGTGGTACTTCACCGACGGGACCACCAGGAGCCGGCCCGCTCGAGTGAGGTCGCGTCCGGCGCGCACCAGGGCGAGGTAATCAGAGAACGGGCGATCCCAGCCTCGTCCTTTCCACGTGACGGTCCAGCCCGCACGGCCGGCGCCCGCCGGGCGCGGCTCGACCTTCATCTTCGTCTCGTGGATCGCCCATGCTGCCATGGCCCGCGCCCCGGTCTCGTCCTCGGCGATCACCGTCTTGAGCACCGCGAACGCGAGTCCTGCCGCGGCGTCATCCTCGAGCTGCCCGGGGTTGAGCGACAACTGGCCCGAGCCCTTGCCGATGGGATGCGAAACGCGCTCGCCCAGATAGCAGGCGGCGAGATCGATCCGGTAGGTCTCGCGCACGTGTGCCGGGAAGTCGCGCGGCAGCTCCCGCTTGAAGCGATCGAAGTCCCGTTCGAGCTTCGCACGCGCAAGCGGGTCGACTAACCCCGTGGCCGTGCCCCGGGGTCAAGTCGGGACAGCCGGAACTCGGGGGGCACCGCCTCCCCGGCGAGCACCACCTTAGCGACCAGCTCGCCGACGGCTGGCCCATGCTTGAAGCCATGCCCCGACCCGCCGCCCACGAGCCAGGTGTTCGCCGCCGCCGGGTGCCGGTCGATGATGAAGTGCTCGTCGGGAGAGTTCTCGTACTGGCACACCCGGGCCTCGACGAGTGGGGCGCCCTTCAAGCCCGGGAACCGAAAGGCGAGATACTCCCGCGCCGCCTTCAGGCGCTCCGGCGTGGGCAACCGCTCCCCGGTCGTGGGGTCGAACGCGGGCCCACGGGTGTCGTCCGCGACCTTGAACCCGCGCCACTCGTTGCCCGGAATCCCGTACACGAAACCCGCGCCGTGATCCGCCCAGACCGGCAGCGCCTGCTCGGTGAAGCGCTGGTCGCCGGGGGGCGTGCCGAAGAAGAAGACCTCCTGGCGGGTGGCGCGCACCCGGTCGCCGATGACGTCCGGGAACAGCTGCCCGAGCCACGGCCCGCAGGCGAACACGAACGCGTCGGCGTCGATCGTAGTCCCGTCGGACAGCTTGACGTCACGCAGCTCGCCTCCAGGGAGGCGCGCGCCGGGCTCCGCCGCGAGCTGGCGGTATTCGCCGCCTTCGGCGAGGAAGCCCTCGAGCACGACGGCGCAGGCGCTCCGCGCCGTGAGGTAGCCGCCGTCTTTCTCGAAGATGGCCCATCGCACCCGCTCGCAGTTGATCTGCGGGTAGCGGCGCGCGGTCTCCGGACCCGACAGCTCCTCGAACGCCAGGCCGGCATCCTTGAGCAAAGGCAGCGCCGCCTTCTCGTAGGCGTCGTCGCCCTCGACGAGCCAGAGCACGCCGATGGCATGGTACAGCTTCCGTCGCCAGCGCCGCTCGTGCTCTTTCCACAGCTCGAGCGCGCGCGCCGTCAGGCGCGTGTAGATCGCACGGGGGCCGTAGGTCGCGCGGATGACGCGGGTCTCGCCGCCGGAGCTGGCGCGCGAGTTGCCGGGTCCCCAGGCGTCGACCAGCGTGACGCGGGCGCCGCGCCGCAGCAGGTGGAGCGCGGTCCAGCCGCCGAACGCCCCCGCCCCGACCACCACCACGTGCCGTTGCTTGCTCATCGGAACCCAGCCCTTCAGGAAGGGAGACGCACCGAGCGTCGTGCTCGCGGCGGCGCAGGACTCGAGGAACGACCGCCGCGGGATGCGCTTCACGACGGGGTGAGGCGCGGAGTGCGCGCCTCGCGGACCGCAGCGCGCACGGCGTCCCGCTCAGACGACGGCAGGCTCGGGCCCCACGGATCGTCGCACGCGTCGTCCGGGATCACGCCATCGGCCGCGAGCGCCCACAGCATCCGGCGGACGTAGCCCTCCATGGGGGGAACGAACGTCGCGCTCGCGAAGCAATCGCACACGCCGGACAGACGGACGAATTTGCCGAAGTCGCCCGAGCGGAACGATTCCATCAGCGCGACGTGGATGTCGGTGAGCGCCGCCCCCATGCCGATCAGCGCCGCCCGCGCGCCCATGGTGAGCGAGTAGCCCAGGAAGCGGTCCTCACCCGTGATCAGCAGCTTGTCCGGGTGATCTCGCATCAGCCCGGCGATCCGCTGAAACGTCACCACCGAGTCGAGCGTGGCCACCTTGATCCCGATCACGCTGGGGAGCGCCAGGATGGCGTGCAGGATCTGGTTGTCGTAGGCGACGCCGCCGGCGGCCTCGTACAGATAGAACGCGATCACCGGGAGCTCGCGGCTGAGCGCCTCGTGATAACCCACCGGATCGTCCGCCCGCGGAAAGGCCAGCAGCGCGTTCGCACCGCCGGCCTTCGCGTCGACCGCCATCTCGAGGCTCGTCGCCCCCGCGACGATCGGGCTCATGGGGAGCGCCGCCCGCCACGCCGCGAGCACCCGGCGCCGCTGCTCGCGCGACAGGTGCGGCCCGCGTCCGGTGTGCGCCCAGACGGCCACGCCGGCGACCTGGTGGTTCGCCATCCACGTGGCATACGCCTGCTGCGCGTCGTCCGCGAGCTCCCGGCCACGGAACGGGACCGGGACGGCAGGGATCAGGCCCCATTCGAAGGCGTGGGTCAACGGCGCAATCCTCCGCGCGCGTTTTCCGCGTCGATCGCCGCGCGCTGCGCCGGCGCCAGCTCGAGCAGATCGAGCTTCGCGATGCTCGCCTCGGGAATCCGCAGCGGCTGCCCGGTGCCGAACACGAACCGCTCGACCCCGATCGTGCCGAGCAACGTCTCGAGGTGGCCTTCCGGCGTGCCCCAGATCCAGCTCACGTCCCACCAGAGTCGCGCCGCCTCTTCGGGGGTCGAACCGAAATGCACCTCTTCGATGAATCCGCGATCGGCGTGCGTGATCACGAGCCGCACCTCGGCGTCGCTCCGAACCAGCGCCCGCAGCGCCGCCGCGGGAAGCTCGGCGGCGTGGTCGTTGGGGTGCCGCTGGCGCCCGTCCTCCAGGCGCACCGCCATCATCAGGGGCAGGTTCGCCGCCCCGCACGCCGCAGCAAGGACGCGCATCTCGGGCCCCGTCGGGTCGAGCCCGTAATACAGCGGATCGCACCGCCCCGCCGGGGCGCCGCGGTCCGCCGCCTCCCCAACCGCGTCATCCCACCCCGAGAGCCCGGGATGCAGCGCCGGCACCGGTTTGAGCCGCGGCTCGCGCGCCACTGTGTCGTACAACCAGGCGTTCCCCTCCATTGGCTGACGCCAGAACAGGCTCGGCAAGTGGCTCACCCAGGCTTCGTCGATCCCGGTGCGCGCCATGGCGCGTAGCAACCCGTCGGGCGAGGTCCCGGGTACCCGCCGGTACGGATACGCGCCGAGGAAGGCGTTGACATCGATCCGCATCAGTCGGCGGGGAAGGCGCCGCGCGGGAAGATGCGCGCCGCGTTCCTCCACTGCACGAGCTCGAGCTCGCGCGGCGGAAGCACACGCTCGAGATAGCGTAGCTTGGCCCAGCCGGTGTCCATCGTGAGGTCCGTTCCCCAGAGCAGTCGCTCCACACCGACGGCCTCGACGCACGCGTCGAGCATGCCGCCGTCCACCCCGCTCCCCGAGAGATCCACGTAGACGTTGGGCGCGGCGCGTACCGCGGCGAGTGAGTGTTCCCAGTCGCCGCCCCCGCCGATGTGCGCCAGGATGAATCGCACCTGCGGGTGGCGCCCGGCCAAGGCGGCGAGCTCCTGCCCGTCCGACGCTTCCTGTCCCGGCCAGTCGCGTCTCCGGTGCTGCCACACGTGGTGCAGCACCGGAACCCCCCGTTCCCTGGCCAGGTCGCAGATCGGGTCGAGCAGGGGGTCGGTCGCGCGGCGGCTGGCCGCGAGCTTGATCCCCACCATCCCGGCGTCGAGGCAGCGGGCGATCTCGGCGCGCGCGTGGGACGTGTAGTTGGGGTTCACGGTGACGTAGCCGCGGATCAGGCCGGGATGCTCCCGCTCGAGCGCCAGGAGGGCGGTGTTGCCTTCCTCCACGTCCCGGGGCGACGGGAAATAGATCGGCGATGTCCGGCCCCAGCTCCCGAGGATCGAGGCAACGTGGATCGTCACCCCGATCTTGCGCCCCGCCGCGAGCCGGCTGGCGTTCCGCTCGCGCCAATCGGCCCGGGGGGTTGCGGCATGGTAGAAGTGGGCGTGGACGTCGATCAACATGGCCAGAATCTGGGTAATACGACGCTACGACGCCACGTTGCAGGCGACCTGCAACCGTTCTTGCGGCTTGCGACTTGGCGTCTTGCGCCTGTGTTGTATCTTGTGCCATCACTCGAGCCGCAAGGGACCGCCATGCGCACGCCGCCGCCGCCGACTCCCCCGCGCCCTCCTGGAGGGCCGCCGCCACGCGGTCCCACGCCCCCGCCCCGCGGCCCCACGCCACCACGGGGCCCGACGTCGCCCAAAGCCGGGCCGCCGCCCCGGCCATCCGTCAAGCCCGCGGCGGCCAAACCGCGAGCCACGCGCAAGCTCCCGGGGTGGCTCGCCCGCGCGCAGCGCCTGCTGCTCCAGCCGATACAAGAGTGGACGACGATCGCCGGTGAGTTCAGCACGGCCGGCCCGATCTACCTGCGCTATCTCGCCCCGATCGCGGCCATCGGCCCGGTGGCGGCAACGATCGGCGGGATCGTATTCAGCGAGCGCGGCAGCCTGCTGACGTTCGGTACCGTCCCGATGAATGCCGGGACCGCCGTGCAAGCCGGGGTACTCGAGTACGTGCTCAATCTCATCGGCGTGTACGCGTTGGCGATGGCGATCGACGTGATCGGGGGCTCGGTAGGGGGGCAGCGGAACCGCGTGCAGGCCCTGAAGGTCGCGGCCTACGGGAGTACGCCGTACTGGCTCGCCGGCGCGTTCGGGCTCTTCCCGAGGATCGAGCCCCTCGGGATGCTGCTCGGGCTGTGGAGCGTGCGGCTGTTCGCCCAGGGACTGCCGGGGGTGATGAAGGCGCCGCGCGACAAGACAGCCGCGTATACGCTTCTGACGAGCATTGCGGCCGCGCTGATCGTCCTCGTCATCACGGCGATCATCACACGCCTGGTTGTCGCCTAGTGCCGTTCCCGGAACGCCGTGCGCGTCACCCCACCCTCCCGGCCGATGAGCGATGCCGCGACAGCGAGCCCCGCGATCGCGAACAGGGCGAGCGCGGCGCAGTCGAGCGGCACCGGTAGCTCACCGCCGTAGCCCGCTCCCGACCACCTGCCGAGCAGTGCGTGTTTCAGCAAGTCCACACCGTACGCGAGCGGGTTCGCGTAGGCGGCGGCGCGCAGCACCGGACCGAGATGCCGCACGGGGTACAACGCACCCGACAGAAACAGCATCGGGAACACCACGAAGTTCATGACGCCCGCGAAGTTTTCGATCGAGCGGATGCTGGCCGCGAGCACCACACCGAGCGCGCCCAGCGCCAACCCTGAGAGGACGACGGCAACGAGCCCGAGCAGCGCCCCCGCGAGCGTGGGTCGCAGGTGCACGAGCGGGAGCAGCAGCCCCGCGACCACGATTGCCTGAGCGGTACCGAGCAGAGTCGCGCCCAGCGCCTTGCCCAACGCGACCGTACTGCGTCGGATAGGCGCGACGAGCACCATGCGGAGCACGCCGGCCTCGCGGTCGGTGACGGTGGAGAGGGCCGCGAGCAACGAGCCGAACATCACCACCATCCCGAGCAGCCCGGGCGCCATGTAGACGCGGTAGTCGATCTCGTTCCGCCCCGCGAACACGCCTGCGAACCCCGCGCCGGCGAACACCAACCACACGAACGGCCGCCCGATGCTCGCGAGCACCCTGCCACGCTGCCGCAGGAACCGCACGAACTCGCGTGCGACGATCCCATACACCGCGCGCATGCTCACGCGCCGTCCGTTTCGGCCAAACGATGGCCCGTGTGCGCGAGGAACACCTCCTCGAGCGAGCCGACACCGGCCGCCTGCTTGAGTTCGGCCGGTGTTCCGAGGGCGACGAGCCGTCCGTGATCCAACACGGCGACGCGATCGCACGGCTCGGCCTCCTCGACGTAATGCGTCGTCAGGAGCACGGTGAGGCCGGACGCGGCGCGCAAGCCGCGGATCCGCTCCCACAGCGAGCGGCGCGCGCGCGGGTCGAGACCGGCCGTGGGCTCGTCGAGAAACAGGATGCGCGGCTCGTGTAGGATGCCGCGGGCGATGTCGGCCGCGCGCCGCATGCCACCCGAGAGCGTCCGGACCGGGTCATCCCGGCGCTCGAGCAGCTCGAACACGCGCAATAGCGCGTCGATGCGCGGCCGGGCGACGCGGTCCGGGAGACTCCACAGGCGCGCGGCGAAGCGCAGGTTTTCCGCGACGGTCAGGTCGCGATCGAGGGTGGTGTCCTGGAACACGAGGCCGATGTTGCGCCGCACGCCGAGGCCCTCCCGCACGACGTCGTGTCCCGCGACACACGCCGTGCCGCGCGAGGGCGCGAGGAGGGTCGCGAGCAAGTGAACGGTGGTGCTCTTCCCGGCGCCGTTCGGCCCGAGCAGGCCGAAGAACTCCCCATCCCGGACCTCGAGGTCGAGCCGATCGAGCGCACGGATCGCGCCGAAGGTCTTGCCGAGGCCGCGTGCGTCGATCGCGGCGGCGGTCATCCTTTCGCGGCGAGCGCGCGCGACACGGGCGCCGCGCGATAGGTCCACTCGACGGCCTCCGCCGCGCGCTCCACCTCCGCCACCGCGGCGTCGATCAAGTGGCGGTGGGGCGATAGCGAGCACACCGGATCAGTCAGGCCCGCGTCGCCCGCCACCAGGAATGCCTGACAGCGGCAGCCGCCAAAGTCCTGGGTCTTGCGCGGACACGACCGGCAGGGCTCGGGCATCCAGGCGTCGCCCCGGAACCGCGCGAACGCGTCCGAGTGCTCCCAGATCCACCCGAGCGGGTGCTCGCGCACGTTTTCGAAC
>WNGA01009680.1_pt1 | contig 12939 bp, 12 predicted proteins | sample 5400061 | NCBI WGS metagenome assembly WNGA01 (sample SAMN13153366, study PRJNA577476) | soil metagenome | isolation source: 100 cm soil or saprolite under grassland replicate 2 | place: USA:California | collected 2016-06-15
GCATCGCCGCCGCCGAGGGCGGCGCGCTGCGAAAAGCGCAAATGCGGCAGATGATCGAGCCGTTCTTGCCTCGAGCCGAGGGAGCCCTCCGTGCGCCGGAAGTCGCCGAGTTGCTGGCGCAGCGGCAGATCGCGCTGGTCGATACGCGCGAGCCTGCGGTCTACGCCCGCATGCATCTGCCCGGGGCGGTCAACATCCCGCTCGCCGAAATCCCGACCCGACTGGCCGAGCTCCACATGCTCCCTGCGGAGCCCGTCCTGTACTGTCGGGGAGGGGAGCAGACCAAAGAGCTCGCGTCCAAGCTCGCTGGGGAAGGAATGCCGATCTCCTTTCTGGAGGGCGGCGCGCTCGCCTGGGAAGCGGAAGGGTTACCCGTCGAGCGCCCCGACTGAGATTCCTGCGTCCGATCTTGCTCGCGCGGTTCACGTTAGCGTCTTCGCTGCCTCGAGAGCAGCCGCCATCACTTCGCGCACCGTGACTCCGCCACGTTCGGCGAGGCGTACGCAAGCGTCGAACTCCGGTTTGACGACCGCAGGACCATAAGGTCCGGCGCTCACCTTCACGGGGATCACACCGAAGGGAGTCGCCACCTCGACGACACGGCGGGGTCGCTCGACCCGGCGTACGGGCGCGATCCGCACACCGATCGAGGAGGTCTCGCGCAACATCGTGACCGCGATCGCATCGACGCGCTCACCGGTCGCCAGAGCGGAGAGCGTCAAACCGGGTCTGCCCTTTTTCATGGTGATGGGCGTGGCCCAAGCATCGAGGGCACCCGCCGCGAGGAGCGCATTCAACGCGTGCCCGGCGAGCTCGCCGGTCATGTCGTCGACGTTGGCTTCGACGATGGAGTGACTCGCGCCCGCGTTGGGCGCCGCAGCTTCGCTCTGCCCGAGAACCACGCGCAGCAGGTTGGGGCGACCGGCGAGCTCGCGTTGCCCGCCACCCCAGCCGACCCGCCGGGGCGCCATGGCGGGCCATCGCTCGAAACGTTCTGCCACGCTGGCGACGATGGCGGCGCCGGTCGGCGTCACGAGCTCCGCCTCCACGTCGACGCCGTACGTCGGCACCCCCTCGAGGCAATCCACCACCGCGGGCGCGGGCAGGGGCAGCGTGCCGTGGCGCGCCTTGACGAATCCACGTCCCATGGGCAAAGGCGAAGCGACGATCGCGGCTCCGAGCCACTCGAACGCCGCCGCGGCTCCCACGATATCGACGATGGCGTCCACGCCCCCCACCTCGTGGAAGTGAACCTGCGAGAGCGGCATCTTGTGCACGTTGGCTTCTGCGTCGCCGAGTTTGCGGAAAATACGGCGCGCTCGCCCCTTCGTCCCCTCAGGTAATTGGCTTTGCGCGAGCATCGCATCGATGTCCCCGTACGTCCGCTCGGGCTGCTCGCCTCTCAAGTGGACGTCGAAGGTTCTCGCCACGATCCCACTCCGATGCACGTGCCCCAGGTGGATCTCGAATCCAGAAACGGGCAACGCCGCCAGCGCTCTTTCGATCACGTCGTACGGCACCCCCAAATCGAGCAACGCAGCAAGGATCATATCGCCCGCGATCCCGCTGAACGCATCGAGAAAGAGAATCTTGCCTTTCCCTTCCCCCTCCCCCAACTCGTGCTCGTGCTCGTGCTCGTGCTCGTGCTCGTGCGAATGCTCGTGCTCGTGCGAATGCTCGTCGTGCCCCATCCTTCCCCCCCGGGCGCGAGCATCCGCCCCATCGCCATCGCCGCGCCGAACCCATTGTCGATATTGACCACCGTGAGCCCAGCCGCACAGCTCGACAGCATCGAGCAAAGCGGAGCAAGCCCACCCAAATGCGCGCCGTAGCCCACCGACGTCGGAACGCCGATCACCGGCTTGGCCGTGAGACCTCCCACGACGCTCGGCAGAGCACCCTCCATTCCCGCCACGACGATGACTCCCGATGCCGCATCCAGCGCGGGCTTGCGGTCGAGGAGCCGGTGAATTCCCGCCACTCCGACATCGTAGACACGCAGCACCTCGATCCCCAACATCCGAAGCGTCTCCGCTGCCTCTTCGGCCACGGGCACGTCCGCCGTGCCTGCGGTCACGACCGCCACCTTCCCCGTTCGTGCGACGATCGGAACGACTTCGATGGAGGCCGTACGGGCCAGCGCCGCATAGCTCAAAGCAGCCATTCGTTTTTGGATGCCCTCGGCCTTGGTGGCGTCGAGCCGCGTAATCAGGACGTTCTGGCCGGTACGGGTGAGTTCCTCGGCGATGGCCACGATCTGTTCGGCGCTCTTCGGTTCGCCGAAGATGACTTCTGGAAAGCCGAGACGTAGCGCACGGTGATGATCCACGGTGGCAAAACCAAGGTCCCGAAAAGGAAGATCGCGTAGCTCCGAAAGCGCCTCGTCGGTCCCCACGCTGCCCGCGCTGACCTGTTCGAGGAGCGCCCTGATACGCTTGACGTCCATGGGGCGCATCTAGCGCAGCCAGGCCGAACTGTCGACCTTGATTCCCGCGCGGTTTCGCAGCAATTCTCGGCCATGCCTGCTCCCTTGGCCCCGCTCATCGGCTTCGCCCTCGGTGTCGGCTTCGCATGGTGGGCCCGCGAAGAGCTGGCCCGCTCGCAAGCGGGCTCCGGCATCGGTACGCGATCGCTGGTCATCGTGACACTCTTCGCAACCCTGGTGTTCGCACCGATCGGCGCTTACTTTCTGGCTTTCGAAGCCGATTGGTCCTACGCCTACTTCATCGATACGCGTCGAATCCCCTCGGCCCTGCAGCTGGCGCTCGTGCTGCTCGATGCAGCGTCGGTGCCGGTCGGATTCGCCGTTGCGGCTCCGCAAGCCAAGTCCCGCAAGCTCGTCCCGCTGGTGAGCATGGGCGTTCCGCCGCTCGTGCTGGTGCTGGGATGCATCGCCGCCACGGCGGGGCGGCTCGGGATCCAGGCGTCGTATGCGCAGTTCCACGGCGATTTCGGGACGCGGCCCATCGCGGGCAGCTCCCTCGGCTACGCGCTGCTCTGGATGGATACCGTGCTCGTTTTGGGGGTCGTCTGGACGGGCCGCCACGTCCAGAAGCTCGTTCGGCCCGCTCGCGTATGAACGAACCCTTGACCGTGCCGTGCCGGCCAGCCACTCTCCGGACGTCATGACCGAGCGACCGATCGAACCGCTGCTCGCGCTGGCGTCCCAGCTCGTCGAACGTGCTCGAGCGGGCGGCGCCGATGTCGCCGAGGTGATCGCCCGCGCCGGGTCGGAGCTCTCGGTTCGCGTGCGGCTGGGCGAGACCGAGCTCGTCGAGGAAGCCGGCCATCGCTCCGTCGGGATGCGGGTCATGAAAGGGCAAAGGGTCGCACTGACGTCGACCTCGGATCTGACCCCTTCCGGTATCGATCGCTTCATTTCCGACGCGCTCGAGCTCGCGGATCTCTCGCAAGAAGACCCATTTGCGGGCCCAGCCGATCCCGACCAGATCGCCAGGGGCCCCTTCCCCGACCTCGAGCTGTTCGATCCGGCGATGGGTGACCTCGACGCGGAAAAGGCAATCGCCATGGCCCGCGCCGCGGAAGATGCGGCTCGCCAGTCCGATGCTCGTATCACGAACAGCGAAGGGGCCACGGTTTCACGCACGGCCGGTGTCATGGCCCTCGCACTCTCCGGGGGGTTTCGCGGTGGGTACCGCGGCTCGTATTCTTCCGTGTACGTCGTGCCACTGGCCGATGACGAAGGGGGCAAGAAGAGGCGCGGATTTCATTATTCCGCGAAGCGCTTTCTCGCCGAGCTGGAAGAGCCGAGCGAGGTAGGAAAAGAAGCCGCGCGCCGCACGCTGCGCAAACTCGGTGCCCGCAAGGTGCCGACCTGCGAAGCGCCGGTCATCTTCGATCCCGAGGCCGCCCGCTCGATCATCGGCACCTTCGCCGGGTGTGCGATGGGGAGCTCGATTTGGCGCAAGTCGAGCTATCTCGCCGGACGCGAGGGCACCGAGGTGGCGAGTCCGCTCGTCACCCTCGTCGATGATCCCCACTTGCCGCGGGCGCCGGGCTCCCGTCCTTTCGACGGCGAAGGTCTGCTCGGTCGAAAGAACTGCGTCGTGGAGCGCGGCGTTCTCAAGACGTACCTCTGCGACAGCTACAGCGGCCGAAAGCTCAGTCGCCCGTCCACCGCGAGCGCTTCGCGCGGGGCGGGCGGCGGAGTCGGCGTGTCGACGTCGAACTTCATCGTTCAGCCGGGCGATCTCACCAACGAAGCGATCGTGGCCAAGACCGAGCGCGGGCTGTACGTCACCGAGATGATGGGCTTCGGTTTCAACGCGGTGACCGGCGACTTTTCGCGTGGCGCCGCGGGTTTCTGGATCGAAAATGGCGAATTGGCTCATCCGGTCAGCGAAGTCACGATCTCTTTGAACCTCGACGAGCTCTTGAAGCGAATCGATCTGGTGGGAAACGACCTCGATTGGCGAAGCTCCGCGGTCGCACCCACGTTCCGCGTCTCCGCGATGACGATCGCGGGAAGCTGACTGCGTTCAACCCTACTCATTCTGCGCGCCGGGTGTCGCGGAGCCGTTGATGCTCGGTGCGAAGGCTGTCGGATCGTCGTCGAAGCTTTCCGGCGATGCGCGCGCGATCGAGACGCCGTTTTTCGTCTTGACGGCGGGAAAGGTGGAGACGACCGCGCCCGACGCATCTCGGAGGGTGAGCTTCTCGCCGTCGTTGGAGAGGCCTCCCCGACCGAGCGCCGGAACGCGCAGAACGAGGGTATCCGGCGGTGCGATGGGATCGATCCCGTCATCGGCGACGTAACCCTCCGGCACGACCAAGGCCCAAGCGCCGGGCTCGAGACCCGCGTCCGGCAGCACGGCTCGGCCGCCGCCGTCTTCGAGAACGAAGCCGCCGAGCGACACCGCTGCCGTCCCGTCGTTGAAGAGCTCGACCCATTCCTGGGACGGCTCGGCACCCGCAGGATTGGCCATGACCTCGTTCACGACCACGTGCGCTCGCGCTGGCGCAGGCTCGACGAGAAACTCGTTGGCTTGCACGCGGCCACCTCGATCGAGCACCGCCAGGCGATAGAAGCCGCTTTCGGGCATGGGCCGAACGACAAAGCGCTTGGCTCCGCGGCTCGAGCGCACGATCGTCTGTTGCCCGGTGTCGATCGTCCACAGAATGGCCGCTTCAGGTGGCCGCACGAGGATGCGGTCGTCTTGCACTTCGGCGCAGCCCGGTCCGAAACGAAGCTCGGCCGCCCCACAAACGGCGGCATCGCTCAGCAGGACGTCGGACCTCACCCACAGCATCGTCGGCTCGAGCCCGACGCGCGAGCCATCGCTCAGCGTCGCCGCGGCGGGCGCCAGTGCCGTCGGGCTGCCGGCCACCGCGGCCAGCGGCGGCGTCGGATTCAGCGCCAACCAACTGATGCACCTGCCCACGACGAACGGCGCGCCCGTGCCGAGAACGATGCGCCCCGGCACGGCCGCCGGAGCGAGCGCGACCGGCACGTCGACCGAACCAACATCGCTCGCGCCGCACCACACGGCCGCCGTCGCCGCAGGTGCCTCATCATCGCGATCCGGCCACACCCGCGCGAGGACCGGGATCGCATCGAGGGCGGCGACCGTGAAAGGCATGGCGACCGCCGGGTCGCTGACGACGACGCTGTAGATGGCCGCGGGCTCCAGCTCGACCAGGGGGGCGACTACGAGAACCGATGGATCCGCGGTGATCCAAGCGAGCGCCGGCAAAGCGCGAGTGGAAAGCGACTGCGGAACCGTGGCGCGGGCCAGATCGCGCAGCTGGGCAGCGCCGAGGACGCCGGAGACCAGCATGACGCGCGGCTCGAAGAGGGGGCGATCGAACACGACGCTGATGCGGGTGACCCGCGAGACGGCGCCGTCACTTGCCATCGGATCGAACTCGAGCCGCGGCGGTCTCGACGCGTCCGGCGGCGCGCCGGCTTGCCCGCCGCCCATCCCGGCCCCATCCCGCTTCGGCAAGGGGCTGCCGCAGGCCGACAAATACAAGAGGGTCGCCGCAGCCAGAAGCTTGCGTTCGATGCCGTTCACCTCCCTCGTTCGGCCAGTGGCGTCCTCGGTTGCGTTCTCGAGGCCTCCTTTTCGCGGTATGCTGCCGGCGCGTGAGCCCCGAGGAGATCAAAGCGTTGCGAACCGCGCTGCAGTGCTCGACGCGCGAGCTCGGCGACGCGGTGGGCGTCGATCAAAAAACGATCATCGAATGGGAAGCGGGGCATCTGTTCCCCACCAAGAAGTTCGTGGATCGGATGCTCGCGCTCAAGGAGAAGGGCCCGAGTGCCGTCCCCAAGAAGGCGCGCGGCGCCGCGCCCCCGCCGATGCGTGTTCTTTCCGATCCGACGCTATGGGAGATCCTGCGAAAGCTCGTGGCACACAAGAGGCTTCGCGACGAGGTTGCCAAGCTCGCAGCCGGCTACAGCGATCCGGCCGAGGAGTGACTCGTGGGAGTAGCGCCACTTCGATGATCGATCTGGCAGCGAAAAACTGGCGAAGTAACGCTAGCTCGAAATATCGGGATCGGTGGCCCGGCTCATGTCGGAAAGAGGGGGTCTCGAATCGGGGTCGGTGGGTTGGTCGAACGGGTCGTCGCCGGCGGGGAGGTCAGCGACGTGCCGCTCCGTGGGAACGGCCGGCTCCGTTTCGTCGGGTGAGCTTGTGCCCGTACCGACCGCCGTCGCGGCCGCCGCGAGCGCATCGACATCGGCATCGGTCGTCTCGTCGCCGGAGGCGGCCATTTCGCGGTCGAACGCCCGGCGCGAGTCTTCGGAAAGCTCGGTGAACTCACGAAGCGACGGTAGGTCCTTCAGCGATCGCAGGCCGAAGAACTCCAGAAAGTTCGCCGTGGTTCCGTACAAGAGCGGGCGCCCGGGCTCGTCCTTCTTACCGAGGATCTTGATGAGCCCTCGATCGAGCAGCATCTTCATGACCGGACCGGAGTCGACGCCGCGCACGTCATCCACTTCCGGACGGGTGATGGGCTGTCGATAAGCGATGATGGCCAGTGTCTCGATTTGGGCGCGCGTCATGCGCACCGGTTTTTTCGCTGCCGCGTCGCGAACGAAGGGACCATAGACTGGATTGGTCCGGAAGATGAGGCCCCCCCCGACTTCTTCGAGGTGGATGCCACGCCACGCGTACTCCTGGCGAAGCTCGTCGACCAGGGCGCGAACCAGCTTTCTGTCCGCCTTCCCCGCCGCCTTCGCTATCTCATTCAGGGGCAATGGATGATCGGAGATGAAGACCAACGCCTCGATGAGGCCTTTCAAGTGGGCTCGGCTCACGTCGCCGGTGGGCACGGTCGCCACGGGAACCTCGGACTCCTCGGGCCTCGATACGGGTTGGTCCGGTTGCGTGTCTCGCTCGTCGATTTCGGCGCTCATGATGGACTCCTTGTGCTCGCGCATCGCAGGCGGGCCGAAGGCCGCGCCGAGTAACATGATTAGGCAGCTGGCTCTCCACCTTCCGCGGGCGGGGCAACGCTCTCGGCCGGCGAAAGTTCGATGAAAATCGGCGCCAGAGGATCGGCCTGGTAAAGCCGCGTCATCTTGAGACGTGTCATCTCGAGCAGCGCCAGGAACGTCACCACGAGGTCGATGCGCGTTCGCTGTCCATCGAACAGTTCTTCGAAAGCACACGAGTGGCACCCCGCCAGCCGCTCGCACAGCTGGACGATGCGCTCGGTGACCGTCATGCGATCGAACGACACTTCGTGATCGAGGTTCACCTTGGCCCGCGCCATCACTTTGCCGAAAGCGTCCAGCAGATCCCAGACTTCGATGGCAGCGAGCGGTGCCGGCCCTTCCGCCTCGGGCGCTTTTGCGCCGCGAAGGAACACGTCGCGGCCGAGCGCGCCGCGCTCGTTGAGATCCGCAGCGGCTTGCTTGTACTTCTGGTACTCGAGCAGCCGGCGGATGAGTTCGGCGCGCGGATCGGCGCCTTCTTCTTCGAGAGTGTCTTCTTGGCCGGCCGGCTCGACCGGGAGCAGGGTCTTGCTCTTGATGTGGGTGAGCGTCGCGGCCATGACCAGGTATTCGCTCGCGACATCGATGGAGAGTTCCTGCATCAACGAGATGTACTCGAGATACTTCTCGGTGATGAAGCTCACCGGAATATCGAGGATGTCGAGCTCGTGCTTCTGAATGAGATGGAGCAACAGATCGAGCGGACCCTCGAAGGCGGGCAGCGCGACCAGGTACTCGCGCGGATGCAGCTTCTCTGCTTCGGGCACTCCGCTCATGCGAGACCGTGCACGATCTGCGTTTGAAAGAGGGATTGCAACATGTTCATCACGAACCGAATCGGACGCGACACCAAAACGTCGCTCAGGAGTGGAATGTTGATGATGACGATGAGCAACACGAATGAATAGGGAGCGATGGCCGCCTGAAAATCGTCCATCGAGCGCGGCAGAAGGCGACTCCCATCGAGAGGCGGAATGGGCAGGAAGTTGAAGACCATCAGACCGACGTTGATTTGGAACATCGCCGCGAGAAGAGCGCCCACGCCCGTCGTGCGACCGGACGCATCCCAAATCCCGCCATTGATACCCTTCAACGCAGCGAAGAGTCCCAGGGCGATGACCGCGAGCAGCAGATTCGCGATCGGTCCGGCCGCAGCGACCAGAGCCATACCGGTGCGCATCGGCACCGACGGGCGAAAACGAGCGGGGGTGACCGGCGTCGGCCGCGCCCATCCGATGAACCCGAATCCGCCGGCGAGAATGAGATTGAGCGCGGGAATCAGCAAGCTGCCGAGAGGATCGATGTGGGTGACCGGAGAGAGCGACAGCCGCCCTTGGCGTTGCGCCGTATCGTCGCCCAGCCGATACGCGACCCATGCGTGGGCGCACTCATGCACCGACAACGAGAGCACCATCACCAAGAGATCGAGTGCGAGAATGCGAACGAGGACCGGCAGAGGCTGACCGAGCACGGTGCGCAGCCTAGCACTTCTCTCTGCTAGGCTCCCCTCCCACGATGGGGTCGCCGTCGAGCATCTGTACGATTTGCGGTGCGAGGTATGAGGCCGGCGCACTTTTCTGCCCCAGGGACGGAGCGCCGCTCGGCGCCGCAGCGCCCAAGGGGGCTGATCCGTTTCTCGGAATCGAGCTCCTCGGACAGATCCGCATCGAGCAGCTGATCGGCATCGGATCGATGGGTCGCGTGTACCGCGCGTTTCAAGCGGGTGTGCAGCGGCGCGTCGCCGTGAAGATCCTGCATGGCGAGCTTTCCGGCGATGCCACGCTGGTGGCGCGTTTTCATCGCGAAGCGCAGATTGCCAGCCTACTTTTGCATCCGAACGTCGTGCAGGTCTTCATGGCGGGGCAGCTGCCCGATGGTGTACCGGGTGCCGGCGCCATGTACATCGTCATGGAGTACCTCGATGGCATTTCCCTGCGCTCCGCGCTAGCCGCCGCCGGCGGGGCGTTACCGCTTCCGCGAGCGCTTCGCATCGTGCTCCCCATCTGCGAAGCACTCGGTGAGGCTCACAACCAAGGGGTCGTACACCGCGACCTCAAGCCGGAAAACGTGATGTTGATGCGCCGAGGGACCGAGTCGGATTTCGTCAAGGTGCTCGACTTCGGCATCGCGCGCCTGCACGGAAGCAACGTGGCGGCGGTGACGCAGGCGGGACTCATCTTCGGGACGGCGCGATACGTGTCGCCGGAGGGGGCTCTCGGAAATCCGGTCGGTCCGCCGGCCGACGTCTACGCCATCGCTACGATCCTTTATCAGATGCTCGCGGGGCGGACCCCGTTCGAAGGGGATTCGGCGGTCGGCCTGCTCGCTCAGCAAATCAACGACGCACCTCCTCCGATCCGATCGCTCTCGCGCGCTTCTTACGTTCCGGAGGCGCTCGCTTCGGTCATCATGGCGAGTCTCGCCAAGCGCCCCGAGGACCGCTGTCCCGACGCTCGCTCGCTCGGTCGCGCGCTCGCCGCCGCCGCGCGAGCGAGCGGGCTGGTGCCTGAAGAGCTCGTTTCTCGCTCCGCCGTCCTCGGCGCTCCTGCGCCACACGCGGCATTCACATCCGTCGAACGCACCAAGCAACAGGACTTCACGGCGAACGTGGCGCAAAAAATCGCAGCCGCGAATCCGATCGACGACTCCGCCGGTCAGACGGTCGACAACGAAGCCGCCGATCGTGGGCCGCCGTCGGGGCCCGCTCGAAAAAGTAGCCGCGGCGCGCTCGCCTTCGTCATCGGATGCGTCGTCGGAGGAGCCGCCCTTGCCGCGCTGGGAGCGCTGCGAGTTTCGGAGCCGTCTTCTCCGGAGAACGTCTCGGCGCCTCCCAGTATCCCCGAGCAGGGCTCTCTAGTTCACGATGCAGGTCCCGAAGTCCAATAACGCGCTTGACTAGCGCGTTCCCGCCGCAATCGAGGTACGCTGAAAGAGAGCGCACTTGGGTAAGCTCCTCATCTGGTTATCGGCGGCCTCCGTCTTCGCGATCGCCGCACCCTCTCGGGCCGAGGAAACGGCCTCGACCCGCAGCGCGATGACCACCCGCGGGGTTCGCCCGTACACGCTGGCCCAGCTCGGAGTGGGTCTTCTCACCCTGCCGGCTGCCGATGTGTGTTTGACCGCCACGCAATGCAGCAAGGGCGACACCAGCGTCGAGATCGATTTCTGGCAGATGTACCGAGCCAGTCCCGCCTTCGCGATCGGCGCCGGCGCGTCATTCGCCCTGCGCCCGACGACCGACACGCCGACCACACAGATGATGGCCGAGTCGGGCGTGACTCGATCGCACACCCGAAGTTACTTTCTCGTCGAGGCCCAAGGTCGGTACTACTGGCTTCGCTTCGAAACGATCGAGGCGTGGTTCGGTGCTACCGCCGGGGGGGTCATCGTGAGCGATCGTTATGCAGTCGAGGGGGGCGAACAGCCGACCGCGGCGCTCATCGGCCCCCGCTCATCGACGGTCCGCACCGAAGGAGGTACCCTGGGGCTTCTCCTCGGCGGGCAATGGTCCTTCGCCCCCAACTGGGGGCTCGGTATTTCGGCTCGCTACATGCGCTGGTTCTTGCCTCACGAAGCGGCAACGTCGGTCTTTCTCGATCGGGCGACGCTGACCGACCAACAGAGCGTGCTCAACTTCGGCATCTCCTGTAGCTATCGCATCGCCCTCTAGCATGAGCGTATCGGGGGGCGGGCAGACTCACGCCATCGCGGCGTTCACGCCCGAGTCGACGGCGTCGACATCGGCCGTCTTGAGCGGACCGGCATCGCCGGTGGGACAATCGAAAGGTGCTCGACCGATCTGACGCGTACCGAACCGCGGCATGAAAAGAGCGAGAACATAGACACGCAGGCAGAACCACCAGAAGCTGCGGGGCTTGAGCTCGGGATGAATCTCGGCTTGGATCTTGGCGTGCAACGCGGGTAGCGTGCTCCAATGGGCGCCCGCTTGTTCGTGATGGGCCGCGTGAAGCCCGTTGTTGAAGAGCAAGAAGTTGATGGCTTTGCCGGTGAAGCTTCGGGAATGATTGTGCGCCGACCACGGGTCGGTGTGGACGTGCTGGATGTAATTGAAAAGCATGATCGTCCAGAGGGCGAAGAATGCCGGCAGGCCGAAGGCGAAGATCCAAACCTCGATGCCCCGTACGATTCCGAATTTCGCGATGGCGGCCGCGATGAGGAGCGCGTGCGCCCCCGCCCACACCGCGTATTGCCCGATGATTTGTCGATAGAGCGCGCGATTGTCGCGCCGAGCCTTGCGAATGTAAGCTTTGATGGGTTCGGACTGAAAGTAGGCCGACACGAAAAAATACGTCGACGCGACGAGCGCGTTGTGGCGGTTCGTGTAGCGCCAGGTGATGGTGGCGTCGCCCGCCTTGTTCACGAGCTTGTGGTGGTTGAGGTTGTGGGTCGGAATCCACCCGAACGTCGGATACCCGTAAAACACCGAAAGCCAGCAGCCGAATACGTGGTTCATTCGGCGGCTCTTGAACGTGGGACAATGATTGTGATTGTGCGCAATCACGCCCGCGGATAACGCGAAGTAACAGGCGAGCGGACAAAAATAGAGGATCAGGTCGGGTCGCGCATATTGCGCGATCCCGAAGACCGGCATGAACAACGCCCACAGCAAGGTGCGGTAGTCGGCGGCGTATCGAGGACGCATGACCGGCGCGAAGGATACGCCGACTCGCCGCGTCCGGACAGCAATAACGGCTGCGTAGCGTCGTTCGCAGCGAGTCAGCCTCGTACGAGAAGCGCGATAAAGCTTGCGATTCTCTCGAACAGCACCGCCGTCAACACCAAGAGCGCGAGCGAACGGACCGGGGCAAGAAAAGCATGCAGGTGCGCCGGCGAAGCCGCGCGAGCCATGAGCGCACCGGCGACTTCGATCATGATGGACGCCGCAAGGAGGGGAGCGGCGATCGCGACGGCGATGCCGATGCCGGTCGCGAGATCGTGCGCCGCGCGAGCCAGTCCATTTTCGATGGCCGGCGGAGCCGTAGCGAGGACGGCCACCACGCGCGCCGGCCCGCCGGTTGCCAGAAACAGCGTGGCGCTGAGCAGCGAGAAAAGCACGGCGAGCGGCGTGGCGCGACCTTCGACGGTCGGCATCATCGCGGGATCTTGCGCGCCGCGCAGCGCGTCCACGACGCCGCCCGCCATCGTCGCCGCCCAGAGCGGGATCGCCGCCCCGAGTGCGACGACCGTGCCGCGCAAGAGCTCGATCAGCAAAAGCACCGGAAAGGGAGTCGGCCCGACCGCCAGCGGCCGAACCGCGGGAATGAGCAACAGGGCGAACAGAAGAGCGGCGGCGGCACGCAGCGGCGCGGAGAGCGCACGTAAGCCGAACGCGGGAACGATCGCGACCAAGGGCGCCACCCTCGCCCAAGCGAGGGCCCAAGCCGCGAGGTCGATTCCACCCGCGTCGAGCCATTGCGCGAGCGTCTCGAGCAAGCCCGCGTCCTTCATGGGCTCCG
>WNGA01018616.1_pt1 | contig 12939 bp, 10 predicted proteins | sample 5400061 | NCBI WGS metagenome assembly WNGA01 (sample SAMN13153366, study PRJNA577476) | soil metagenome | isolation source: 100 cm soil or saprolite under grassland replicate 2 | place: USA:California | collected 2016-06-15
CCGCCGACGCAGACGGACGAGAAGACCCTGAGGCGCGGCATCCTCTTCCTCGTGCCGGCGATGGCGCGACTCTTCCGCTTCTCGCAGCATTTCGGAAAACCGCCTGCGCACGCGATGGATGATTCCCTGTCCCTCGGACTCCTCAATTGGATCCTCGTCGGGCGCCTCGTAATAGAGCTCGTATTGATCCGCCGTCGCGGTCGGAATCAGGAATACATCCATGTTTGACGGCGATTCGTATGGCGCGCGACGGCCGGCTGCGTCCGCGTCATCAGTTGGGAGGACGGATGGGGCGCGGCTGACGGGAGCGCTCGACTGGTATCGCAGGATGTCCGGCCTGTTGCCAGGCACCGATGACAACGGACGCAACCGCCGTAATGGAATCATTCAGACGCCTCTCGAGCACGGCCAGCTGTTCCTTCGCGAGCACCTCAAAATACCCATCGTCGTAGAACTCGCGGCCCTGAGCGGCCTTCCTATCTGACTGAAGCACACCTTCTGCCAGTTTGTAGCTGTCGAGGAGCGTCTGAAACATGAATTCTCGCGGGTCGATTACCGGCCGCGGCGCAAGTGGCGCAATCTTGATACGCGAACGGTTCCGCTCGAAGAGCTCGGCTTCCCAGCGGCTGTGAACCCCTTGCTGGCTGGTCAGCTGACCATCGTAGTTCATGACGGCGTGTAGCGGCACATGCCCATCCGAGACGTAATGCGCAAGAATCGCTGAGAACAAGACGATATTGTCGGTCGCGTAAGCGGGTGGGGGCTTGCGCTTCAGACCTGCGAACTCACGTTCCAACCGCCCGTAGAACTCCTCGGTGCGCCACGGCAGCGTGCCCTGCGCGTCGACAACCTCGCGGCCGAATTTCTGCACGGCCCGGTCGTATTCGTGCGGCAGCTCGGTGAACGGGAACTTCCCGTAGAAGTCGATGTCGACGAAGTGATGCGGCGGCTCCGATTCCCACCCGACGGTTCGCCAGACATCCGGATCGATCGATCGTTCGACAATGAACGCTTTGCGCGCTTCAAAGAGCGGCCTCAGCTCGGACGGCAGCAGCGCGATGAAGTGCTCGGCGATTGCTTTGTGTGCTTCAAACCCCCACGCGGTCGCGGGTGCCGGCAATGCGAGGCACGCAAGAAAGACGACTGTAGCGCGGGCGAGCACCCAGCTCCGCATGCTTCATTGTACCGGCGGCACGGCCATTTGCGCGGGTAACTCCACCGTGGTCGACAACCACGTGTCACGTCCGTTCGGTCCGGCGTACCTATAGTCGTTCAACTGCACCTGCACCATCGGGGACGTGCGCTTCACGACAAAAAACGGAAAGCGCGACCAACGAAGATAGGCCCGGCCAACGGGCGTCTGGGCTGCCTGCTGCGCGAACGGTTCGTTCGCGTAAGTGTCGACGCCGTACCCCGCGGGCCGCAGATGCGGCGCCGGCTGGAACCAGATAAACCCCTTTTCGTACCGCGGTCCTAGATCGATCACGACCTCGCGCTTGAACGGGTTGCCGAAAACGGGTGTCACCATGAAACGAGTTTCCGGCGACCGTCCCGCGCGGACAAGGCCGCTGCGCACGGTTTCGCGTGCCCATGCGTTGGACGCGAGCATCAGCAACATGTATGTGGCGGCGACAGCCAGGCCGACCCTCGGCATGGACCGTCCGTCACCAGCGGTCCACGCTTGACGCCTGCCGAGCACCAGGGCGGCGCCGAAGATCACATACAAAACCGGATCGACGATGTAGAGCGCGTCGCCGTAAAACCAGCGGCCGGAGAACGGCATCAGTAGACGAACGCCGTAACTGTTCAAGAAGTCCATGAACACGTGCAGCCAGGTCCCGAGATACGACAGCGCAAGCAGCCAACGAAATCTCAGCGGCGGGCTGTTCGCGCGCGGACGCGTTGAGCGCGATGGCAGCATTCGTGCCGCGACGTACATGACTGCGGCAAACGCCAGCGGCAGGAGGGCCATGGCGAGCACCCCGTGCGTCCAGCCTCTGCGAAACGACATCGGCAGCGTGTTCGTTGCAAACACCAACACGTCGACGTCCGGCAGATTCGACGCAAGAAGCAAGGTCGCCGTACCGCGCGCGGTGCGCGTCTTGAGACCTGTCTCGGCCAGCACGGCGCCGGCGAGCGTATGGCAAAGGTTATCCATGTGGAACTTGTCACGCAGTCGAGGACCGGCTACGCAGCACTTCCTCGCGTAGATCTTTGCGAATGACCTTGCCGACGTTCGATTTCGGCAGCTCGTCGCGGAAGATCACTTCGCGCGGAATCTTGTAGTTCGTGAGACTCTTGCGGCAATGCTGGCGAACGGCATCTGCCGTCAAAGTAGGATCGCGCCGGACGATGTAGGCATGCACGGCTTCGCCGCTCAACTCGTCCGGCACGCCGATCACCGCGACATCCTTCACGCCCGCGTGCTCCGCAATCACGGCTTCGACTTCGTTCGGATAGACGTTGAAGCCGCTCACCAGGATCATGTCCTTTTTGCGGTCCACAATACTCAAGTACCCGTCTTCGTCCATCGTCGCAATGTCACCGGTTGCCAGCCAGCCGTCCTTCAATACCTTTTCGGTTTCGTCTGGACGCTGCCAGTAACCTCGCATCACCTGAGGACCTTTCACAAGCAACTCGCCCGGCTGACCACGTGGCACGTCCTTTCCATTGGCATCTACGATCCGCACATCGGTCCCGGGGATCGGCACGCCGATGGTCTCGAGCTTCGGTCGATCGAACGGGTTGAGCGTCACGACCGGCGAGGTCTCCGTCAGACCGTAACCCTGGAACACCGGTGTGCCGGTCATCTGCTGCCACCGCCGCCCGACAGCCGGCACCAGCGCCATACCGCCGGCAATCGAGCCCTTCAGTTTCCAATCCTTCTTCTTCTGAAACCACGGTTCCTGCATCAGCGCGATGAAGAGCGTGTTGAGGCCGGTCATCCAGGTGACGGACTCCGTTGTCAGGACGCGCTCGAGATTGGTGAGCGGACGTGGACTCGGAATCAGAATATTGCGTCCGCCGACGGCGAAGAAGATCATCAGGTTCGCGGTAAACGCGAAGATGTGGTACAGCGGCAGCACGGTGAGCATGACCTCGGCGCGTGGTTGGATGCGTGACTTCCAGGCCTCGAGGCCCGCGACAATGTTTGCGAGCAGATTGCCGTGGGTGAGAATGGCGCCCTTTGCGACGCCGGTTGTGCCTCCTGTGTACTGCAGCGCCGCCACCGAATCTGTTGTGAGCGCCGCCGCATACTTTTCGGCCGCCGCGCCTTTGCTGATTCGGGCACGCCCCTGAGCAAGCGCCTGCTCCAACGTGATGTGGGCAAACTTCGCGGCTGGAATCATCTTTTTCACGTGCTTCTGCACTGCATGAACGACCCATCGTTTCAGCGGCGGCAGCAGATCAGACAGGCTGACCAGGACAACCGACCGAATCGACGTGTTCGGCAACACCTCGGCAACCTTCGTCGCGAACAGATCTATTGCGATGAGCCCGGCAGCGCCGCTGTCGACAAACTGGTGTGTCATCTCCGCCGGCGTGTAGAGCGGGTTGGTGTTGACCATCACGAGATCCGCTTTGAGCACCGCGAAGACCGCAACGGGATAGGCGAGGCAGTTCGGCATTTGAAGCGCGATGCGATCGCCTGCCGAGAATCCCGCGACCTCTCGCAGAAACACCGCGAGCGCATCCGAGAGTCGATCGACGTCGTCGTAACTGATGGTGCCCTGCGTTCCGTTGGGAAGGTACAGCGTAAATGCGGGAAGGTCGCGATACTCCCCGGCGCGATCGCGGATGAAGGCGGCGAGGTTCGGCCACGCGAGCGGCGGCAAATCGCGGCTCGTTGCCGGATGATAAAAGCGCGTCCACGGCCGCTCCACTCGCGCGATTCTACCTAAGGTTCAAGGGTTCAAGGGTTCAAGGGTTCAAGGGTTCAAAGGTTCCAGGGTTCAAAGGTTCCAGAGTTCAAGGGTTCAATCAAAGGTTCCAGGGTTATAAACCTGAAGGGTACGTTTCGGCGAGATCGGCTTCGACGTGAGCCCAGGATTCGAGCGGCTCGAGTGCGTGGGTCCTGTCGACGTGTACGACGAGGTCGAATTGACGCGGCAGCTCCGCAGTGAAGTAATGGCTCACGCGCTCGGTCTCAGGCCGGTAGATCACACCGATCGCGCGTTCGAGACGGGGGGTGGTGAGCGCCTCGCAGACGGCCTCGTCCTCGAAGCTGAGGACAAATCGATTGAGATCAACGGTATGAAACAGCGCCTCATAGCTGGCGGGAAGGGCCGGGTTGACGCGCATGCGATGTGTCGGCTCGTCCCAGTCAGAGGCCGCGGTGACCGAGCCTGTGTGCGTCGTGAATCCGATGAGACGAACGGCTTTCTGATAGCGCTCGCGCGCAAGCTGGCCGAGGTTGAGTTCGCCGTAATGCCCCATCTGCGTCGCACGTGCGTCGCCGAGATGTGAGTTGTGCGCCCACACGATGGCGCGCGCATGATGCGAGAGCCGTCCCACGTGCGAGATCAACGCGTCGAGCGTTTCCATCATGTGCGTGTCGCGGAGATTCCACGAGTGCTGCCGCGCACCGAACATCGCGCGATAGTAGGTTTCGGCGTTTCGCACGAGCCGGGCGTTCTGCTCGGCCATGAATTGTTCGTCGACGGCAATGTGCCCATCACGCGCGGCGTATTCAGCAGCCTTGCGGCGCAGCTCTGCCAACTGCGCGATTGCCTCGTCTTCGCACGAGCGCGTGAGGCCGAGGGTCGCTGCGTAGCCGTAGCCTTGCGCGTCGTCGGTGAACCCCTCGAAACAGCTGTAACGCTCTCGAGCGCGCGCGGCAGCAGCGGGATCGACCGTGCCGAGATACCGCAGCACGGCCTGCATCGACGCGTGCAGGCTGTACAGATCGAGACCGTAAAACCCCACCCGCTGTTCGTGAGACCGCAGGGCATTGTAGTCGCGCAGCCACTCGAGGAAGCGCACGACTTCCACATTGCGCCACATCCAACGCGGGAACCGAGTGAAGTCGCTGAGCGATTGTTCGGCGCTGCGATCGGCGCTCTCGTGACGCACGAAGCGATTGGCCCGGTAGGCATCGGGCCAGTCTGCTTCCGCGGCGACGATGTTGAAGCCTTTCTGCGTGATGAGCGCGCGAGTGAGCTCGGCACGGATGCGATAGAACTCCTGCGTGCCGTGCGTCGCCTCACCCATCAAGACGAGACGCGCATCGCCGATTCGTTCGAGCACCGCGCCGAGGCCGTCCGCCTCCGGCTCGAACCAGAGAGCGGCGTTCCGAAGGAGATCGCGCGCGTGGTCGGTCACGGGTGCATTGCCGCCAGCGCCTGCCGGGCGCGGCTGAGAAGCTCGGTGACGTCGGCATCCGTCGTTTCGGGAAAGTTCAGATACCACTGGCCGACAGCGTGAAACCGCGCCGGTTGGCGCGCGCAGATGACTTCATCAGCAATTTGCGCAAACGCTCGAGACACCTCGCGCGCCCCCACGGGCGTGGCGACGACGATGCGCGACGCGCCGAGTTGACGCGCGGCCTGCACTGCGGCCCGCATCGACGAGCCAGTGGCCAGGCCATCGTCCGTCAAGATCGCGATCTGCGCGCGCAGCTCCAGGGGTGGCTGGTTGTTGCGATAGAGCTGTTCCCATCGATCGAGCTCGCGGATTTCGGCGTCGGATACGACATCGACCGACCGATCGGGAATGCCGAAACGACTCACGAGGTCGGCGTTGAGGACGCGGACGCCGCCGGGCGCAATCGCCCCCATCGCGAGCTCCGGCTGTCCGGGCACACCGAGCTTTCTGACCGGGAACACATCGAGTCGCAAGCCGAGGAGAGTCGCGACTTCATAGCCGATCGGCACGCCGCCGCGCGGCAGTGCCAGCACAATGGCATCGGAGCGATATGCGTAATGACGCAGCTGCTGAGCAAGCACGGCGCCTGCTTCGCGGCGATCGATGAAGGGTTGCCTCAGCGCATCGGACATAGAGCGCACGAGAGCCTCGTGTTGCTCTATGCAAGCGTGTCGCCACGCGAAAACCGGCGCCAAACGGCTTTGACGGAGCGAAATGGCAGAATGACGCAATGCAAGCTCGCCGGTTGCGCATCGTTTCCCTAGCCGTCATCTGCGCTATCCCTTTGTTTGCCTGTAGTAAGAAGCCCGAGACCCCGACCAATCCCTCGCCAACCGACCCCATCGTTTATACGGCCCTCGGCGCCAGTGATGCGATTGGCTACGGCAGCACGGTTCCATGCGTGCCGTTTACCGACTGTCCTGCTGGAAGGGGCTACGTTTACCTGTTACGAACACGGCTCGAAGGCTCGGGGAAGACCGTCACGTTCAACAACCGTGGCATTCCCGGCGCCGTGCTGTCGCCGGCCATTCAAACGTTGGCGCGTCAGATTGGACGCGACGATATCATCGCGAATCTCATCGACCAGGAAGCTCCCTTCGTGCCGAGTGGAACGACCCACCTCACCGTATTCGCGGGCGGCAACGACGCCAATGCCATCGGACAAGCCGTGCGTGCGGGACAGGGTGGCAACGATGTTCGCGGTTTCATCGACCGCCAGGTTCAGCAGTGGGGCAGCGATTACCGCGACATGATCGCCCGACTCCGCGCGCGCGTGCCGAATGCGCGCCTCGTGGCGCTCAATCTGCCAAATCTCGCCGGCATGCCGTACGTCGCGAACAACACGATTGAAGAGCGCGGCGTTCTTCAGCGCATTGCCGTAGGTCTCACCGACCGCGTGAACGTACTGGCAGGACAGAACGTCCTCGTGGTCGATTTGATGTGCGATCCGCGCGTGTACAGCACCGCGAACCTATCCGGCGATGGATTCCACCCAAGCGATTCGGGCTATCAGGTGATGGCCGATCTTGCGTATCCCGTCCTGGCCAATGGCACAGCAACGGCGCCGGCGAGCTCGTGCGCCCAGCGGACGCTGGTTCCGGTGTTCTAAAAAAAGCGCCGCGCCGTTTTCAGGACGAGGTACAAAGGGACCTTCTCGTTTTTTCTCGGAACGGCGCGACCAACAGGGCCTCCGAGAAAAAAGGGGCCAGCCCCTTTTCCGCGCTGGCCCCCAAGCATTGGCGGTTGTCGCAGTGTTGCGGCAAATCTGCATGTGTTGCACGTTTGGTTGATATGCTTGCAGAAATGAGCGGCATTTATCATGGAAAGCGATGCGATTGTTGCCAATTAAGCATGCTTTCGTGCATACTCATGCATTAACCCGGTAATTTCAACGCGGACCAGACACACATCTGCTCATTCGAAAGGACATCAACGCCATGGGTTCCGCCGCGCTCGCCGATGCCGTCAGGAATATTCATGACTGGGCCATGACCGAAGGGCGCCAAGCCCGAACGCCGGCCCGTGTCAGCGACATCTTCGGTTCGCTCGTGTTCAACGACCAGGTCCAGCAGTCTCGCCTCCCGAGGGCCGTCTACCGTTCGCTGCGCGACACCATCGTGCAGGGTGAACCGCTGGATATTTCCACGGCTGATGCGGTTGCCTCGGCGCTCAAGGACTGGGCGATTGAGCAGGGCGCCTCTCATTTCACGCATTGGTTTCAACCGATGACCGGTATCACGGCCGAGAAGCACGACTCGTTTTATCAGCCGTCGAGCGACGGGCGGTCGATTGCGGAGTTCAGCGGAAAAGAGCTCGTAAAGGGGGAACCGGACGCGTCGAGTTTCCCTTCAGGCGGGATGCGCAGCACGTTCGAAGCGCGCGGCTATACGGCGTGGGATCCGACGAGTCCGCCTTGGCTCCTCTCGAACGGCAATAGCGTAACCGTCGTCATTCCGACGGCGTTTGTCAGTTGGACCGGCGAGGCCCTCGACAAGAAGACGCCGCTCCTTCGTTCGATGGAAGCGCTGTCGGGGCAGGCAGTGCGTGTTCTGCGGTTGTTTGGCTCCGATGCCACGCGCGTGACGGCAACCTGCGGGCCGGAACAGGAGTACTTCCTCATCGATCGCAATTTCTATTTCGCCCGGCCCGATTTGATCAACGCGGGGCGGACGCTGTTCGGCGCGCGTCCGCCGAAGGGTCAGGAGCTCGAGGATCAGTACTTCGGGTCGATTCCTGAACGCGTGCTCGCGTGCATGGCCGACGTGGAGTCGGAGTTGTACAAGGTGGGCGTACCGGTGAAAACGCGACACAACGAAGTCGCGCCGAGCCAGTACGAGATTGCCCCGATTTTCGAGAGCGCGAACGTCGCCACCGATCATCAGATGATGACGATGGAGATGATGAAGAAGATTGCGCCGAAGTACGGACTGGCTTGCCTGTTGCACGAGAAGCCGTTTGCCGGCGTCAATGGCTCCGGCAAGCACCTGAACTGGAGCATCGGCGACAACAAAGGCAACAACCTCCTGAATCCCGGCGACACGCCGCACGCGAACATGCAATTTCTGTTTTTCTGCGTCGCGGTGTTGCGCGCGGTGGACAAGTGGCAGGGCCTGCTTCGCATGAGCATCGCGAGCGCCGGCAACGATCACCGTCTCGGCGCCAATGAAGCGCCGCCGGCCATTCTGTCGGTGTTTCTCGGCGCCATGCTCACCGACATCTTCAACCAGCTCGAAGCCGGCGGCGCGAGATCGTCGAAAGAAGGCGGCCTGCTCGATATCGGCGTGTCGGTCCTTCCGAAACTGCCGCGCGATGCCGGCGACAGGAATCGAACCTCGCCCTTCGCGTTCACCGGCAACAAGTTCGAGTTCCGCGCGGTCTCGTCGGGACAGAATATTGCGTTTCCAGCCACGTGCCTCAACCTGGCGGTCGCCGAATCGCTCGATTTCATGGCGACAGAGCTCGAAGCCATGATGCGCAAGGGACAAAGCCTCGAAGAGGCCGTCGCTGCGCTGCTGAGGAAGACGATCAAGCAGCACAAACGGATCATCTTCAACGGCAACAACTACTCCATGGAGTGGCAGAAGGACGCGGGCAAACGCGGACTGCTCAATCTCAAGAACACCGTCGACGCGCTGCCGGAGTTGATCGAGCCCGATGTCGTCAAGATGTTCGAGAAATTCAAGATTCTCAACGAGCGGGAGCTGCACGCGCGCTACGACGTGTATCTCGAGACGTACGTGAAGACGATCAACGTAGAGGCACAATTGATGGTGCTGATGGCAAACCGCTACATTCTCCCCGCCGCCCTCGAGTATCAGAAGCGCGTCGGTGAAAGCACGGCGGCGGCCAAGGCGGGCGGTGCGCCGAGCAGGGAGAGCAAGCGGCTGCTCGAGCAGCTCGTAAAGCTCATCGACCAGTTCAAGTCGGAAACCGATGTGTTGGCCGCGGCGCTCGACCACACCAGCAACTCGACAGAGAAGCACGCCAAGTACATGCGCGACACCGTCGTTCCTGCGATGGCTGGTCTGCGCGAGCTCGGCGACAACATCGAGCTGCTCTTGCCGCATGAGTTGTGGCCGCTGCCGACATATCGGGAGATGCTCTTCATCAAGTAGCGTGGCGTGCGTGTCGTGATCGATTCATGATCCGCACGCCGTTATTGCTGCTTTCGATCGGCGTGCTGCTCGGCGGGTAATGGCACCATCGCGCCGAACGCGACGCTGGTATTCGATGTCGAACTGATCAACGTGAGATAAGCGGTTGCCTGAAGCCGCCACAAAGTCCGGCGCTACGTCCCAGAGCTGCATGTAGCGCGGGCCTTTCCTCCGCGGTGCTGGCTACTTGCGCTTGGGACGAGTGCCTTCGCCAAACACCTCTGCTTCGAAACGATAAACCGTCGCGCCATTGAGCCACGCTGTGGTGGGCAGGCTCGCCTTGCGACACGTGTGCGCGAGGAACGTCTCGCCGTCCCAGCCGTGCTCGGTCGCCACTTGCGGCAGAAGCAGGCCGCGTTGAGAGCCCTGCTCCACAATGAGGCCGTGGCGGCCTATTTCGATCGTCATGGGACCACAAATCTCCTCTGGCGGCGACAACACGGAGAGATCGATTGTCGTCGCGGCGAGCTCGTGCGGCATCAGCGGCGAAAAGCGGTAGTCGTCGCGCGCCACCGATGCGGCAAGCCGTGCGACGGCGGATACGATCGCGTTTTGGCACTGGAGCGAACCGAGACAGCCGCGCAGGTCGCCGCGATGGTAGATCGTGACGAACACACCAAATCCGTCGACCTCGATCTCCAGTGGCACGGACGGTAACGCGAGACTGCGCACGCGCGCCTCGAGCGCCGCGCGCGCAAGTGTCAGCAACTGAAGCTGGATGGTTGGATCAGTCGGCACGGGCCCTCAGCATTTGGTCAGTCTTGGGTCTTGGGTCTTGGGTCTGAACGGCACTCGGCACTTGGCACTTGGCACTTGGCTCGGCACTTGGCTATTTCCAAACGGCCGCGGCGAGATAGCCGACAACTGCGCTCTTATCGCCTGACACGTCGCCTGAATCAGCATACCGAAGCACCTCACAGCTCCTGGCGCCCACCGCCTTCGCGGCGCGGAGCACCGACACCATGGGGCCTCCGCCGCAGGCGTGATCGGGGCGCTTCTCGAGGAGTCCCATCAGGCCGTCATCGTCCATCTCCTCTACGCGGTCGATCACCTGTTGATCGAGGCGCGCAGCAACCGCCGCATGTTGGTAGTGCGATAGATCGCTGCTCGCGACGAGCAACGTACGGCGTTCCTGCGCAACCGTGGCCAGCGCATCGGCCAAAGCGAACACGGTCGCGCGCGTCTGCTGACCCATCACAAGCGGCAGTATTGCCGTGTCTGGCGCAAGCAGTTTCAGGAAAGGAAGCTGCATCTCGAGCGAGTGCTCACGTTCGTGCGCCGACCGAAGATCCTTGACGACTGGACAGCTCGCGACGACCTCTGCCGTCGCCCGGTCGTCGACGAGCAGTTTGCCGAACGGAGTCTCGAACGCACCCGATGACCAGACGGAGACGCCCTCGAACGGAACGAAATGCGAAGGCCCGACGAGAACGGTGAGATCGAATGCGCGGTCGCGCAGAAGTCGATACGCGTAGGCCGCGACCGGGCCCGAGTACATCAGTCCGGCATGAGGCGCAATGAGACCGACGAGATCTGCCGTTGGCGGTGCGTCTGTAGACGTCGCCTGGTCCGCGCGCTGCAAATGGGCGGTGAGCTCCGCGCTCAGGCGCTCGGGGGAACCCGGATACCAGCTGCCGGCGACCGCTGCCCGCCGCAACATGACGCCAGTTTACGCCTGCGTCACGGAAACTTCCCCACCGCAACCAGCAGATCGAGTCTCGCCTGACGAACACGGTCTTCGGCCTGCGCCACGGCGGTGTCGGCGTCGCGGGCGCGCCGCTGCGCGTCAATGAGCTCGATGTTCGTCGTCGCGCCGGCGCGAAACGCGAGATCGGTGATCCGCAACACGTCCGCGGCGTGCTGCGCTGCGACCCGCGCGTGTTCGAGTGCACGCTCGGTACTGTCGACGGCGGCCTGCGCGGTGCGGAGCTCGGCCTTGGCTCGAAGCTGCACGTCCGTCAACTGGATGCGCGCGGTATCGAGCGCGACTTCGCGCTGGCGTTTGACAGCGCGCCTCGACCCGGCATCGAAAATCGGGACGTCCACAATCATAAAACCGCGCCACGTCCGTGCCGGCTGGAACAAGCCGGCAGGCGCCAGCGCCTGCGGCTCGAACGAGGCGGTCGCACCGGGCACCCAGTCTTTCCAGCTGTCGCGCACGATGCGATTGGCGGCATCGACCTGGGCCGAAAACAATCGGACGTCGGCTCGCGCGGACATCCATGTCGGCTCGGCGGCGGTAGCACGCGCTTCCGGCGGCACTTCGAACACCGGCTCTCCGGCTGCATCGACGGGAGCGTCGGCGGCCAGCAGCACGCCGAGCGCCTCCTGCGCACGCCGCTCCGCGAGGCGGGCCGCTTCGAGGAGCACTTCGTCGGTCGCGAGCTCCTGCGACGCTCTGAGCTCGTTCAATTTGCTGCCTGCGCCCGCTTCGACGCGTGCGCGCGCGTAATCCACATGTGCCTGCGCGTTCTCGAGCGCGAGGGCGTTGACGTCGACGAGGCGCTTCTGCGCGATGACCGCAAGATACGCTAGTGCCGTCGCAATCGCGATTTGGCGACGGACTTCGCCGACGCCCAGCCGCGACACACGCACCTGATCTTCCGCCTGGACGCTCGCTGCCCACTGCGATAGGGCCAGCGCCGGGTACGAGACGGACGCGCCGAGTACGGATTGCACTTGCGGCTGCACGACCAGACCGTTGAAGCGGCCCGAAGCGTCGACTGTTCGGCCTCCGCGGTGCGCGGGTTCTTCTCGAGCGCAATGCGAATCGCGTCTTCGAACGTGACCTTCGACAACGGTGCCAATGGCGCAGTCTGCGCCGATGCCGCGCGCGAAACGGCGAGCGTAGCCAGAGCGCCGAGCACCACCGCAACAACGCGCTCACGCATGCGCGCCATCCTCCACAACCGCGTGCGCGGCGTGCAACTCGTGACGCGTCTTACCAGGGACAAGGGTCCGTAGGAGCACATAGAGAACAGGGATGAACACGATCGAGAGGAACGTCGAGGCGACCATGCCTCCTGCCACCGCAGTGCCCACCGACTTTCGTGCGCCCGCGCCGGCGCCCGTCGCAAACGCGAGCGGCAACACGCCCAGAATGAACGCGAACGAGGTCATCAAAATCGGCCGCAGCCGGATGCGGGCCGCTTCAACCGCAGCGTCGAAGATCGACAGACCGCGATCTCGCAACTGTTCCGCGAACTCGACGATAAGGATGGAGTTCTTGGCCGCGAGTCCGATCAGCATCACGAGGCCCACCTGACAAAAGACGTCATTCGCAAAACCGCGCAGGAGCTGCGCACTGAGCGCGCCGAACACTGCCAGTGGAACGCCGAGCAGGATGATGAGCGGCAGAATCCAGCTTTCGTACTGCGCTGCCAGCACGAGATACACGACGATGATGCTGAGCGCAAACAGG
>WNGA01011199.1_pt1 | contig 12933 bp, 5 predicted proteins | sample 5400061 | NCBI WGS metagenome assembly WNGA01 (sample SAMN13153366, study PRJNA577476) | soil metagenome | isolation source: 100 cm soil or saprolite under grassland replicate 2 | place: USA:California | collected 2016-06-15
TAGCCGGATCGTCGACGCGGCAGATCAGCACGCGGATGTGGCTCATGCGTAACTCCTTCGTCAGTGCAGCTACCCGATGATACCACCTGTGGAGGTGATGCCAAATCGTCACTTGTCCCGGCGCTTATTCGTGCTTCCCGCCAGTGTACGGCTCGAGGGGCCAAGCTATGCAACGGCCGCAGCAGCACGACCAGATGACACTGCAAGCACGACACCCGAATCCAGTCGAACGGAACGGCAGACTGTGTGAAAATGCTTTGGGCCCTCCACTCCTCGGCGATTTCGGCCGCTCGAGCGTTCCTGCCGCTCCACTTTGGCCGTCAAATGACGAGGAAAACGGGCATGGTTCAGGTTAGATTGACATTTCGCAAAGAGTGTTAGAAATTTTTCTGGGCATACGGACGCCAGATTTGGCCGAAGCCATTTGCCGAAGTGTCAATCTGATTTCCCAGGCTTCTGAGCCATGCCGGAAAACGAGCTTCGCATGGAGTAATTGCCCCACCGTCTCGACTTTTCACACAGTCTGACGGAGCAGCCGACCGCTGCGCCCGCGCCCAGCGCGACCGGCCAGATGCACGCACAGCATGGCACGATTGAACAGGGAAGCATTCATAGCCACCTCATGAACGACTATCTGCCGTTCCTGATCTACCTGCCGCCCGGCTACAACGATCCGGCGAACACGAACCCCCGCTACCCGGTGGTGTACCTCCTACACGGCGCGCCGGGCAACTATAAAGACTGGGCAGGCGGCGGCAACGCCAGCGCCACTGCCGACGCCCTGATCGACACCGGGCGCATCCCGCCGACGATCCTGGTGATGCCCGAGGGCAAGGCCAACCTGACCGTCGACAGCGAATGGGCCAACGGCGCTCCTCCAGCGCCGCAGGCCGAGTCCTATTTGGTTCAGGAAGTGGTGCCGTACATCGATGCGCACTACCGCACCATTGCCGAGCAGGCCCACCGCGCCATCGGCGGCCTCTCGAGCGGCGGATATGGCGGGGTGAATACCACCCTGCACCATCCGGATGTCTTCGGAACAGCCTTCGGCCTGAGCGGCAACTACCTCGCGCCGAAGACGTTCCTGCGCCAGCCATTGTTCAAGGACAGCGCCAGTATCGCCTACAACAGCCCGATCGTCTATATCGCGCAGATGAAAAACGCCCGGCAGATCCACATCTACTTGGCGGTCGGCAAGCAGGATAAACTCGACAACACGCTGGCTGAGACGCAGCAGATGGAGCAGGCGCTGATCAAGGCCAATGTGCCCCACGAAGTACAATACTTCCCCGGAGCGCACAGCTGGCACTTCTGGAGCTTACACCTGGTGGACGCGCTGGAGTACTTCGCCGGCACGCTGCCCGAGCCGTGTTTCTTGAGGCCGGGAGGTGAGGATGCGAAGGCGCGTCTGCGAGACATCCCGGTCCCCGTGCGCTTACGTCGGGTCCATCGGCGGTGTCCCGCTGTCGTCTGACGTGGTGCGCGCCAGCAGCTTCACATTGACAATGCCGAGCCGTGCCAGCAAGTAGATGATCGCCGGCAGCTCGAAAATCAGACCATTCCAGAGCATCAGCGTCGAGACAAGCTCGATGAAGCTCTCGAAGTTTGGCCGCGCTGTGACTCGCTCACTACTCCCGAACGTCAGCAGGAACTGCATCGCGGCCGGGATGGTGAAAACCAGCCGAACGTCAAACCAGCCAGGAATAGCTCAGTCACGAAGGACGGAGCCGTGTGGGGAATCCGCTTCTTACGCGGCAGCAGGCCGGGCACGGCGATGGCGACGCCGAGCACCAGTGCCACGCGCATATAGTTGACGAATCCTTCAGCCGCGCTATTGTTACCGGTCTTGCGAATTGTTTGGGATACCAGGGCGCATGGCTACTGCCGCTCGTCCAGCGTCTTGTTTGCAGCCGGGGGTACCGCTGGCGGCTCCTCCTCGCGCACGGCCTGTTTGAACTCGCGAATACTACTGCCCAAGGCGTGGCCAAGTCCTTTCACACGGTTCGCACCAAAGAGCACAATGATGATCGCAAGAATGATCAGGAGTTCAGGAAGTCCAATGTCGCCCATCGTCCACCTCGTTGCTCTACGTAGGTAACCTTCGCTTGCGCGAGGTCGCGGAACCAATCGATCGGCAACCCGATCTCTGCGCCAGCGTTCCGTTCATCGATAAGAAATAGCTAAACATTTCAGCGGTCTCGCTCACACAAGCACCGGCCGGTACCTCGCGCATTACGCACCCTGTGGCGCCTTAGCTACCCGCCCAGCAACCGCGGACCGTGGCCCAAGGCGGAACATCTGGATACATGACCACATTGTAGCTACCCCACCCCAAGGAGAGATGAGTCTCCGCTAAGATTTCGGTGAATACTATGCGCCAGCGGTACCTGTCTGCGTCCGCCTACCACAGCGTGGTCATGCTCGCCCTCACGATTTTCGACTTGGCGGATATGCAGGGCTTTGGACTGGCCTATCCCGCTGAGGCGATCTCATATTGGCGGAGAAGGATGGAGTGAGGAGCTGGCACGTGCGAGAGAACGACCGTTTCAATCGACAAGACGCAGCTGACCAGCTGTAACGCACATTATCCGTGCGTGAGCAAGATATACGTGATTACAAAGGGCAGGATCGCTTGGTTGCTCCAGTAGTGCAGCCAAGGAATCCTGCCTCTATTGCACCTTTCCCGTCATCACTTTCGATATTGTGCGATATTATGCATAACCCTTCGTCGCAGCAAGTTCCCACAACGGGTTGTATAGTCTCGGCGGTTGCCCCGCCTTATGCCAACGCGTAGGCGATCGCCTGTTCCAAGGAAAGCGCTCGCCCGGCCATGAATGCTGCCGCCCAGGCTTCCTCGCCCAGCGCCGCTCGTGCCGCCGCCACCGCCTGCTCCGTAGCTAGACGCTCCGGGACGGCCTGTGGAGTGCCGATCACCTCGCGCACCGCGCTCGCCGCGCCCAGTAAACACGCCGCGCGCTCCCCCCGGCCTTCCGCTCCAGCGACGCTGGCCAGATCCTCTAACGTGATTGCGATCTGGCGGCGCGCGCCCAAAGCGTGCTTCAGTTCCAGCGCCTGCCTGTGGAGCGCCGTTGCCCGCACCAAATCGCCCTGCCGGCGCGCCACATTCCCCAGGTCGCCGAGTTGAAACGCCTCAAGATTGGTGCGGCCCAATTGTCGGGCGAGCGCCAGCGCCTCGGTATGGCGCGCTGCCGCGCTGGCGAGATCACCCAGGTGGTACTCGGCCTCACCCATATTTCCGAGCGCGCGGGCAACCTCCCCCAGATCGCCCATCGCGCGCGCCTGCGCCAGGCTCTGCTCCCACCGTTCCAGCGCGCCCCGCAGGTCGCCCTGATCGTAGGCCACCCCGCCTAGTGTGGTGAGGGCGCGCACGGCGCCAACCAGATCGTCGGCCGCGCGATAGCACACAAGACTCTGTTCCAGCCACCGCGTCGCCTGGCTATGATCGCCCTGCGTATTTGCCAACAGGCCCGCCGCAGAGAACGCCTGCGCGCGCACCGCGGGCGGCACCTCCTGGGCGCTTGCCCGTACGAGGAAGCGTTCCAGCCACTCCCGTCCCTCGCCGAGATACCCACGGGTGAACCAAAAGCGCTCCAGTGCGCCGGCCAGGCGCAGCCCGAGTTCCGTTCGCCCTCGCTCCTGCGCCCAGCTGAGCGCCGCCCGCAGGTTATCGAACGCCCGCTCCAGCTGCTCCAGCCAGGTCGCCTGGTGCGGCCCAGCCAGCTCGGGCATCGCCTGCTCCGCCAGCGCCACGTAGTAGGCCGCGTGTTGCGCGCGCATTGCTGCGACGTCCCCGCTGGCGAGTAGTCGCTCAGCGGCGAACTGGCGCAGCAGCTCGTGCAGGCTGTAGTGTCCGACCCCGGCCTGCCGCAGGAGCGACTTGTCCACCAGCGTGACCAGCGTGGTGGCGCGCACCTCGGCCACCGTTTGCGCTGCTGCCCGATCGAAGCCGCCGCGGAAGACCGAGAGGCGCGCCAGCGCCCGCTGCTCGGCCGCACTCAGCAAGTGACAGGCATAGTCGAACACCGCCCGCAGGCTGCGATGGCGATCGGGGACGTCGCGCGTCCGCACCGCTAGAAAGTCCAGGTCGGCCTGGATCGCCTCGGCGATCTCGTCGGGAGTGTAGTGGCCGACCCAGTGGGCGGCCAGCTCGATCCCCAGCGGCAGCCCTTCCAGCAGTCGGCACAGCCGCGCCGTCGCGGCCATCGTGGCCGGGTCTTGCCCCCAGCCGGGCGTGTGCCGCGCCGCCCGCTCCACGAACAGCCGCACGCCAGGGTAGCTGGCCGGGTCGGTCGCGCCGTCCTCCGGCACGCGCAGGCCGTCCAGCCGCAGCAGCACCTCGGCCGCGAGGCCGAGCGGCTCGCGCGAGGTGGCGAGCACACGCAGGGACGGTGCGGCCTCCAGCAGCGCGTGGGAGACGGCGGCCACCTCCCTCAGGTGCTCGCAGTTGTCCAGCACCAGCAGCGTTTCCCGTTCGCGCAGCGCGTCGGCCAGTTCGTCCAGCGGCGCGCGCCGGCCGCGGAGCGTGAGGTCGAGCGCCGATGCGAGAACACTGGCCAGCGTGGTGCGCTGATGCGCCGGGTCGTGCGCCGGCTGGACGCCGGCCAGCGCGACCCACCAGACCCCGTCGGCGAACTGCGGGAGCAATTGCCAGGCGACTGCGAGGGCCACGCGCGTCTTGCCCGCGCCGCCCGCGCCGACGACCGTGAGCAGCCGGATGTCGCCTTCCAGCAGCCCGGCCAGCTGCGCCAGCTCGTCCTCGCGCCCGACGAACGAGGAGAGCGGCGAGGGCAGGTTGTGCGGCCGAGATGGGTGCGCCGCGGGAGAGGGCAGTGCTGCCGCGGGCTGCACATCCCCGGTCTGGGTCGGCTCCGCCGCACGCTCAGATGCCTCCGTCGCCAGGATGGCGCGGTGCGTTGCCACGTGCTCCAGAAACGACTGGCGCAGTGCCGCATCGTCAATATGGTCGGCGTACTCCAGCAGGCGCTGCCGCGCCGTCTGCAACACCGTCACAGCACGCGGGTCGCGGATCGCCTCCAGAACGCGGTAGCAGGTGAGATACACATCGAACGGCTCGTCCAGACCTACCCCGCTCGTTTCGGTCAGCCTCGTCAGAATCGCTTCGACGTGCGAAAGCGCCTGGTGCAGGTCATCTTGCGCCAGCGCAGTCCGTGCTAACCCCGCCTGTGGTTCGGGCGCCCGATGCGCTGCGCCCAACGCCATGAAGCGAGTGAGCGCCTGCTGATACGCCTCTGCCGCCTCCGGCAGCCGGGACATGCACTCGCGCGCCCTCCCCAGCACGAACCACGCGTCGGCCACACGCGCCCGATCGCCGATCTCCTCGGCGATGTACAGACCTTCTTCGGCCTGGCGCAGCGCATCCGCCGCCGCCTCCATGTGTCGCGCCAAGCGTGACAGCCCCAATATGGCGTCCCGCTCGGCCTCCCGCGCGTGGGCCATGCGGCTCAAACGCAGCGCCTCTGCAAGCAGCTCCTGCGCGCCCGCGTAGTCACCCAGGCTGGTCGCGAGATCTCCCAGATAGGCTCGCGTCCAGGCTTCGCGCATCTGGTTCCCAGTCTCGCGCGCCATTCTGAGCGCACGCTCGAAGAGATCGCGCGCCTGAAGATACGCCCCCTGGGCGTGGAGCGCGCGTGCTGGGATCGCGAGCAGCGGCCCCTCCATCCAGCGCCCGCCGGTCTCGTGGGCGAGCTGCAACGCGTCGTTGGCCGCGGTGACGGTGGCGGCGAAGTCCCCAAGCTGATAGCTCAAGGCGCAGGCAACTAGCAAGCCATTGAGCGTCCCGCGCCGGATGTTGTAGCTTCGGCAGAACGCGAGGCCTTGGCTGAGGTGGGCACGGGCGGCTGGGTAGTCACCTTCGTGCATGTCCACACGCGCCATCCAGAGCAGGGCGTTCCACTCGGTATCATTCAGAATCGGCTCATCGGCGCCCGTGCTTCGCGCGGGCTGTGCGAGCTCCAGGGCCCGCGCGAAGTACGGGCGCGCTGCCAGCGCGGATTCCCCGCGGAAGATCGCCATGCCCTGCGCGAACGTGCTGTAGGCCTGGAGGGCGACCCGACCGCTGGCATTGGCCCAGGAAAGCGCCTGCTGCGCCTGCTCGTGGGCCAGGCGGTACTTTGACTGCAAGCTCAGGAGGGTCGCATTTAGGGCCAGCAGTAGGCCAAGCGTGTGCTGAACGTTGTGCTCCGCGCGCGCGGCATGCAGCCGCTCGGCTGCGCTGGAGAAGACCTGCTCGCCTTCCACCACCAGGCCGGTCGCATAGTAGAACTGCCACAGACCATAGGCGCTACGCTCCAGGGTCGCCAGCGCCAGATTCTCAACCGCCCATGCCCAGGCCTGCTGGATATTGTCGATCTCGCCCTGGATCTCCGCGCAGGCCGCGCGCGGCGCGGCGCACTGCAAGCGCTGCACGCGCGCGGCGACGAAATCCAGATAGTACGTGCTCTGCCGCGCATCGACGGCGCGGCGCTCATCGCCGGCGGCATGCAGCTGCTCGGCGGCGAACTGGCGCAGCAGCTCATGGATCTCATAGCGGCCCTCGCTCACCCGCACCAGCGATTTCTCGACCAGCCGCAGCAGCACCGGCAGCGCGGCCCCGGCGACGCTCCGTGCCGCGTCGAGGGTGAAGCCGCCCCGAAACACCGCGAGTTGGCGAAAGATCCGTTGCTCATCCGCGCGCAAGAGCCGCCAAGACCAGTCGAACACCGCGCGCATGCTGCGCTGCCGCTCGGGCAAGTCGCGCAGGTTGGCCGCCAAGAAGTCAGTGCTGTGCGCGATCTGCGCCGCGATCTCATCCAGCGACAGCATTTCCACCCAGGCGGCGGCCAGCTCCAGCCCCAGCGGCATGCCCAACGTGAGCTGGCAGATCAGCAGCACGTCCGGGAGATTCGCCGCGCTCAATGTGAGCTGGGGCTGTACCTGTTGAGCGCTCTGCGCGAACAGGCGCACTGCCGCCAACTCAGCCACATCTGCGCCCAGCGCGCCAGGCTCGTACGCCAACCCCTGCACGACATAGCGCTGCTCGCTGCGCACATTCAGCCGCTCGCGCGAGGTCGCGATGATCTGGATGCGCGGGGCGGCTTGCAAGATTTCGATCACCAGCCCAGCGCCATCGAGCAGATGCTCGAAGTTATCCAGCACCACCAGCAGCTGCTTGTCGCGCAGGGCGCGCAGCAGCCCTGCCGTCAGATCGCCGCCCTGCACGGTCAGGTCGAGCGTACGCACAATTGCGGATGCCAGGGCATCGGCGGAGGCCAGCGGCGCCAGTGTGACGAAGTACACGCCGTCGGGGAACATCTCCAGGTTGACGCGCGCCAGCTCGAGCGCCAGGCGGGTCTTGCCCATCCCGCCCGCGCCGACGATCGTCAGCAGCCGGGTCTCTGGCGCGCGCAGCATGTTGGTCAGCTCGGCCAGCTCGGCCTCGCGCCCAATACATGGGCTGAGCGGCACCGGCAGGTTGTTGGCCGGCCCGACCGGCTCTGTATCCGGCTCGGGCGGTGCGTCGGCGGGCTGCGCGAGCAGCTGCTCGATCGTCAGCGTGCGTCCCGCGGCACAGGCTGCCGCAAACGCCGCCTCGCCGAGCCGCGCGCGAACTGTGGCCAGCACGCGCTCGTGCTGCACGCGATCGAAAGGCAAGAGCTGCGTGTGGAGCTCTTCCACCAGCGATTCGGCGTGGCCCAGCAGCCGCGCCGCCCGATCGAACCGCTCGCTCGCCACAGCCACCGCCGACAAGCCGACCAGGCTAGCCGCGACGCCCTGCCGCTCGCCCACCTTCATGTTGAGCAGCAAGCTCTCCTGACACAGCGCGTTTGCTCGCTCCGCATCGCCGCGCAGCAGCGCCAGGTGGCCCAGGTGGCGCAGCGGATACGCCAGCGCAATGCTGTTGTCCCTCTTCCGCAAGATCTCGGCGCTTTCGGCATACAACATCTCGGCGCGGTCATAGTCGCGCTGCTCTAATGCGATATCGCCCAGGTACATCAAGGAGACGGCGATGTCGTTGGTGGCGCCCAAGGCCCGATAGATCGCCAGGCCCTCCTCGCCATAGGCGCTCGCGACCTGGTACTCGTGCCGGGCGTTCGCCAGCGCCCCGAGGTAGCGCAGCGCAAACGCGACACTCGGGCGATCGCCTGTTTCCCGGCCAATCGCGAGCGCCGCTTCGAGCAACTCGCGCGCCTCGTGGCGGTTGCCCTGGACGGATTGCAGGTACCCGGCGGCATTGAGCGCCCTGGCGCGCACGGCATCCCGAGCGGCGGCCGCGGGGTGCGCGAGCAGCCGCAGCAACTGATCGAGCCCTTCGTTGTAATACCCGCGTACGCGCCAGAAGTAGCGCAGCGCCGTGACCAATCGCAGCGCGCTCGCTACGTCGCCGCGCTCCACCATCCAGTCGAGCGCGGCACGCAGATTGGCATGCTCGGCCGCCAGGCGGTCGAGCCAGGCGACCTGGCCGGCCGAGGAGAGTTGGGGTTCGGCCTGTTCGGCCAGCTGCAGAAAGTGCGCCGCGTGGCGGTCGCGCAGCGCGTCGTCCTCGCCGGCCTGCTCCAGCTTGTCGCGCGCGTAGGCCCGCATCGTTTCCAGCAGCCGGTAGCGCAGCGTATCGTTCTGGCGTTCGGCGATCAGGAGCGATTTGTCGACCAGCCGCGCTAGCAGATCCAGAATTGGAGATTGCAGATTGGAGATTGCAAATTGATCCTCATAATCTGCAATCTGCAACCCTACGACTGCGCTCAGGGCACGTCTGCGATCTGCAATCGCGCAGACCACCTCCGCAGACTCAAGCGTACACCCGCCGGCGAACACCGCCAGCCGCCCAAAGCACACCCGCTCCGGCTCTGTCAGCAGATCATAGCTCCAATCGATAGTTGCGCGCAGAGATTGCTGACGCGGGAGCGCCGTACGGCTGCCGGCGGCCAGCAGGCTGAAGCAGTCGTCCAGATGCGCTGCGATCGCCTCCACCGTCATGTGCCTGGCCCGCGCCGCCGCGAGCTCGAGCGCCAGCGGGATGCCATCCAGGCGCCGGCAGATCTGCGCCACCGCCGCCGCGTTGCGCTCGGTCAGTGCAAACTCTGGGTTGGCTGCGACGGCCCGCTCGACGAACAGATGGATGCCTTCGTAGCGCATGAGCAAATCCGGCGTGGCGACCTCGGCGCCAGGCGTGGAGAGCGTGGGTACATGCCAGATGTGCTCGCCCGCGATGTTCAGCACCTCGCGGCTGGTCGCCAGGATGGTCAGCTGGGGGCAGGCCCGCAATAACTGCTCAGCGAGTTGCCGGCAAGCGTCTATGAGGTGCTCGCAGTTGTCCAGAAGAAGCAAGAGCCGCTTCGAACGCAGCTCTTGCACGAGCAGCTTGCTCAAGGGCTGGCTGGATGCCTCGCGCAGCTCCAGCCCGGCTGCCACCGCCTGCGGAAGGAGCGCCGGGTCGCTCAGCGGCGCCAGCTCGATCAGCCAGACGCCGTCGGGGTACGCGGCCGTCAGCTCGGCGGCCACCTGGAGCGCCAGCCGCGTCTTGCCGCAGCCCCCTGCCCCCGTGAGCGTGACAAGCCGCGCGCGCTCTAGCGCATGCCGAATATCCGCGATCTCCTGATCGCGCCCAATGAAGCTGGCCAGCGGGGCGGGCAGGTTGTGCCGTGAAATTGAGAATTGAGAATGCGGTGCAGCTTCCTTTCTCAACTCTCCATTCTCAATTCTCAATTCAACGTTGGCTTGGCCGGTTGGTGTGTTGTTGCTGGCAGGCGGGGCGTGGTTGGCCAGCGCATCGGCGATCGCCTGCTCGAGCGGCATCGCCCGCCCTTCGGCCCACGCCGCAGCAAACACCGCATCGCTCAGCCGGGCGCGGGCGGCGGCCAGCGTGCGGTCCCGGGCGGTACGATTGGCGACCAAGATGAACGGGGCCTGAGCGTTCACCCGATCCCGCAGCGCCGCCGCGGCCGCCAGCAGCCGCACTGCCAACTCCTCCAGGCATTTGGCGACGCCGCGCTCGTCGCCGAGTTCGCGGCGCAGGGCCAGACTCTCCCGATAGAGCGCTGCCGCTTCCTCAGAACTGCCTTGCGCTAGGGCGATAAAGGCCAGGTTGCCAAGCGCGATCGCACTGCCCTCTTTGTTTCCCACCTCCTGGCACATGCGCTTGCACTCCTCGAAGAGCAGCGCTGCCCGGCCGAGGTCGCCCTGGTTGCGCGCTACATCCCCGAGTCCCTGGAGCGCCCATGCGACGCCGTGCCGGAAGCCTATCTCCCGAAACAGGGCCAGGCTCTCTTCAAGTAGCGCCGTCGCTCGCGCGTGCTCGCCCTGGTCGCGCGCCAGCAACCCCAACTCGAACAGCATCGTGGCGACGATCCAGGTGTCGCGCAGCTCGCGGCCAAGCGCCAGCGCCTCCTGGAAAAGCTGGTCGGCCTGCGGGTGCTGGCCCTTGCTGTGCGCCAGTTTGCCCAGCTGGCCGAGCGCCGTGGCGATCGTCCGCTTGTACCCGCCCTCGCGCGCCAGCGCCAGGCTCTGCTCCAGCAACGCCCTCTGCCGAGCCGGGTCTGGCTCTGTGCAGCCGATCTCCAGCAGCATCCAGGCGATGCCCCAGGTGTCGCCAACCTCCTGAAACAACGCCAGACTCTCGGCGTGCAGCGTTGCCGCCTGTGGCTCGTCTCCGAGCGCGGAGTGTGTATTCCCCAGCCCGCGCAGCACACAGGCCAGGCCGCGTTTGTCTTCGAGCTGGCGATACAGCGCCAGGCTCTGTTCCAGCAGCGGCATTGCCGCATGATAGTCGGCCTGGCCATAAGCCAGCTCGCCAGCCCGGTAGAGGGCCTTAGCCATTGCAGATTGCAGATTGTAGATTGTAGATTGATCTTTCGTCTCCGAGACTAAATCTACAATCTGAAATCTACAATCTAAAATTGATTTGAGCCAGCGCCGCCCCTCAGTCAAGTGCCCGCGCGGCCACCAGAACTCACCGAGCGCTGCGGCGAGCCGTAAGCCAATCTCGGTGAGGCTTGAGGCTTGAGGCTTGAGGCTTGTATCCTCGTGTCGCGGATCACTAGCCTCATGCCTCAAGTCCCTAGCCTCAAGGCAATACGACAGCGCCGCGCGCAGATTATTGTGCTCGACCTCCAGCCGATCCAGCCACAGCCTCTGATCGGGACCCTGGAGTTGCGGCTCGGCCGCTTCCGCCAGCGCCAGATAATATGCCGCATGGCGCTGCTGCAGCGTGTCAACCTCCCCACGAGCCGCCAACTGCTCCAGCGCATACTCCCGGATCGTCTCCAGCATCCGGAAGCGCGGCGCGCCGTCCGCCAGCACCTCCTGCCGCAGCAGGCTCTGGTCGAGCAGCGCCGCCAATCCATCGAGCATTGCAGATTGTAGATTGTAGATTGTAGAATGATCGGTTTTCTCCAATCTGCAATCTGCAATCTGCAATCTGAAATCGCTGCACACGGCCTCGGCGGCCTCGGCCGTGCAGCCGCCCACAAAGACACCCAGCCGTGCGAATAAGGTCTGGAGATCGGGATCAAGCAGCTGCTCGCTCCACGCGATCGTGTGATACAGCGTCTGCTGGCGCGCCGGGCCATCCCGCGCGCTCTTGGTCAGCAGCCGCAGCGGCGCATTGCTCTGTGGCGCCGACAGCCGGGCCAGCAGATCGTGTGGAGCGAGCAGCCGCAGCCGCGCCGCCGCCAGCTCGATCGCCAGCGGCAGCCCGTCGAGGCGCACGCAGATCTCGGCCACCGCGCGGGCATTCGCGGCATTGAGCTGGAAGCTGGGCAGCACCGCCTGCGCGCGCTCCACGAACAGTGCTGCCGCCCCATACTCGGCCAGCGCCTCCAGGTCCGGCAAGGGCGTGAGCGGGGGCAGCGCCAGCGCTGGCACTGGGAAGGCGTGCTCGGCGCGCAGTTGCAACGTTCTCCGGCTGGTGATCAGCACCTTCAACTGTGGACATGCTGCCAGCAGCTCGGCGACCTGAGGCGTCGCGGCGATCACCTGCTCGAAGTTGTCGAGTACGAGCAGCAGCTGGCGGTCCTGTAGATACTCTTTCAGGCGCGCCAGGATGGGTGTGCCGTCGGTCACATGGACACTGAGCGCCTGGGCGATGGTTTTTGCCACCAGGTCGGTATCGCCGATCGCCGAGAGGTCGACAAAAGCGACTCCATCGGGGAACAGACGAGGATCGTCGCTCAGCAGCGCATTGGCCACCTGCAGCGCCAGGCTGGTCTTGCCGACCCCGCCGGGGCCAATCAGGGTCAGCAGGCGCACATCGGCCTGCCGGAGCAGATGAGACACCGCGGCCACATCCTGCGCGCGTCCGATCAGCGCGGCCGGCAGCGTGGGCGGCACAGACAAGCGCGTCCGATGCGGTGTGCGCTCGTCGCGCGGAGCGGATGCGTCCAGGCGACCGGCGCCCGCGCCGCGCCCCGGCGCCGGCCCGAGCTGCCCGCCGCGGATCTGCTCGTACAGCGCGCGGGTCTCCTCATCCGGCGCGACGCCCAGGTCGTCGTGCAGCACCTGGCGGCAGCGCTCGTAAGCCGCCAGCGCGGCGGCGCGGTCGCCCGCGCTGGCCAGCGCGCGCATCAACTGTCGGTGGGCATCCTCGCGCCAGGGGTCGAGCGCCAGCTGGCGGCGGGCGTGCTGCGCGGCCTCCTGATAGCGGCCAGCTGCCAGCTGCGCGCGTGTCAGCGTGTCCAGCGCCGCCAGCGCCAGGTGCGCGAAGCGCTCGCGCGTGAGCAGCAGCCATTCCTCAAAGGCCGCGCAGCCGGCCAGGCTGAAGCCGGCCAGAAACTCGCCGCGATACAGCGCGGCGGCCTGTTCAAGGTCGCTGGCATCCGTACTGGATGCCAGGCGGGCAAAATCGGTGGTGTCGAGGTAGTGGTCGCTCGCTGCATTCCACTGGATGGCTTGACGCGAGATGCGCAGGAACGCCGCAGC
>WNGA01022543.1_pt1 | contig 12931 bp, 13 predicted proteins | sample 5400061 | NCBI WGS metagenome assembly WNGA01 (sample SAMN13153366, study PRJNA577476) | soil metagenome | isolation source: 100 cm soil or saprolite under grassland replicate 2 | place: USA:California | collected 2016-06-15
TAGCGACGCCGTGAGCTCGTCGATTTCGATCGACGCTTGCGCCGGGCGCGACCGGTCTCGCAGCATGGCGGCGGCCCGGTCGATCACTTCGCCCATGGGCCAGCGGCCGAGTTGTCCGCGACCGGTGGCAACCACGATGGGCGACTCGAGAAGAAACCGTCGCATCTCCAAGGCGCACCGCGCGGCGTGTGTGGCCAGGTCGCGCGCGGTACCTCGATCGGTGATCGAGATGAGAAAGACGTCGTCCAGCAGGCGCTCGCATTGTCCCTCGTGGGCCGTGGCGATGGCGCGGATGCCGTGGAGGGTTTCCGATGTCGAGGGATCGGGTGTGGCCGCATTGAGCGTCGGCGCGAGCTCTCGGTCCGCGGACACCTCGGAAGGGGAAGGTACCGGGCGGGCAGCAGGTGCGCATGCTCGGGCCATGACGATGTTGAGCAAGCGCAGCTCGCCGGTGGGAAGCGTCGGAGCCGGGACGCTGCTCCGCAACTCTCCATCGTCGATGGTTCCGAGCGCGCTGAGCGCCGCGGCGACTTCGGCGGCGTTGGCCGGGCGATGGTCAGGGTTTTTCGCGAGCATCCTCGCCACGAGATCGTCGAGGGCAGCGGGCACGGAAGGGCGTAGGTCGCGGACGCGTGGTGGTTCTTCCAGCAACACTTTGCCGAGCACCGCGACCGGACTCTCGCCGTGGAACGGAGGTCGGCCGGTGAGGCATTCGAAGAGAACGCAGCCGAGCGCGAAAAGATCTGCGCGCCCATCGATGCTCCGCGAGCCGCGGGCCTGCTCGGGGGCCATGTACGCCGGAGTACCGACGCTCGCCCCGGTGGTGGTCAACTGGGCGGCCCCGGCGAGGCGCGCCACGCCGAAATCGAGCAGGCGAACGGCATGAATGGAATGGTTGCAGAGAAAGATATTGCTCGGCTTCACATCGCGATGAACGACGCCGGCGGCATGCGCGGCGGCAAGCCCTTCCGCCGTGCGGGCGGCCACGATGACGCTCTCCGATGGCGAAACGGAAGCGCGCGTCAATCGTTCGGCGAGATCCTCTCCCCGGAGCCACTCCATCGCGAGAAACAGCGCGCCATCAGCGGACATGCCATGCGCGACGTACCGGACGAGCGCCGGATGGTTCAGTAGCGCGAGCGTATCCGCCTCGCGCAAAAACCGGTCCATGTTCGACGCTCCGACCGCATGCATCGTCTTGAGCGCAACGAGCTGTCCGGTGATCCGATCCAACGCGCGATGGACGACCCCCATCCCGCCGGAGGCGCCCGTGCCGACGATCTCGAATCGCCCCCCGACGACGTCTCCCTGCTGCATGAATCCGAGCCCCTACCATAGCGCGGCGCGTCGTCGACGGCTGGATCTTAATGAGTGGCTCGGTCACTTCTTCGGTGGAAGCCTAGGCGATAACGCCAATTCCTATCGTGATAGCAACGAGTTTCAGCGTCGCAACCAAGCGACGGCCTCGTCGCGGGAGGTGAACGTGCGGACCGGCCGCTCGAGGCCGCTCTGCCGCTGCATTCGGTTTGCCTGTAGCGTCGCGACCGCGCTCGACACCACGCGAGCCGACCGAATCATGCCGCGCTGTTGTGCGTACACGTTGAGCGCGGCGATCTGCTCATAGAGATATGATTTCGATGATGGACTCGGCATCGTGAACGATGATCTCGAACGGCACAACCAGAGGGCCCCCTCTTCTGACTACTCTAGAGCTTCCTGTCGAATGCGGTCAAGACAGAGGTGCTACCCTGGCCTCACCATGACCTCCCCCCACCCGTTTCCTCTGGACGGCGGCTGCACCTGCCGGTCGGTTCGATTTCGCATGACCACCAAGCCCCTCATCGTGCACTGCTGTCATTGCCGCTGGTGTCAGCGCGAAACCGGCGCATCGTTCGCGCTCAACGCCATGATCGAGTCGGATCGCGTCCAGCTTTTGCAGGGCCAGCTCGATGTCGTCAACACGCCATCGAACAGCGGCAAGGGACAGAAGATCGTGCGTTGCGCACAGTGTCGGATCGCCGTGTGGAGCCACTACGCTGGGGCGGGCGACGCGGTGTCGTTCGTCCGCGTCGGCACCTTGGACGAACCGGACCATCTGCCCCCCGACATTCACATCTTCACCTCGTCCAAGCAGCCTTGGGTCGAGCTGCCGGCCGGCACGCCCGCCGTGCCCGAGTACTACGATCGCAATGCTCATTGGCCGAAGGAGAGCCTGGATCGTCGCGCGGCGTTGTTGGGATCCTCGGGACGGCGATGACGCGTTGACGCCTTCGCCGCCAGGCGAGCAGCCGCACACGTGTCCAGCACGAGGGGGCGTCCTTGGCTGGGTCCGATTGACTTGCCGTGGTGTCGGCTCCAGGGAAATACACGCGGAGAAGACCGAAGCCGCGCGACATCGGCAACCGCAGGCGGGCCGAAGGCCGCGCCGAGTGACACAAGCTGTCGGCGCCGACGAGGGCGCGAGGAGGAACCATGAACGAAGCCAACGCGACACCTGGGAAGAAGGTTATTCTCGCGGCCGTCGATTACTCGGAGCCCGCAGGGCTGGCGCTCGCGTCCGCGGCGGAGTTCGTGCGGGCCGACCCCGGCGCGGAGCTTCACATCGTCCACGTGGTGACGCCGGCCTACCGCACCTCGCACGAGGAAGTCCGCACCGGCAACTTGCCGGGCGAGATCCAAGCGACGGGCCGCGATCCGAAACGCGAGCTGCCCGAGTTCTACCGGGAGATCCTCGGTGAGACGGGGCCGAATGTCGTCGGACACGTCCGCTTCGGGCGCGCCGAGCGCGAGATTGTGCTCTTGGCCCGCGAGCTCGGCGCGGACCTCATCGTCATGGGTACGCACGGAAAAACGAAGCTCGCGCGAATTTTCCTCGGGTCGGTGGCCGAACGCGTGCTGCGCGCCGCACCCTGCGCCGTGCTCATCATGCGTACGAAGGAGCAGCCTGATCAGTCGCGAATCGAGCCCAGCTCCGATTCGCGCCATGCCGCCCCGATCACGTTCCGGTTCACCGATCGTCAACACGAAGCGAGGTGAGCCAAACGTGTGATCGATCCAAAGTTTGATTCCTCGCATCCGTCCTTGGCGCGAATCGTGCTGCGCAAAGTGGTTGTGAGGCGCTGGAGGAGGCGGCGAACGATGCAAACGACACATTGGCAATCGGTCCGAACATCGCTCCGGCCGCTCGTTCGACGGATCGCGCCCCTCTTCATCATCGCTGCAAGTGCCGGCTTGGCCGGATGCGCGGCGACCGTCGAGCCGGCCGTTGCGGTGCCCGTCAATTATTACGAATATCCCTATACGTATTATGATGGCCACGTCGTTTATTACGTGCAGGGGCATTGGTATTATCCGCACCGCGATCGGTGGTACCACTACCGCCGCGTTCCGCCCGATCTTGCTCGTCGGTCGACGTATTACTATCATCGCGCACCCTACGGGCGGGGCGGCGGTCCTCCGCCGGGGGTGCGGGTTCGCTAACCTCGACGCTCGGAGGGTCCCGTGTGGTTCACCAAGAAAATCGTGATCGCGACGGACTTTGGCGAAGAATCGAAGGTGGCTGCGGACGCAGCGGTTGAACTAGCAGAACGCTTGCGCGTGCCCCTCGTTCTGGTGCATGGCCACATGGCGCCGCTCGGCGCCTACACCCCCGTTCCGGTCGCGCCCAGCACGGATTACGTCCAGGCCCTGGAGGATGCGGTGCGCGATCTGCTGGAAGAGGAGGCGCAGCGCCTTCGCGCTCGGGGTGTCGAGGTGACGACGATGCTGCGAATCGGGTTTGCTTCGGAAGCCATTCTCGAGGCCGCCAAAGAGGTCGACGCAGGGCTCATCGTGGTAGGAACCCACGGGCGCCGTGGTTTGCCGCGCGCCCTGCTGGGAAGCGTTGCCGAGAAAGTCACCCGATCGTCGCCGGTCCCCGTCCTCACCGTCCATGGAGGCCTCTCGCCAAGCGACGCCGCGCTGCGCGAATCGCCCTCCACCGACGCCCGGGCGGATACCACCCAGAAGTGAATGGCGATGGGACCGGTGCTTCACGCCGACGACTGGGGAGCGCTCATACTCAGGATTGTCGTGGCAGTCCTCGCGGGTGGGCTCGTGGGCTATAACCGCGGGCTTCGGGGCAAGCCCGTCATGATTACGGCAGCTCCGAGACGGCCATCCTGACCGCAGCCTGCGCGCAGTCGACGGGGGGTGAGCCGAGCACGACGTGAAAGCGTCGATTTCCCGGCATCCGTCCGTGCGACCACGCGTAGGCCCTCGTCGCGGTCGGGTGGCCGGTAATGGCGAACACCTGAACCTCGCCATCCCAGACCGTTCGTCCGTCGTGTCTCTCGACCACGGGCACGGAGTGGAGCCACGTCGACTCGAGTCCGTGAAGGCGGCGTATCGCGTCCTGTAGCGCTGGGATGCCGGCGGGGTCCATGTTGTGAGCGTAGCCGACGCGGGAGGCGCGAGTCATCCGGTCGTAGCGATCTGGGCCATACAAATCGGCTATGAGCGCGAGGCGGCCAGCCGTAGCGTCGAGCGAGCGGACGCGCGGACTCGCTCGGGCGACCAAGCAATCGACACGCCCTCGCCGCGCTGCCATGCAGGGAGCATGTCGGTGTAGTGCGGCGACATCGGATTACCCGATTGCCCCCCGGCGAGCACCCATCGGCTCGATTCCCATTGCCCCACGTCGATCACGACGCGCAGATTCGGTACGCCGATCGGATTGCCGAGCGGATCCGCAGGGTCGACCGGTGCCGCCGCGATCGTGCTCGCGTCGCCGCCGAACGCGATCGGTCCGCAATTGAAGACGCGGCCGAGCGGAGGTTGGCTGCCCATCGGATGGACGAGGATCAACGGTCGCGCCCTTCCCCAGATCCAGCTCTCGCTGCTCTCTCCGGCTTGCCTGCGCAGCTGCGCAACGGCGCGCGCGAAAGCATCGGCGATCTCGAGCGGCCAACCGCGCTCGAACCAGCCGGCCGGCTGTTCGCAGAGACAGCGCACGAGATGCTCGTGCCGACGGAGCGCCATCGCGCTGTGGGGCAGCACGGCGTTGAAACCTTCGCCAAGGATGATGGACGATGAGCGGGGCGCCTTCGCGCGGGTGATGCGCACCATCATCTCGGAACAAAACAGCGCGTACACCGCGGCGGCCGGCGAATCTGGAGACATCACCGCATCCCATTCCTCGAGCAGATGGAGGGCCAGCCGGGCGACGGCGGGGCCGTGCGCACGCAGCGCGACGAGGACCGGGTCGCGGATCGCTCGCCAAACGATGGTCGTGCGATCGCACTGCAGCTGCATCGCCCCGGCGACGTTCCAGTCGCGTCGCGACGAGAGCACCTCGACGATACGCGCATACCGATGGCCGTCGAGCCAGTCGGCACCGAGAAAGCCCGGCGTCTCGACGTCGCTGGCCGGCGGCGCTTGGTTCGCGCTGGCGACGAAGCCCTCGGCTGGATCGACACGTCGCGGGAGCTCGTCGAACGGGCGCGGCGCGTCCTCCCAAGTTGCCGAGGCCTGCCAGCCGGCCATCGGCAAAAGTCCACTCGGTCTCTTGCGCGCGGGCACGTCGCCGATCAGCTGCCAGGCGATGTGGCCGCCAACGTCGGCGAAGATCCGATTTTCCGACACGCAGGGGTAGGACGCGTAGATGCGCCGCGCTTCCTCGGCGCTCTTCGTGCGAAACACCCCGTAGCCCCCGAGCTGCCGCTGGATCGTTTCATCGTACGCCTCGCAGGGCACATAACGTCCGTCCTCGAGAACGCTGCTGCCGTCGGGTCCGATACGCTCGAAGAAAAGATCGGTGTTGTCGGCGTGCCCGGCGGTGATGCTCCACGCGACGTGCTCGTTGTGGCCGAATGTGGCGATCGGTTGCGAGGGCATACAGGCGCCGGTCATCGCCCAGCGCGGCGTGCGAACATGCATCAAATACCAGTGCGATGGCAGGGCAGGTGATAGATGCGGATCGCTCGCCAGAAGCGCGCGTCCGGTCGACGTACGCGAGGGCGCGAGAGCCCAGCTGTTCGACGCCCCGGCGAGACCGGCCACGCTCTGTGCGGCGGCCGCATCGGACGCGAATGCATCGGCGGCCCGCAGCAGGCCGACGTCGGTCTCGATGCGACCATCGAGGAGCGCGGCGTCCCCCCACTCGAGGGCGGCGAGCGCCTCGGGTCCGCCGTCGCGCAGGATGTGCAGCCGCGCGAGCTCCGCGTCCCAGTTCGAGCAGAGCGCGAAGGCGAAGAACTGCAGCACCCCGATCACGTCGGCAGGCTCGAATGTCGACGGCTTGGCACCGAGCAGGACCAGCTCATGCGGCTTGCGCGAGAGCCCCCGGCGTGCGCCGTCGTTCACTCCGCGAGCGAACGCTTCGAGTTGCGAACGGGTCGATGCGTCGGCCACGGCGAGCTGCTCGCGTCCGATCCGTGCGAATCCCACACGCCGCGCGAGCCGATCGACTGGCAGCATTTCCGCTCCGACGACCTCGGCGAGCGTTCCGTGTACGAGACGCAGGAGCAGCTCGATATGAAATGCGCGGTCCTGCCCCTGGCAAAATCCCATGCCGTAAAAAGCGTCGGCGTCGGTCTCTGCCTCGACGTACGCCACTCCGTGCTCGTCGCGCCGAATGACGACATCCCGCCCGAGTCCCGCGACCTCGAGGCTGCCGTCGACCGTGGGAAGCCGCGCCCCCAGCACGAGTCGAAGAAGCGCACGCAGCATCCGTCCACGAGCCTATCACGCACGGGAGGTGCGGCGACCAACGCTGTTTCAGCGTGCCGCGACCTCCCTACCGAGCCAGCACCGGGTGGTCGGCCGCCGTGTACATTGTTGCACCCTAGACTATTTGATCTCGGGGGGCAGTGATCCGCAGTTGACGAAGTCGAGATTGGTCTCGATGCGGAAGTTCGACTCGTCGGTGCGGCGCTCGGCGTGGAAAAGGTCGAGCGAATAGACATTGCCCTTGATGATCCCGAGGGTGGTGGCACTGTCGTCGAGGTCGACCGTCTGGGTGAGTTCGTGGTGGAGGCCCCCCAGATCGATGGCCAGCTTCTTTGTTGATGAAGACCCAATGGCGAGGTGCAGGTGGAACGAACGAGACCTCATCAAATCCTCCAGGCCAAGCGCGGGCTAGGGTGGCCGCTTTCTCGGGCCATCTCTGCGGTAAGTATACTTACCTCGGCGGTCACCCGAAAACAGACACGATAACTAGCTCGTCGAATTTTCCGACTCGTGTCGTAAGGATTTCGGCGCGCACAAATCAATCCACCCCAGGGGCAAACACAACCCGAGCCGCCAACTCTCTTTCCCGCTAATGACTAGGTTGGGCACGCCTGAAAGACGATCGTGCCTGATTCGGGTTGGGCGAAGAAAGTCATCACCGTGATATCGGGGTGATGCAGTCGGATCCAGCCCGCGGCCCTTTGCAGATCCAGGATCTGCCGCGCCAGCATCGGCTCTGGCGCGAGCGAAGGGAAACGCGCGCGGTAGTAGCCGCAGCCTTCGTGAGCGACGAGAACGACGTTCGTCAACCGATGCCCTGAAATCAAGAACGAGGCCGACCGGCGTACGGTCTCCGCTTCGGAGTGCGCCGCCGACCACAGGTGAAGGAGGGCGGCGCCGCCGGGAATCGTGAGGGTGTCAATTCGTGGGTGCCCCAACTCGGTGAGCAGCTCTTCCACGGCCTGGGTGAAGCGGCCATCCGAGCAATAGACGGCAAGGGCTCGAGGGTGACTCTCCTCGTAAAGGGTATGGGAATGAAAGATCGTTCGTGCCGCGAGTTCGGAGGCTGACTCCTCCGCGATGACGTCGGCAGGGTCGATATCGATCACGCCGATGTCAGGAACGTCGCTCAAGGTGGCGCACAGGATAAGACGGCGGCGTCGACCCGTCCACTCACGCCGCGCGACATCGATGGCCGAAAACCAGGATGGCTCCAGCCGGCGGTCACAGTGCGATGATCGTAAAATGCCGGCGTGTGCACGGCCGGCAGCAACGGCAATGCGGCTGGCTGAAAGACAGGTTTGGTCTCTCGTGGCAGATCGTTCCCTCCCTGCTGACCTAGGTGTTGCAGGACAAGGACGCCCAAAAATCGGACCGTGTGATGCAAGCCCTCCTGCAAATGGTCAAGCTCGACATTGCGCGTTTGAAGCAAGCCTACGAACAGGGATAGGCCCGCCGCAGGATTTTTCCGGCCGCGCATGCGAATTCCTGGTGCTCCCATCCGCGCTGGGGACACTTGATGGTTGCAGGAGCCCCGTCGCACGGCGACGAGGAGGCACCCCGGCCTACGTGTGTCACCTGCAGGGAAGCTCGAGAACTCATCATGCGCGGACCTACTTCTTGGCTCTTTGGTTGCGGGGTGGTCATCGTCATTGGCTGCGGCGACTCCACAGGTCCGGCGGTCACCGGCTCCGGCGGATCCCTGCCCATGGCTGGGTCGGGCGGACGTTCCGTCGCCGGCGCGGCGGGGAGCGGCACGGGGGGTTCGTTCGGAAGCGGCGGCAGCGGCTCACAAGGCTCCGGCGGATCCGCTGGAGCGGAGGATGCGGGCGAGGGCGACGTGTCCGTCGTCGACGCTTCGGATCCCGTCGTCGGTGCCGACGGAGGTCCGTTCCGCCTTCCCGACGGAGGCGTCCCCACCCTGCTGCCCGGTATGGTGTCGATCTTCGATGGCAAGACGCTGAACGGATGGGACGGCAACCCGAAGATCTGGTCCGTGAAGGACGGCGTCATCGACGGCCTCACGCAGAACGGCGGCCAGCTCATCGTGACCAACGAGGACTACGATAATTTCCGCATCACGGGGAGGGCGCGGCTGCCGCAATCGGACAACCATCTCGGCGTCTGCTTCTGGGGTGGACGCGGCGGTTGGGGCTACAATCAGTGCATCGACTTCGTGCCGCCGAGCGGCAGTATCTGGGACTACGGCGGCCTCAACGGCATTCGCACCTATCCGTACGTTTGGATGGGGGTGCCGGTCTTGAAGACGGACTGGCATCAATTCGAGATCCTCGCGAACCTCATGACCGGCACGGTCCGCATGGGCGTCGATGGCCACGAATTTCCCGTGTACAAGGACACGAAGCTCGCCGGGCGCAGGAAAGGTCCGATTGGGCTTCAGATCCACGCCGGCTTCTCGGAGGTTCAGTACACCGACCTCGCCGTCGAGGTGAACCCCAAAGAGGATCGACTGCTGACCACGTCGGGGCCACCTACAGCGCCCAAATGACCACCTGACGACCCTATTCTTAAAACGAAGGTGCTGTCGGATGCTTCGAGCTATTGCATTCCTTCCCACATGAGGAGGAACGCGCCGATGCCGTGCGGATCGTTGTCGGACACGCCGTGGTGGTAGTAAGTGCCCACCAAGTCGGTCGACGCGTTGAGGCCCTCGCAGATCGTTTTGATCGTCGTGCGGTTGTTGGCGTCTTTCGTCAGCTTGAGGTCGATGATGCCCCGCAGGCCCTTCTTCGCAACGGCAGCGTACGTCGCGTCGACGAGCTGGTGCTTGTACGCCCACCAGATGCCGTAGCTGTACATGGACGAGCAGGACGTCTCGAGCCAGTTTTCTGCGTCGGTGCCCCGGTCGACGACCTGGAACCACAGACCGGTCTTCGCGTCCTGATACTTGGCGAGCGCGATGACCAGATCGCGGAGCGTTTTTTCGACGTCGGCTCGGCCGGGCGCGTCGGCGGGCAATGCTTCCAAGCTCATCACCGAAGCCATGACGAACCATCCCATGGCTCGACCCCAGCTGATCTTGTTGGTGTTGCTGGGCGGTATCGCGAATCCCCCACCGGTGCCGTCGTACGCGTGCCAGAGCAGACCGGTGTCCGGGTTGCGCAGATGCTTGGCCGTGTTGACGAGGTTGGTGACCATCATCGGATACGTCGACGTATCGTGGAACACCGTTCCGTAGCGAGATAGGAACGATAGAGACATGAACACCCCGTCTCCCCAGAGCTGCTGGGTCTTGCTCGGCGAGTGCCAGAACACGCCGTCGGTCTTGGGGTAGTTGTCGAAGTGCCTGCGCGTGCGGTCGGCGCCGGTCTTGAAGGCGCCGTCCTGCATCGCCTCGTAGGCATTGTTGAGCGTGGTCATGTGCATGACGCTATCGAGGCTGCCCACGCTGTCGCCGGCATAGCCGCGCGCCGCACCGACGACGGTATTGAGATACTTCGGATCCTTGAGGCGCTTGTAGAGCAGGTAGATGCCGTGCAGCGCCAAGCCGTCGACGTAGCCTGCGCCGAATCCTCGGGCGGCGATCCTGGTGTCAGCTACGGCCTTGCCCCAGTCGAACGGCTCTTGCGATGCTGGACCGGGCTCCGGGATCACTCCACCGTCGGTGGGCGGCGCGCCTGCCGAGCCGCTGTCGGGGTTCTCGCCGCCCCCGGAACCGGCGCTTCCGCTGCTGCCACCCGTTTCTATTCCTGCTGTTCCACCGCTTCCGCCCGTCTCCGATGTTCCGCCGCCCCCCGTTGCCGTGGCACTGGTGCCTCCGGCGCCCCCCTGGGTTCCGGTTTGCGTGCCGGCCCCGCTCGCGGGGCTCGTGTCATCACCGCTGCAACTTGCCGTGAGAACCACGCACAGACCGAGAAGTGTGAAGACTCTCATCCCGAAACCTCCGCTACCGAGCTCCGTGCTCTATGACGTCAACAAGTGCCTCGGGCTCCGGGGAAGAGCCCACAAAACGTGCCCCGGCAACGGCAGCGAAGCGGAAGTAGTGCTAGGCAAATCGAAGATTGCCGAGGCAAACTGCACATATGGCATTCCTTCGCCAGGCTTGGTTCGGCGGTGCTTACGGCCTGGGCATGTAGCGAAGCGCGTGCATCTTCATCCTCGTCTCGTCGCTATTTCTCGTGGTCGCCTGCGGTAACGGGGTGATGTCGGACGGGCCGACTCGGCCTTCGAGCACGGGAAGCTCGGGAGGCGCGCCAAGCGGCGCGACCACTGGCACCGAGGCTGGAGGTATCGGCGGCGCAGATGGCGTCGGCTCTACGACGGGCGTCGGTGGCACGGGCGTGGGCGGCGCGGAGTGGGAGGTGCTGGCGGCGCCGCGGGGCTATGTCAAGCGAACGCGACGCGAACGTGCACCTGTTCCGGACCCGGCATGGGCTCGATGCGCTGTCTGCCCAACGGAAGTGGCTGGACTGCGTGCGGGTGCGAGGTCTACGGAGCTGAAATCGCTTGGATCGCGCCACCGGCATCTTGTATCTGTGGCCTCCTTCTGCGCTCACCGCAGCGTCCGACATCATCGTCTCTCTTCTCGGCGCGCCGCTCGTCCGCATGAATGGAGTCGGGTTCGTAACCCTTCGCGATTTTACGCTCGAGACGACGCGCAACGAGCTCGTCGACGTTCGATCCGGCACCAACGTCAAGCTCGAGGGCCTCGTGCTCCGCGACGCGGGCACCGACGCAGCGTCGGTCGGCGGCACCGCCAACGTCGTCCGGCAATGCGAAGTTTACGGGTCCGGTGAGGCAGGGATCGTCCTCTCCGGTGGAGATCGCCCGAGCCTCACGCGCAGCGACAGCGTCGTCGAGAGCTCGAACATCCACGACATTCGCCCGTTTCGCTTTGACCTACAATCCGGGGATTCGGTTGACCGGTGTCGGACGATTTCAGCAGCACCTTGAGTCAGGGTGCGCGAAGTTCGTTGGGGGCGGCACCCATGATTCGATCGAGCAGTGCGGGCAACCTGCCGCGCATCATGTTGGCCCAGCCGGCGCCCATGATGAAGCTCACGGCGACCGCGTTCATCCCTTCGAAGCCGGTGTGCTCGATCTCATCCACTCATGACTTCGACCGTCGCTCTTCGTTGCGGCGCTGGAGTGCCGTTTCGAGCGTGGCGCCCACCCAACGGTTCGCGAGTCGCACCATCGCATAACTCGTCCGAAGCAGGGTGAAGTGGATCCGGCGTACGGCCTTGGCCGGCGCGGCAATCGGCGGGATCTGCTCGAGCAAAGCGTAGGGGCGCATCGTGAATTCTTCCTGAATTTCCTGCACGGCCGAGGTTCCTTTGTCGATCGACTCTTCGACGAGGGCGCGATAGCCGAGGAGCCGGTCGCGCGGCGCGGGCGGCGTGCCATCGGGCGAGGACCGTGGGTCGTCGGTGGGGCACGACGCTTGCTCGCACGCGTCGCCGCACCACACTTTCAGGCGAGCGTACACCGCAGGATGGCGCGCCAAATGGATGTGAGCCACGCCGGGAAACACGGCGACCTGATCAGCAGGAAGATCGATGCGAAGACCGGGATGGGTGGCGCTGCCGATGCGGACCAGCGCGTCGCCGAACAACTGACCCAAGAGGTGGGTCTCGTCGCCGATCAACGTACCGGCAACCCAATAATGTCGAAGCCCCGGTCTCAACGGTACTTGCAGAGGGCGAGCGGCGTCGAACGCATCGAGATCTCGCTCCTTCCAATCCTCGTCGCGCAGACTGCCGTGGCGCAGGTCTTTGACTCCGCTGCTTCTCAGCTTCGCGAGTGATGCGGTCAACTTCACGACCGGATTGGGAATCGCCGTGAGTGCGACGGAGACGAGGTGACCGGCCTTCTCGAGGGGTGAGCCTAGATGAGGCGTGCCGAGATAGATCGCGCGGCGCGCAAGCTCGATCCAGCGAAGCCCGAGCTCATCGGCGTAATGGCACGCGCTCCGAATCACGAGCCCACCCATGCTGTGGCCGACCAAGGTGAGCTCGAAGGGTGCGACCGGATGCGCTCGAATCAGTTGCTCGAGCAAGAGCGCAAGGTCGCGCCCATTCTCGGAAACGTGTCGCCCGGTGTTGTAGCGAACGTAGTACGCCGTAAAACCAAGGTCCCGCTCCAGCTGGGAGCCGTAGGAGACCGATGGATCGTCGAGGTACGACCAGCATGCCTCGGTGCATGCCATCCCATGAACGAAAACCACGATTTTCGGTGTCGCGGCCGGGCGGGCGGCGCCGAG
>WNGA01009686.1_pt1 | contig 12929 bp, 12 predicted proteins | sample 5400061 | NCBI WGS metagenome assembly WNGA01 (sample SAMN13153366, study PRJNA577476) | soil metagenome | isolation source: 100 cm soil or saprolite under grassland replicate 2 | place: USA:California | collected 2016-06-15
GCCACCGGGCTCGAAGAACCGCCGCCCGGCGCCCATCCGCAGCGTCGGCAAGACCAGCGCCAAGACATAACAACAGCCGTTGCCAGACAGGCCACGGTCAGCGCCGGACCGGGCAGCCAAGGTTAAACGCCAAGCTGAGTGTAAGCGTTAACAGGGACTTTGGGCTGGGCTGGGAGTGCCTCTTCCTGGTTGGCCAGGCCCGTCATCTGCTCGGGCGGACGGGTTTCACCGGAAGCCCGGAAACGAAACCGAGTCCCCGCTGCACCCACCTGGCGAGCGCGTCATCAGACGCAAAGCCTGCTGACTCGACACAAATGAAGCCAGACAGAGCCCGGCCAGCGAACTGCATCGGCCGTACGTGGGCTTCGCGGAGCGCCTGCTCGCGGCCCTCAGCGCCGACCCGGACTATCAGCGCCGACCCGGACTATCAGCGCCGTACCCGTGATGCCGCAGCACATGTTGCCGTTGACCAGGAATGACAGGCCGCCGACCATCCTCTTCTCCACCACATCGTCCCGGGCGGATAGCAATTGCCGTACCCGTTCGGCAGCCTCGGCGTCGAAGCTCAAGGATCTGGTGCCTCCCTTCGTCCTCAGGCTGCCAGCTTTCCAGGCCCAGACAGGTTCGCCTCAACCTATGTGGTGCCGCCCCAGCATGGCCACGCTCGTCGCGATCAGGGCGCACCGTCCCCAGGCGCTGGCCCGGCGCCCGCTCATGCCGTGAGGCGCGGAGGTGCCGAGGCACCGAGCGGGCTGTTACTTCTCGGCGGTCCGACCAGGCCCGGGTCAGTCGATGTGCAGCACGGCTTTGCCGCCGATGCGGCGGTTGAGCAGGGCGTCGATCGCCTCGGCGGGCTGGCGCCAGGAGCATTCCAGCTCGACCTGGGCGTCGAGGCGGCCGCCTGCGGCCAGGGCGCACAGGCGCGCTAGGTCGCTGGAACCGCTGGCGTGCGCGGTGAGCTCGTCGGGGAGGTCCAGCGTGCAGATTCGCGCCCCGACAGCACGGTCGAAGCCCTTGGCCCGGAAGGTGACGGTCTCGACATCATCTTGGGTGGCGATGTTCACCAGCACCCCGCGCGGGGCCAGGTGCTCGATCGCCAGCCCGAACGTCGCCCCGCCGACGCCCTCCATGATGACGTCGAAGTCACCGCCGAGTTCGGCGGTGACGACCGTGGCGCCCAGGCGGCGCAGCAAGTCAGCCGAGGCGGCCGGGTCGCGGACCAGCGCGGTCACCTGGGCGCCAGCCAGATGCGCGAGCTGGACCGCCATCCGGCCGACCCCGCCAGTCGCGCCGGTGACCAGCACCCGCTTGCCCAGGACCAGGCCGCCGACCTCCAGCACGCGCAGCGCCGTCAGCCCGGCGGTGGGCAGCGCGGCGGCCTGGGCGTCGGACACCTGCGGCGGGATGGGTGCCATCCGGTCGGCCGGCACCGCAGCCAACTGCGCCCACGCCCCGCTGCGCACCAGCCCGGTCACCCTGGTCCCCGACGGCGGCCCGCTGCCATCGGCGGCAGGCTGTTCGACGACACCCGCCACGTCCCAGCCAGCCGCCGACCCCGGTGGCTTCCCCGGCAGGTCGAGGACCTCGCCCCGGTTCAGGGACGAGGTCACGACCCGGACCAGCACCTGACCGGGCAGGGGCACCGGATCAGCTACCTCGGCCAGCGCCACGTGCGGCGCAGCCCCAATCGTCCTCAGCGCAAGCACCACCCGACCCTAATACCGTCTCCGCTACCCGCTAGAACGTTTTTCGCGACGGCGGATTCTTTAGCACCGGCCCATGCCAGCGCTCCTCGCCGCGGCTGCAAGCGGATGATCCGGTTGCATGACTCTGCGGCGGCTTGGCAGCGAGAACGCTCGCTCATGCCGCTGAGGTGATGGCTCTGCCGAGGTGAAATGACTGCTGCTCCGAGACGGCCGGTAACTGGAGCCTCCAGCGGGCCGTTTCCGGTGTATCGGGGAAGATGGTCGCTGATGCTGCCTCGATGGCAGGCGGGCCGTGCTATTGGGGGTGGGCTGGGCGATGGGATCGCTGCGGTGGGCGGAGTTCGAGGCTGCGGCGCCGGAACTGGCCGCACAGGGCCGGGCGCTGATCGAGCGCTTCGGCTTCGTTCTGGCCGGCACCATCCGCGCCGACGGGACCCCGCGGATCAGCCCGGTCGCGGCGCACCTGGTCGGCGGCGACCTGATGCTGGTCATGATCCCGGGCACGCAGAAGGCCCGCGACGTGCTGCGCGATTCCCGGATCGTGCTGCAATCACCGGTCACCGAGGCGGCCGAGCCAGGCGCGGAGTTCAAGCTGCGCGGATATGCGGCCGAGGTCAGCGGCGACGCTGTGCGGACCGCGACCGCGGACACGATCGAGGCGGTGAGCCGCTGGCGGCCGCCGCGAACCTGGCTGTACTTGTCGATCGCCGTGCGGGCCGCCGCCTGCCTGGCATGGACCGGCGAGGAGATGACGCTGACCCGCTGGGATGGCGACCGCGGGCTCCGCGGGCCCGAGCACCGGCACCTGGACCCGGACGCGGGGGTATACCGTGACCGGGGAACGTAGCCACCCAGACGCCACCGCACACCCGCGACCGTCACCGAATCATCCGCACATGCCACGGTCAGTGCGAACACCCGATGTCGATACGCATCCTGCCCTTCGCGGTGCCGCTGGCCGTTAGCGTGGTGCTCGCGGTGAGGCGTCGACGGCCATGCCGGAATGGAGCTGCTGTGGCAACGGACGGCGGGAAGGCCCACGCCGGGGTGAGCCCGGTACTGGCGGGCCGCCGCGTCAGGCTCCGGCCAGGCCAGCCTGATGATGCTCAGCGCTTGCGCGCGATCTTGGCCGAGCCGTCTATCTCGCGGTGGTGGGGCGAGCCGGATCCGGTGACGGTGATCGAGGAAGACCTGCGCGGCGGCGGGTCGTCGGTGCTTCTGGTGGTGGAGATCGACGGCCAGGTCGCCGGGGGCATCCAGTACCACGAGGAGAACGACCCGATGTACCGGCATGCCGGGATCGACATCTACCTCGGCAGCCGTTTCCAGGGCCAGGGCGCGGGCCGCGAGGCTGTCGGGCTGCTCGCCAGGTTCCTGTTCGACCAGCGCGGTCATCACCGGATCACGATTGACCCGGCGGCCGCCAACGCTCAGGCCATCCGCAGCTACGCCGCGGTGGGCTTCCGCCCGGTCGGCGTCATGCGCCAGTACGAGCGCGGCGGCGACGGCCATTTCCACGATGGCCTGCTCATGGACCTGCTCCGTGGCGAACTGGCCGAAAGCTGGTAAGAGCCGCCCGAGCTCCGGCATTGCTCATACCACCAGCCGCGATCGCCCGTGCACCGCAGACGGGCCGGCCGGGTTCCCGGAGCAACTGCAAATTGGATGCGCGGTCATGCCGCCGTGCGGGCGCGCCCGGCTCGGACCACCTTGCCGAGCGATGTAGTCGGAGATCGCGATTTGACCACAGGTGTGGTCGAGACTCCGGCGGAGTCATACGCGGAACCGCCCACGGGCGTGCCGGCGAGTCCGGCTGGTTTTGATGCACCAGCAGGACAATGCAGGCGCAGCGGCAGCACGCATCCGGAACCTGGTGAGCGTCGTTAACTTCCGGCACTGCGCCAGATCGGCGCCGTCAGGCAGGTAGGGCCTCCGTCGCCCTTGAGGGAAATCTCCGAGCCGTCGTACCCGTGCACCTCGCAGCCGGCCGACTCCAGCGCGGCGCGGGTCCGCGGGTTGCCGTTCAGCATGACCACCCGCCGTGATCCGGCCGCCAGGACGTTGCATCCCATCGTCTGGTACTCCTCGTCGTCGACGGGTATCACCTGGACTCCCCGCTCGGCGAGCGTCTGCATCAGCGCGACCGGCGCCAGCGGCGGGTAGACCACGGCAAGGTCGCCGGCGAGCGGTGAGATCAGCGACATCAGGTGCAGCACGTGTGCTGGCCCGCGGTCGTGCGGGAGGTCGACGGATTCCAGGGCGGCGTCCTCGGCCGCGAGGATCTGCGCCAGCTGGCGCAGGCCCTCGGCGCTGGTGCGGTAGCTGCGGCCGGCCAGCATGGTGCGCTCATCCAGCCAGATGAAGTCGCCGCCGTCCGCCCGCGCGGCCCCGGCCAGCCGCGCTGCCACCGGAACGCCCGCGGCCGTCAGCGCAGCACCCAAGAGCGCCGGTTCCGCCATGCGGGCCGGCTTGGCCATCTGGAACAGGACCGCGCCAGCGCCGGTCACCAGCCCAGGGTCCCGGACATAGGTGGCATCGACCAGGCCGCCGGCGGCCGGGGCGACCTCGACCGCGCAGCCAAGACCGGCGAGCAGCTGCCCGAACGCCTCGTGCTGGCGGGCCAGCAACCTGGCGTCGGGCACCCGCCAGTCCGCCGCGGCGAAATCACCGGTGACCGACGGCCGGCGGAGCAGGACGCGGCGCAGCGGAGCGGACATGGACCGCACCCCGAAACGCGGACCGGCCGCCAGCGTCCCCCCGGCGGCCCCCGCAGCGCCCTCAGCAGCCATGTGACTCCTGCCCTGACGTTCACGACCTGGCCTCCACCGAAGCACTCCTCATCCCGGTTGTCACGCCTTCCCGCGGGGGTTCGGCCTCGAGGAACGCGAGTCCCGGCCTTTTAACGCCAGGCACCCGCTCACCGACGCTCGCGATGCCGACGGGCCCGCACATCCACGTCTGAGGCCGATCGCAGAGCGCGGTCGGCTAGCCGGTGACAGCCGCGCGCAATGCCGCCGTTCTGGGCAGCAGTCCCGGCCTCAGCTTGGCCTTCCGTGCCGCGACCGAACAGTGGTCCTGGCCGCAGCCGGCCCGCCGCTTCGACGGATGCCGCGACGCGCCGGATCCCCACGTTCTCGATGGTGATGCAGGAGCCGGCATTGGCCCCGAAGCGTGGCTATAACGCGCGGCACTGCCGGGGGAGGATGGCAGTGTGGAGTCGCTGACCGAGCTGCCGCGCTGCGGGCGTTTGAGTACCGCCTTTTCGCCTGACCGGGCGCTGAGCTCGCTTGAGGAGGCGGAGCTATTTTTCTGCGCGCCCGTGGGCTGCTCACCCGCACGGCGGACTGCGCGTTGCCGAGCCTGTATGAGGCCTGCCACGAGGAGCCGTATCAGCCCGGCAGCCCGGGCTTCGCGCCGTGCCTGAAGACGAATGGCCGTGGTTCGGGGCGCTCGCCGAGCGGGGTTACCTGGTCGCCGCGGTGCATGGCGGCAAGAATCTCCTGATGACCGATGCGGTGGCGGGCCTGCCCGACCCGATCTGCCGGGCCGAGATCGAGCGCATGCGCACCGCCGATCGCGGCTGGCGCCGCCTGCTGGATCATCTGGCCGCCGCAGGCCCGGCCAGCATCGATGACCTGCGCACCGAGCTCGGCCTTAAGCGCCAGGAACTAAAAGCGCTGCGGGCACCGCTGGAGCGGTGCGGCGCGATCGTCTCCCGCTCGCTGCAGGTGAGCGCGGGCCAGGGACACCTCCATTCCAGCGAGCTAGCCCGCTGGGATCAGGTCTATCCGGGACCGGCGAGACAGGCGCTGACCCTGCCCGTGCGCTCAAGGACCTGCTCGCCGCGGGTGTGCGCGGCGGTCATCGCACCCGAGACCGAGCTGCGCCGCTGGTTCTCCTGGCAGTGGTATTGAACCGGCACCCTCGTCGACGACCTCGTTCAGGAGGGCAGTTGCGGAGGGCAGACGGTTATTTCGTCGCTGGCCCGCGTCCTGCATGAGCGGGTCTCCCCGAGCCCTGCCCAGGCACCCGCACAGCCACAGCCGACAGCCCGGACAGTCCAGCCCGGCTGTGCCCGCAGCCTCGTCGTTGACGACGGGCTGGGCTTCAGCGCGGTCAACCTCTGGCACAGAAACAAGACGCCGACTCTGGTTCGCTGACGGCGCAACGCAGGGGGGGTGGCGGGCGTCTCTTCAATGTGGACGCGAACGTGACCGGCGTGGCCGGCAACCCCGGCGATCTGCATGATGCAGGTCGGGCTGATGCCGCTGCCGCGGCTGTGACCGGCCTGTTTCGCGGCCATCACCTGGAACTGGTACGGCTCGCGCTGCTGATGACTGGCGACGTGGCCACCGCTGAGGATGTCGTGCAGGACGCGTTCGAGCAGCTGCACCGCCGCTGGCCCAGCCTGCGGCGGCAAGACAGCGGCCTTGCCTATGTCCGGTCAAGCGTGCTGAACGGCTGCCGCTCGGTCCACCGCCGGGCGCGGGTGGCCCGCAAGCACGCGGCCCGGCTGGCCGAGCCCCCGGCCAGCGGAGCCGATACGGCCGCCGGCGAACGCAGTGACCTGATGGCCGCGTTGCTGGGGTTGCCGCGCCGGCAGCGTGAGGTGCTGGTGCTGCGCTACTACGCCGACCTCGACGTGGCCGAGATCGCTGCCACGCTGCGGATCGGCCCGAGCTCGGTCCGGTCTACCGCAGCCCGAGGGCTGGCCGCACTGGCTCGAGCACTGCAGGAGGCTGACCGATGACCGATCTGGAAGACCGGCTGCGCGCCGAACTCGCCGCCTTCGCGCAACGAGCCGACCCCGCGCTGATCCGGCCGCTTCGGGAGCCCGCGATCCGCGCCCGCCCACGAGTGCCCGGCTGGCTGGCTCCGGCCGCTGCCGCGGTCGCCGTCACCGTGGTGGTCATGGGTGTCGCATTCGTCGGCTGGCTGGCAGGCCACCGCCCGGCCACCGGGCCAGTTGCCGGGGTGCCGCGCTATTACCTCACCCTGGACGGACCCTGGTCTGGGCATTTCGCCAGGGCCGTGGTGCACGGTTCGGCCACGGGCGCGACGCTGGCCAGCGCGCGGATCCCCTTGCTGGACGGTGAGTCGCCGTCGGTCACCGGGGCGGCGGACGGCCGGACGTTCATCATTGTGGACAACACCGGCCAGGCGCCTGGGCACGGGTATGGCGTCAGGTTCTACCGGCTCCGGGTCGGACCCGATGGCCGTACCGTGCGGCTGAGCCGCCTGCCCATCAAGGTGTGGCCTTTGGCCGTGGACGATGTAGCCGTTTCGCCCGACGGCAGCAGGCTTGCGATCGCCGAACAATCCTGCGGTGGCAGCCGCTGCCGATACAGCCAGATCCAGGTCCGCTCGCTGGCCACCGGTGCTACCAAGACCTGGCGAACGCGGGCAGCTGGCGCCCCGTGGAATCTTTCGTGGGCGGCGGGCGGCCACCAGGTCGGGTTCCTCTGGGAATCCGGGCTGCACTCGCCGCCGCGGCCGCAGCGGGACGGGTACCGGCTGCTGAACGTGGCGGGCCCGGGCGGTGACCTGCTGCCTGCCGGGGCAGTGGTCCCGGTGTCGCCCAATCCCGGCGGCGATATCCCGCCGGCCCTCCTGACCCCGGATGGGCGGGCGTTCATCACCAGCAGCACGCGGATCGTTCCCGGCCGGGATCATCATGTGACGGTGACCGCGAAGATCATCAAGCTGTCCGCCCGCACCGCCCGCACCGCCCGCACCGGGCGGGCCCAGCGCGTGCTCTACGCGGCCTCCGCGCGCGGTGTCCCGCAGAAATACGGCAACACCGGCACCCTCGACGAGCAGGGGTGCACGGTGTTGTCCCTGGATCCCACCGGTCAGCACCCGCTGGTGCGGTGCTTCCTGCTCGGCCGGTTCAGCTTCGGCACGCTGGCCAGCGGCCGGCTCAAGCCGCTGCCCGGCATCCCCAACATCTACTGCGTTCGCGAGTGCCGCGGACCAATGTGGGGCACCGCCGCTTGGTGATCACCTGCTCTCCTCGCCCACGCCGTTGTGGCGTTCATCACGCGCTGTTGAACCTTTCCTCTGGGCCGTGCCAGGACTGCTGCCGCACGGCTTGTGGTGGCGGTGGCGCTGGCCGGCCGCGGCCGCTACGAAAGATCGCCCATCGGGATAGTCACCGAACGTGGCGAAGACCCGACGAAGATAGCTGCGCGAACCGCCGATATGCGCGGCCAGATGCTGGCAGGTGATCTTGATCCTGGCGGCCAGAACGGGGTGTTCGGCGCTGCCGAGCTTGCCGGCCGCGGTGGTAGCTGGTGCGCTCAGGAGCCGCCGTGAATGGCGATGGGTTGCCGTCGGGATCCTTGAAGACGAAGGTCCGTCCGAATGGGGTGTCGAACGGGTTCACCAGGATTGGCACGCCGTGCGCCCTGAGGTGGTCGTGCAGTGCTTGGGCGTCATCGGCGTGCAGTGACACTGACACGCTTAGCCCCAATGCCGGGGAGTTAAGGCCGGGCGCTCACCAAGGCCCAGTTCCTGGTCCGGCTGAATTCCACCCGCCGCCCGCCGGTGCTGCGGCACCTGACAGACGTTTCGATGCTCTCGCTGATCGGCGGAGTATCGGCGGAGTAAAGGTCCGCATCATCGAGGCATAGGTGACGGTCACCTGCGCAGACGGCATCAGGTATGGCGGGCAATACCGGCTCGCCGCCAACGGACGCGCGATCATCGCGTCGCGGTCTTCCACCGACGGGAACGAAACTCACCCGCTTCGCGGCCGGTAGATGTGGACGACGACTCCGCATTCGAAGCTTCTGGCCTCGATGAGTTCAGGCGCAGCGCCACGGGCAGTTCCGCGAACAGTGCCTGCCCGCGGCCGACGGCCACTGGCTGGATGGCCAGGCAGTACTCATCGATCAGCCCCCGCGCGGCAAGGGCCGCGGCGAAGCTGGCGCCACCGTGGGCGATGACATCCGGCCCTGGCTCCTGTTTCAGCGCGGCGATCTCCGCCGCCAGGTCGCCACGGGCTAGCCGGGTGGTGGGCCAGGAAGCCTGGCTGAGCGTCTTGGAGAAGACGACCTTGGGGATGTCGTTCATCGGCGCCGCGTACGGTCCGGTTGAGCGCGGCCAGTAGGCCGCCATCTCCTGGTACGTCGCGCGGCCCATGAGATGGGCTCCCGCCTTGGCCAGCCGGTCTACCTTCCACCTGATCAGTTCCGCGTCTTCGGGGACGCTCACGCCTGGATGTTCCCTGTCGCTGGCCACGTATCCGTCCAGTGACATGCCCATTTGCAGCGCTACTTGTCGCATGTGAGTCTCCAGTTAAGCGTCGAGGACAGCCTGAATATCGAGGGTGATGTCCACCTTGTCACCGACGACGATCTTGGAATCCGCGGCCAGGCCGAAGGTGATGCCGAAGTCGCGGCGCAAGATGGCGCCGCGGGCCGAGAAACCGATCCGGGTCTCGCCTTGCAGTCCGGTTGGGTCGACGCCGAGGAACTCGACCTCGAATTCGGCCGGCCGGGTGACCGCCCTGATCGTCAGATCGCCAGTAAGCACCCACGCGCCGTTTTCCTGGCGCAGGCCCGTGCTGGCGAAGGTCATCGTGGGCGAATGCTCGATATCGAAGAAGTCCGCCGAGCGAAGATGGTTGTCCCGCATCTCATTGCCGGTACTGACAGACGAGAGCGCGACGGCTGCGGTCGCGGAGCAGAAGGTCGGGTCCGGTCCGGTAACGATCTCGCCGTTGACCTCGCTGAACGTTCCGCGCACCCTGCTCATCAGGTGCCGCGCGGCGAAGGCCACGGTGTGCGCCGGATCGATCGTCCAGGTGCCTGCGGTCCAGCCCGCCAGCGCGGACGGTTCCGCACTACTGACACTGGCAGCACTGCTCATGTTCCCTCCTTGCTTTCCGCCATCGCCGCGTGTTGCCGCTGTGCCCAGCACGAGAACCGGCTCGCGTCGATTACCTGCCGTGCCATGGCTACGAGCCCGGGATCGTCGGTCACCGCGTTCCTCCCGGATGGTTTCTCGGCAGCCATCACCTCGTGCCCCGGACGCGGTATCGCAGGTGCATCACGCCAGGGCCCTCCAGTCGCCGAACCAGTTCGAGTTCGATGTGGTCGGGGCCAAGAGAGTCGAACAGACGCCGCCCTCCGCCGAGCAGGACCGGCACGAGATGGATCTCCATCTCGTCGAGCAGCCCAGCCCGCAGCAGCGCCTGCGCCACGCCGGCACCGTGCACCATCACGGCGCGATCGCCCGCCGCGGCCCTGGCCTGCTCAGCGCAATCTTCGACGTCGGTGACGAACTGCGCACTGCCCGGCGGAACATCTCCGTCGTCGATGCGATGAGTTAGGACGAAGATCGGCACGCCGTCGTGGTGATCACCCTGCCAGCGCCCGGCCAGCTCGAACGTGCGCCGGCCGGAGATCACCGCGCCTGTCGCCATGAGCTCGCGGAACACTTGTCCGTTCGGACCATCGGACATCTGGTCGTCGAGCCAGTTGAATACCCGCCCGCCGTCGCGGCCGAGCTCCTGACCCTCACGGTCGTCCGGTCCGGCGATGAAGCCGTCGAGGGACATCGACATGTAGAGACGGATCGGCGGGTTCATGCGCACTGCACCTCGTAACGAAGGTGCAAAGCGCTGGGCGACTCGAGCGTCCGGACCGGCTCGAGCTCGATGTGGCCGGCCCCGAGACCGTCGAAAAGCCGTCGTCCCTGGCCGAACAAGACCGGGACCAGCTGGATCTCCAGCATGTCCAGCAGGCGTGCCCGCAGGCATTCCCGTGCCGTGTAGGCACCGTGCAGCATGACATCGCGGTCCCCGGCGGCCGCTTTCGCCTGCTCGACGCACGATTCGATGCCGTCGGTCACGAAGCGGACGTCGCCGGGGGGCGTGCTCGCGGGTGCTTGATGCGTCGGGACGAAGATCGGCACACCATCGTGATGGTCGCCGCCCCAGTAGCCGACGAAGTCTCCCGTGCGTCTGCCGGTGATCACGGCACCGGTCGACATCAGCTCGTCGAACACCGCCCGGCTGGCTTCATCGCTCGGCCGGAAGCCGCTGACGCCTTCTCCGCCGTCGCCCAGCCACTGGTGCAGCCGGTGCCCTTTGGTACCAAACGGATTGTCCTTATTATCCCTGGGCCCGGCGATGAAACCGTCCAGGGACATGGACATGTACAGCACCAGCCTGCCCATCGATCTGCTCCGCTCCGTGCGATCGTCTTGACGAGGTCGTGCCGCCGTCGCGGGCTCCCGGATGGTCACCGCAGCGGCGGGTTGTCGTCCATGCCGACGTGCCGGGCCGGAAAACTCATCGGTCCGCGGACAGACAATCTGACCGGAAGCCCCGCCCTTCTTCGGGGCGCGTCCGGCCCACGGGCAGGCGCGGCTACTGTGATCTACCGGTCAGCGCAGACGTGAAGGAGTGCACGGGTGGGCGGTGCAAGAGGTGGCGAGGAAACCGGACGCGCCGAGCCCGCCGACTCTGATCGCGCTCGCACAGGGCGCTGGCCCGGGGTGGGGGACTTCGACGACCTAGTCCGCCGGTACCGGCGCGAGCTGCACGTGTACTGCTACCGGATGCTCGGGTCCTTCGATGAGGCCGAAGATCATGTGCAGGAAGTGCTCCTGCGTGTCTGGCGCTCCCGGGAACGCTTCCAGGGCCGGTCGAGCCCACGTACCTGGCTATACCGGGTCGCCACCAACGCCTGCCTGGACACACTGCGCCGCGACGCCCGCCGGGAAGTACCGGCGCCGTCCAGCGCACCGGCCGGCTCGGGGCCATCGGTCGCCGCGATGCCGTGGGTGCAGCCGTACCCCGATTCGCTGCTGGACGAGGTGGCCGCCGACCAGCCAGGCCCGGAGGCGGTAGCGGTGAGCCGAGAGACGATCTCGCTTGCGTTTCTAGCGACGATTCAGCTACTGCCACCGCGCCAGCGGGCTGTGCTGATCCTGCGCGACGTGGTCAGCTTGCCCGCCGCCGAGGTCGCCGAACTACTCGATATGAGCGTCCCGGCGGTCAACAGCGCGCTCCAGCGCGCCCGCACTACGCTACGCGATCAGTGGCCGGATGGGCGGCTGGGCTGGGCACCGGCCGCCGAACCCGATTCCGGGCAGCGCCGCCTGCTCCAGCGCTTCATCGCCGCGCATGAACAAGCCGACCCGGAGGCGCTGATCGCCGTGCTGCGCCACGACATACGACTGGCCATCTCCCCCCAGGCCGGGGAATGGCATGGCCGGCAGGAGGTGGGCGACGCCCTCCGGGATGGCATGACCTCCCTCGGCCAGTGGCGGCTGCTGCCTATCATGGCCAACAGACAGCCGGGCACAGCCGGATACCTCCGCCCGCCCGGCGAGACCGCATACTCTCCGTTCGTGCTGGCCGTACTGCGCATCGAACACGGTCGGCTGACCGACATCGCCGCCTTCGAGCAGCCATCGATGTTCCCCGCGTTCGGCCTGCCCGCCAGCCTGTGACCAACGACCAACCCGAAATACGCGACAGCCCTCACGACGGGCAAGCGATCGGACAGCGGCGCGATAGCGCTGGGACAAACCAGACACCGTCTGGACAACGAACGCGTTCCCTGCAGTGAAGATCTCGATCTCCGGCTGCCGTACCAGAGGGCTCGCGCAGGTCGACGCGCGCGAACTCGACGCCGTCTGCCCGGAATCATTCCGGGCCTTGGCCGGCGCGCGCCGGTTTCAGCCCGCCGAGCTTCACGGCGACGCGGCCGTCCGGTTGTATGTCCCGCGGGCGAATTCATGGGATGTTCACGGCCCGGCCGCCACCCCGTCCACGGCCCCGGCGTGGACACCCGTCAGCCCCCAACCCCACTCCAGCTCGAGCGGAGCCCGCTGCCTTCCTTACCGGCCCTGGCGGTGGTCGCGGTGCTGTTGGCAGCGGCGCCGTATGCCCGCAGGGGCTTTCGCGGCAGCGCATGCACCGGCGGCGAGCCGATCGTTCCCGGTTGCCCGAGACCCCGAGAGAGGCGCCCCAGACCGCAGAAGGACACTCAGAGCCGTGCGCCGGATGCGGCGAACAGCAATCCGGCCAGCGGCGGACCCAGCACCGTCCCCAGCTCCCACACCCCGCCTCGCAGGGCATTGGCCGCGACGAGATCGTCATCGGCCACCACAGCCGGGATGCACCGGCCGACCGCCGCGGAAAGCGGCGTATCCGCCAAGGCCAGGACGAAGACCACCGCGAGCAGTGCTCCCAGCGGCGGCAATAGC
>WNGA01009690.1_pt1 | contig 12929 bp, 11 predicted proteins | sample 5400061 | NCBI WGS metagenome assembly WNGA01 (sample SAMN13153366, study PRJNA577476) | soil metagenome | isolation source: 100 cm soil or saprolite under grassland replicate 2 | place: USA:California | collected 2016-06-15
GAAGACGATCCACTTGCCGTCGACGGTCTCGTAGGCCCCGCCGGGCCAGCCCGAGTGCTGGAGGCTGCCGCGCTCGCGGACGACCCCGCGGCGGCCGTAGAGCGTGGTCGTGTACTCCATGATGCGGAACGCCGACTCGTAGAGCGCGGCGTCGATCCACTGGCCTTCGCCGGTCGCGTCGCGATGGCGAAGCGCGGTGAGCACGCCGAACGCGGTGAACAGCCCGGTCATGTAGTCGGGATACACCGGCGTCGGCCGCGCCGGCGGTCGATCGGCGTGACCGTTGAGGTACCAGGTCCCCCCGAAGGCCGAGGCGATCGCCGCGAAGCCCGGGCCCTGGCTGAGCGGCCCCGTCTGGCCGAACGCGGTGATGCGCGCCATCACGAGGCGCGGGTTGATCGCGTGCAGCGCGTCCCATCCGAGCCCCCAGCGCTCGAGCACGCCGGGGCGGAAGTTCTCGAGCACGACGTCACAGTGCGGGACGAGGCGCCGCACGAGGTCCTGTCCCTTCGGCGTCCGCATGTCGAGGGTCATGAGCTTCTTGTTGCGGTTGTCGGCGGCGAACCAGTACCCGTGCCCGCCCTCGGACGGGCCCAGACGCCGCAGATCGTCGCCGCGCCCGGGCATCTCGGTCTTGATGACCTCGGCCCCGAACTCGGCCATGAGCGTGCCGCAGAAGGGACCCGCGACGATCTGGGCCAGCTCCAGCACCCGGATGCCCTCGAGCGGACGACGTGGCTCCGTCATGCGCGCCGCCTCAGAAGGGCGAGGGCGTGCCGTCCGGCAGCGGCGTGTCGAACGCGAAGAGCACGCCGGCGATCAGACGGTACTGGCCCGCCAGCACCACGAGCTCCATGACCCCGTCGATTCCCAGCTCGCGCTGCACCCGCTCGTGCAGGGCCTGGGGAATCGACTCGTATGCGAGCACGTGCTGCACGAGCCGCACGGGGCCGGCGTAGCGCGCGGGCAGCGTCGAGAGATCGCCGCGCGTCCGCACCCGCTCGATGACGTCGTCGGGCAGTCCCTCTTTCTTCCCGATCTTCGCGTGGGCAAACCACTCGTAGGCCTGGTTGACGGAGCGGGCGGTGACGAGGATCGCCAGCTCGCGGATGTCCCCGGGCAGCGTACCGCCGAAGCGGAGGTATTCGCCGAGGCCGCCGACCTTCTCGGCCAGCGCCGGGTCGTGCATGAGCGAGGCGTACGGGCCGCCGCGCATCGGCCCGCGCTTGGCGGTGATCTTGTCGTAGATGGCCTTGGCGTCGGGTGTCAACGTGCTGAGCGGGTCGGGCAGCGTGGCCATGGTTTCCCTCCGAGATGTGGAGACGAACGCCGGAGGATCGTACGACGTCGCGTGGGCCTTGGCAACGCGATGCCGGGTCGCGCCCGGGAAGGAAGTTCGCCCGGCGCTTGACACGGCAGGAAGCGATGCCAGAATCCCCGCACCCGACTCCGACAGGCGACCGACGGAGGGGGTTGGGGGAGGACACATCGATGCGGATCTCGATTCATCTCGTCCTGGTCGGCGCCATGGCCCTGCTCGCGCTCGTGGCCGGCGCCGGGCCGGCGACGGCGCAAGACAAGGACACGCTCGTCATCGCTCTCGACACGCTGGGCGCCATGGTGATGGATCCCATCGCTGACACGCGCGCGCCTCATGCGCATTACCACGCGCCCATCTGGGACTCGCTCGTCGGCTTCGACCTCGAGAAGGGCGGCATCGGCCCCGGGGTCGCGGAGAAGTGGGAGCGCTCCCCCGACGGCAAGAGCTGGACGTTCCACCTCCGCAAGGGACTCAAGTTCCACAACGGCGACCCCGTGACCGCCCACGACGTGAAGTTCAGCCTCGAGCGGATCATGCTGCCCGAGTCGATCTCGTCGGGCGCCGCCGCCCTGCGGCGCGCGGTGGCGAGCATCGAGGTCCTCGACGACCACACCGTGCGCGTCTACACGAAGGGCGTGATCCCCCACTTCGCCGCCAGCCTGTCCCGCGCCGTCTTCATGGAAGGCAGCGTGATGCCGAAGAAGTACATCGAGGCGGTGGGCACCAAGGGGTTCCGCGAGAAGCCGATCGGCAGCGGCCCGTGGAAGTTCGTGCGCCTGGTCCCCGGCGATCGCATCGAGTACGAAGCCGTCGGCACCCCGCACTGGCGCGGGACGCCGCAGTTCAAGAAGCTGACGCTCCTTCTCGTGCCCGAGCAGAGCACGCGCATCGCGATGGTCCGCACGGGCGAGGCGTCCATCGTCAGCATCGGCCCCGAAGCGATCAAGGAAGCGCAGGCGGGCGGCATGAAGGTCGTCAGCGTGCCGGGGACGATGCAGGCCGTCTACCAATTCTGGGGACTCTACCGTCCCGAGGTGAAGGGCTCGCCCCTCACCGATATCCGCGTGCGCGAAGCGCTCTCGCTCGCCGTCGACCGCCAGCAGATCATCGACCACGTCATGGCGAAGCTGGCCCGGTGGCCGCTGCCCTTCACGACCTACCGGTACTCGATCGACGTCGACATCCCGCGCTGGGAGGCGTGGGCGAAGAAAGCGCTCCGCTACGATCCCGCGCGAGCCAGGCAGCTGCTCGCGGAGGCCGGTCACCCGAATGGGTTCAAGATGACTTTCTGGAACACCGCCCTGCCCGGCACGCCCTTCATGGTCCAGATCGGCGAAGCGCTCGCCGGCTTCTGGGAAAAGATCGGCGTCAAGGTCGACATGAAGACCGTCGAGTGGGGGGTCTTCGATCCCATGGGCCGCGGTGAGCAGAAGGGCCTCGTCGGCACGGCATCGATGTATCGCACGGCCGGGCGGCCGGAGCCCTCCCCGCGCTACCAGACGACGCTGACGTCGAGCGGCATCCAGCACCTGCTCGGCGATCCCAAGGAATGCCCCGCCGTGTGTCAGGAGATCGACAAGGTCTACGAGGCCGCGGTGAGCGAGAAGGACGACGCGAAGCGGGCGGCCGCCATGAACAAGATGACCGAGCTCGCCGCCAACACGTGGGTCGTCGTGCCGATCATCGAGGGCATGGGCTACTGGGCCGTGAATCCAAAGCGCGTCGGCCAGTTCAAGCCGATCCCCGGACGGCACGAGTTCGGCGACGTCGCGGAGCGGATGCCACGTCCCGAGCAGAAGCCATGGAACTGATCGCCAGCGCCTAATGCAGCGCTTCATCGTCCGCCGGCTCCTCCAGAGCCTCGTGGTGCTCGTCGTGCTGGCGCTCGTCATCTTCGCGCTGGCGCGCGTCACGGGAAATCCCGCTGATCTCCTGTTGCCCGAGGACGCCACCCGCGACGATCGCGAGCACTTGCTCAAGGCGCTCGGCCTCGATCGCCCCGTGCACGAGCAGCTCGCACGGTATCTGAAGGGCGCGGTGACCGGAGACCTAGGCACATCGATTCGCTACCGGAAACCGGCGGTCGAGGTCTTCTTCGAGCGGCTGCCGAACACGCTCGCCCTGGTGGGAATCGCGCTGGCCGGCGCGGTCGCCGTCTCGATTCCCCTCGGCCTCCTCGCGGCCGTGTACCGCGGCACGATCATCGACCGCGTATCCGGCATGATCGCGGTGCTCGGCATTGCGACCCCGTCGTTCTGGCTCGGCATCGTCCTGATCTACGTCTTCTCGATCCAGCTCGGGTGGCTGCCGTCCGCCCGGATGGGCGGGCCCTTGCACTACGTCCTGCCGACGATCACGCTGGGCGCGTTTCTCGTGGCCGGCTTGATGCGGCTCGTCCGCTCGAGCGTGCTCGAGGTGCTCGACACCGAGTACGTGAAGCTCGCGCGGATCAAGGGCCTCTCGCAGACGGTCGTGATCTGGAAGCACGCCCTGCGGAACGCACTGATCCCCGTCGTGACCCTGTTTGGTGTGCTCTTCGCGCTCCTGGTGACCGGCGCGATCGTGACGGAGACCGTCTTCGCGTGGCCCGGCGTCGGACGCCTGACCTACGAAGCGGTCATCTTCCGCGACTACCCCCTCCTCCAGGCAGTGATCCTCATGAAGGCGATCATCGTCCTCGGGGTGAACCTCTGCGTGGACATCCTCTACGCGTACCTCGATCCGCGCGTGCGGTACGCCTGATGGCGCTCGACACCGCACCGGCGACCGACGTCGAGATCGTCGACGAGAGGCGACCGCGTGACTTCAGCCGCCTGCCGTGGACATCGTTCGTCATCATCACGGTCCTCGTCGTGGTCGCGGTGTTCGCGCCGCTGATCGCCACGCACTCGCCGACGGAGCAGTCACTCCCCGACAAGCTGAAGCCTCCCGCGTGGCAGGAGGGCGGCAGCACCGAGCATCTGCTCGGCACCGACATGCTCGGCCGCGACCTGTTCAGTCGCCTGGTGTACGGCGCGCGGGTGAGTCTCACGGTCGCGATGTTCGCGCTGCTCTCGGGCGGGTTGATCGGGCTCGCCGTCGGGATCGTCGCGGGCTATGTGGGCGGGCGCACCGATTCGGTCCTCATGCGCGTGGTGGACGCGACCCTCACCTTCCCCACCATCCTCATCGCCCTGCTCCTCGCCGTGAGCCTGGGCGCCGGGCTGCGGACGATCGTGCTCGCCATCACGGTCATCATCTGGGCACGCTTCGCGCGCGTGGTGCGCGGCGAAGTCCTGGGCGTGAAGACGCGGGACTTCGTGGCGCTGGCCAGGGTCCACGGCTGCTCGGATCTGCGGATCATGGCCATTCACATCGTCCCGAACGTGATGAACACGTTCATGGTGCTGCTGACACTCCACATCGGCTTCGTGATCATCGTGGAGGCGTCCCTCTCCTTCCTCGGCGCCGGGATCCCGCCGCCGACGCCATCGTGGGGCCAGATGGTCGCCGACGGGCGCAGCCACATCGCGAGCGCGTGGTGGCTCGCTGCCCTGCCCGGCGCCGCCATCATGCTCGTGGTGCTCGCCTTCAATCTGTTCGGCGACTGGCTCCGCGACTGGCTCGACCCGCGCCTGCGGCAGGTCTGATGCTGCTCGAGGTCCGGGACCTGCACGCACACCTCCAGACCCGGTGGGGTCTGGTGAAGGCCGTGGACGGCGTGAGCTTCTCCGTCGAGGCCGGCGAGACCCTGGGCGTCGTCGGCGAGTCGGGCTCGGGCAAGACCATGACCGCGCTCGCGCTGCTCCGGCTCCTGCCCGCGCCGGCGGGACGCATCGTCAAGGGACAAGTGCTCCTCGAGGGCGAGGACCTCGTGACGAAGAGCGAGCGCGAGATGCGCAAGGTGCGCGGCCGCCGGATCTCGATGATCCTGCAGGATCCGCAGACGTCGCTCAACCCGGTGTTCAACGTCGGCAATCAGCTCGTCGAGGCGTTGCGCGCGCATCGGGCCGAGGGCCGTGCCGCGCTCCGGCAGCGCGCCGAGGAGGCGCTTCGGGGTGTGAAGGTCGCGGCGCCGGCCGACCGGCTACGTGCCTTTCCCCATCAGATGAGCGGCGGGATGAAGCAGCGGGTGGTCGGCGCCATCGCCATCGCCCCGGAGCCGAAGCTGCTGATCGCGGACGAGCCCACCACGGCCCTCGACGTGACGATCCAGCTCCAGTACCTGATGCTCCTCAAGGACGTGCAGGCGCGGATGGGGCTCGGCATGCTCTTCATCACGCACGACTTCGGCATCGTCGCGCGGATGTGCGACCGGGTCGCCGTGATGTACGCCGGCCGCATCGTGGAGAGCGGACCGGTGCGCGAGCTCTTCAAGTCGCCGCAACATCCGTACACCCAGGCGCTGATGGCGTCGGTCCCGCGGATGGAAGGGCGCGTCGAGCGTCTACCGTCGATCGACGGACAGCCGCCCGCGCTCCATCGCCTCCCGGGCGGATGCCGCTTCGCGCCTCGCTGCCGCTACGCCGAGGAGCGCTGCCGCGCCGAGTACCCGCCGACGTTCACCGTCGGCTCGCTGCACGAGGCGGCCTGCTGGAGGGCGGCGCCATCTCAGCCGAGCTGATTCGCGTCGACGACGTTACGAAGCATTTCCCGGTCACCCGGGGCCTGCTCTTCGCGCGCACCACCGGCCACGTGAAGGCCGTCGACGGCATCAGCTTCAGCATCGGGCGGCAGGAGACGCTGGGCCTCGTCGGCGAGTCCGGCTGCGGCAAGACGACGACGGCGCGGATCCTCCTCCGGCTCGAGCGCCCGACGGCGGGGCGCGTGCTCCTCGAGGGACGCGACGTCCACGCGCTCGAAGGCGACGAGCTACGCGAGTACCGCGCGAAGGTCCAGGCGGTGTTCCAGGACCCGTGGTCGTCGCTGAACCCGCGGCTGCGCGTGCGCGACACCATCGCGGAAGCGCTCGTGGTGACCCGGCCGGTCACCGCCGGGCAGAAGCGCGACCGCGTCGCGCAGGTCCTGCGGCAGGTCGGGCTGCCGGCCGACGCCGCCAGCCGCTACCCGCACGAGTTCTCGGGTGGCCAGCGCCAGCGCATCGCGCTCGCCAGCGCGCTGGCGTCCGAGCCCGAGCTGATCGTCCTCGACGAGCCGGTGTCCGCGCTCGACGTGTCGATCCGCGCGCAGATCATGAACCTCCTGAAGGATCTCCAGGAGCAGCAACACCTCGCGTACCTGCTCGTGGCCCATAACCTCGCGACCGTCCGGTACATCGCGCACCGGACCGCCGTCATGTACCTCGGCCGGATCGTGGAGTACGCCGACACGGAGGCGCTCTTCAAGGAGCCGCTCCACCCCTACACGAAAGCGTTGTTCGCCGCGGCGCTGCCCGCCGATCCCGACGCGGCCGGCGGGGAGTTCGTGCTCACCGGCGAGGTACCGTCGCCGATCAACCCGCCGTCGGGGTGTCACTTCCATCCGCGCTGCCCGTACGCGAAGCCCGAGTGCTCGAGCGTCGACCCGATGCCGAAGTTCGTCGAGCCGGGCCACCAGGTCGCCTGCCATCTCTACTGAGCACCCGCCGGCTATGCAGTCGCCGAGCGTCTATGACATAAAGGCAGGGAGAGCAGGCCGAAGTGGAGGATGGGGCGATGGATTTCGGGATCTTCAATCTGATGGGGGCGCGCGAAGCGGACAAGCCGACGGCGCAGGTGTTTGGCGAAGTCGCCGAGCAGACGAGGCTGGCCGACGAGCTCGGCTACACGATCGCCTGGTTCGCCGAGCACCATTTCTCGAATTATTGCCTGTGCGCGTCACCCTTGATGATGGTGGCGCATTGCGCCTCGGTCACCAAGCGGATCCGGCTCGGCACTGCGGTCGTGGTCTTGCCCTTGTACAACCCGGCCCGGCTCGCCGCCGAGATCGCCACCGCCGACGCCTTGTCGAATGGCCGACTGATGCTCGGCATCGGCGCCGGGTATCAGCCGTACGAATTCGAGCGGTTCGGCGCCGACATCGCCCAGAACCTCGAGATGACCGACGAGTTCTGCGACATCCTCGACCTGGCCTTCAGCCGGGATTTCTTCAGCTACAAAGGCAAGCACTACCAGATGCCGGAAACGCATATCCCGGCCCGCCCGGTGCAAAACCCGCTGCCGATCTACGTCGCCGGTCATTCCCAGGCGATGTTCCGCGCCGCCGCGCGGCACGGCTACCGGGTGCTGACGTCGGGCCGCGTCGGCGGGACCAAACTGCTCGCCGCGCAGTATGCCGACATCGTCGCCGCGTTTGCCGCCGAGCGTGCGCCCTTGTCACGGGCGCACATCACCCTCAACCGCTTCGCCCACATCACCGACAGCCGCGAGGCTGGGATGCGCTTCGCCGAGAACGCGCGCTATCAGACGCGGCTCGCGTCGAGCCTGAGGCGGCGGCAGGAGGTCATGCAGGGCACGGTCCTGGTCGATGTGCCGTTCCCCGACGAGCCGCCGCTCGAGACCATCTACCACGATCTGCTGATCGGCGACGTCGAGACCGTCGCCGAGAAGCTCGTCGCGGAGATCGGCGCGACCAAGCCCATGCATGTGTGCTTTTCGTTCAAGGTCGGCAACACGCCGCACACGGCGGCGATGCGCTCGATGGAGCTGATGATCGGCGAGGTCAAGCCGAGGGTCGAAAAGGCCCTCGGGCCGCTGGGAGGAGGGTCACCATCATGACGACGGACGTCTACGCGGGCAAGGATCTTGGGACGCTGGATCTCACGATCACGGACGACATGGTCCAGCACTACATCAAGGGGCTCGACGAGCCGAACCCCTGGTACACGACGACGTCGCCGTTTGGCGGACCGGTGGCCCCGGTGATCGTCTACCAGGACACGGACAGCCAGTTCAAGGGCTGGTATCTCGACAACCTCTTCGGCAACTTGTGGAGGCGGCAGGAGTGGGAGATCTACGCGCCGACGCGCGTGGGGCAGACCCTGCACTGCACGGCGCGGGTGGCCGAGCGCTACCGCAGCCGCGATCGCGACGTGGTCGCGCAGGAGATGTGGGTTCGTGATGACGCCGGCCAGCTGGTCGCGCGCAGCGTCCATCATCAGAGCTTCCTGGCGGAGCAAACGAGCGGCGAGGTCACGCTCCGCGATCCCGGAGCCAAGGAGGGCGCCAGACAGCACGTCGAGCCCTCGGGCGAACCGCTGGCGCTGGAGCTCCGGAAGACGTTCAGCGAAGACATGTGCAACGAGTTCTTCTACAAGAGCCGGAACTATCACAACGACAAGGACGCCTCGCAAGCGCTCGGTTTCGGCAACACCGTGATCGGCGGCCGCATGACGCTCTCGTGCGTCACCGAGCTCCTGACCCGGCATTTCGGTCGTGGCTTCTACCTGGGCGGCCGCCTGGACGCGAAATTCACCAACGTGCTGTGGCCGAAGGAGCCCTTCACCACCCGCGGGATCATCACGGCCCGCAGCCGCGAGGGCGGCCAGACGCGCGCCCAGGTCACGGTGTTCTGCGAGAAGGCCGACGGAGCCAAGATCATCGTGGCCACCGCCAGCGCCCTGGAGAATTGCTGAAGCTCTGGAGGCCGCCGTGGTGATCGAAGGAACGCCCGACCTCGCGGCGATCGTCGCCGCGGAGCTCTCCCTGGCCCGCGTGGCCGTCGAGCGCACGCTCGCGCTCTTCGCCGGCGGCGCCACCGTCCCGTTCATCGCGCGGTACCGCAAGGAGGCCACGGGCGGGCTCGACGAGGTGCAGATCGGGCGGATCCAGGAGCGCCACGAGTACCACGTCCGGCTCGAAGCGCGCCGGACGACGATCCTCGACTCGATCGCCGCCCAGGGAAAGCTCAGCGACGACCTGCGCCGGCGCATCCTGACGACGCGCTCGAAGACCGAGCTCGAGGATCTCTATCTCCCCTACAAGCCGAAGCGCCGCACGAAGGCCACGATCGCGCGGGAGCGTGGCCTCGAGCCGCTCGCCGATGTGGTCTGGGCACAGGCGGTTCGTCTCGAGAAGCCGCGGGAGGCGCTGGCCCGGCCCTTCGTGGACGCGGCGAAGGGTGTTCCCGATGTCGAGGCGGCGTGGCAGGGCGCGCGTGACATCGTGGCCGAGCGCCTCGCCGAGGACGCCGACGTGCGCATGTCGCTGCGGGATCTGGTACTCGCCGACGGTCGCCTGGCCTCTCGCGTCGCGAAGGGCAAGGAGCAGGAAGGCAAGAAGTTCGAAGACTACTACGACTTCGAGGGCCCCGCACGCACGTTGCCCGGCCACCGCGTGCTCGCCGTCTTCCGCGGCGAGCACGAAGGATTCCTGAAGGTGTCGCTCGCGGTGGACCAGGAGGCGGCCCTCGCCCGCATGCGCCGGCGCGTCGTGCGTGAGCGCCGCGCCGCCCTCGCCGCCGACCTCGAGGCGGCGCTCGTCGACGCCTGGCGGCGGCTGCTCGAACCGTCGATCGAGGCCAACGTGCGCACGACGCTCCAGGAGCGCGCTGACGCCGAGGCGATCCGGGTCTTCGCCGAAAACCTGCGCCACCTCCTCCTGCAGCCGCCGCTCGGCGGCAAGCGCGTGCTCGCGATCGACCCGGGCTTCCGCACCGGGTGCAAGGTCGTGGCCCTCGACGAGCAGGGCGACCTCGTCGAGGAGACCGTGATCTATCCCCACCAGCCGCAGAAGCGCGCGGCCGAGGCGAAGCAAGCGCTGGCGGCGCTCGCCGGGCACCACCGCATCGAGGCCGTCGCGGTCGGAAACGGCACCGCCGGACGCGAGACGCACGAGCTCGTGCGGGCCATGAAGGCCGAGGGGCTGCTCCCGGAGGGCTGCGTGGTCGTGCTCGTGAACGAGAGCGGCGCCTCCGTGTACTCGGCCTCCGCGATCGCGCGCGAGGAGTTGCCGGACAAGGACGTCACCGTGCGCGGGGCCGCCTCGATCGGGCGGCGGCTTCAAGATCCGCTCGCCGAGCTGGTGAAGATCGACCCCAAGTCGATCGGCGTCGGCCAGTACCAGCACGACGTGGATCAACCAGCCCTGAAGCGAAGCCTCGACGCGGTCGTGGAGTCGTGCGTGAACAAGGTCGGCGTCAACGTGAACACCGCCTCGGCGAAGCTGCTCTCGTACGTGTCGGGGATCGGCGAGACCCTGGCCAGGAGCATCGTCGCCTTCCGCGCCGAGCACGGCGCGCTTCGCTCGCGTCGCGATCTCCTGAAGGTCCCGCGCCTTGGCCCCAAAGCCTTCGAGCAAGCGGCCGGCTTCCTCCGGGTCGGCGGTGCCAGGAATCCGCTCGATGCGAGCGCCGTCCACCCGGAGAGCTACGACGTGGTCGAGCGCATGGCCCGCGATCTTGGGGTCGCCATCACGAGCCTCGTCGGGCGCGCGGATCTGGTCCGCCGCCTCGACCTCGCGCGCTACGTGGACGCGCGGCGCGGTGAGCCCACGGTACGCGACATCCTCGCGGAGCTGGAAAAGCCGGGCCGGGATCCGCGCCACGCGTTCGCGGAGGTTGGCTTCCGGGACGACGTCACCGAGCTCGAGCATCTGAAGGAAGGGATGGTCCTCGCCGGCGTCGTCACGAACGTGACCGCGTTCGGCGCCTTCGTGGACGTGGGCGTCCACCAGGACGGTCTCGTGCACGTGAGCGAGCTGGCCAACCGCTTCGTCCGCGATCCCGCCGAGGTCGTGAAGGTCGGCGACCGCCTCCGGGTGAAGGTGATCAAGATCGACGGCGAGCGCCGGCGGATCGGCCTGTCGCTCAAGCAGGCGTGATGACGGTGCGACTGGATCCGGTGACCTACACGAGCGGTGACGGTGAGACGAGCATCCCGTCGTACCTGGCCACACCGGACGGGGACGGGCCGCATCCGACCGTGTTGATCCTCCGCGGCGTGGCCGGACCCGACGACGGCTATCTCGAGATCGCGCGCCGGCTCGCCGAATGGGGATACGCGGCTCTTCTACACGGCTGGAAGATTCGTGGGGCCAATCCCCCGGATGCCCCCGTGTACGACGATCTGAAGGGAGCGCTGGCCTTTCTCCGGACCGACGGCCGGGTCGACCAGACGAGGCTGGCGGTGTTCGGCTTCTGTCGTGGGGGAGTCCACGCGCTCATGGCCGCCCGCGCGCATGACGAGATCCGGGTGATCGTCGTCTTCCATGGCTTCGCCTTCCGGTCGGCGAATTCCGTGCCCGGTGCTCAGCCGTACGACCTCGCCGCGGGCGTGAACGTCCCCATGCTGGTCTTGCACGGCACGGAAGACGAGCAAGCCCCCGTCGCGGGCATGCGTCAGATGGAAGCGCGGATGCGGGCGCTCGGCAAAGCCTGCGAGTTCCGGTTCTATGACGGCGCCCGCCACGGCTTCGCGGTGCGGACTCATCAAGGCTACGACGAGCACGCGGCGACGCCGAGCTTCGACGAGGCGAGGCGCTTTCTGGCGACGCACCTGACGAGGAGTGGCTGAGGCAAATACGCGATATACTCCGGCGCCACACACGGGAGGGCGCATGACCAGGTTCCTCGTCGTCGCGGTTCTCGTGCTGCTCGGCGCCGGGCCGGCAGCCGCGCAAGAGGCGTTTCCGTCGCGGACCATCACGATCGTCAACCCGTACCCGCCCGGCGGCCAGGCCGATCTCTCCGGCCGCCCGTTCGCCGCCGCGCTCGCGAAAATCCTGAAGCAGCCGGTCGTCCTCACGAACAAGTCCGGCGCCGCCGGAGCGGTCGGCATGCAGTCGGTGGCGGTCGCGAAGCCCGACGGCTACACGCTGCTCATCACGGTGCCGTCGCTGCACACCCTGCCGGAGGTCGACAAGCTCTTCGGCCGCCCGCCGACGTTCACGCGGGAGCAGTTCGTGCCGATCGCGCGCCTCAACGCCGATCCGCTCGTCGTCGCCGTCAACGCGGAGCGCCCGTGGAAGACCATGAAGGAGGTGCTGGACGAGGCGAAGAAGCGTCCGGGCGAGATCGTCTTCGCCTCGGCCGGCCTCTACGGGGCCACGCACGTGCCGATGGAGATGATCCTCCTCGCGGCAGGCGGCCTGAAGATGCGTCACCTGCCGACGGCGGGCGGCGGTCCGGCTACGACCGCGGTGCTCGGCGGCCACGCCGATCTGTGGGCCTCGACCATCGGCCCCGCCACGCCGCACATCAAGTCGGGCAAGATCCGGCCGCTCGCGGTGACGTCGGTGAAGCGGCACGAGTTCTTCCCGGATGTCCCGACGCTCAAGGAGCTCGGCTACGACGTCGAGTACTACCTCTGGATCGGGCTCTTCGCGCCGAAGGCCACGCCGGCCCCGGTCGTCAAGGTGCTCCGCGAGGGCACGCGAGCGGCCGTCCAGGATCCCGAGTTCAGAGCCGCGCTCGAGAAGCTCTCGGCACCGGCCGCCTATCAGGACGCCGACGAGTTCAAGGCGTGGCTCGACGGCGACGCCGCGCGTCTGGCCGACGTCATCAAGAAGATCGGAAAGGTCGAGTGACTCGTCAGGACGACAGCCGGGGGAGTCCCGCGGCCGCTTCTCGGAGGGTGCCGCTCGTCGCCGAGTCAAGAACGCGCTCAGAGCGATTTCAGGAACTCGACGACATCCGCCTTCTGCCTGACGTTGAGGCCCAGACCGAAGAACCTGTCGTAGTGGTCGACGACGGC
>WNGA01026567.1_pt1 | contig 12927 bp, 5 predicted proteins | sample 5400061 | NCBI WGS metagenome assembly WNGA01 (sample SAMN13153366, study PRJNA577476) | soil metagenome | isolation source: 100 cm soil or saprolite under grassland replicate 2 | place: USA:California | collected 2016-06-15
TGATCGTCAGATCCCGGATGCTCGTGGTGCCGCTGTTGATCCTGAGCACCCTTCCCAGCTTGTTGCCGTCGAGCGTCGCGTTCTTGCCTTTCCCGCGGAGCGTGAGGTCCTTGCCGACAATGAAGTTGCCGTAGCAGGTCCCCCAGATGCTGATCGTGTCGCCGGAAGCCGCGTCGGCGATCGCGGTCGTGAGCGACGAAGCACCTTTGTATTCGACCCCGGTCCGCACGTTCTTCGTCTGGCACGGCGGCGGCCCCGCGACCGCCGCGGGCGCCATCAGGACGACCGAGATCGCGACCAGGCCGAGTGCGAACGCAGCCGGCCCGAGCACCGTCCGCCTGCCTCGAATCTGCACCATGGCTCTCCTCCCCAGTCTTTCGGAGGACAGACGCTGCCCTCCCTGCACGTCGATGAGCGAAGCCGCTCGGGTCTCGAGGCAGCCAAACAACCCTCGATGCCGCAGCGCGACTTGGCTCGCCTACAGCGTCCGACCCTACGTAGTCGCTACGGGCATCGCAAGGTCCCGACGGTTGACATACGACATTACGCGACCGCGCGCGGCTTGCGCTCGACGTAGACGCCTGGGCCGGACGGATCGGGGATCCGTCCTCCGTCCTCGACCAACCCCTCGAGATGGAACGCGATCGCCGCGCGCATCTCACGCTCCGCCTCCTTCACCGTCTCCCCGGTCGCGACGCAGCCCGGGAGGTCCGGCGACCAGGCAGAGTAGTTCGAGGGCGGTCCTCCCTCGATCAGGATCAGATAGCGCTCTGCTCGCTCGGCGTACTCGGTCATCGTCGGGGCCCCACTTGACGAAGGATGCTTGCCTGTGTCTTCGGGTGCACGGACAAGCAGCGCCTTGGGGCGACTCGAACCGCGCTCGAGGTCGCGGATGCCCCGACTCATGACCTCCCGCCTGGGAGCTTCTCTAGCCCTTCCACGTACAGGTAATCGGCTGCTGAACCCGATTCGAATGGGCTTGGCGGGCCTCGATCCGCGCCCAACAACGAGGGGAGCGCCTCTCGGCGCTCCCCTCTGTCCTGTCACGGGGTTCCCGGACTACGGGACGTGTTAATGCACGACGATGTTGCCGCCGCCGAGTATGAGCTGGCTCAACGCGGTGCCCGACTGGTGGTAGAGCGCGCCGGTCGGCGTGTACACGCTAAGCGCGTACTTGTCGCTGCTTCCGGGCGAGCCGTTATCGGTCACGTCGATCCGGAAGCTGTAGTTCCCGCCGCCCAGGCCTATCACCGCGAGGCCCGTGGCCGGGTTGATCACCGTCACGTTCGCCTTGCCGTTGAACCCGCTCGTCGTCAGCGACGGGAAGGCAAGAATGCCGCCCTGCCAGCTGTTGCTCTTGACGACGTAGTCGTAGCCGTCGGCGCCGCGGAAGACGTAGACAGCCTGGCCCTGCGGATCCGTCGTCGAGCCCTTCTTGAAACGGGCGTTGAAGCCGAAGTTGCCGTGGTTGTTCAGCGACGAGATCGCGACCGGCTTGCTCTGGTAGCCCGGATCGACGATCCAGCCTCCACCGGTGACGAACTTGTCTGCCAGCGGCTGGTAGATGGTAATAACGGCCGCATCTGACTGCGGGCAGGTGAAGTAGCTGTTTGTCTGCACCTTCACGATGACCGTCCAGCTGTCGACGCCCAGGCTGGGCACCGTGCAGCTCGCGAGGCCGGCCGCACTCACGCTCGCGTTCAGGCAGGTCACATCCGGCGTGGTCATTGCCAGGTTCGTGCTCTTGTAGAGCAGGAAGTCGACCTTCAGCAGCGCCAGGTTGCCCGGATTACCGTCGTCAGCCTGCGTCACGAGCGCGTTCAGCACCACGTTTGATGCGGAGCTCGCGGTCGCCGTTGCCGTCGCCACGAAGTAGGGCGTGGTGTAGCCGACCGCCGCGTCCTCCTTCGTAACCGTCAGGTTGTCCGACGTCGGCGTTGTGCTGGTGCTGTCGGCGAACTGAGCAACGCTGCTCGTGAACTCAGCAGTCACCTTGTAGCCCGCCGCTGCGAGCAGAATCTGCGGCATCGGACTCGGCTCAGCGATTGCCTGGCCGCCACTCACGACCACGCTCGCCTGCGCGATTTCGATCTTCGGATCCGCACCCTTCTTCGCGTAGAACTTGACGGTCCCGCCGACGTCGATCCCACCCGCACTCGCGGGCGCAATCGTTGCCTTCAGCGTCGTCAGCTTGTCGCTGTGTTGAACCGTGCCCGGGCTCAAGGTCAGTGACGGCGTCGTCGACACTGGGCTCACAGTGACGGTGATCTCCTCATCGTCGGACATCACCGGTGAGCCGTTGTCGGTCACCTTGACCTTGAAGCGGTACGTGCCGAGAGCTCCGTTTGTCCAGGAGAACGCGCCGCTCGAGCTGTTGATCGACGCGCCGACGGGCACTGTGCACGAGGTGACCGTGCCGCAGCTGGTCGTCCCATTCACGAGCGAGTAGCTGAGCCCGTTGGCCGGCAGGTCTGCGTCGGTCGCACTCGCCGTGAAGGTAAGCGTCGAGGCGAAGGCGACGTTCTTGTCGCCGATCGCAGCCAGCACCGGCGCCACGTTCACCTCGGCCACCGTCACCGTGATCTCCTCGTCGTCCGACATGACCGGCGAGCCGTTGTCGGCCACCTTCACCTTGAAGCGATAGGTACCCGGCCCCTGCGCCTCGCTCGGCGTCCACGAGAACGCACCCGACGAGCTGTTGATCGACGCGCCCGCCGGCACGGTGCACGACGTGACCGAACCACAGTCGGTCGTCCCGGCCACCAGCGAGTAGCCCAGGGTGTTCGCCGGCAGGTCGGCGTCGGTCGCGCCGGCCGTGAAGCTGAGCAACGTCTGCTCATCCACGTTCTTGTCGCCGATCGCAGCCAGCACCGGCGCCACGTTCACCTCGGCCACCGTCACCGTGATCTCCTCCGAATCAGACAGAGTCCCTGCGCCGTCGTCGGTCACCACGACCCTGCGCCTCCGTCGGCGTCCACGAGAAGTCACCCGTCGAGCTATTGATCGACGCGTTCGCCGGCTTCGTCGTCGTCCCACCCGCACAAGTACCCGTGCCATTCGCAAGCGAGTAGCTGAGCCCGTTGGCCGGCACGTCGGCGTCCGTCGCCGACGCAGAGAAGGTCAACTCGACCAACTCGTCCACGTTCTTATTGCCAATCGCAGCCAGCACCGGCGCCACGTTCACCTCGGCCACCGTCACGGTGATCTCCTCGTCATCCGACATCACCGGCGAGCCGTTGTCGGTCACCTTCACCTTGAAGCGATACGTGCCCGGCCCCTGCGCCTCCGTCGGCGTCCACGCGAACGCACCACTCGATCCGTTGATCGAGGCGCCACCAGGCACCGTGCACGACGTAACCGAACCGCAGCTCGTCGTCCCGTTCACGAGCGAGTAGCTCACCGTGCTGTCCGGGTCGGATGCCGAAGCCGTGAAGCTGAGCAACGATTGCTCATTCACGTTCTGATCACCGATCGCAGCCAGCACCGGCGGATCGTTGACCGGGTTGACGGTAATCGAGACTGTCCCGGCGGCAGAATCGAATGCGCCGTCGTTGACCTTGAACTGGAACGTGTCCGGCGTCAGCGACGTGTTGTTGTAGTTCAGGTCCGGGTTGTAGGTCACGCGGTGGCTCGCGTCGAGCACCGTGTAGCCGGCGGTCGCCTCAGCTGCAGTGATCAGGTGCCCGCTCGTGTTCGGGCCGTCGTAGAGGTCGCCGTTCGAGGGCAGGTTCGTCACCTTGAAGCTGAGTCCCGGCGTGCCGACCACGCTGACGTCGTCGACCCGCGCTTCCTCGGCGCTGTCGGTGGCGTTGGCAGCGAAGCGGATCTGGATCGTCGCCTGGTTGTCGGCGGCGGCGGGCAGTGAGAGGGTCTGCAGGCTGCTCCACGAAGTAGTGGTCAGTACGTGGCCGCCCGCGACGAGATCGTTGAACGTCCCGCTCGTGCCGACGCGCCACTGCACGAACAGCTTGTCGAGGCTGTCGGCATCGGAGTCGCCCCGCCAGTAGTAGTTGAGCTTGACGCCCGTGCGGCCCGTCGTGGAAACACTGCGCGTGATTGAACAGCTCTGGCTCAAGCGAGCGTGCTCATCGGTGGGTCCGCCACGCGGACTGCCGTTGTCGATGTTGCAAGCGCTCCCCGACCCGTCGCTATCGACCCAGCCGTCCACGCTCACGGTGTTCGTCGTCACGCTGCCGAAGGTGCTCGAGAAGAGCTCGTCCGTGTTGATGGTCGTGCCGGCGAGCGTGATCGTCGTCGGCGTGTCCTCGTTGGTCGTCGCGGTGCCGCTCGTGGCCACCGGAGCCGCCTTTGTGACGAAGTCCGTCGCGGCAGTCAGCGTGTCGCTGTTGCCGCCGTAGCTGGTCCAGCTCGAGCTCGGCACGCCGTTCGCGTCGACCGCACGCGCGCGCCAGTGGTAGTTGGTGCTCGCGTTCAACCCGCTGACGGTCGCCAACGCGGTCTGGCCGCTCGCGACGAAGCCGTCGACGACCGTGCCGGTGCCGTTGAAAGCGACATTGGTCGGCTTCACCTCGACCTCGAGCTTGACCTGGTCGGAGTCCGGATCGGAGACCGTCCCCTTCAGCACGACCGTCCCGCTGTTGGCTGTGCCGCCGGTGGCGATCAAGGTCGTCCCGTCGGCCTGGTACTGCGCCAACGAGCCGGAGCTGATGTTGGAAGGCGCCGTGTTGATGTAGAAGTCGACCGCCGACTCCAGGTTCGCAGTCGGGGTCGGGTAGCTGACCCAGTTGCCGGCCGCACCGTTCGCGTCCACCGCACGCGCACGCCAGTGGTAATCGTTGCCGACGCCCAACGAACTGACGGTCACGGACGCGGTCGAGCCGTTGCTGACCAGGCTGCCCAGGACGGTGCCGCTTCCGCTGAAGCTCGTCCCGACCTGCTTCACCTCGACCTCGAGCCGCACCTGGTCGCCCAGGTCCGGATCGGAGACGGTCGCCTTCAGCACAACACTCGTGCCGAGCGAGGCGCCGCCGGTCGCGATCGCCGTCGTGCCGTCGGACTGGAACTGGGCGAGATTAGATGCGTCGTTGGGTGAGTGCGTGACGGTGAAGTCCGTCGCCGTCTCCGCGTTCGGACTGCCGGTCGGGTAGCTCGCCCAGCTCGCGCTCGGCACGTCGTTCGAGTCGACCGCACGCGCACGCCAGTGGTAATTCGCGCCGAACGTGAGACCGGTAACGGTGGCCGAAGCTGTTGAGCCGCTGCTGACCAGGCTGCCGGTGAACGTGCTTGTGCCGTCGAAGGCAGTTCCGACCGGCTTCACCTCCACCTCGAGCTTGACCTGGTTCGAATCGGGATCAGAGACAGTCGCCTTAAGCACGACCGTCGTGCTCGTGGCGGCGCCGCCGGTACTGATCGACGTCGACCCGTCCGACTGGAACTGCGCCAACGAGGTCGGGGTGTTTGGATCATCGTTGACGTAGAAATCGGCCACCGACTCCGAGTTCGCGGTCGGGGTCGGGTAGCTGACCCAGTTCGTGCTCGCAACGCCGTTCGCGTCCAACGCGCGGGCGCGCCAGTGGTAGTCGTTGCCAACCGTGAGGCCGGTCACCGTGGCCGAGGCGGTCTGGCCGCTGTTCACCAGGCTGCCCGTCGTCAGCCCACTGGTGCCGTTGAAGCTCGTCCCGACCGTCTTCACCTCAACCTGCAACTGCACCTGATCAAGGTCCGGATCGGAGAGGGTCGCCTTCAACACCACGCTCGTGCTCAGCGCGGCGGCGCCCGTCGCGATCGCCGTCGTGCCGTCCGACTGGAACTGGGCCAGGCTGCTGGCGTCGGCCGGCAACTGGGTCACGGAGAAATCGGTCGCCGACTCGTCGTTGCCCGAGGTCGGGTAGGTGACCCAGGCGCTGACAGCCCCGTTGCTGTCGACGGTGCGAGCGCGCCAGTGGTAATTGGTGCCCCGGGTGAGCCCGGTCGCCGTGGCGGAGGCGGTCGTGCCGCTGTTGACGAGGCTGCCCGTCGTCAGGCCAGTCGTGCCGTTGAAGGCCGTGCCAACCGCTTTCACCTCGACCTGCAACTGGGCCTGGTTGGAGTCGGGATCCGAGACGGTGCCCTTGAGAACGACGCTCGTGTTGGTGGACGCGCCGCCGGTGGCGATCGCAGTCGTGCCGTCCGACTGGAACTGCGCCAGCACCGTTGGGTCGTCTGGTACGTCGTTGACGTAGAAGTCGGTCGACGTCTCGGCGTTCGGGCTGCCGCTCGGGAAGCTGACCCAGCTCGTGCTCGGCACGCCGTTCGAGTCGACCGCGCGCGCACGCCAGTGATACGTCGTCCCGGCCGTGAGACCGGTGACCGTCGCCGAAGCCGTTGAGCCGCTGCTGACCAAGCTGCCGGTGACGGTGCCGGTCCCGTCGAAGGCGACGCTCGTCGGCTGCACCTCGACCTCGAGCCGCGCCTGATCGGAGTCAGGATCGGACACGCTTGCCTTCAGCACGACTGTCGTGCTGGTCGCCGCGCCGCCCGTGCTGATCGACGTCGTTCAGTTCGTGCTCGCGACGCCGTTCGCGTCCAGCGCACGCGCGCGCCAGTGATAATCGCTGCCGACCGTCAGGCCGGTCACCGTGGCCGACGCCGTCTGGCCGCTGTTCACCAAAGTGCCGGTTGTCAATCCAGTGGTGCCGTTGAAGCTCGTCGCGACCGTCTTCACCTCAACCTGCAACTGCACCTGATCAAGGTCCGGATCCGACAGCGTCGCCTTCAACACCACACCCGTGCTGAGCGCGGCGCCGCCGATGGCGATCGACGTCGTGCCGTCGGACTGGTACTGCGCCAGGCTGCTGGCGTCCGCGGGAAGCTGGGTGACGGAGAAGTCGGTCGCCGACTCGTCGTTGCCCGAGGTCGGGTAGCTGACCCAGGCGCTGACAGCCCCGTTGCTGTCGATCGTGCGGGCGCGCCAGTGATACGTCGTCCCGCGCGTCAGCCCGCTCACCGTCGCCGAGGCCGTCTGGCCGCTGGTAACCAGGCTGCCGGTGACGGTACCGCTGCCGTTGAAAGCCGTCCCGACCGCTTTCACCTCGACCTGCAGCTGGGCCTGGTTCGAGTCCGGGTCGGAGACCGTCGCCTTGAGCACGACGCTCGTGTTGGCGGACGCGCCGCCGGTGGCGATCGCCGTTGTGCCGTCGGACTGGAACTGCGCCAGCACGGTCGGATCGCCGGGTGCCTGGTTGACGTAGAAGTCGGTCGACGTCTCGGCGTTCGGGCTGCCGCTGGGGAAGCTGACCCAGCTCGCGCTCGGCACGCCGTTCGGGTCGACCGCGCGCGCACGCCAGTGGTACGTCGTCCCGGCGGTGAGACCGGTCACCGTCGTCGAAGCGGTCGAGCCGCTGCTGACCAAGCTGCCGGTGAACGTGCCCGCGCCGTCGAAAGCCGTCCCGACGGGCTTCGCCTCCACCTCCAGCTTCACCTGATCTTGCGAGTCAGCATCCGAGACGGTCCCCTTCAACACCACCGTCGTGCTCGTCGCCGCGCCGCCTGTGCTGATCGAGGTCGTCCCGTCCGCCTGGAACTGCGCCAGCGAGCTCGCGTTATTCGGCGTCGTGTTGACATAGAAATCGGTCGATGACTCCGAGTTCGGGGTCGGGCTCGGATAGCTGACCCAGTTCGTGCTCGCGACGCCGTTCGCATCGAGCGCGCGGGCCCGCCAGTGGTACTCGTTGCCCAGCGTCAGACCGGTCACGGTGACCGAGGCGGTCTGGCCGCTGTTGACCAGACTGCCCGTCGTCAAGCCGCTGGTGCCGTTGAAGCTCGTCCCGACCGACTTCACCTCAACCTGCAACTGCACCTGATCAAGGTCCGGATCCGACACCGTCGCCTTCAACACCACCGACGTGCTCAACGCACCGGCACCGGTCGCGATCGCCGTCGTCGCGTCCGACTGGAATTGCGCCAAGCTGCTCGCATCAGCCGGCACCTGTGTCACCGAGAAATCGGTCGCCGACTCGGAGTTCGGGCTCGCACTCGGATAGCTCACCCAAGCACTCGCCCCCCCGTTGCTATCAACCGTCCGCGCACGCCAGTGGTAATTCGTCCCACGCGTCAGCCCACTCACCGTCGCCGAAGCCGTCTGCCCGCTGGTCACCAAACCGCCCGTGACCGTCCCGGTACCGTCGAACGCCGTCCCCACCGGCTTCACCTCGACCTGCAACTGCACCTGATTGCCATCCGGATCAGACACCGACCCCTTCAACACCACCGACGTCGCGCTCGCGATCCCACCGGTCGCGATCGCCGTCGACCCATCCGACTGGAACTGCGCCAACGAGGTCGGGTCAGTCGGGGCAGTGTTGGTCGGTTGGAGCGCGACCGTGTGGGCAACGTAATCCGTAGACGCCTGGCTGGAGATCGCCTTCGAGCCCGTCGACCCCGCTGACGCCTGCGTGAAGTCCTGCGCTTTCGTGCTCGGCCCGCTCCCGCTGGAGTTCTGCGTGTTGAACACGAGAACCGTCCCGGACGTCACCGTGTTGTTGTTGTTGTTGCCGTCGGACCCGAAGAAGTTGATCACCCGGTCATTCGCCACTGTCGTCGTCACCGAGGGCGCCGTATATGTGCTGTTGCTAGTAGGGCTGGTCGAAGCCGAGTCATCGACGGGATTGGTGGGGTCCACGCCCACGTACGCAGCCATGCCCCCGCTCATCCTCGGCGTGTTGCCGGAGTTGTTGAAAATCGTCCAGACGTTCTCCGCGAAGCCGCCTGCAACGCGCCAGTAGATTCGCTGCCCGACGTTGGAGCTGTTGTTGTTCGTGAGGCCCGTGATCTCCGTCCAGCCGGCGGGAGCGCCAATCGTGCTGTTGCTGCCGCCGTTGTAGGTGACCTGCGCGATCAGCAGATCCCCCACCTGCGTTGCGGACGGCGGGTCGATCTTCATCCAAGAGGTGCCGCTCGCATCACCGTTTTCGTCCGTCGCGGTCCCGCTCGACTCGAGGGTGATCGTCGCGCTCGGTCGGAGGGCGACCGTGTGCGCGATGTAGTTCGACGACGTTTGGGTGGAGATCGACTTCGATCCTGTCGATCCCGCTGAAGCCTGCGCGAAGTGCTGCGCCTTCGAGCTCGGCCCATTCGAGTTCTGCACGTTGAAGACAAGGGTCGTACCGGTGGTCACCGTCGAGTTGGAGTTGCTCGCGGCGGGCCCGAAGAAGTTGATCACGCGGTCGTTCGCCACCGTCGTCGTCACCGAGGGCGCGCTGTAGGTCGTGGTGGTGCTGCCCGTTGTCGTCGCCGACGCGTCGATCGGATTGCTGGTGTCGACGCCCGCGTAGGCAGCTATTCCGCCGCTCATCCTCGGCGGGTTTCCGAAGTTGTTGCCAATCGTCCAGACATACGGTCCGGGGTCCGACGCGGCGGTCGCCGCCACCTTCCAGTAGATTCGCTGCCCGACGCTGGTGCCGTTGCTGTTGGTGAGACCGGTGATCTCCGTCCAGCCGCTGGGCGCCGAGTTAATGAAGGTATTGCTGCCACCGTTGTAGGTGATCTGCGCAACAAGCAGATCGCCGGCTTGGGTACCGCTCGGTCGGCTCATGGAGAGGAACGACTGCGTGCTCGCGTTGCCGTTCTGGTTGGTCGACGACCCGTTCGGCGAGCGGATGGTGATCGTCGCGTCGGTAAAGGTGGTAGAGGCGAGGATGCCCGCTGTACCGATTGCGTCGACTGCGTACGTGCCGATTACGCCCGGAAGAGGCGGAAGAACGTAAGAGGTGGAGAAGGAGCCGTCGAGGGGATCCGTCGAGGCGGTGACGGTTTCGACGACGCCGTCGGGGCGATTCACGTTCAGGTTGACATCGCATGCGGCGTTGAAGCCCACGCCGCTGATCTGGACGGTCGAGCCGGGCGCGTAGTCCGCCTGGTCAGTCGAGATCTGCTCCATGCCGGTGGCCATGCAGGTCGGCTCTCCGGCCGCGCGGGCCTGGCCGATACCGAATGCAAGAAGGACAAGCGCGGTGATGACCACGAGCACGGAAAAACGCGCAGCGCGCGATGTCAGCTTGAACGAATGCAAGACCTTCCCCTCTCCCTTTTAATTGCCGCCGACCAAGGCGCAGACGGGCGCGCAACCGCCGCACGGGCTCCGCCAGCACCGCGCACAAGTCTTTGCTTAATTGGGGAATTGTCAATAGGCCGAACGGCCTATCTCTGCGCGCAGAAGGTCCCGAGGGCAAGGCGCAGTCGCCTGGCGTGGCCGATTCGAGCCGACCCCCATTCGCAGCTGGGTTCGAACCTCTACGTGGGCTGGAGGGTTAGGCTGAGGCCGAGGCTCGCCGGGTGCCCACGCATCAGTACGAACCGTCGTCGGCTGACTTGCAGCAGCGAGCCCGCCTCTTTCGGCGCGCACGGCTCGCCGTCATCGCGCTCGTGATCGGCTACTTCTTCCTGCCGTACGGGGTGCGCGCATGGATCCCGGTCTGGTTGCCCTTCGCGGCCGCCCTCGCGCTCGAGGTGCAGTTCTTCGTCGGCGGCTACCGCGCGGGCCGGCGCGAGCAACCGGACGAGGCGGCGCCGGACCGCGGACCGCAGGCACGCGATCTCGTCGAGCTCGGCTCGGTGCCCGAGTGGGAAGACGACGAGCTGTACGGCTACGAATTCGGCGAGCCGCGTCGTTACCTACGCCGCCTCGCTGAGGCGCTCGCCGCGATCGCGATCGTCGCGGGCATCCTCTTCTATGCGTCGCGGCCGCACGGCTGGGACGCGGTCTCGAAGGCGAACCGCGCACGAGCCGAAGCGGTGTTCTCCCGCGAGGCAACGAAGATCGCCGGACATCCTGCGGGCGTGATCTGCGACACCTCCGGCGGTCACGTCGGCGTCGTCCAAGACGCAGACGGTGCCGCGCAGGTCGGTGGCCGCGTCGCGTACCTGGTGCCGTCGCTCTGCGACTCCCTCTACCAACTTACGTTCAAGCACCGCGTGCAGTCGTTCTCGAACACGGCACGCGCGCTCGCGGTCCTGGCGCATGAGTCGTGGCACCTGAACGGCATCGCGGACGAAGGCCTGACCAACTGCTACGCGTTTCAGAGCGGCGTCGCGGTCGGCGTCGATCTCGGCCTGTCGGAATCGCGCGCTCGGGCGATGATGCGCGAGCAGCTCGCCACCAACGAGTCCGACTCCGCCGGCGACAGCCGCTACCTCGTCCCACCCGGCTGCCGCGACGGGGGCGAGTACGACCTGCATCGCGGCTCGGACCAGTTCCCGTAACCGTCGGGGCGAGCGCTGTCGGCTACCGCTACCGCGCGAGAAGCTCGGCAATCATCGCGAGCGTGAAGAACGCGCCGATGATTGTCAGGCCGGTTCGCAACGACTCGCCGAATCGCCGCAACGTGAAGCTGCGGAGCTTTTCGGGCCGCAAGGGCAGCTCGTCCTCCGCGGCGGCGAGAGGCCGAAGCACGGTCGGCGTCAGCGGTGGGGTGGGCGACGACTCTGGGGGCGCTGAGGCAAGAGCTCGAGCGACCGCCCGCGGAGCTCAGGGCAGACGAGGACGAGCTCGGAATGGAGCTCCCACGGCTGGATGTCGAGGGCGACGGCACTCATGCGCGTACCACCTCCATCGGCGCACCGTATCCCTGACTTGAGGGTGCGCTCCTCGGCGCTGTCAGACTTTCGGCGCGGAAAGCTAACGTGCCACCGCGACGGGCGTCCGCCCGGTCGGCGAACGTCCAGAGCCGATTCGCCACGAACCTGAGACCGTAAATCGGCGGCAGCCCCACGAGATACGCCTCGACCTTGCCGAACCCGGCACGTGCACGAAGAGGTAGACGAGCCCGCTCGTCGCGGCGGCGCCGGCGACCTGCACGGCGACGTAGAGCATCCGCGCACGCGTCGAATCGCGCGCGACGAACGTCCAGCGCCGACTGAACACGTAACCGTTGACCGCCCCGCCTGCAAAACCGAGCGCGGCGCCGGCGGAGCGGGTCAGACCTCCGGCGTGGAAAGGACCGTGCTGCTCCGAGGTGAGTCCGCTGTGCGGGGCCGGCTCAGCTCGTGCAGATGACGAACGCTTGCACGGACATCGTGTTGCCGGCGGTCATGCTCACTGTGATGACGCCGACAGCCGTGAAGGTGGTTGCACCGCTCGGGTAAGCCTCCTGCAACGTCACGCGTTCAGGCTGCCCGCTGGCGGTCACCCTGCCGCCGCCTCCCAAGAGGACCTTCCCGGCCGGACACGTGGCTGTCGCTGAAAGCGTGGTCCCGGCGTTCTGGTTCGCGGCAGTCGTTTGGACCGTCCCGTTCGTGACCGTGCTGCTGGTTGGGCCCGCCGGACCGGATGGGCCGGTAGGACCGGCCGGGCCGGTAGCACCCGCAGACCCGGTGGCGCCGGTCGCGCCGACGGGGCCGGCCGGGCCGGAAGCACCGGTCGCACCGGTGTCGCCCTGCGGACCCTGCGGGCCGGTCGCGCCGTTCGATCCTGCTGCCCCTGTTGCACCCTGCGGACCGGTCGCACCGGTGTCGCCCTGCGGACCCTGTGGGCCGGTCGCGCCGTTCGAGCCGTTGGAACCTCCTACGCCGGTCTCACCCTGCGGCCCGCTTGCACCGGTCGGGCCCTGCGGACCCTCCGGACCCGTCGCGCCTGTCAAACCCGACGCGCCCGTGAGGCCGGTATCGCCCTGCACACCCGTATCGCCCTGCGGACCCGTCGCGCCCGTCAGCCCCGTCGCGCCCGTCAGCCCGGTCGCGCCCGTCAAACCCGTCGCGCCCGCCAAACCCGTCGCGCCCGTGAGCCCGGTGTCACCCTGACCACCCTGCACGCCCGTGTCACCCTGCGCACCCGTCGCGCCGGTCAGACCCGTCGCGCCCGCCAAACCCGTCGCGCCCGCCAGGCCCGTATCGCCCTGCGGACCTTGCACACCCGTATCGCCCTGCGCACCCGTCGCGCCGGTCAGACCCGTCGCGCCCGCCAAACCCGTCGCGCCCGCCAGGCCCGTATCG
>WNGA01010117.1_pt1 | contig 12925 bp, 11 predicted proteins | sample 5400061 | NCBI WGS metagenome assembly WNGA01 (sample SAMN13153366, study PRJNA577476) | soil metagenome | isolation source: 100 cm soil or saprolite under grassland replicate 2 | place: USA:California | collected 2016-06-15
GTTGCCGCCGGACGAGGCCGCCGCGGTGCCGCAGGTACCAGGCAGCCTGGACGAGGTGCTGACCAACCTGGAGGAGGACCACGCGTACCTGCTCGAGGGCGGCGTGTTCACCCCGGACCTGATCGAGACCTGGATCGAGCACAAGCGGGCCAACGAGATCGACGCGATCCGGCTGCGCCCGCACCCGCACGAGTTCGCGATGTACTACGACGTGTAGCCGGAACACCGTCCGAGGGGCGCCGCTCGGCCCGGTGATCCACGCCGTAGTGGTGGTCCTGACCGTTCGAAGCCGGCGACGATCACCGACGGGGATGGCAGGTGGCCGGTCCGCGGCCGCTCGTGTGATCGTCGCCGAGCTGTGGCGGTCGGGACCCGGGTTTCTCGGCGACGATCACCGATGGCCCCGGGTGGTGGCCGGCTGCGGGGTGGCCGCCTGCGGGCTGGCCGGTCCCGGGGGTGGCCGCCTGCGGGCTGGCCGGCCAGGGGCCGCTCGGCCCGGTGATCCACGCCGAGGTGTGGCGGTCCTGACCGTTGGAAACCGGCGACGATCACCGTCGGGGGGTGGGTCGGTCCGTGGCGGATCGTGTGATCGTCGCCGAGGTGGGGCGGTCGGGACCGGGGTTTCTCGGCGACGCTCAAGACCGGATATGTCGCCCGGTGCGCAGCACCTCCGCCAACTGCTCGCGGGTGATCTCGACGCCGTGCCACTTGGTGAGGCGGTAGAAGATGTCCGCGGGCGGCATGGTCCGGCCCTGGCGATCGGGTGTCGTGTAGCGCCTGATCAGCGCCAGCACGCGTTCGTCCAACTCATCGGGAACGGCCGACGCAGGGCTGCGGTCACCGGCGGTCCCCCGCTCGTCGTCATCCCGCTCGGACCGGCCCGGTGCGTGACCCGGGGGCTCCGTCATCACTCCGGTGGCGACGGGGAACCCGGATCCGACGCAGCCTCGCCCCACAGCAGCGCTTCATCGTCGCTGCCGAGGAACTCCGCGAACGCCCGATCCACCTGGCGCTGCATCACTTGCCACAGGTCCGGGGGCTTGGGTGCCGGCTCAGCCTGGGGAGCGTGTTCGGTGTGGTCAGCTTCCATGACATTTAGTAAACGGACAGTTGCTCTGCGTTGTTAGGAGCATGTCTAGGGGCAAGCGCCCGGCCTTCTGGGGCCTTATCCTGCTAAATGTGTCATTGGGTGCTCTGATCCGAGATCTACGGGCGGCCCGGGGCTGGTCACAAAGCCAGCTCGCAGCCCGCTTGTGTGACATGTCCGGCCGCGACTGCCTGACCCGCGAGGACATCTCGCGTTGGGAGCGCGGGAAGGTCATCCCTGGGCGGTACTGGCTCGGTCACCTCGCCGTCGCGGTGGAGGTCCCCAGCGAGGTGCTGGAGGAGGAGGCGAGGTTGAGCCGGATGGACCGCAGGGTATTCCTCAGCGTTGCGGCGCTCACGGCGGCCCACGGCAAGCTCGCGGCGGAGATGCTTGCCGCCGTGGCGGGCGGCGACCCGGGTCCGCTCGCCGCCGGCCAGACCACCCACGGCATGGATCTGGTCATTGCCTCGTTGCTGGACCGTCGCACCGCCGTTCGGTTGCGCCGGTGGATGACGGACGGCTCGGATGCGGTGCTGCGGGTGAACGCCACGGGCATCCTCGCGAAGGTGCCCGGCCAGGAGCGAGCCCGTGATGTGGCTAGCGTGCTGACCGGGGACGGCGAGACCCGCCGGCTCTACACGACCGCCGTCCTGGCCAGGGTGTGCCTGCTCGACTGGACGGTGGCCAGCCGGCTGGCGGCCGATCCGCTGTCGGCACCACCAGGAAAGGCAGCCTTCCTCGCATCCCGGCTGGCCAGTGAGGTGCTCAACCAGCGCGACGCCGGCGCCCGCTGGTGCTCCGCCACGATGCTCCGCGAGATGAGCCCGTTGCTCGGCTGAGGAGCCCCACCTTGGAGATCATCGAGGTCCGCAGTGGCGAGCTGATGGAGGCCATCGGCCGGCAGGCCAAGGAGCTGGGCATCACGAACGCGGCGATCGTGTCACTGATCGGCGCCGTCGACTCCTTCACGGTCTCCACCATGCCGGCCCGGGACGCCACCAGGGACGCGCTGACCGACTACGCCCTGCCAGCCGAGATGTCCGGCACCGGCGAGATCGTGGAGGGCGCCGTGCACATCCACGCGGTGATGGCCGTCGAAGGCGACCGCGCGATCTCCGGACATCTGCACCGGGCTCAGGTTGGCGCATGGTTCGTCAGGGCATACGTGGTGGCCAGCACCACAGGCTGACCGCCCACAGTTGACGCACCGGGCCTCCAGCCCGCAGGCCCGTCCGCTCCTGAGACAGGCGCTGCCTCTTCGGGCATCCGGCGCTGCCCCTGATCGCGCCCGCCAGCACGTCTGCGGCGGGCCCGGCGACAGCAGACTCCTGGTGCGTGACTCCATCGAGAAGGGACAGTTCATGACCGGGATCCAGGAGCCGGGCAACATCGAGGAGTACGTTCGGCAGGTCTGGGGCGACGCCAACAGCTGCATGAGCCCGGATGACCGCGCCAGCGCGGTGGTGGCGAACGTGAACGAGCAGCTCGGCGGGGTCGGCGTCCCGCACGTGGGGTGGCGGTTCAACGCCGCGCACGGCACCGGCGCGGTCTTCGGCTTCCAGACCTGGGAGATGGAGCTCGGCGAGCAGCCGTACTCGATGGACGTGGCCGACAACGCCACCCCGGACCAGCAGGCGTGGCAGGTCAGCGCGGTGTACCACGAGGCGCGGCATGCCGAGCAGTGGTACCGGATGGCCCGGGAGCGCGCCGGGCTGGGCGCCACCGTGGACCAGATCGTGCAGGTGATGCAGATCCCCCACAACATCGCGCAGTACGCCGCGGCGGACCCGATCAACCAGTGCGACGCCTCCCAGTACGAGGCCGAGGAGTGGTACCGCAGCGTGTACGGCGACGGCGCCGGGCACCGCAACACCACGCTCGGCGACGTGCAGGGCCACTACCAGGACTACCGCAACCTGCCCGAGGAGCACGACGCCTGGGCGACCGGCGACGCGGTGACCCACCAGTACCAGCAGTACCCCCAGCCCAACCAGTAGGTCACCCGGATCAAGAAGAAGAGGGGCATCAGGCGTAGAAGACGCGCTCCACCACCCGGCGGGCGCGGCGGGTGGCGCGCCGGTAGTCCTCGAGCACCTGTCCGGGGTCGCGGCCCGGGGGGTAGCCCATCGCGCAGGCCACCGCGGCCAGGTCCCGCCCGTGCCCGGGGAGCTGGTCGCCGGCCCGGCCGCGTACCAGCATGATCGCGTTCCGGGCCCGGGTGGCCACCCGCCAGGCGGCCTCCAGCGCGGCCGCGTCGTCGGGGGCCAGCAGCCCGGCGTCCGCCGCCGCCCGCAGCGCCGGCAGGGTCCGGGTGGTGCGCAGGCCCGGCACCTGCGCCGCGTGCCGCAGTTGCTGCAGCTGCACGGTCCACTCCACGTCGGCCAGCCCGCCCCGGCCCAGCTTGGCGTGGGTGGCCGGGTCGGCGCCGCGGGGCAGCCGCTCCGCGTCCACCCGCGCCTTGATCCGGCGGATCTCGGTCACCTCCGCCGCCGGCAGCCCGCCCGCCGGGTACCGCAGCGGGTCCACCAGCGCGGTGAACCGCTCCCCCACGCCGGCGTCCCCGGCCACCGGCACCGCACGCAGCAACGCCTGCGCCTCCCAGCCGGCGGACCACCGCCGGTAGTACGCCGCGTAGGAGGCCAGGGTGCGTACCAGCGGCCCGCTCTTGCCCTCCGGGCGGAGGTTCGCGTCCACCTCCAGCGGCGGGTCGGGCGCCGGCCGGGCCAGCAGCGTGCGGGTCAGCTCCGCCACCGCGGCCGCCGCCTCGGTGGCCTCCCGGTCGTCCGCGCCCGGCAGCGGTTCGTGCACGAACAGCACGTCCGCGTCGGAGCCGTACCCGAGCTCGGCCCCGCCGAGGCGGCCCATCGCGATGATCGCCAGCCGGGTCGGCAGCCCGCCCCGGTGCGCGGCGACCTCGCGGGCGGCCGCGTCCAGGCCGGCCTGCAGGGTGGCCGCCGCGACCGCGGTGAGCGCCTCGCCGACGTCGGCCACGTCAAGCCGGCCGAGCAGGTCGGCGCTGGCGGTGCGCAGCAGCTCGTGCCGGCGCAGCGCCCGGGCGGCGGCCACCGCGGCGGCCGGGTCGGTGTGCCGGGCCACCGCGCCGCGCAGCGCCGTGGCCAGCGCCTCGGCCGTGCGCGGCACCAGTTCGGCGTCGTCGCCCAGCACCCGCAGCGCCTCCGGGGCGCGGATCAGCAGGTCGGCGACGTACCTGGAGGTGCCCAGCAGCACCGCCAGCCGCTCCGCGACCTGTCCCTCGTCGCGCAGGAACCGCAGGAACCACGGGGTCTCGCCGAGCTCGTCGGAGACCCGCCGGTAGGCCAGCAGCCCGGCGTCCGGGTCCGGCGCGTCGGCGAAGTCGGCCAGCAGCACCGGCAGCAGGGTGCGCTGGATGGCCGCCCGCCGGGACATGCCCACGGTGAGCGCCTGCAGGTGCCGCAGCGCCCCCTCGGGGTTGCCGAAGCCGAGCGCCTCCAGCCGCCGCCGCGCCGCCTCCGGGGTCAGCCGCAGCGCGTCGCCCGGCACCCGGGCCACCGCGGACAGCAGCGGCCGGTAGAACAGCTTCTCGTGCAGCCGGCGCACCTCGCGGGCGTGCCGGGCGCGGACCGCCTCGAACTCGGCCACCGCGGGATCGGCCGGCACGCCGCCGGGCGGGTTCCGCAGGCTGTCCGCGCCGCCGCGGCGCAGCTCGGGGGCGCGGCCCATGGCGCGGGCCAGCCGGCGCAGCGCGGCGGGGTCGTCCGGGATCAGGTGCGTGCGGCGCAGGCGCTGCAGCTGCAGGCGGTGCTCGACCTGGCGCAGGAACCGGTACGAGGCCGCCAGGCTGACCCCGTCGTCCCGGCCCACGTACCCGCCGCGGGCCAGCGCGTCCAGTGCCGGCAGGGTGGCCCCGCCGCGCAGCGACTCGTCCGCGCGGCCGTGCACGAGCTGCAGGAGCTGCACCGCGAACTCCACGTCCCGCAGGCCGCCCGGGCCGAGCTTCACCTCGCGCTCGGCGATTGCGATCGGCACGTGATCCTCCACCCGGCGGCGCATCACCTGAACGTCCTGGACGAAGTCCTTCCGTTCCGCGGCCGACCACACCAGCGGCGCCAGCCGCTCGACGTACCGCGCGCCGAGGGCCAGGTCGCCGGCCACCGGGCGAGCCTTGAGCAGCGCCTGGAACTCCCAGGTGCGGGCCCACCTGCGGTAGTACACCTCGTGGCTGGCCAGGGTGCGGACCAGCGGGCCGGCCTTGCCCTCGGGCCGCAGCGCGGCGTCCACCGGCCACGCCACCCGGCCGCAGACCCGCATCAGCTCCGACGCCACCCGGCCCGCCGCGGCCAGCATCGCCGCCTCGTCGGGCCGGGGCAGCTCGTGCGGGCCGGGGCCCGCGGTGGTGCCGGCGACCGGCTCGGCCACGAAGATCACGTCCACGTCGGAGACGTAGTTCAGCTCCCGGCCGCCGCACTTGCCCATCCCGACGATCGCCAGCCGGAACGGGGTGAGGCCGGCGGGCTGCCCGGCCAGCGCCACCGCGTGCGCGGCCATCAGCGTCGCGCCGGCCAGGTCGGCCAGCTCCCCGGCCACCGCCGGCAGGTCCAGCGCGCCGGTCAGGTCGTGCGCGGCCAGCACCAGCAGCCTGCGCCGGTACGCGGTGCGCAGCGCGTCCAGTACCGGCGGCCCCGAGCCGGCGGCCCGGCCGCCACCGCTGCCCCACGGCGGGTCGGCCGGGTCGGCGCCCACCGCGGACAGCAGCTCGGCGGCCAGCGTGGCCGGGTCGGCCAGCGGCGGCTCGACGTCCTGCTCCAGCAGCCACCAGTCGGCCGGGTGCGCGATCAGGTGGTCGGCCAGCGCGCTGCTCGCCCCCAGCACCGTCAGCAGCCGGTCCCGCAGCTCGGGCCCGGCCCGCAGCCGGTCCAGCAGAGGGGCGGCCTCGGCCTGCGCCTCGGCCAGGCGCGCCAGCGCCAGCGCGGCGGCGTCCGGGTCGGCGCCGCGGGCCAGCCCGGTCACCACCGCGGCCGCGCCAGGGTCGGCCGGCCGGCTCTGCGCGGCGTCCCAGAGCCCCAGCCCGGCGAGCAGCCCGGCGGCCCGCTCCGCGTGGACGAACCCGAGTCGGGCCAGGCGGGCGGCGGTGGTGGCTGGGCGGGGCGCCGGCCCGGACATCGCTACGCGCGCTGGCCGTATGCGGTGCGCCGCACCAGCTCGGCGAACCGCCGGGTGAACGGCTGCCACACCTCGGCCACGTCGGCGTGCGCCTCGTCCAGCCTGGCCAGCACCCGGTCCGCTTCGATGCCGTGCTCGGCGAGCTGCGCGGCATCCGCGTCGGCCCAGCTCTTCACCATCTCCGGGGTCGTCTCGATGTGGAACTGCAGCCCCCACGCGGCATCCCCGAGCCGGAACGCCTGCGTCGGGTACCGCGGCGAGCTGGCCAGCAGCACGGCGCCGGCCGGCAGCGCGGTGATCCCGTCGTAGTGCCACTGCACCACGTCCGGCGTGAACGGCACCGGCCCGAACAGCGGGTCGGCGGCGGCCACGTCCCGCTTGGCCACCAGTGCCGGGCCGATCTCCGGGCCGTCCTCGCCCCGTGCCGCCCGCCCGCCCAGGGCGACCGCGAGGAGCTGCGCGCCGAGGCAGATCGCCAGCGTCGGGGTGCCGTCGGTGACCGCGGCCCGCAGCAGGTCCTTGGTGGGCGCGAGCCACGGCACGTGCGCGTCGTCGTTGGCCGACATCGCCCCGCCGAGCACCACGAGCGCGTCGTACCCGTCCAGGTCGACCGGCAGCGGGGTGCCGTTGTACGGCTCCGCGACGTCGCTGAGCACCCCCGCCTCGAGCAGCCAGTCGGACAGCCGGCCGGGTGGCTCAGCGGAACTGTGCTGGATCACCAGGGCAGTCGGTAGGCGCACGCCGCGAGCCTATCGGGGTGCGCTCAGCCGACCGAAACGGCGGCCGGTCGGACCGGGCAACGTGGCGGCCGGTGGCGGCCGGTGGCGGCCGGTGCAACGCCGTTGCGGGGCGTCGCGCGACGGCACCGGGGCGCGTGACGTGGCGGGCTGCACGGCTCTGCGGCCGACCCGCCGTCCGGCCAGGCGCCGCCGGAGCCGGCCGAGCAGGGCGGCCGGGCCGGTGCAACGCCGTTGCGGGGCGTCGCGCGACGGCACCGGGGCGCGTGACGTAGCGGGCAACACGGCTCAGCGGCCGACCCGCCGTCCGACCAGGCGCCGGCGGAGCCGGCCGAGCAGGGCGAGCAGGCCGGCGCGACGCTGTTTCCGGGCGTCGCGCGACGGCGCCGGGGCGGGCTCGCCGAGCCGCTCGCGGGCCTCCGCGAGGTAGCGCGCGGCGACCGCGCCGGTGCGGCCCCGCAACCGTGCGCTCTCCTCCAGCAGGTCCCGGGCGCCGGCCGGGTCCCCACCCACCAGGGCGGCGGAGCCGAGATGCTGCAGGCACCGTGCCCTGCCCTCGCGTTCGTCGATGTCGGTGTACAGCCGCATCGCCTCGCGCCACCACGCCACCGCCTGGGGCGGGTTGTCCTGCATCCAGGCCGCAACGCCGGCCAGCTCGAGCGCGTGGGCGTGCAGGCTCGCGTTGCGGGCCTGCCGTGCGCGGGCGGCGGCGAACAGCAGGTGATCGACCGCCTGCGCGGCGTCGCCCTGGTACAGGGCGACGACCCCCAGGTCGAGCCGGACCACGATGTCGGCGTCGGCGTCGGCGCGCGGCAACTCCTTCGCCGCGTCGTCCAACCGGTCCCGCGCGGTGAGGACCTCGTCCGCACGGTCCGGCCCCGGCTCGCACCGTTCGGCCCGAGCCATGTGCAGCAACGCCCACTCGACCTGGCGCCGGGCGTGCACTGCGGCGGAGGTCCTGCTCCGCGGCGCCACCCCCTCCGAGATGCCGAGGCTGGCGTTCGCCGCATCGATGTCGCCGAGCATGCGGTGCGCCGTCGCGCTGCGGGCGGCCGCGACCTCCTCCAGATCGCGCCGGTTCGCGTGCTCGGCGATCGCGGTCAGCCGTTCGCCGAGCACGAGCAGATCCTGGCCGCGCCGCTCGCGGACGTACCACGACTCCAGTGCGTCACAGATCCTGGCGAGATCGTCCACGCTCCCGGCGGCACCCGCCCGGTCGTCGCGCAGGAGCGCCGCGCGAAGCTCGGGTTCCCATCCGCGGAACCACTCGGCGGCCGCCATCCCGCCCGCGTCGGAGCCGAGCGCGATGAGCTGGTGCTCGGCCTGCTCGGCGAGGGTGTGCAGCTCCCGGTCCGGCGGGACGGCGGCCAGCCTCGGGCGGGCGGCCCGCAGGCTGACCAGCGCGAGGCCACCGAGCACCGCGGTGGTGACGTAGCCGACCCACGCGATCCAGCCGCCTGCGGCGTAGGTCTGGCGGAGGTAGTCCGACGCGAGCTGGGTCAGCACCGCAAGTGCGACCGCCCCGCCACCGAGCAGGAACGTCCGGAGCAGGGCACGCTCGGACCTGGTCACGGCCTGGTCCCCACCGTCAGGCCGCGCACGACGGTCGGCCAGAACACCAGGAGCAGCGCGACCGGCAGGCACGAGGACAGGGTGGCCGCCGCCGCGGCCGTCCCGGCCGAGGTGGCGAACTGCCGGGCCTCCCCCCACAGCAACAGGCTCGAGGTCGTCGAGCCCGGCCCCGCGATCAGGAACCCGACGATGAAGTCGTTCCATACCAGGACGAACTCGAGCACCGCGACCGCGACGACAGCCGGCCGGTAGGTCCGCTGCACCTGGTTGAGGACCCTGCCCTGCCCGAGCCGGCCCAGCAGCGCCCCGGCGACCAGGTTCGCCGGCGCCGACGCGAAGGCCGCGCGCAGCAGCAGCACGGCGAACGGCAGCCCGGCGGAGGCGTGCACGAACGCCAGCGGGATCCGGGACGCCGATAGTCCCGCGTAGGTGAACGCGTCGCGGAGCGGGTCGGCGTACATCTGGACCGGGGCCACCGCGAGGACGACGAACCCGGTCGTCACCGCCTTGCCGAACCGCGGCGGCAGGCCACCCCAGGCGAGCAGGTACGCGGTGGGCACGGCGACCGCGAGCACGACCGCGGTGGCCAGCCCGGCGACCACCAGGCTGACCAGCAGCACATGCCACAGACCCGCGTTGGACGCGGCCCGGAATGAGTCGAGGCCCCGCCCTGTGGTGCGCCACCAGCCGGACAGGCCCGCGGCGCGCTGGTCGTGGAACGCGGTCGTCACCAGCACGAGGGCCGGGAACGCCCAGAGCAGGCCGATCGGGAGACCGACGACGAACCCGAGCAGCCGGTGCCTGCGGTCCCCCGCCCGCCCGGGCGGCGCGGCGAGCCATTCGGCGACTGCCGGCGACCCGGACGGTGCCGCTGACCCGGACGGTGCCACTGACCCGGACGGTGCCGGCGAGGGTGCCGGCGGCCTCCCGTACGGTGTCGGCGACCCGGGCGAAGCCGACGACCCCGGCGGTGCCGACGACCCGAGTTGTGTCGGCGACCCGGGCGATGCCGGCGACCCGGACGGTGCCGGCGACCCGGACGGTGCCGGCGACCCGGACGGTGCCGGCGACCCGGACGGTGCCGGCGACCCGGACGGTGTCGGCGAGGGTGGCGGCGACCCGGGCGGTGCGGACGACCCGGGCGGTGCCGGCGAGGGTGCCGACGGCCCGGGCGGCGCGGCGGGCCGTTCGGCGACCGCCGGCATCGCCCAGGACCGGCGCAACCCGCGTACGCCCAACAGGGCGACGGCCGCGGCGACCACGAACAGGACGAGCGCGAGGGCAGCCGGCGGGCCGGCGTCGGTCGCCGTGTTGGTGACCCGCCACCAGTGCAGGCTCAGCACGTTCGCCTCATCCTGCACCGACCCCGGAACGGCCACCAGGACCAGGTCGAACAGCCGCACGGCGGCGACCACCAGGGTCACCACCACGACTCCCGAGATCGGGCGCAGGATCGGCAGCTCGACGGTCCGCAGCCGGCGCCACCGGCGAAGCCCCTCGGCCCGGACGGTGCGGATCACGTCGTCCGGGATCGCGTCCAGCCCGGCGCGGAACAACGACGCGGCGAAACCGAGCCACGTCCAGGCGAACGCCGAGATCAGCACGACCCAGATCAGCCGCGGGCCGAGCCAGACCGGGCTGGAGCCGAACAGGCCGGTCGTGATCGCGGTGACGGTGCCCCTCTCCGGCGCCGGGTCGAAGACGATGCGGAACGCCGTGCCGGCGACCAGCGCGGACATCGCGAACGGGATCACCAGGGCCGGTTGGAGCACCCGCCACAGCCACGGCACCCGGTGCCCCACCAGCGCGATGCCGAAGCCGAGGGCCACCAGCGCCAGCGCGACGACGATCCACCCGGCGCTGTGCCAGATCGCCGGGCCGGCGCCGTCGGTGTGGAACGCCGCGGTGAAGTTGCCCAACCCGAGGCCGGTCGGGGTGTGGAACGCCGCGTAGGCGGTGACCAGGATCGGGACGAGCAGCAGCCCGCCGAGCAGCACGGCAGGCAGGCCGAGCAGGAGCGGGCCGTACGACCGGCGGGACCGGCCCACGACCGGCCGCCCGGTGATCTCGCGTCCGACGACCTCGATCTCCAGGCCGTTCACCGACAGCGACATCTCACCTCCGCCCGGTCTGCGGGGGCAGTCGGTCCTCCAACCGGCGCAGTGTCCGGCAGGCGTCCTCGGCGGCCGACGGCACGTCGTCGAGCCCGCGTCCGGTCACCCGGACGAGGAAGTCCTGCAGCACCCGCCAGAGCCCGTCGCTGCCGCCGAGCGCGCCCAGTTGGTCGGACAGGTCGAACGCGATGAGCTGGGTCGCGTCGTTAAGCTGAACGGCCAGCGGCTCCAGCGCGGCGGAGTAGTGCGCCACCGAGGCGTCCTGGTTCGCCGCCAGGAACCCGCCGTACCGCTCGATCCACGGCAGCGGCGCCGTCGGCCTGGCCAGCCGCGTCAGCAGGTCGGTGGCGTGTTCGCTCGCCGGCTTGGCCAGCACCGCGACGTCGCCGCCCACGATCACCGGCCGGCCGGCGGGGTTCGGGACCGGGTCGTCCGGCGTGCCGTCGACCACGGGGAAGGCGAACACGCCGACCTCGTCCCGGTCGGCCGCGAACCGCCGCACCACCGGCTCGGCGAAGTCCGCCGCGATCACCATGGCCGCCCGCCGGTGCCCGAAGACCTCCACGACCGCGTCCGGGAACTGCTGCACCAGCGAGCGGACCGGGCCGCCGGCCAGCACCCTGGCCGGCGCCCACATCCGCCCCAGCAGCCGGAACGCCTGCTCGACGGCCGGGTCGGTCCACGGCCGGGGTACGGCCGGCAGCTCGAGCCGACGGTACGTGCGTCGCGAACAGCCGAGCAGGACGTTCTCGAAGATGTCGGTGAGCGCCCAACCGTCGGCGCCGGCCAGCGCCAGCGGGGGTACGCCGGCGTCGACCAGCCGGCTGTTCAGCACGATCCAGGCGCTCCACGTGTCGGGCAGGTCGAGTCCGAGCCGGGCGAAGACGTCCTTGCGGTACCAGACGGTCGACTTGTGGGCGAGCTTGAACGGCAGCCCGTACGCCCGCCCGCCCGGCGAGTTCGGGTGGATCAGCAGGTCGCGCCAGACCTGGGCGTACGCCCAGCGCTTGCGGAGGTCGTCCGGCAACGGTTCGAGGTCGTCGAGGTGTTCGGCGACCAGGCCGGGGCGGGGCAGCATGACGAGGTCGGGCCGGCGGCCGTACTTGCCGCTGGTCGGCCCGAGCGCCGTTTCGATGTCGTCGCCGAGCGGGATCAGCTCGATGCCGTAGTCGCGGACGTCGAGGCCGGCGAGGACGGCCCCGAACGCCGCCAGCTCGTCGGCGCTCCAGCTCACCGCGACCCGTACCACCGGCCGCAGTCCGAGCACGTCGGCGGCCCGGGTGCAGCCCGATGCGGTCACCGCCGACGCGGCCGTCGCGGTCAGGAACCTCCGTCGGCTAAGCACCGGCGCCGCCCGGCTCGAGGAGGGGGAACCCGCTCGCCCGTTCCCGGTCGGGCGTGATCAGCAGCAGGACCGCCGAGAACAGCTGCGGGTTGTGCTCGAAGTCGAGCAGCGAGCCCCACGTCGGCAGCCCGGCGGCGTCCTCGAGCACGATCGCGGTCGGCCCGCCGCGCAGCGCCCGGGCGATCCCGGCGAGCCGGCGGCGGCCCGGCGTGATCTCGTACGGATAGCGGTCCAGGACGTCGTCGAGCCCGCACCAGCTCGCGGCTTCCCGGGACTCCTCCTCAGCCTTCCGGCGCGGGACGTCCCGGGACGTGCGGGCCCCGTGCACGAGGTTGCCCAGCACCGTCAGGTACGGCAGGAGGCCGCCCTCGGCCGGGACCAGGCGCACCCGGCCGGAGCACCGGACGGCCACCCCGACCGGCGCCATGTCCAGCCCCGCGAGCAGATCCGCCAGCCGGCGGGCGTGCCGCTCCTGCGGCACCACCAGGGCCAGGCGGTCTCCCGGCTTGAGCACCACCGAGTCGGGGACACCCGGTACGGGCAGTCGCTCGAGCGCCAGCCTGCCCACGCACGAGCGCCAGCCTGCCCACGCATTGTCTCCTCCGGCAGTCCATCACCAGCGCGAACTCGGCCCTGAATGCGCCGGTCTGCGCCCCGAAACGCTACACCGCGGCAATCGTCACCGCATCCGCAGGGTGACCGGCGAGCCACATGCGGTCAGCCGACAGTGAGCAGCAGCTTCGGGACGCCGCGCGCACGTCAGACCCGGGCAGCCGATCGTCGGCAAGGGCTTCGGGACGCCGCGCGCCCGTCAGACCCGGTCAGCCGATCGTCGGCAAGGGCTTCGGGACGCCGCGCGCCCGTCAGACCCGGTCAGCCGATCGTCGGCAAGGGCTTCGAGGCGCCGCGCGCCCGTCAGACCCGGTCA
>WNGA01021436.1_pt1 | contig 12925 bp, 12 predicted proteins | sample 5400061 | NCBI WGS metagenome assembly WNGA01 (sample SAMN13153366, study PRJNA577476) | soil metagenome | isolation source: 100 cm soil or saprolite under grassland replicate 2 | place: USA:California | collected 2016-06-15
AGAGCGTCCGGCGTGACAGCGCGATCGCGTCGGCGGCGGCGCGCAGGTCGCCCGACACGAGCGTGAGGTCGCTCGCCTCGATGGCGACGTCGGTGCCGGTGCCGATGGCGATGCCGAGGTCGGCCTGAGCCAGCGCGGGCGCGTCGTTGACGCCGTCGCCCACCACCGCGACTCGTCGGCCGTGGTCTTGGAGGTCGCGCACGACGTCGACCTTCTGGCCCGGCAACACGCCGGCGATCACGCGGTCGATGCCGACGTCGTGCGCCACGGTCTCGGCCGCCGCCCGCTGGTCGCCGGTGACCATGACCGTCTCGAGCCCGAGCTCGTGCAGCTCGGCGAGGGCCGTCTTCGAGGTGTCCTTCACCGTGTCGGCGACGACCAACGCGCCGCGGACCTTGCCGTCCCATGTCGCGAACACGACCGTGCGCCCCTCGGCTTCGGCGCTGGCAGCGGCGCGTTCGACGTCATCGGGGATCGCGCCGACGAGCTCGCGCCGCCCGACAACGACGTCGGCACCATCGATGGTGCCCCGCACGCCGGAACCGGCGAGGTTCTCGAACGACGACGGCGCGACGAGATCGACACCGCGCTCGCGAGCGCCACGGGCGATGGCCTGTGCGATCGGGTGTTCGGAGGCGTCCTCGACCGAGGCGGCGCGTCGCAGCAGGTCCGTGTCGTCGATGCCGTCCCCGACCACGTCGACGAGACGCATCTTGCCCTCGGTGATCGTGCCGGTCTTGTCGAGCACGGCGGCGTCGACGGTGCGGGTGGCCTCGAGCACCTCGCCGCCCTTGATCACGATGCCGAGCTGGGCGCCCCGCCCTGTGCCGACCATGATCGCCGTCGGCGTGGCGAGGCCGAGCGCGCAGGGGCACGCGATGATCAGCACCGCGACCGCAGCCGTGAACGCGGCGTTGGCTCCTTGACCCGCGACGAGCCACGCCGCCAGCGTGACGAACGCGATCCCGATCACGACGGGCACGAACACGGCCGACACGCGATCGGCCAGGCGCTGCACCGGCGCCCGCGATCCCTGCGCCTCCTCGACCAGGCGCGCGATCTGGGCCAGCGCGGTCTCGCTCCCGACCTTCGTCGCCTCGATCACCACCCGGCCCGACGTGTTCACGGTGGCGCCGAACACCTCGTCGCCCGCATCGACCTCGACCGGCACCGGCTCCCCCGTGAGCATCGACACGTCGATGGCCGACGAGCCGTCCACCACGCGCCCGTCGGTCGCGATCTTCTCGCCCGGCCGTACGACGAACCGGTCGCCGACCCGCAGCCGCTCGATCGGGACCTCCTCGCCATTCTCCAATCGCACGGTCTTGGCGCCGAGCTCGAGCAGCGCGCGCAGCGCGTGGCTCGACCGCCGGCGCGCTCGGGCTTCGAAGAACCGGCCCAGCAACAGCAGCGCCACGATCACCGACGCGGTCTCGAAGTACACGTGGGCGGCGTCGCCTCCGCCGAAGAAGCCGCCCATCGCCACCCCGCCCTCGGCCGCGCCCAGGAACACGAGCGCGACGACCGACCACGCGTACGCGGCCAGCGTGCCGATCGAGATCAGCGTGTCCATGGTGGTGGTCCCGTGGCGGAGGTTGACCAGCGTCGCCTGGTGGAACGGCCAGCCGGCCCAGAGGATCACCGGCGTCGCGAGCACGAACGCAACCCATTGCCACCCGCCGAACTGAAGCGGCGGGACCATCGAGATCAGCAGCACGGGGATCGACAGGGCAATCGCCACGTACAGGCGTGGGCGGAGCGTGCGCAGCTCCGCTGCCTCGGGGTCGCGTTCCTCGTCGCCCTCGGGGTGCGGCACCGAGTACCCGAGCGAGGTGACGGTGGCCTCGAACTCGTCGGGGCCCGTTGTGTCCGGGTCGTAGACGACGGTGGCGCGCTTCGTGCCGTAGTTGGCGTGGGCCTCGGCGACGCCGCCCAGCCCGGCCAGGCCCTTCTCGATCCGGGAGGCGCAGGAGGCGCACGTCATCCCGTCCACCGGCAGGTCGGCCCGCCGGAGCTCGCCCGTGGGGGTGGTCACCTGCGTCTCAGCCACAGGCTGATACTATACCCCTGTACCCCACCCACGATTCCAGGAGCGAGCCGATGCGGGGCTACTCGATGCACAAGGACGACTACCGGGCCCGGCTGCGCCGCATCGAGGGCCAGGTCCGGGGCTTGCAGCGCATGGTCGACGAGGACGAGTACTGCGTCGACATCCTCACCCAGATCGTCTCGGTGACCAAGGCGCTCCAGGGCGTCGGCCTGGGCCTTCTCGACGAGCACCTGCGCAGCTGCGTGCGCGACGCCGCCGAGTCGAGCCGGGCGGAGGGCGACGCCAAGCTCACCGAAGCCGTGCAGGCGGTCGAACGGCTCCTCAAAGTCTGATCGGTCGCACGCCTACGGGATCTCGGGGACCGCACCGAGCTGGCGGAACCAGCCCAGCGTGTCCTCCACTCCCCACGACTCCGCCAGCCGGCCGTCGACCACCCGATACACCGTCGTTCCCGGCTTGGCGTAGCGCTGGCCGTCGGCCTCGATACCGAGGAACGGCCGGCCCGTGAGGGTGCCGCGCTCCGTGTACCGCATCACGACCTTGTCGCCCTCGACGATGAGGTCCTCGATCGTGATGTTCAGGTCGGGAAACGACCTGCGAAGAAACTGGCACGCCCGCACGTACGCGTCGCGCCCGACGTTCGCCTTGCCCTCGGCGCCGTAGTAGGCGGTGTAGTCGTCCGCCAGCGTCGACTGGCACACGGTCCAGTCGTCGCGGTTGAACCCGTCCTCGATGTGGTGGCGCACGAGCGCACGGAGCTCCTCGGGCGTCACCTCGGTCGGCGTTTCAGGACGCGGGAGGCGGTGCCACGGGCGTGGCCGACTGCTGGACCCGCAGGCACTCCTCCTGGCGGGCGGTGAGCTGCCGAACCATCACGATGGCAAGTGCGCCGGCCGCGATCGCCCCAACGGCAGCGACGATCTCGAGCATGTCGCTTCGTCGTACGTCGGACGCTTTGCTGAACCGCCCCTCGTCGTCCTTGCCGAGGCCGGTGAAACCCCGCGGGACGGTCATCACGAGATACGCGATCCACCAGGCGATCACGATCGCCCCACCCCGCGCTCGACGCCAGTTCGGATCACCGCGCGGTACCGACGCGTCCGAACCCTTCCAGAGGTCCCAGACGATCATCACGGGAATCACGAGGTTGGCGAGCGGGATGAACCATGCGCCAATCGCCCACCCCGGACCAAAGCGCGGGTTCGCGCGCCCGAGCGCTTCATTGTTCTTCGCCGCACGGAACAACCAAATGACGAACACCACAAAGATCGCGATGCTCAGGAGTACGAAAAGGATGAGCATCACACCGGGGAAGGTGGCGGCGTCATTCACACGATCAGCATCGAGGAGTCGGCCGGCAACCTCGGGCTCGTCACTCAAGACGGACAGATGATGAACCACGCCGATGATGCCGAGCGCGGCGATTGCGATCGCGACCGCGAACATCACCGTCAGCGCGGTCGTCAAGCCTTGCAGGCCGCGCCAGACCGCCGGAGCCGAGTACGCGCCCAGAGGCCCGGCCCAGCCTGACGACGGCGTCTCGCCTGACGCGTAGTAGCCAGGGGGCGGCGTCGGCGGCGGAGGCGCCGGGATCGGCGGGTCGGAGTCAGGCGGAGGAGGTGACGTCTGGCTCATGCCCGCGCAGCGTACGCGCGTGGAGGTTTCGCCCGCGTCGCCGTCGAATGAGAGACTTGTTGTCTCGCAAGCGCAGGAGCATTGCATGCCGGCCGAGAAGCTCCAGTGGAAAGAGCTCTACCAAGAAGTGGTCACGAGCGGGCTGTGCACGGGGTGCGCGGGCTGCGTCATCGTCTGCCCGCACGACGTGCTCGGGTACAACGACGAGAACGGCGTCTACCGCCCGTTCCAGTTCGAGGAAGGTTGGGGGCCGGACAACTGCAGCCACGGCGAGAAGGGCTGCACGAGCTGCACTCGTGCGTGTCCCCGCTTCCGGGCCTGGGAGCCCGAGATCGACGAGTTCATGTTCGGGCGAACCCGGGAGCCGATCGAGGTCGAAGGCGTCTCGAAGGACATCGTGCTCGCCCGCGCCACCGATCCGGTCCTGGCCGAGGTCGGCCAGGACGGCGGCCTCGTCTCGGCGATCCTGCTCTACGCCCTCGAGCACGACATCATCGACGCCGCCCTCGTCTCGTACCTCGAGGGTGACGGTTCGACCTGGAAGGCCGTCCCCGGCGTCGCCCGCACGAAGGAGGACATCATCGCCTCCGCCGGCAGCCGGTACACGTACTCGGCGAACACGCTCGCGTACGACGAAGCGGTCGAGAGCGGCGCCGAGCGTCTCGCGCTCGTTGGGATGAGTTGCCAGAGCTCGGTGCCGCCGGTGATGAACCAGCGGAAAGCGGGCAAAGTCGGGCGGCGGATGGTGCTGAACATCGGCCTGCTGTGCTCGAAGACCTTCGATGACGCCATCTTCGAGGAGCTCCTGGAGGCGAAGTACGGGCTCAAGCGGGCCGAGATCAAGAAGATGAACATCAAGGGCCGCTTGCAGATCTGGATGCACGACGGGCGCTACGTCGAGGTGCCGCTCAAGGAGTGCCACGCGTACACCCGTGAGGGCTGCAAGCTCTGCCCCGACTTCGCCGCCGAGCACGCCGACATCTCGACCGGCGGCATCGGCGCGTTCAACGACTGGACGCTCACGCTGGTGCGGACGGACGTCGGTCGCGAGGTGATGGCCGGCCTCGAGCGCGACGGCTGGATCGAGGTGCGCGGCGCCGACGAGGATCTCGGCGCTCTCGAGCTGCTCCACAAGCTGGCCAAGAAGCAGCGCGCCCGCTGGCCGGAGTTCGCGCACATCGAGGCGCCCAAGCTCATCGGTGCTTGACCAGGCGTAGGACCCTGCCCGGTCGCCGGACCCACGTCCGCTTCCCGTTCGGTCGGTTCCTCCACCCTGTCGGCGACGATTTCGTCGCGGTCGAGATCGCGAGCGGGATCGTCCTGTTCGCCACCGCCGCCGTTGCGCTGATCGTCGCGAACCTCTGGACCGCCGCTTACACCGACTTCTGGGCCTACGACCTCATGATCGGGACGGGTGTGCTGAGCATCACGTACGACCTTCGACACTGGGTCAACGAAGGCCTGATGACGGTCTTCTTCCTCGTGGTCGGGGTGGAGATCAAGCGCGAGCTCGTCGAGGGCGAGCTGCGCGACCGCAGGACGGCAGCGCTTCCCGTTATCGCGGCCGTCGGCGGCATGGCGCTGCCGGCGCTCATCTTCCTTCTGTGGAACCCGGCCGCGCCGGCCAGTCGCGGCTGGGGAATCACGATGGCCACGGACCTGGCGTTCGCGCTCGCCGTGCTCGCCATCGTCGCGCCGCACGTGCCGCCCGGGCTCAAGCTCTTCCTCCTCACGTTGGCGGTTGTCGACGACACCGGCTCCGTCGTCGTGATCACGCTCTTCTACTCGGGCGCTGTCGAATCGTGGTGGCTGCTCGGCGCGGTGAGCGTGTTGGTGGCACTGATCGCGCTGTCCCGCCTGCGTGTCCGGCCCCAATCACTGTACGCAGCAGTCGCCTTCGTCGTGCTCTGGCTCTGCACGGTCAAGGCCGGCCTGAGCGCCGCGCTCGTCGGCGCCGTGGTCGGCGTGATCATTCCGGCACGGTCGCGCGTCGAACGACACGTGCTGCATCGCGTCGAAGCGCCGCTGCACCTCGCGGCGAGCTTCGTGGTCGTGCCGTTGTTCGCGCTCGCCAACGCGGGTATCGAGCTCGGCGTCGACGAGCTGCGCTCCGCCGGGACCAGCCGCATCACGTGGGCGATCGTCGTCGCACGCGTCGTCGGCAAGACGGTCGGGATCACCCTGGCGGTCGCGATCGCCGTGCGCCTCGGCCTCGGCCGCCTTCCGGGCGGGGTCACCAGGAGACAGATGCTGGGCGTCGCCGCGCTGGCGGGCATCGGGTTCACGGTCGCGCTGTTCATCGCCGACGTGTCGTACGGCGGCGGGCGCCTCGCCGACGCGAAGGTGGGGATCCTGACCAGCGCGCTCGCCGCCGGCGCCGTCGGGAGCATCTTTCTGTTCCGCAGTGCCGCACGTACGATTCCCGCCGGAGGTGGCTGATGAAGGGAAACCCCAAGATCATGGAGTCGCTCGCCGACCTGCTCGCCTCGGAGCTTTCGGCGGCCAGCACGTACTTCGTCCATGCCAAGATGCGCGACAACTGGGGCTACCCGGAGCTGGCCAAGCGCGCGTATGACGATTCGATCGACGAGATGCGTCACGCCGAGAAGCTCATCGAGCGCATCATCTACTTCGAGGGGACGCCCAACCTCCAACGACTCAACCGGATCAGGGTCGGATCGGGGGTGACCGACCAGTTCCGGAACGAGCTCATGCTCGAGAAGGCGACCGTCGACGCGCTCGTCGCCTCGATCGCGCTCTGCCGCGAGGTCGGTGACGACGGCTCGCGCCTGATCTTCGAGCCGATGCTTGCCGACGGTGAGCAGTCGATCGACTGGCTCGAGACGCAGCTCGACCTGATCGAGAAGCTCGGCGAGGCGACGTACCTCGCGCAGCACATCCGTGGTGACGGGTGACCGTCGCCGCCCTCGTCGGTGACCTGCTCGACCGCTCGAAGATCGCGGCCGCGATACCGGACGCGCGGTTTGCCGCCGCGCCCGACGAGTGCGCCGGCGCGGAAGCGGTCGTCATCGATGTGAAGGCGCACCCCGAGGCGGTCGCCGCGGTACGCAAGATCGCGCCCTCGGCCCGGATCGTCGTCTACGGGCGCCACGACGATCCCGGCGCCCTCGACGCGGCCCGGGCGGCCGGCGCCGACGTCGCGCTCCCCCGCTCCCGCTTCTTCCTCGACCCCGCCGCCACAGTGCAGGCGTAGCAACCGCAAGGGTTTGGCGTAACTCCCATCGGGTAGGAACAGTCCGATCCAGTTAGTGGCAAGCTCCTCGATACTTCCGCGCCTCGAAGCCTCCACCGAGACCGGACACACGATCACCTTCGTCGGCTCCGCGGGCGCCGACGGCCGCGAGCAGGTGCAGTGGGCCCGCCTCCATGAGGACGCCCGCGGCATGGCGGCCGCCCTTCAGGCCCGCGGCATCGGGCCGGGCAGCCACGTTGCCTTGCTCGGCGCCACGACCCGCCCGTTCGTCACCGCGATCCAGGCCACGTGGCTGGCCGGCGCCACCGTCGTCGTGCTTCCACTCCCGATGCGGCTGGCATCGATCGAGGACTTCGTCGCGCAGACCCGCCGGCTCATCGTCCACGCCGACGCGCAGGTCGTCGTGATCGACGCCCAGCTCAACGAGTTCCTCGACCCGCAGCCGGGCGATCCCCCGATCGTGCGACTCGACGAGGTGCGCGGCGCACCCGGCAACTACGAACGCCCTCCCGACGACCCGGACGCGCTCGCGATCCTCCAGTTCACGAGCGGCGCCACCGCCGACCCGAAGGGCGTCATGGTGCCGCACCGCTGCATGATCGCCAACCTCGACGCCGCTATCGATGCCGCCAACTTCGACCCCGAGGTCGACACAGCAGTGTCGTGGCTGCCCCTGTACCACGACATGGGGCTCATCGGTCCGGCTCGGTGGATGGAGTGGATGTCAGAGTTCGGCGGCACCGTGACCGCCGGCCCCAACTTCGCGTACGCGCTTGCAGCCCGGGCACTGCGACGCCTCGACCGCCTCGACCTCTCGCGCTGGCGGCTGGCGGCGAACGGCGCCGAGCCGATCGATCCAAACGCCGTCGAATCGTTCCTCGCCGCCGGCACCCCGCACGGACTCGACCCCGGCGCCGCGTTCTGCGTGTTCGGCATGGCCGAAGCCACCCTCGCGGTCAGCTTCCCGACGCCGGGCGCGGGCATGCAGGTCGACACGATCGACCAGCGTGTGCTCGAGACCGACCGGTACGCGGCGCCGGTCGACAGCGACGGCGCTGACGGGAACGTCCGCCGCCTCCCGCGCCTCGGGCGGCCGTTGCGCGGCATCGAGATGCGCGTCTGCGACCCGGCGACCGGGCAGGCGATGCGGGATCGCGAGGTCGGTGAGATCGAGCTGCGAGGAAGCTCGATCACGCCCGGTTACTACGGCAATGCGCAAGCCATGGCCGACGCCCGGCGCGACGAATGGTTCCGCACGGGCGACCTCGGCTACGTGGTCGACGGCGAGCTCGTCGTGTGCGGCCGGCTCAAGGACGTGATCATCGTCGGCGGGCGGAACGTGTTCCCCGAGGACGTCGAGCGGGCGGCCGAGTCGGTCGACGGCGTGCGGGCGGGGAACGTCATCGCCTTCGGTACCGAGGGGCGGCGCGGTCGCGAGGCCGTGGTCGTGGTCGCCGAGACCAAGCTCGACGATGGGTCCCCTCGGTCGCCGTCGCAGGCTCCGGCTCCTGCTCCGACGGTCGGCAAAGCCGCCGTCTCCGCGGCCGCGTCCGTCCGCGCGGCAGTCGCCGCCCGGGTCACCGACGCCGTCGGCGTGCCACCCGAGGACGTGGTGCTCGTCCGTCCGGGCACGCTGCCCAAGACGTCGTCCGGCAAGCCGCAGCGGTCCCTGTGCCGCCGCCGCTACCTGGGCGACGAGCTGGCCCCCGTCTGAGAGGCCCCGCGTCGGGTACCGACCTGCGGGCTGACAGAATGACCGTCCTCTAGGCAGGACGACCGGAGCCTCTCGAGCATGAAGACCGACGTCGCACCGGTGTTGCCGCCTCCCCCCGACGCGCCGTCGACGGCGCCCGAGCAGCGCGCCGCGCAACGGCGGTCCACCCTCCGGCTGTTCGCCGTGCTCTTGCTGCTGACGGCGGCTCTCCGGGCCCCGGCGTTCGTGCGCGACGTGTTCAACTCCGACGAGACCTTCCTCGCCACCCAGGCCGAGGTGATCAGCGACGGCGGCAAGCTCTACGAGGAGGCCGCTGACCGCAAGCCGCCGCTCGTGCCGTACCTCTACGCGGCGACGTTCGCGGCGTTCGGCACGACCGCGCTGTGGTCGGTGCGCGTCGTGGCGATGCTGACCGTCGCCCTCACCGCGCTGCTCCTCGCGCTCGAGGCGCGGCGGCGCTACGGCAACCGCGCCGCGTGGATCGCGGGCGTGCTCATGGTGCTGGCGTCGGTCGCGTTCGCTCCCCAGGACGGTCAGGCGGCCAACTTCGAGGTGTTCATGCTGCCGGCCATGACGGCAGCGGTCCTGCTCGCGCGCCGCGGCCGCGGCGTCTCGTCCGGCGTCGCGGTCGCGTTCGCCACACTCGCGAAGCAGACGGGCGCCGCGACGCTGATTCCCGTCCTCTACCTGCTGTGGAAGCAGCGAGGCCGGCGCGGCGCGGCCGACGCGCTCGGAGGATTCACGTTGCCGCTCGCGCTCGTCGCGTTCGCGGTCGGGCCCGGCGAGCTGCTGTTCTGGACCACGATCGGCAACGGCAGCTATCTCGGCATCACCCGCCACTGGGGCGCCGTCCTGCTGACGCTCGTCCTCATGACGGCCGGGTTCGCGGCTGCCAACATCCCCATCGTGTGGACGCTGCCGCGCGGGTGGCGGGAGCGCCGCACCGCGGGCAGCGGCGACACCGACCTGTGGCTGTGGCTCTTGTCGGCCGCGCTGTCGGTGGCGGTCGGCCTCCGCTTCTTCGGCCACTACTACCTGCAGCTCCTGCCACCGCTCGTGCTGCTCACCGCGGGCGTCCTCGTCCGGTCGAATGGCCGCGCCGTCAAGCGCACGATCGCGCTCTCAGCGGGCATCGCCACGGTGTGCACCGGACTCGGGTTCCTGGTGCGGCCGTTCAACGAGAAGGCGCAGTACAAGAGCGTGAGCGAGTACCTCAAGGTCACTGCCGGCGCAAACGATCGGATCCTCGTGTGGGGCCACGTGCCCGAGATCTACTGGGCATCGGGCAAGCGGCCGGCGACGCGCTTCCTCACGTCCGGGTTCCTGTCGGGCTGGGAGCCCGGTCGGCCGGGGAACGACGTCCACGCCGACGAGGCGACGCCCGGCGCGTGGGAGCTGTTCTTCGACGACTTCGCCGCCCACCCGCCGACGTACCTCCTCGACACCGCGTACTCGGGCATTCGGGGCGCGCAGTACTACACGATCGCCCGCTACCCGGCGCTCGCCCGCGTCGTGTATCGGGACTACGAGTACGTGGGGATCGTGGACGGCATCTCGATCTACAAACGCCGGGCGGACGCGCCCACGCCCTCGATCCCCGAGGTGAGCGCGCACCGAGCCGAGTAGGGGCTCGCGCGGTCCGCGATCACACGAGCGGCCACGGAAGCGAGTGGTACCCGGGATCGGGATCGGGCAGGTGACCGGCCGCGACCAACTCGTTGGCGCGCTGGCGCAATGCGTCGAGCTCCAGCGTCGACAGCAACGGCGTCAGGCGCTCGCCGAGGTACCCGTCGACCTCGACCGCGACGCGGCACACCTCCTCGGCAAGTAGGGGCGACACCGCCTCGCCCGCGAAGTCCCAGATCACCGTGCGCAGCTTCCACGCCGGATGGAACGTGAGGCCGTGATCGATGCCGACGATGGCGCCGTCGGGCCGGCTGCGGATGCAATGACCGCCCTTGCGGTCGGCGTTGTTGACGAGCACGTCGAAGACGGCGAACTGGCGGAAGCGCTCGGCGTGCTGCTCGAGCAGCGTGAAGTAGTGCTCCTCGGGATCGTGGTCGACGAACCGCTGCACCATCCCCACGCCGAGCGGACCGTCGCGGAGCACGGTCGCCGGAACCAGTCCCCAGCCCAGCGCGTCGGACAGCTCGTACGTCGCCACCTCGCGCTGGCAGAGCGTGCCGCCGGGGAAGTCCCACAGCGGGCGCTCGCCGCGGCGCGGCTTGTAGATCGCCTGCACCTCGACACCGTCGGCGCGCGCGAGCACGAGCAGCGTGGCGTTGGACGCCCACGGCATGCGGCCGAGCACCTCGAGCTCGCCGCGCGCGAGGACCTCTGCCGCGTCGGAGTCGTCTAGTTCCAGCGGGGGCACCGGTGCCCGGCCGGGTCCATCGGCATGTCGCACAGGGGGCACAGCGGACGCCCGGCGGCCACGGCTTCGGCGCCCTTGGCCGCCATCGCCCGCACCTGCGGACGCGTCGCGTAGATGCGGGCGACGTAGCCCTCGGCGTCTTCGTCGTTGGGGGCGACGACGGTGTCGGTGTCGGCGGGGTCGGGGGTGGGCGCTTCTGCCTCGGACGTCAGAGCTTCGCCCTCCTCCTCGTCGTCGGAGGAGCGCTCCCGGAGCTCGATGAGCACGAGCTGGCGCTCGGGATCGAACCCGAGGCCGATCAGCCGGGCCCGGAACAACGGCACCGTGGGCTCGCGCAGCCCCGCCTGCCGGACGACGGGCTCGGACACGTCGAGCGCGTCCTCGGGGTAGTCCTCGGCGATGCGGTCGAGGAACGCGACGGCCTCGGTGGCGAGCAGCGCCACCTGCTCCTTCTCGACCAGCACCGTGAGCTGGGCCGACTCGGTCCGGGCCTGGAGGAAGAACTCGCGGTCGCCGGGATCGCCGACCGCGCCGGCGCCCAAGCTGTCGACGGTCTCGAGCTCGATCTCGTTCTCATCCATCGTGCGCGTCCTCCTTCTTCTCCTCGGGAGGCGGCGGCCGCAGCTCCTCGAGACCGCCCGTGTCGTTGCACTTGACCAGGGCGGCGCCGTGCACCGAGAGCTGGAAGGCGGTGACCGACGCCGGCGAGACGACGATGCGCTGGAACAGGTCGAGATGCAACCCGGTGTAGTGCGCGATGGCGGCTTTGATCGGATCGGCGTGCGACACGACGACCACGATCTCGCCCGGGTGGTCCGCCACAATCGCCTCCAGGCAGCCGACGATGCGGGCCTGCATCTCGGGCAGCGACTCGCCGCCCGGGAACCGGGCCCGCGACGGGGCGTGCTGCACGGTCTTCCACAAGTCGGTCTTGGCGAGGTCGACGAGCTTGCCCCCCGTCCATTCGCCGTAGTCCGCCTCGAGCGCGCCGGGCAGCGACCGCACGGGGAGCTCGTGACGCTGGGCGACGGCATCAGCGGTCTGCGCCGTCCGCTCGATCGGGCTCGAGTACACGGCGGCCACGGGCAGGTCGGCCAGCCGCTCGGCGAGCGCGGCCGCTTGCTCGCGGCCGTCCTCCGACAGGTCGACGCCGGGCGTGCGGCCCGTCAGCATCGGACCGGTCTGCTCCGTCACGGCGTGGCGCACGAGCACGAGCATCGTGGGCTTTGGCGCCTCGGGCGCCGCGCCCTGCCCGTCGGCGGCGGCCGTCGCCGGCTCCTCCGGCTCGGCCGGGCGCGTCTCGGTCGCAGGTGCGGCGGTGTCGGTCATGCAGTCTCCATTGTCGCCGTCGCAGGCTCGGCTCTATCACTTCTGACGCGGTCGCAAGCTCCCGCTCTGCAACGGCAGTCGGCGAAGCCGCTGCCGTTGCAGTCGACGGTCGGCAAAGCCGCCGTCGCCGCGTCGATGGTACCGGTGCCGTTCCGGCGTTCTTCCCCCGGGTCCGTTCCCGCCCGGCGGTTTGTACAGTGCTGCGCATGGCCGGAGAGCCACTGGGCATCAGCCCGCAGGGACCGCCCGAGACGGTGCTGGCGCCCGAGCCCCCTGACGCGCTCGTGGCTCTCGACGCCGCGCTCGCAACCGAGCCCGACACCCGCCGCGACGCGGTGTCCCAGGTGGTGGCGCGCTGGCCCCGCTTCCTCGACGCGTGGGCCCGGCTCGGCGAGCTGGCGCGTGACGACGTCGAGGCGTACGCCTGCTTCCGGGTCGGCTACCACCGCGGCCTCGACACGTTGCGGCAGTCGGGTTGGCGCGGGTCCGGGTACGTCCGGTGGCGCGACCCGACGAACCGCGGGTTCCTGCGTGCGCTCGACGGGCTGCGTGCCTCCGCCGCCGCGATCGGCGAGATCGACGAGGCGCAACGGTGCGACGAGTTCCTCC
>WNGA01009691.1_pt1 | contig 12924 bp, 14 predicted proteins | sample 5400061 | NCBI WGS metagenome assembly WNGA01 (sample SAMN13153366, study PRJNA577476) | soil metagenome | isolation source: 100 cm soil or saprolite under grassland replicate 2 | place: USA:California | collected 2016-06-15
CGTATGCCGGGGCCTACGTGGTTGACGTGAGCGGCGACAGGCCGCGGACCGTCTTCCGCTGGCGCGAGCACACGGCGCGGATCCTCGCCTCGAACACGAAGCTGTTCACCACGACCGCCGCGCTGGCCCGCTTCGGGACCGAGGGCACGCTCGGCACCGAGGTGCTCGGCAGCGGCGAGCTCGACGCGGAGGGCGTCTACCGGGGGAGCCTCTACCTCCGCGGCGGCGGCGACCCGACCTTAGGCAGCCGCCGCTTCACCGAGCGGTCGTACGGCGGCGGCGCCACCGTGCAGGACCTCGCCGAGCTGCTCGACGAGGCCGGCATCCGACGCGTGACGGGCAGGATCTATGGGGACGAGTCGGCCTTCGACTCGCTGCGCGGCGGGCCCGACTCCGGCTACGGCGTATCGATCTGGGTCGGGCCGCTGAGCGCCCTGTCCTACAACCGCGGCCTCTTCACGGAGGGCGGCCACGGCTTCCAGACCAACCCGCCGGCATTCGCGGCCGCCCGCCTCGACGACGCCCTCGAGGCGCGCCAGATCCCGGTGCGGCTGAGGCCACGCGCGGGACTGACGCCTGCCGGGGCGACCGTGCTGGCGAGCGTCGACTCGCCGCCGATGGATCGCCTGATCCGGCTCACGAACAAGCCCTCCGACAACTTCTTCGCCGAGACGCTCCTGAAGGACATCGCGCGCCAGGCCGGCGGCATCGGCACGACGGCGCGCGGCACGCGCGTCGCGACCTCCTTCGCGCGCAGCTTCGGCGCCCGCCCCAGGCTCGTGGACGGGTCCGGACTCGCGCGCGGCAACCGCGCCTCCCCGTTCAGCGTCGTCCGGCTCCTGTCGGCGATGCACCGGCGCGACGACTTCGACCCGTTTGTCGACTCGCTGCCGATCGCGGGCCAGGACGGCACGCTGTTCGACCGCATGCGCCGCGGGCCCGCCAAGTTCCGCTGCCGGGGGAAGACCGGGACGCTCTCGAACGTCAGTGCCCTGTCGGGCTACTGCGAGGCGCGCAGCGGCGGGAACTACGCCTACTCGATCCTCATGAACGGCGTCTACCCGACGGGCGCCCGCCGGCTCCAGGACCGGATGCTGCAGGCCATCGCCAAGTACGGCTAGGCGGCCTCGGCGAACTCGCCGACCTGCGCCAGCCAGTCGGACATCTCCGGCAGGTCGAACATGTCCTTCGCCGCTGCCTCGGCGCCCTCGCGGCTGTCCCAGTAGCCGACCTGAAGCCAGCTGCCGTCGCCGACGCGCGCGACCTCGAGCTTGCGAAGGCCCGGGAAGCGGCTGCGAAGCGCCCGCAGCAGCGGGCCGCCGCGGCGGAGCAGCGCGGCTACGTGCTGCGGGTGGGCCCTGAAGCAGGCTAGCTCGAGCACGTACACACCTGATTGATTTTTGCCCCAGCGGACCGGAAACCCAACAAGGCGTCAGCGCAGCAGCGCGAGCAGGCCGTCCTCGTCCAGGATCTCGGTGCCGATGTCCTGGGCCTTGGTCAGCTTCGAGCCCGGATCGGCGCCCGCCACAAGGTAGTCGGTCTTCTTCGAGACGGACCCGGTGACCTTTCCGCCGGCGGCCTCGATCCTCTGCGTGGCATCCTCGCGCGTGAGGTTCGGAAGCGTGCCGGTGAGCACGAGCGTCTTGCCCACGAGCGGGCCCTCGGTGGGCGCGGCGGAGCCCTCCTCCTCCATCTTGAGCCCGTACTCCCTGAACCTCTCGATGAGCTCCCGGGTCCTGTCCTCTGCGAGCGTCTCGACGATCGTGCGAGCCATGATCGGGCCGATCCCCTCGACCTCTGTGAGTTGTTCTTCCGAAGCGCTCATCAGATCGGTCATAGACCTCAAATGACGCGCCAGGTTCCGTGCATTGACATAGCCCACGCCCGGAATGCCGAGTCCGTAGAGCACGCGCTCGAAAGGCTGAGCCTTGGAGGCCTCGATCGCCTCGACGAGGTTGCGCGCAGAGATCTCGCCGAAACCTTCGAGCTCTGACAGTCGCTCGGGGGTCAGCTCGTAGAGGTCGGCGGAGTCGGCAATCAGCTCCTCGGAGAGGAAGCGGCGCACGTTCTCCTCGCCGAGACCATCGATGTCCATGGCGCCCACGAAATGCTTCACCGCCTGGAACACCTGGCCGGGGCAGCCCGCCCTGTTCGGGCAGATCGTCCAGACGCTCCCTTCGGGTTTGATGGTTGGCGTGTTACACGCTGGGCACCGCTCAGGCGCCGACGGCGGCGGTTGCCGAGCTGTGGAGCGCTGGGCACGGGAGGTGGGAGAAACCACCTGCGGGATCACGTCGCCGGCCCGCATGACGATCACCTCGTCGCCGTCGCGCACGTCCTTGCGGCGCAGGTCCTCCTCGTTGTGGAGGGTCGCGAGCTTCACGATCACGCCCGACACCTGCACCGGCTCCAGCACCGCGAACGGGACCATGTGGCCCGTGCGGCCGACGTTCCAGGCCACGCTCTTCAGCGTGGTGGTGGCCGTCGTGGGCGGGAACTTCCAGGCGATCGCCCCGCGCGGCTCGCGGCCCACCACGCCGAGCTGCCGCTGCAGGTCGAGGTCGTCGACCTTCACGACCACGCCGTCGATCTCGAAGTCGAGCCTGTCGCGCCGCTCCTGCCAGGCGTTGCAGGCCGCCACCACCTCGTCGACCGTGTCGTGCACCTCCACGTCCGGGTTCACGCGGAAGCCGTGGTCGCGCAGCCACTCGAGCCACTCGTGGTGGGTGTCGAACTCGATCCCCTCGACCTCGCCGATGCCGTAGCACCACATCGACAGCGGCCGCGAGGCGGCCAGCGCGGGGTCGAGCTGCCGGATCGAACCGGCCGCGGAGTTGCGGGGATTCATGAAGGTCGGCTCGCCCGCCGCGGCGCGCTGCTCGTTGAGGCGTGCGAATGCCGACAGCGGCATGTAGATCTCGCCGCGCACCTCCAGGAGCGCCGGCGCGTCCTCCACCCGCAGCGGGATCGCGCCGATCGTGCGGAGGTTCTGGGTCACCTCCTCGCCAACCTCGCCGTTCCCGCGAGTGGCGCCGCGCACGAGCACGCCGTCCTCGTAGACGAGCGAGATCGCGAGGCCGTCGATCTTCGGCTCGGTCACGAACCGCACGTCGCCCATCTCCACGCCCTGGCGCGCAAGGTAGCGCTCGCTTCGCACCACCCAGGCGGCCAGCTCCTCCTCGTTGCGGGCATTCGCCAGCGAGAGCATCGGCTGGAGGTGCGGCACCTCCTCGAACTTGTCGAGCGGCTGCCCGCCGACACGCTGTGTCGGCGAGTCGGGCGTGCGCAGCTCGGGGTGCTCGGCCTCGAGGTCGCGCAGCTCGTTCAGCAGGGCGTCGTAATCCGGGTCGGAGATCTCCGGGTCGTCCAGCACGTAGTAGCGGTGCCCGTGGTATTCGAGCTGCCGGCGCAGCTCGTCCGCACGGCTCGCGATGTCCGCGCCGCAGCCCGAGCTTGGCTCGGGGGGCGGCGGTAACGCGCTACTCAACGGCCTCTGTGGCCGGGCGCAGCAGGCGTTCCAGGTCGAAGCCCGCGAGCTCCTCGACGCCGGCCTGGTCGGTTAGGTCGAAGTGGATCGGCGTGACCGCGATCAGGCCCTCGGCGATCGCGGCGAAGTCGGTGCCCTGCTCGTGCTCGTAGCTCGGCTTCTCGCCGTACAGGCGGTAGCGCCTGCGCCCGCCCTCCTCCTCGGTGAGCTCCATCTTGTCGTTGTAGACGCGCTTGCCGAGCCGGCAGGCGCGCGCTCCTCTCACCTCGCCGCCCGGGCCGTTCAGGTTCAGGAGCGTGCCCGCGGGCATCGGCACGTCGTCGAGCTCCTCCACCAGCCGGGCGACGAACTTCGCCAGCGGCTCGAAGTCGCGTCCCCCGGCGAGCGAGACGGCCAGCGCAGGGATGCCGAGAATGATCCCCTCGAGCGCCGCGGCGACCGTGCCGGAGTAGGTGATGTCGTCGCCGAGGTTCGCGCCGTGGTTGATCCCCGACACGATCAGCTCGGGCGGCTCCTCGATCAGGCCGAGCGACGCGAAGCGCACGCAGTCAACCGGCGTGCCGTCCGTGGCGAAGCCGGCCGTGCCGTCGCCGAACTCGACCTCCTCGACCCAGATCGGGTCGTGAAGGGTCACGGCGCGCCCGGTCGCGCTGCGGTTCGAGTCGGGCGCGATCACCTCGAGGTCGACGTCGGGGAGCTCGAGCAATGCCCTGCGCATGGCGTTCAGGCCAGTCGCGGTAATGCCGTCGTCGTTTGTCAGCAGGACCCTCATTCGAGCCGTTCAAGAGTAGGCGACGCTCTCGAGGTAGAGGCCGTGCGCGGGCGCGGTCGCCCCCGCCTCGCTGCGCGGGCGGCCCTCGAGCAGCTCCATGAAGCGGTCGGGCTCGATCCCCTCGAGCATCGTCCCGACGAGCACGCGCACCATGTGGCGCATGAACGTGTCCGCCTCGATCCAGAAGGCGAGCACGTCGCCCGGCTCCTCGACCCACTCGACACGCAGCACGTCGCGCTCGAAGCGCACGTGATCGGTCTCGGTGGGCGTAAAGGCGGTGAAGTCGTGGCTGCCCGCGAGCGCCGCCGCGCAGGCGTCGAGCGCCGCGCGGTCGAGCGGACGCGGCCACCAGAGCGCGCGTCCCTGCTCGAACGGGCTCGGCGCGCTCCGGGTGTGCACGCGGTAGCGGTAGGTGCGCGAGCGGGCGTCGCGGCGGGCGTCGAAGCCGTCCGGCGCCGGCTCGCTCGCGAGTGCGGCGACGTCCGCCGGCAGCAGCGCATTGAGATTGCGCATCGCCGTCGGCTCGCCGTCGTGGCTCGCCACCTGGCCGCGGGCGTGAACACCGCGATCGGTGCGGCCGGCGACCGTGAGCGCCACCTTGCGGCGCAGCACCGTCGCGAGCGCACGCTCGACCGTCTCCTGCACGGTGCGCAGGCCGGGCTGGCTCGCCCACCCGGCGAAGTCCGTACCGTCGTACTCGAGCAGCAGGCGGGCGGTCAACCGCGCTTGCGGGCCACGATCAGCGCGTACTCGCTCTGGAGCTCGATCGGCCCGCTGTCGCCGGCCCAGCGCTCGGCCAGCTCGCGCGCCTCCGCCACCAGCGATTCCCAGCGCTGCGGCGGGAGGTTCTGCTTGGCGGCCACCCAGGGCGGGGCGGACGTGCCGAGCATCGAGACCAGCTCCTCGGGCGAGTCGGCGTGCCAGGAGAGCTTGCGGACCTCGAGGTCGAAGCGGGCGGCCAGCCCGTCGAAGCGCTCGCGCACGTTCTCCTCTATCGACCACTCGTCGGACAGCGGCTGGTCGCCCGACGGCGGCGCGTAGCTGCGGCCCAGCCTGAAGAGCTCGGCGGAGAACCCCTCGGGCGTCCAGGCGGTCATTCCGACGGTCCCGCCGGGGCGCACGACCCGGAAGAGCTCCTCGGCGACCACGCGCGGGCGCGGCGCGATCATCGCGCCGAACACAGAGCCGACGCAGTCGAAGCGCTCGTCGTCGAACGGCAGCGCCTCGACGTCCGCCTCGACCCACTCGATGTCGTAGCCCTCCGCCTCCGAGCGCGCGCGGCCACGCTCGACCATGCCGGGGGCGAGGTCCGACGCCACGACGCTCGCGCCCTCGCGCGCACAGGCGTGCGCGAAGTTGCCGTCGCCGGCGGCCACGTCGAGCACGGACATGCCGGCGGAGACGGCGCAGGCGTCGGCGAGCGCCTCGGCCGCCGGGCGGAGCGCCTCCGAGAGCTCGGCGTAGTCGCCGAGCCCCCACATCCAGCGGTTCCGTTCCTTGATCGCGTCTAGGTCCACCGAGCGAGCCTATCGTTATCGCCGCACCGCAAGCCAAGCTTGCGCTGCGGCGGTCAGAATAGCGGCCGTGAAGGTCTCCGCGAAGAGCGACTATGCGCTGCGCGCGCTCCTCGAGCTGGCGCAGGCGCGCGAGGGGCCGGTGAAGGGAGAGCGGCTCGCGCAGGCGCAGGCGATCCCGCTGAAGTTCCTCGAGAACATCCTCATCGACCTGCGCCACGCGGGCATCGTCCGCTCACAGCGCGGCGCCGAGGGCGGCTACTGGCTGGCGCGCGCACCCGACAGCATCTCCGTGGGCGAGGTGATCCGCGCGGTCGACGGCCCGCTCGCCTCCGTGCGCGGCGAGGCGCCCGAGGACCTCGACTACGACGGCGCCGCGGAGCACCTCCAGACCGTCTGGATAGCCGTCCGCGCGAGCCTGCGGACTGTGGTGGACGAGCTGACGCTCGCGGACGTGGTGGCGGGCCGCCTGCCGAGCCGCCTCCAACGGCTGATCGAAGCTCCGGATGCCTGGTCGCGGCGCTAGACCGGCCGGACCGTCCGGGGAGACGGGCATCCTGCTGCCTTCTCCGGATGTCCGCCGCGACGCCTACGCGCGCCTCGCGGAGCTCCTCGAGCGCCACCTCGAGGAGATCCGAGATCTCCGCGTCGCTCCGCGTCTTGGCTACGAGCAGCTCGAAGATCGCGTTCGCGAGTTCGGCTTCGCGAACCCGATCCCGCTGGACGAGCTGCTGGACAGCTGCGCCGCCCTCTTGCGGGAGGGCGTCGTGCATACGTCGCATCCGCGCTACTTCGGGCTCTTCAACCCGACGCCCGCCTTCGTGGGCGTGCTCGCGGACACGCTCGTCGCCGCGTTCAATCCCCAGCTCGCGGTCACCTCGCACGCTCCGGGGGCTGTCGCGATCGAGCGGCACGTCTTGTCGTTTCTCGCCGGCACCCTCGGCCTCGGGGGCGCAACCGGCAGCTTCACGAGCGGGGGCGCCGAGGCCAATTTGACGGGTGTCTTGGTTGCGCTGGAGCGTCATTTCCCCGAGGTCGCCGAGGACGGGCTTGCCTCCCTCGGTGATCGCCCGACGATGTACGTCTCGACGGAGGCGCACCATTCGTTCGTCAAGGCGGCCCGGATCGCCGGGCTTGGCCACTCTGCGGTGCGGTCGATTCCCGTGCGCACCGACCTGCGTCTCGACGTCGGCGCGATGCGCTCGCGGATCGAGCGCGACCGGGCTGCCGGTGAGCGTCCCTTCCTCGTCGTGGCCACCGCAGGCAGCACCGCGGCAGGCGTCATCGACCCCTTGCCCGAGGTCGCTCACCTCTGCCGGGAGCTCGACGTCGATCTTCACGTGGACGCGGCATGGGCGGGCGCGATCGGCCTGTCGCCGCGCCTGCGGCCACTGCTGGCGGGAATCGAGCAGGCCGACTCCGTGACGGTCGACGCGCACAAGTGGCTGTCGGCCCCAATGGGAGCCGGCGTGTTTCTCACCCGCCACGCGAAAGATCTCACGAGCACGTTCCGCGTCACCGCCGACTACATGCCAAGCGCCGAGGCATCCGACCCCTACCTGGCGAGCACGCAGTGGTCGCGCCGCCTGATCGGCCTGAAGGTGTTCATGCCGCTCGCGGCGGCCGGGCGCGCGGGCTACGCAGCGCAGATCGAGCACGACTGCCGCCTGGGGGATCGCCTCCGGGAGCGGCTCCGCGACGAGGGCTGGCGCATCGTCAACGAGACCCCGCTGCCGGTGGTGTGCTTCGTTCCGGACGACGGTGAGGGCGGGGCGATCGACCGGCTCGTCTCGATCGCCGGCCACGTCGAAGCTTCGGGCGGCGCCTGGATCTCGGTTGCGCAGCTCGGTGGTCGCAGTGCGCTCAGAGCGTGCATCACGAGCCACCGTTCGACCGAAGCCGATCTGGACACCCTCTGCGAGCTCCTGGCGGCCGCTCGGGCGGAGGCGTAGGCGGGAAACCGCCGCTCGGACTGGCGGCCAACCGACGGCAGGCTTGCGGCTGGCCCACCTACCGGCGCCGCCGCATCCTCGCGATCCTGAGAGCCATGAGCCTTGACCTACGAGCACTTGAGACGAGCTTCGACCTGGTGGCCCCGCGCGGCGACGAGCTGATGGACGAGTTCTACGCGCGGCTGTTCGAGGCGGCCCCTGCGGTGAAGCCGCTGTTCGCCCACACCGACCTGAAGCGTCAGAAGGCGATGCTGCTCGGCACGCTCGTCCTCCTGCGCAAGTCGCTGCGCGACCTCGACGCGATCGTGCCGAAGCTGCGCGAGCTGGGTGCTCGGCACGTGGCGTACGGGGCACGGCCCGAGCACTATCCGGTGGTCGGCGAGGTGCTGCTCAGCGCGATGGCGGCGGTCGCCGGCGACGCCTGGCGGCCCGAGCACGAGCGTGCCTGGAGCGAGGCGTTCAGCGTCGTGGCCTGGGCGATGATGGAGGGCGCCGAGGGGGCGGTGCTCCAGAGCGCAGCCTGAGCCTGAGGTACGAGGGCCGGTCGCGCCGCCACGTCGCTAGCTTTGGGCCATGTCCTCGGCGTGGCCTCCGCTTGCCTACGAGGAGTGGAGCGCGACCTGTGACACGCTCCACGCCCACACCCAGGTCCTCGGCAAGCTGGCCGTGGCGCTCGCCCCGCCGGAGCCCGAGCTCCAGCACGCCGCCCTCCGTCTCAGCGCACGCGGGTGGGAGACGCTGCCGTTGCCCGCGCCGGACGGCTCCGGCGCGCTCGTCGCCGCGCTCGACCTGCATGCGCACGAGGCCGTGGCCGAGCACAGCGACGGTCGCCGGGAACGCGTCCCGCTGACGCCCGACCGTCCGGTGAAGGAGGTCACGCGGGAGCTACTGGAAGCCGTTCGCGGTCTCGTCGGTCCGATTGAGATCGCCCCGACCCCACAGGAGGCGCACTGGACCGTCCCGCTCGACGAGGACGACGAGCACGCGACCTACGACGCCGATCAGGTGGAGGCCTACTTCGACGCGGCCACCCGCGCGGCGCTCGTGCTCGCCGAGTTCCGCGCCCCCTATCGCGGACGCTCGACGCCCGTCAACGCCTGGTGGGGCTCGTTCGACCTCGCGACGGTCCTCTTCTCGGGGATGCCGGCAGACCCTCCGTCGGACGACTTCATCATGCGCAATTCGATGGACGCGCAGGAGGTCGCCGTCGGCTGGTGGCCGGGCGACCCCCGCTACGGCAGGGCCGCCTTCTTTGCGTTCGCGCACCCGGCGCCCGAGGAATTCGCCGCGGGCCGGTTGTCACCCGCCGCCGCCCACTGGGAGCCGGAAATGGGCCTGTTCGTGTTCGACTGGGACGACGTCCGTTCGAGCCCCGACCCGCACGCCGCCGCGCTCGAGTTCACCCGGTCGGCCTTCCAGCACGCCTGCATCGTCTGCGGGTGGGATCCGGCGCTCCCCGCGAGCGCGGGGGGCAGCCCGCCGCCGGTGGCCTGACAGGTCTCAGCCTGCCGGCGGCCATGGGCCGAGCGGCCGGCCGATCTCCCACTCGTGGCCGAAGGGATCCCTGATTCGTCCGAGCAGCCAGCCGTGCTCGTCCGCGACCGGGCTCGTCTCGGTCGCGCCCGCCGCCACGGCGGCGCCGACCACGCGCTCCGGATCGCCTACGACCAGGAGGAACCGTCCGGTCGCCCCGCCGATCGCCTCCGGACTGAGCCGGCCGAGCTCCTCCGACGCCGAGGAGACCCAGAACCGCGCGCCCTCGACCGACAGCTGCGCGATCCCGTTCGGGTCGTCCGGCTCGCCCACCCGGTGCTCCACCACCGCGCCGAGCGCCCGCTCGTAGAAGGCGACCGCGGCGGCGCTGTCGGGCACCCACAGCTCTGGTTGAATCTCGACGCGCGACATGGCCTACGACGAGGATCTAGCAAATCGGCTGCGCGAGCTGCTGTCCGACGAGGATGCCGTGACCGAGAAGAAGATGTTCGGCGGTCTCGCCTTCCTCCTGCACGGCAACATGACCGTCGCCGCCTCGCATACCGGCGGGCTGCTCGCGCGCGTCGACCCGGCCGACGCCGGCGACTGGCTCGAGCCCCCACAGGTGGCGCCGATGGAGATGGGCGGCACGACCATGGACGGATGGCTCATGGTCGCGCCCGAAGCGGTGAAGGCCGAGCGCGAGCTCGCGGCATGGGTCGAGCGCAGCGTCGCCTTCGTGGAGACGCTGCCGCCGAAGTAGCGGAGGGAGACTGCGCTACTCGCTCATCCCGGCGGCCTCGAGGGCCTCCGGCCAGGACGTGACGTACTCGATCCGCACCATCGTTCCATTGCGGAACGTGGTGACCTGGTGGTACATCTCCGTGTCGAGCTCCAGCCCGCTCTCCTTGCCGCGCCCGAAGTAGCGAAGGCGGACCGCCACCCGGTCGCCGCCGTCGACGAACTCCTGCGGATCGAGCCTCAGCTCCGCGAACGTCTCGTCGAGCCCTTCCCAGAAGCGCCTGACCTCCTCCGGGCCGACGCAGGAATCCGACCTCTGGTGGGCCGGAAGCACCCACTGGACGTCGGGGTCGAAGTCCCGGAGGGCCGCGTCGAAGTCGCGCCGGTTGTAGGCCTCGATGAATTCCCTCGTCCTGTCGACGTTCTCCTGCGACACGCGCGTGCAGTATGCGCTATGAAGCGCCTCTAGGCAGGGATCGCTGCGTCAGACGGCGAGTCCGCCGGCGCCGTGGGCCGCAGCCAGACGATCTCGCCCTCGGCCAGCTCGAGCTCCTCGGCCTGCGCCTTGGTGGTCTGCACCCAGGTCCGCTCGCCGTCGCCGAGCGTCAGCTCCACCCGCACCTCGAACCCGAGGTGCACGATCCGGTCGATCATCGCCTCGGCGGCGCCGTCCTGCGGCTCGCGCAGGATGTCGACGTCGTGCGGGCGGACGGAGCGGCCGGACAGCTCCGACACCGGGCCGATGAAGCCCATCACGAAGTCGTTGGCCGGCTTCTCGTACAGCTCCTGAGGCGAGCCGACCTGCTCGATCCTGCCGTCGTTCAGCACGACGATCTGCTCGGCGACCTCCATCGCCTCTTCCTGGTCGTGTGTGACGAAGACGGTGGTCACGTGGACCTCGTCGTGGAGGCGGCGGAGCCATGCACGCAGCTCCTTGCGGACGGTCGCGTCGAGCGCGCCGAAGGGCTCGTCGAGCAGCAGCACGCGCGGCTGCACCGCCAGCGCGCGCGCCAGCGCCATCCGCTGGCGCTGGCCGCCCGATAGCTGCGACGGGTAGCGGTGGGCGAAACCCTCGAGGTGCACGAGCTTCAAGAGCTCGTCCACGCGCGCGTCGATCTCCTCCTTGGACCGCTTGCGGATCGTCAGCCCGAACGCCACGTTCTTCGCCACCGTCATGTGCTTGAAGGCGGCGTAGTGCTGGAAGACGAAGCCCACGTTGCGGCGCTGCGGCGGCTTCTCGGTGGCGTCCTCGCCCGCGATCGAGACTGTGCCGCTGTCCGGCGTCTCGAGCCCCGCGATCACGCGCAGCAGCGTCGACTTGCCGCCTCCGCTCGGGCCGAGCAGGGCCGTGAGCGAGCCGTCGCGCACCTCCAGCGACACGTCGTCCAGCGCGACGAAGTCGCCGAAGCGCTTCGACACCGAGTCGACGTGGATGCTCATGCCTTGGCTTCCTTCGGCTTGATCACGTTCATGGCGAGCAGCGTCACCAGCGCCAGCAGCGCCAGCACCACGGACGCGGCATATGCGCCGGTCTCGTCGAAGCGCTGAAAGCGGTTCTCCACGAACAGGGTGGCGGTCTCGGTCTGCCCTGAGAGCTTGCCCGACACGACGCTGACGGCGCCGAACTCGCCGAGCGCCCGGGCGGTGGTCAGCACCACCCCGTAGGCGACGCCCCAGCGGATCGCCGGAAGCGTCACGCGGAAGAAGGTCTGAAGCGGGCCGGCGCCGAGCGTGGCGGCCGCCTGCTCCTGCTCGGTGCCGATCTCGCGCAGCACCGGGATCACCTCGCGCACCACGAACGGCAATGAGACGAACATGGTGGCGAGGATCATTCCGGGGGTCGAGAAGATGATCTGGATGCCCTGGTCGGCGAACCACTGGCCGACCCAGCCGTCGCGGCGGCCGTACACGAGCAGCAGCGCAAGGCCCACCACCACCGGCGAGACCGCGAACGGCAGGTCCACCATCGCGTTGAGGAGCGCGCGCCCGCGGAAGCGCTGGCGCACGATCGCGAGCGCGGCCAGCACGCCGAAGATCGTGTTGAGCGGCACCGCCACCGCCACCATGACGAGCGTGAGGTAGAAGGCGTGCTGGGCCTCGGGCGTGCTCACGGCGTCCCACGCGGCGCCGATCCCGTCCTGGAATGCGTTGACGAACACGAGCCCGACGGGGATGCCGAGCAGCAGCGCCAGATAGCCCAGCGCGAGGAAGCGGAGCGCGTACCTACTCCTCATGGCGCAACGCCCTCTTCGACATCCACCCGAAGATCAGCAGGACCACCAGCGCGACCACCAGGAGCACCACCGAGACGGCTGACGCCCCGACCGGATTGTCGCTCTCGACCTGCGAGAAGATGAACACGGATGCCGCCTGTGTCTTGAACGGGATGTTCCCCGTGATCAGGACGAGCGACCCGAACTCGCCCACGGCTCGCGCGAACGCGAGGCCGCCGCCGGCGATGATCGCCGGGGCGAGGTTCGGAAGGATGATCCGGCGGAAGACCGTCGCGCGGCTGGCGCCGAGCGACTCCGCGGCCTCCTCCATCTCGCGGTCGAGCTCGAGCAGCACCGGCTGTACCGCCCGCACGACGAACGGCAGCGTCACGAACAGCAGCGCCATGACCACGGCGGTGCGCGTGAAGGCCACGTTCACGCCCACCGGGCTGTCCGGCCCGTAGAAGGCGAGCAGCGTGAGGCCGGCGACGATCGTGGGGAGCGCGAACGGCAGGTCGATCAGCGAGTTGACGATGCTCTTGCCCGGGAACTCGTCGCGCACGAGCACCCAGGCGATCAGCGTCCCGAAGAGGGCGTTGATCAGGACGACGATCACCGAGGCGATCAGCGTGAGCTTCAGCGCCGCGACCGCCTGCGGGTTGCTCACCGAGGTCCAGAAGCTGTCGCTGCCGTTCTCGAGCGACTTGAAGAGAACCGCGACGAACAAAATCAGAACGACAATGCTCAGATACGCGATCGCCACGCCACAACC
>WNGA01029201.1_pt1 | contig 12924 bp, 13 predicted proteins | sample 5400061 | NCBI WGS metagenome assembly WNGA01 (sample SAMN13153366, study PRJNA577476) | soil metagenome | isolation source: 100 cm soil or saprolite under grassland replicate 2 | place: USA:California | collected 2016-06-15
TAAAGCACGGTGATGCAGACGCAGTAGTGAGCGCCGGACACACGGGCGCAGCCGTTGCTGCGAGCACGATTAAGCTTCGCACATTGCCAGGAATCGATCGGCCCGGAATTGCGGCCGTGCTTCCGACCGAGACGAATGTCTTCGTGTTGATCGACGCAGGCGCGAATATCGATGCGCGCCCAGAACATCTTCTTCAGTATGCGTTTATGGGCTCGGTTTATTCACGGCATGTTCTACATTACACGAGCCCGACCGTTGGCTTGGTCTCGCTCGGCGACGAGGATGTTAAGGGCACCGAACTGACCAAGGAAGTATTCAAAATGCTGAGACCAAGTTCGCTTAACTTTGTTGGCAACATAGAAGGCCGCCGTCTCTTTGAAGATCCGGTTGAGGTTGTCGTGTGCGACGGATTCGTTGGCAACGTTATCTTGAAAACGTGTGAATCGATCGCGGTGGCGATGTTTCAATGGCTCAAGCACGAGCTCATGCGTACACAGATGCGAAAAGTCGGCGCATTCCTCGCGAGGAATGCCATTGGAACGATTAAGGAGAAGACGAATTATGAAGAATACGGTGGCAGTCCGCTTCTCGGGGTAAATGGCATTTGCATAATTGCACACGGTGCAAGCACGCCGCTCGCGATAAAGAACGCGCTGCGCGTGGCCGCCGAGTCCATTGAACAGCAGGTCAACCCGCATATCGTCGAGGAGATTCGCCGGTATCATGAAACGACAGCCCCGCTCGAGCCCGCGCTCTCATAAGAGGTTGCGGACAGTTTCAATCGTCGGCACGGGAAGTTACGTGCCTGAGAAGGTTCTGACTAACGAGGACCTCTCGCGCATGGTAGACACCAGCGACGAGTGGATCACCACTCGCACCGGCATCAAGGAACGCCGCATCGCCGCAAAGGACGAAAATACGAGCGACATGGCGGCGAAAGCAGCGCTGAACGCCATTGAGCAGGCGAAGATTTCGCCCAAAGAAATCGATCTCATCCTTGTGGCGACGGCCACGCCCGACATGCTTTTCCCGGCCACAGCCTGCTTCGTTCAGAAAAAGATCGGAGCGACTAAGGCTGCCTGCCTGGACATTTCCGCAGCGTGCGCGGGTTTTATTTTCGGGTTGGAAATCGCGCAGCAGTTCATCACATCACACACGTACGACACGGTTCTCGTGATTGGCGCGGACAAGTTGACCTCAATCACTAACTGGTCCGATCGCAATACGTGCGTGCTGTTCGGCGACGGCGCTGGCGCGGCTGTTTTGCGCCATCGGGGCAGTCCTCATGGCATAATCAGCACCCACATCGGAAGCGACGGGCAGTACACCAACATCTTGTTCATGCCGGGCGGCGGATCGCGTTGCCCGATCACGCGTGAAAACGTGGATATGAACCTGGTCACGATTCACATGACCGGCAAGGAAGTGTACAAACAGGCTGTCATCGCGATGTTGAACGCGGCCAAAAAAGCGCTCCACCAGGCGGGGCTTTCCATCGAAGACATCGCCTGCGTCATTCCGCATCAGGCAAACCTACGAATCATGGAGGCGATCGCCGATCGGCTCGGCATTTCGCGGGATAAAATGTTCGTGAACCTCGATCGATACGGCAATACCTCTGCTGCCGCTGTAGCGATTGCGCTCGATGAAGCGAACCGTACGAGGCGAATTAAACACGGCGATTACGTCTTGATGGTCGTGTTCGGCGGCGGCCTCACCTGGGCCAGCACGGTGATTGAATGGTGAGCAGTGGCACCGCCGCGCTCGTCTCGAGAGGAGAAATTTCTCGAGATCACTGAGGCATTTGTGACGAATCTAAAGAGAGTCGAATCAATTCCAATCAATTCGTGCCCGTCCGTGAAATTGGTGTCTCTATTCTTTCGCTGACGGCGGATACTGCTCGAATTTCGGTATCGCCGGATCCATTTGGTCCCACGGTTGCGCGTCTGAAACAAAAATGTCCATCTGCGGCTGAAACCAACTCGGATCATCAAGTGTGCCAGCGAGGAATCCGACGAACGGCGATTCCCTTCCTTCGAACTCGCCTCCGGTGATTCGCGAACCGCATTCGGGGCAAAACCCGCGTTTATGCCTCCCCTGGGCAATACTCGGCGTGAAATGGTAGCGCAATTGTCCGCGCGTTAATCGAAATGCCTGTGCCGGCACCAACATTCCCGGAGCAAACGCGCCGCCGGTCGTTTGTTGGCAATCGCGACAATGGCACTTAAACATCATGATCGGCTCGGCCGTGCATTCATAACGAATTGCACCGCACGAGCAGCCACCGGTGAATGGAATCTTCATAAAATCATGTTCACAGAGATGTTTTCACCCGACAATGGTTTCATAGCTGGTCCGGAATCTCGGGCTCGACTAGTTTCGCCAACTGAGCCAGCGATTCCTGCCAGCCGAGATAGCACGCTTCGGCGGGAATGACCCCAGGGACGCCTTCCTGCACGATGTTTAATTCAGTTCCGCAGGAACCCTTCGTCAACGTAATGGTCGTCTGCATTTCGCCGGGCAGATTCGGATCGTCGAATTTGTCGGTGTAGCGAATCCGTTCGTGCGGAGTCAATTCAACGTACGTCCCGCCGAAGGAATGACTCTTGCCTGTCGTGAAATTCGTGAATGACATTTTGTAAGTGCCGCCAATTTTGGCATCCATCTGATGCACCTTGGCGGTGAATCCGTTTGGCGGAAGCCATTTGGCCATCGCGTCAGGATCGAGAAATGCTTTGTAAATTTTTTCGGGCGTTGCTCGGAGGACGCGGTGAAGTCGAATAGTATTTGCTGACATAATCTTTCCTCCTCGTTTATTTGGCGTTCGTGTCCGGCTCAATAATTCCAAAGACGTTGCCGGCTGGATCCGCCGCGTAGGCGAGCCAGCCAACTTTTGGGATCGCCATTTTCGGCACGCAGATTTTTCCGCCGCGCTGCTCAAGTTTCTTCATCGTTTGATCGAGAGACTTGACCGCTACCGTGTTTAACGTGCCTGGACTTTGACCTTCTCGGGGCCGGGTCATCCCGCCGTTGATTCCCGGCTCTTTGTCGTCGCCGGTCGTAACCAGCCAATACTCGATCGGCCCGCCTTCGAATTTGTTGAACTTCCAGCCGAAGACGTCCTGGTAAAACGGCTGCACGGCTTGTGGGTTATCAGTGTAAATCTCAAAGTGAGTGACACGATTCATTTCTTTGCTCCTTCTTTCATCGGGCTCAATATTCGTCGTGATGTCGTCGCCAACACATTCCTTGAAGTCCAAGGCGCCGTCATCCCGCCATACTTCCCCAGCCTTCTAAGCAAGCCGGCGATATGTTTTTAGGTGCTTTTTCGGAAGAGAGATAACAAATCCGTCAACGTAATGAGCCATGAGAGACTCTTCGGCTGGTCTCGTTATGCGTTCGCGAACTGCGCCTCATGCTTAAGGTCGCTAGCCAGCGGACATTCGCCTGCCACCGGCCTCACTTCGACCTGCACACCGTACGGTAAGCCAGGGCATTCCCGTGCGATCGCCACCGCATCATCGAAGTTGGCGACGTCCAGCAGAAAATAGCCGCCGATCGCTTCCTTCGATTCCGCAAAAGGGCCGTCCGACACCACGCGGTTTTTGCCCGATACGATCTTGCCTTCGGGTTCGAGCGGGTTCCCAGCGATTGCTTTGCCTTGTTCCGTCAGCCGCCTGAACCAGGCCATCCATTGATCTGTTACTTTTTGTTTTTCCTCGGGCGAGAGGCTCTTGGTCCAATCGTTTCCGCGAAACAGTAGCATGTATCCATTTTGATTTTGTGGGTTCATATTAGTTTGTGATTGATGGTTAATTGTTGATTGTTTTTTCTGCGTTTCAAAATTACGACGAACGAGCGACCTACTTTCGGACAATTATTTTTCAGGCTGCCGCCGGATCGCTCTCCCAAAGTCCAAAAGCGTTACCTTCGGTATCCTGGCACACGGCGAAATAACCCATCTGCGGGACCGCTGTTTTTGCCATGCAGATTTTACCGCCGAGTTTCGAGATTTTATTAGAGAACTTGTCGACTGAATCCACACTGACGTAGTTGACGACTGGCTCTTGCCGATGTTTACGCCTCTTCATCGCGCCGTCAGGACTATTATCTGCGCCGCCGGTATCAATATACCAGTAATCGCCGCTACCGGGAAATGGATTGATTTTCCAGCCAAACAGATTGCTGTAAAACGCCTTTGCGCGTTCCGGATTGTCAGCCGGGATTTCAAACCAAACGATGCTTGCATCCTGTTTCTTCTCTGACTTGCTCATGTTTTGCCTTTCTGTTGATGTGATTTTCGCGTCTGTCAGAGATCTGACGAATGAGCGATGCGATTTGGGACAGGATTTTTCTAATTAACTAGTCGTTCCGTTAGCGCCGTGCTGTAGTCGTTTCAAAAGGAACGCGCGCTCCGATTTCGTTTCCGCGAGTTCAAATGCTTTACGGAATTGTTCGGCCGCCGCTTCACGATTGTTCGATCGCAGCTCAAGTTCGCCGATTACTGAATAGAACAAGTAATAGGACGCTAATTTCTCGCGGTCTCTTATGGCACGCACTGCTTTCAATCCCGCGTGCGGCCCGTGAACATTTGCAACTGCCACGGCACGATTGAGCGCAACCACAGGCGAATCATCGAGTTCCACCAATCGATCGTAAAGTGAGAGAATCCTCGTCCAATCGGTCGATTGATAATCGACTGCCGTCGCATGACACGCGGCGATCCCCGCTTGGAGATGATATTCGCTGACCTGGCCACCCGCAGCCGATTCGCGCAGGCGCGACATGCCACGCGCGATCATCGTGTGATCCCAGCGTGCACGGTCCTGTTCTTCAAGTCGAAGCAGGTTACCTTGATCATCCTCGCGCGCCGCGGTGCGGGCGGCATTCAGCAGCATCAGCGCCAGCAACGCATGCGTCTTTGGCTGATTTCCAGGGCGATGTTGTGCCAGTAATTCCGTAAGACGAATCGCTTCGTGACACAGTTCTTCCCGGACCAGCTTGTCACCACTGGATGCCTTGTAACCCTCGTTAAATAGCAGGTAGAGCGATTGCAGCACGCTCTCGAGTCGCCGCACCAACTGATCGCCGACAGGGATCTCAAATGGGACGTGCGCCTCCTGGATCTTTTGCTTTGCGCGTGTCACTCGTTTGGCAATCGCCGCTTCAGTGGTTAAAAAAGCCCGACTAATCTCGGTGACGCTGAAACCGCACAGCGTTTTTAACGCCAGCGCGACCTGCGCCTCCGGAGGAATGACCGGATGACAGCAGACAAACATCATCCGTAGCCGGTCGTCTGCGATTTCGTTTTCTGAAAAACTCATCGCTTGAGATGCGGAAGATCCGCCTGCCTCGACGAGCCGCGCGATTTCCGCTTCCTTCCCGCGAAAAACTTTTTCTCGCCGGATCACATCGAGTGCGAGATTGCGCGACGCGCGCATGATCCACGCGGAAGGATTCTCGGGAATGCCGCGGTATGGCCACGTTTGCAATGCGCGTCCCAGCGCCTCCTGCACGACATCTTCGGCCAGGTTCAAATGCTCAATCCCGAAAATTCGGGTCAGCGTCGCCACCATTTTTGCCGACTCATGGCGAAAAAGATGTTCGACCAATTGAGATATGCCTTCGGGCTGCTGCATACAGAATAGATTGGCGACTGTGCCAATATCAGTGACACTCGGAGACTCAACACGCAATTGCCTACGATGGATTTAATTGAATACGACCGGTGTTCTCTGCTCGCGCGATATTGCCGTGGAATTTATGAGCGTTTTCCCGATGACTGAGAAACAAGAGATCGTCCAGCCGGAGCAGTTGCATTTTAAGGACGACGGCGTTTATCCGGGCAGCGTTTTGCCTGTGCTATTGTATCGGGCGGCGATCACGGTCGACGCGCAAGATCTCGCTTCCGTTTTCGAGCGAGCATTCGAGCAGAACGACTGGAGAAACTCCTGGCGAAACGGCGTCTATTCCTTTGCTCATTATCACAGCACGTCGCACGAAGTGCTTGGTGTCTATCATGGCTCTGCAAAGCTGCGACTCGGCGGCGAGCACGCGCAGACCGTCGACCTCCGCTCCGGTGATGTCATTCTCATTCCCGCAGCTCTGCCAATTCCCGATTACGATCCGATCTACGGCGTTGACGGTCCACTGCGGCAGATCTGGAAATTAGCGCGGGGTTAACCTCAAAGAGTCGGCGCGCACGGAGTGGCGCGCCCTACCAAATGGACAGGTAGGGCGGGCAGTCCCTGCCCGCCGATTGCGATCGTAAAAAATCGCGCTCTTGCCGGAGCGGCTTAATCTTCGAAGATGAAATCAACGCAGAGATCTCTCGTCGCCACATTTCGCGCGTTGCACGAGTCAGGCTGCTTCGTGCTTCCGAACCCATGGGACATCGGCACCGCGATTTATCTCGAACGTCTCGGGTTCAAAGCGCTCGCCACTACTTCGGCAGGATTCGCTTTTTCGCGCAGCAAACCCGATGGCGGCGTTCCCCGTGACGAGATGCTCGCGCACATCCGGGAGATTGTGAAAGCAACCGCGTTACCGGTAAACGCAGATTTCCACGCCGGCTACGCGGACGAACCCGAAGATGTCGCGGCGAATGTGCGACTCTGCGTCGGGACCGGCGTTGCCGGCCTGTCCATCGAAGACAGCACTGGGCGCAGCGATTGCCCGCTGTATGCGAAGAAACTGGCGATCGAACGGATTCGAGCGGCGCGTTCGGCGATCGAGGCTTCAAAAACTGGCGTGGTCTTAACCGGCCGTTGCGAAGCCTGGCTAGTCGGTGATCCCGATCCGCTGCACGCCGCACTCGACCGACTCACCGCGTACGCTGAAGCCGGCGCCGATTGTCTGTACGCGCCCGGCGTAAGTGATCCCGGTGAGATCGCGCAGATCGTAAATGCAGTCGCGCCGAAACCGGTCAACGTCCTCGTGTCTGGATTCAATCATCAGCTTACATTGTCCGGACTCGCCGATCTTGGTGTGCGCCGCATCTCCGTCGGTTCGGGTCTTGCGCTGGCAGCCTGGGGCGCTTTCCTCCGGGCAGCACAAGACATCAAAGCAAACGGTACATTTACTCTTTTGGCCGATAACGCGCCTTCCGCCGAGTTAAACGAACTATTTCGGCAGACATAGGTCGCTCCGGATCTTCATGATTTGAACGCGCGACGCCTGTGCCGTGTCAGTATGTGGCCGAAACACCAGTTGCAATTTGAAATCCTCCATCTTGATTTTCTCTAAGGCTGTTTAAGGTTCGAGCCTTTCCGTCCATGAAACGCATTTTGATCATCGGTTACGCTACTTTGCTGTTCGCGCCTTTTGTGCACGCCCAGGAAGGTACACCGGCGCCGCCTCCCGTTGAACCGCAGGTCCCCGCCGAACCTCCGGGCATGTCGCGAGCGACTCCTCCTAGCCAAGCGGTTGTTCCGGTGCCGGTGCCTATGGCCCCGCCAAAACCAAACGGGCCGGTCCAGAAAAGTCTTGTCCAAACGGGCCGGTCCAGAAAAGTCTTGTCCGAATCACAGCCACGGCTGTGGATCCCGATTACAAGGCCCCATGGAATGCAGGCGGACTCCAGCGCGGCGTCGGCGCGGGCTTTGTAGTTAGCGGCAATCGCATCATGACAAATGCGCACGTCGTCGCGAACAGCCGCTATATCACGGTGGAGCGCGACGGCGATCCCAATAAATATCCCGCGCAAGTGCAATTCATCGCCAATGATTGCGATCTGGCGTTGATCACAGTGCCCGCGAAAGATTTTTTCAAGAACATGCTCCCGCTAAAATTTGGCGGCATCCCGGCGCTGGAATCGACCGTGTCGGCATATGGTTATCCAATTGGCGGTGAACGGATGTCCGTCACGACCGGAATCGTGTCGCGAGTTGATTTCCAGCTATACACGCATTCGTCAGTTGACCAGCATTTGGCAATCCAGATCAGCGCGCAGATCAATCCGGGCAACAGCGGCGGCCCGGTGATGCAGGACGGCAAAGTCGTTGGCGTCGCATTCCAAGGTTATAGCGGCGACGTTGCTCAGGGCGTCGCCTACATGATTCCGACACCCGTCATCAACCGGTTTTTGAAAGACATCACGAACGACCGCTATGACGAATACCCCGATCTGGCGATCACCTATGCGAAACTGCAAAATCCAGCGCAACGAAAATTTCTCGGATTAAAAGATAACGATCGCGGCGTCCTAGTGAGCTCCGTGGTGGTGGAGGGTCCGTCCGACGGTATTCTAAAATCGGGTGACGTGCTTCTTTCAATTGAGGGCCATCCGATCGCAAGCGACGCGAATGTAGAATTGGATGGTGAACGCTCGCAATTTGAGGAAGTCGTGGAGCGCAAGTTCAAAGGCGATTCGGTCAAGCTCGAAATCCTGCGGGACAAAGAGCCGATGACGGTGACCATCAAATTGTTCAAGCCATGGCCATACTCGATTCAGGGTCACAGCTACGATGTGCGACCGCGTTATGTGCTTTACGGCGGACTGTTGTTTCAACCGCTAAGTTTGGACATGCTCGAAGCGTATCGCACATCGGACCTGCGGCTCCGGCATTTCTTCGAATACTTTATCCTGGAGCAAATTTATTTGGATCATCCTGATGTCATTGTGCTGAGCAATATTTTGCCGGACCCGATCAACAGTTATCTCGCGCCGTACCGCGGTGGGATCGTGGATGAAGTAAACGGCCAAAAAATTCGGACGCTCGACGAATTGTCGGAAGCTTTCGCTCAGGCGCCGGAGCGGCTGGTGATTCGGATGATCGGCGACGGACCTCCGCTGGTGCTCGACCGCAACAAAGTGGAAGCCGCGCGCGAACGCATCAAGACGCGTTACAACGTTTTGAAAGAGCAAAATCTCGAGGACAAGCCCGCATCGCGGATCGCAGCCGCGGAGGATAAAACCTAACATGCGAAGACAATCTTTCATTACTTTCGGCATTGTTCTCGTCGCAATCAGCGGCGCGCTGGCAAAGAAAGAACCGGCTATCCCGACTACGGTTACGCAGCCGAAACAGCTTGCACTCGTTCGGGTGAATGTAACCGGACAGGGATACGATTATTTTCGGCCGTGGCAAAAGAAAGCGCCGTTCTCAAAGCGCGCACTCGGCGCGGTTTTGCCCAAGGGTCGTGTCCTTGTAACTGCCGACCTGGTTACAAATCAAAATTACGTCGAGCTTGAACGCGCGGAGTCCGGCGAGAAAACCGCAGCGAATGTCCGTGTAATCGATTACGAAGCGAACCTGGCGCTGCTCGAACCTGCTGAAAAAAGTTTCCTCGACGGCATCACGCCACTCGAAATTACGTCCGACACAGTCGTTGGCGACCGGCTCGCGGCCTGGCAACTGGAACCGACCGGCGCGTTGCTGGCGACCGAAGGTCTGGTGACGACGGTGCAAATGATGCCTTATCCGATCGATGTCGGACAATTCCTCACCTATCGCGTCAGCATTCCGATGCAGTACCGGGAGAACAGTTACACGGTACCGCTAGTTAAGAACAACAAGCTCGCCGGATTGCTGCTGCGTTACGATTCACGCTCGCAACTACTCGATGCTATCCCGGCGCCGGTCATCACGCATTTCTTAAGGGAAGCCGAAGGTCAGAATTATCGTGGTTTCCCATCGGCCGGCTTCTCATTTTTCCCGACCCGGGATCCCGCGCTGCGCGAGTTCGCGGCTGAAAATGGCAAGCGTGGCGTTTACATAACCAATGTTGAGGCGGGCACTCCTGCAAATAAGGCAGGAATGAAGGAGGGCGACATCGTGACCGCAGTCGGAAATCACGACATTGATGAGAACGGCAACTACGTGGATCAGCTGTACGGCAAGATCGAGTTCACGAATCTGCTCACAGCGCACGCTTACGCCGGCGACGTTGTTCCTTTCCACGTTCAGCGTGACGGCAAGGCAATGCAGCTGAACGTGGCTCTGGAACATCGTGACGCGAAGGATTACGTGAGTCCGCCGTATTATCTCGATCAACCGCCGCGATACTACGTTCTTGGCGGCCTGATTTTTCAGGAGCTATCCCGTCAGTATCTCAAAGAATGGGGACCGAACTGGCAACGCGAAGCGCCACAACGTTTTGTTTACATGGACCATTTTCAATCCGAACTTTTTCCGGAGAGAAATCGACGCGTCGTAATTCTCAGCCAGGTGCTCCCTGCGAATAGCACAATCGGGTACGACGATCTCGCATATCTGACAGTGACAAAGGTCAATGGCAAAGAGATCAAATCGTTGGACGACCTGGCCGAAGCCGTGAAACAACCAGTCGAAGGTTTCATCAAAATCGAGACGGAAGAAGATCCCAAGCAGATCGAGCTCGACGCATCGCAGGTCGCCGCCGAAGCCCCGGCGCTTCAGGAAAACTACGGCATTTCTTCACTGCAAAGATTGCAGTGAAGACTGGAGAAGCTCTCTCGAATTTTCTGTAGCGGCGGTCTCCGACCGCCGAGAGTGCGACGCTCAGAGACCGCCGCTAGAACTCATTGATCAGCCTGCCGACTGATCCAAGGGTGGGACATCACCTCTGAAAAACCTAGTATCGCCGTCTACCCAACGCCACATACGCCAGGACCGCTGTCAAAACTAGCAAGGGGCTCAGGACCAAAAAGAAACCATACGGGTGTTGATTCAGCGGGATGCCACCCACGTTCATGCCGAACAAGCCCGCGACCAAGTTGATCGGCAAGGCCAGCACAGTTACCATCGTCAACACAAACAGCGTGCGATTGGTCTGTTCACTGACAAGGGCGGCCAATTCTTCCTGAAGCTGTTTAACGCGCTCAACCACGGCCGCTGTGTCGCTGATGGCGGTGGAGAATTTCTCTGCGGCTTGCTGCAGGTTCTGAAGCTCGTCCTGTGAAATCCAATCAGGAGGCCGATTAAGAAGGCGAAAGAATGCAGCCGGTTCCGGCGCCAAAAGCCGTTGAAGTCGAACCAACATTCGCCGCAGGGTACCTAATTCGCTGCGACTGACAGAAATGCGCTTGGCCAGCAATTGCTCTTCCATTGGGCCCACCCGCCTTTTGGACTTTCGCACAATGTCAACCAACACAGTGGCCTGATCTCGCAACAAGCGCGCCAGAATTTCAATCGGCGAGCGAAAAACTTGGCCCGCTGCCACCGCTGCACGGAGTTGGTCAATCGAGCGCCAGGGCCGGACGTGCGCGCTTACCAGCACGCGCGGCTTTACGCAAAGAGTGGTGGTCGCAACTGGAACGTCAAATGTGAAATCGAAAAGCACATCATGGATACGCGCCACCAGCGAGTCTCCGTCCTGCTCCAAATGGGTGGCGTCTACATCGCTATGCAACGATTCGTAAAAGGTATCTGGCAAGGTCAGATACCGCCGTAGCCAGGGCTCAGAAGCCACATTGGAAAGCGAAAAATGCAACCACAGAAATTCATTCGGCGTGCCGGGACCCGGTGCCCTCAAAAACTCAACCGCCGCCTCCGAAGTGATTGACCGTGCTGGTTGGTTGGGGACAAAATGATAGCCCCAGATCGGCCCATCCTGATCTGAACCGGACGTCGGTTCAACATTTTGCCCTATCGTTTGATCAGCCATCAGATCATTGGTCAGCTGGTTCCCACCGGTCGAAATCGCCTAACGAGATCAAGATGAGCTGCCGCGAGCGAGGGCGCGTGCAGCAGCAGGTTGCGGGTTTGAACCGCTGGAGAGCTGGGTAGTATGGCGGCTCGCGGTCGGCTCTCTCGCTTGGTTAGGCCGCATGATGTCAATGAAACTCATGAATCGCAATGATCGCGGGGCCTGTGCTGACTGTCTCTGGAACAATCATCCATCGTCCACTTTGCTTGCGGACCTCGAAGGTGGTTAGCGGATCGCCTTGGTTTTGCGGGTTACCACTTTTCACCCGCGCGTGATCCGCTCGGTAAACCTCGATCTGGTCTATCGGCTTCTTTATGTCCGGTCGCGATCCCGCGAGTTCGACGATCTGCTGAACATCGGCGATCAGCCAGTCCTTCGCGTACGATCCATAAATGTCGATGTTCGGATAACGTAACCTGATCGTCGTTTGCACGCGATGTGGCCCTGATGTGCAGGATGCAAACGCTGCTGTGACTGCGCACATGGCCACCGCATGAGCAAGCACTTTCATCGGCCTAACCATGATTAGACGAAAGTTCGTAAAACATCGTGAATTATTCTTCGTTTAATTCGGCGGTTACAGCTGTTGCTCTGTCGCGCTGGTTATTGTCCGCGGCTTTGAGAGGAAACGGTCGACTTCGTCGTTGTAAGTCTCGAAGGGATTACCCATGACGAGAAAGTCGCGGCTGTCGCAGGCGATGGAATCCCAGTTGATCACGTAGGGGAAATTGCAGTTCTGGAAAAAAGTAACGGCGCGAGCGCGGCCTGATGCGCGCGTGTTTGCGGGGGGAACATGCATCGCGCTGGGACGGCGAACACCGTTGTTCCAGTCTGAGATTCGTTTGCCGGGTGTGATGCTGAAGAATAATCCGCGGCGGGGATCGATGTTGTGGTATTCGAGATCGATGCTTTGCAGCCATGGATCGTCCCAGCTCAGTCCTTCGGCTTGCACAAAAGTTTCCAGCAACCATTTCTTGGTAATCCAGTCAACGCCGCCGATCAGCGCCTGCCGGTTATGCGGAATTGCTTCGAGAACGAATCCCCAGTTTTCCAGTAACCAGTTGGTTTCGGCGCTGCTGTGTCGCAGATGTTTCTGCGCCAAATGATGAAATTCCCATTGCACGTCAAGCGCGCTTACCGTTTTGCCGTTCTCGAGGCGGACGATCCATTGCTCGCTCGTATCGCGAGAGATATCGCGCGTGCTTTGCACGGCATCAGCCAAAACAAGGTTTCGCGGCAAACGGCCTTCCTCTAGCAAGGACAAAACGCACGCGGTCGTCCCAATCTTTAGCGCCG
>WNGA01009692.1_pt1 | contig 12922 bp, 14 predicted proteins | sample 5400061 | NCBI WGS metagenome assembly WNGA01 (sample SAMN13153366, study PRJNA577476) | soil metagenome | isolation source: 100 cm soil or saprolite under grassland replicate 2 | place: USA:California | collected 2016-06-15
GGCGCAGTTCTAGAGCCCGGCCGCAAGCACCGCCGCAGTCACCGTGTCGTCGATCGACGACACCGGTGACTCGCGCCCGACCCACGGCTCGCCGCCGAAGTAGCGGACGAAGATCTTCTCCGCCGTCCGGGTAGCGAGCGCCTGCGTCGTCAGCGTGGGATTGGGTCCGCCGACGGCGTTCGGCAGAGCCGAGTTGTCCGCGACGAACAGCCGCTCCACCCAGCGCGACTCGGCGTCGCCGTTCAGCACGACGCCCAGCCGCATCGTGCTGTGGATGTGCAGGAGGATGGGCGCCCAGTTCATCCGGACGATCTCGCGCGCGCCGGCGGCGCGCAGGATCTCGACGGCACGGGCGGCGAGGAAATCCCGGTTGTCGAGCGTCCGTGCCGTGCGGCGACGCAGCTCGACGCGGGCGATCGGCCCGTGCGCGTCGGGAGCCATCACCGTGGAGAGCGTGACGCGGTTCTCGGGGACGACGTCGTCGTCCGTGATCACCGCGATCGCCATCAGCCGGTCGACGTTCGACAGGAAACGAGCCAGGCGCGCGCCGCGCAGGCGCCGGCTCGGGTCCTCGCTGTCGGTCAGCCCCTGCGCCTGCAGCCCGGGCGGGACGCCGGCCTGCTCGATCGACCCGTAGCCGGGAAAGTCGGCGCGGGCCGCCGACGTCGGTCCCTTGCTCGATCCCGTGTAGTGCGCGAAGCGACCGACGACGTAGTCGAGGTAGTGGTCGGTCAGGCCCCGGCCGACCTGATCGTCCGGATTCGGTAGCCCGCTGTTCAACCAGAGACGCGGCGTCTCGATCGGCCCTCCCGCGAGAACGACCACCTTCGCCTCTTCCGTCGTGACGACGCCGGTGCGTGTGTTGCGCCAGGCGATGCCGCGTGCCCTGCCGGCGTCCGTCTCGATCTGCACCGCGAACGCGTCCGGCACGAGCGTGACCGCCTTTCCCCGAGCCCACTTGTCGGCGGTCAAGGCCATCGGCACGTAGCTGACGTGCGTCGAACGCTTCGCCTTCAGGTTGCGCGGAGCCCTCAACGGCAGGAAGCAGCCCTGCGGGCAATGGCCGCAGAACGTGCAGCCCCTTGCGCGTGGGTAGACGAGCTCCTTCGGGTTGTTCGTGCGTCCCGCCGTTCCCTGCGGCTGCAAGATCGCGTTCTCCTGCGGCCTACAGGCGGGCCGGGAGATGTCCTTGGACGTCTGCGTCGGCAGCCCGGCCTTCGTCGCGGCGCGCAGGAACTGCTCCTCCTTCGTACCCATCGCCGCGGTCTGAACGGGCAGGGTGTGCTCGACCCATTCGTAGTAAGGGATCAACTCCGCATATGTCAGCGACCCCTCGAACGCGCTCGGCATCGCGCGCGGCGAATTGGCGAAGTAGTGCACAGTCGAGCCGCCGACCCCGGCCGTCTGCCAGATGAAGCAGTTCTGCGGCAGGTCGCGTGCCCACGGGGCCTGTGCGCGATCTCCGGGCCCGAAACGAAAGATGCCCGTCGCCGGATTGTTCGCCTCGTTCTCGTAGTGCGACCACTGGTGCTCCGCGTCCTCCCACGCAGGGCCGGCCTCGAGAAGCAGCACGTCGAGCCCGCGGGCGCCGAGCTCTTTCGCGACGACCGGCCCGCCGGCGCCCGCGCCGACGACGATCACGTCACGCATGCCAGTAGCCCTTGAACTCCTTGTGGCCGTGCGACACGCCGCCGTAGCGGGCCGCGCGCCAGCCGGCACGGGTCGAATAGGCGAGGAACGCCGTCAGGTCCTGCAGGTTGCCGACGAGGAAGTGGATCGAGCCCGCGCTCTCGACCGGCAGCCGCTCGAGCGTCTCGAAGACCTTGGCCTTCTCCGCGTTGGACAACTGTGCGAACGTCGATCCGGCCTTCACCTGCGCCGCCCCCCCGTCGAGGATCGCCGCCGCCGTCGCGGACAGGGGTTGCGGACCGGGCAGGAAGCGGTCGAGCGTGCGGATCAGGCGCGGCGTCGTGGCGGCGCGAACTTGCCTTCCCGGGGCGACGAAGCGAACGAGCGCATCCAGCGTGCTCGGCGTCGCCGCGAACGCCTGCTCCAGCCACTTCAGGCGCGAGACGACGACGATCGCCGTCGCGCGCTGCAGCAGGTCGCGGCGGGAGAGGCTCACCCTCGCGCGATGACCTCGCGCGACGGATCTGCGGCCGGATCGCCTTCGGGCAGGACGTCGTGCGCCCACTCGCTCTGCTTCCACTGCGGCACCGGCGTCTCGCACTCGGACTTCGGCACGAAGCGGGAGCGCGCGACGAGCTTGTACTCGTGGATGTAGCGCGGGCAGTTCGGGAAGACCTCCGTCGCCGCGACACGGACGACGAGCTGGGCCTCCGGATACTCGCGAAGGAGCGGATCGTCGTCGTTCACCGACGCGTTGCCGTTGAGCCGCAGCCGCTTCCGTCCCTCGAAGTCGATGAAGAGCAGGCCGACCTTCGTCGTCGCGAGCAGGTTCCCGGTGGTCAAATACATGCCGTTCCCGTCGTAGACCGGGAAGGCAATCGTCCGGTCATCGAGCACGCGCACGAAGCCGGGCTCGCCGCCCTTGTACGAGCACTGCGGCTGCCCTTCACCGTCGACCGTCGCGATGAAGAACATGTCGCGCGCCTCGATGAAGGCGCTGTCGTCGCCATCGATGTGGTCGCGGACGATCCGTTCCTCGATGCGGTCCGCAAGCCGTCGCGTGTCGAAGCGGTCCTGGAGCTTGCGACTGCTCTGGTGGTACAGACCCACGTCCACGATCTTTTCAGGGAATCCTCACGACCACCAAACATCCGATCACCAAGCTTCGGGTCAGCCGCACTACTGAGAGGGGCCGCTGCGGGGGCCGCGGCCTTTCTTCCCGGAAAGAGCGCTACGCGCTCTTTCCGTGTTTTTGAGGTACGCCGCTTCGCGGTCAACGCGCGCGAGCGCGGCTCGCGCGCTCCCTGTGTGCTGGGCGGCTGTTCACTTCCGTGCGGGGCGGCGATGCTTCGCGTCGCCGCCCCGCATCAGTTCGGTCTCCGCGTAGAGCCGCTTCGCCTGCTCTACGCTCCGGCCCTTGGGGCGTCTAGGATCGAAGCGTGGGCTACCACGTCGTCGACGCAGCGAAGCTGGAGTGGCAGGAGCGACCACCCGCCGTTCAGGGACAGGAGCCGCGCAGCTACGCGGAGGTCACCGACCTTGCGAGCCTGAAGAACTCTCGGGCGCGGATCTGGCGCTATCCGCCGAAGACGCGCGGCCGCCGACACGCCGACAAGGTGCAGGAGGAGGTCTTCGTCGTCCTCTCCGGACAGCTGACGATGCAGCTCGGCGATCCGCCCGAGCGGATCGACGTCGGCCCGCAGAGCGTCGTCGCCGTCGAGCCGGGAACACCGCTGCTCGTTCGCAACGAGGGGGACGAGGAGCTCGTGCTGTACATCTACGGCGCACCGGCCGAGCAGGGCGGCGCCGACTTCTTCGAGGACCTCCCCGAGGCCTAGCCGGGCTTCTCCCAGACTGCGACGAGCTTCTCGCTGGTGCTCGTGAAGGGCTCGCGCTTCCAGCCGCTCCAGCGCTCGCGCAGCCGCATGCCGGCAAGTTGCGCCATCAGGTCGAGCTCCGCCGGCCAGATGTACCGGAACGGGATCGAGAGCCGCTCGAACCTTCCGTCCACCTCGCGATAGTGGTGCGAGATCAAGCCCTGATTCGCGACGTCGTACTCGTCGAACCCGAGCCGCGTCTCGCTGAAGTGGAAGGGACGAATCGTCTCGCCGAAGGGGAGCCGCTGCAAGTCGGGCAGGCCGACCTCGATCACGAAGCAGCCGCCCGGCTCGAGGTGCGCGGCGACATTCCGGAAACAGGCGACCTGCGCGTCCTGCGTCGTCAGATTCATGATCGTGTTGCAGACGAGGTACACGAGCGTGAAGGTCCCCTTCGCCCTCGTCGTCGCAAAGTCGCCCATGGTGACGCCGATCTCCTTCGCCTCGGGCTTCTCGCGCAGACGCGCCACCATCGCCGGCGAGAGATCGATGCCGTGCACGCGCACGCCGCGCTGCGCGAGCGGCACGGCGACCCGCCCCGTGCCGATGCCGAGCTCGAGCGCCGCCCCGTCACCAGCGAGCTCGGCGAGGAAATCGACGGTCGGATCGAGCACCGCCGGGTCGAATCCTTCGACCTCGTCGTCGTACCGTGTGGCGATCTCCTCGCCGAAGTAGTCCTCAGGCAACGGCGGGCTCGCGCGCACCCGCGCGCTCGAACACGAGCTCACCGTCTTGCGCATCGACACGCACGGTGTCGCCGTCCGCGAACTCACCCTCGAGCAGCCGCAGCGCGAGCGGGTTCTCGACCAGCCGCTGCAATGCACGCTTCAGCGGACGCGCGCCGTAGGTCGGATCCCAGCCGGCATCGGCGAGGACCTGCTTGGCGTCGTCCGTCAGCTCGAGCTCGATGCCGCGGTCCGCGAGCCGCATGCGCAGGCGCGCGAGCTGCAGCTCGACGATCTCCGCGAGCTGTTCCTTCGTCAGTGCCTTGAACTCCACGATCTCGTCGATACGGTTGAGGAACTCCGGCCGGAAGAACTCGCGCATCTGGTCGGGCGTGCGCAGGTTCGAGGTCATGATCAGGACGGTGTTGCGGAAGTCGACCGTGCGGCCGTGGCCGTCGGTGAGGCGTCCGTCGTCGAGGATCTGGAGCAGCACGTCGAACACTTCGTTGTGCGCCTTCTCGATCTCGTCGAGGAGGATCACCGAATAAGGGCGCCGCCGCACCGCCTCGGTCAGCTGGCCGCCCTCCTCGTAGCCGACGTAACCCGGCGGTGCGCCGATCAGACGCGCAACCGTGTGGCGCTCCTGGTACTCGGACATGTCCAGCCGGACGAGCGCCCGCTCGTCGTCGAACATGAACTCCGCGAGCGCACGAGCGAGCTCCGTCTTGCCGACGCCGGTCGGCCCGAGGAAGACGAACGAGCCGATCGGCCGGTTCGGATCCTGGAGACCGGTGCGCGCGCGGCGCAGCGCGTTCGCGACCGCCTCGACCGCTTCGTCCTGCCCGACGACCCGCTGGTGCAGCCGCTCCTCCATGTGGATCAGCTTCTCCGTCTCGCCCTCGAGCAGACGGTCGACAGGAATGCCCGTCCAGCGCGCGACGACCGCCGCGACGTCGTCCTCGTCGACCTCTTCCTTGACCATCGCCGTCTCGACGCGCGCATCCCGCTCCTCGAGCTCCTTCTCCAAGGCGGGGAGCTCCCCGTGGCGGATCTCCGCGGCGCGGTTGAAGTCGCCGGCGCGCTCCGCACGCTCGTACTCCTGGCGCAGCTCGTCGATGCGGTGGGTGATCTCCTTGACGCGGTCGAGCGCCTCCTTCTCCTTCGACCAGCGCGCCTGCAGCTCGTCGCGTAGCTCCTTCGCCTCGGCGAGCTCGCGCTCGAGCGGCTCGCGCACCTCCTTCGACTCCTTCGCCATCGCCGCGAGCTCGATCTCGAGCTGGCGCACGCGCCGGTCGGCCTCGTCCAGCTCGACCGGGCTGGAGTCGATCTCCATCCGCAGGCGGGAGGCAGCCTCGTCGACGAGGTCGATCGCCTTGTCAGGGAGGAAGCGGTCGGTGATGTAGCGGTCGGAGAGCACAGCAGCGGCAACGAGTGCGGCGTCGCGGATGCGCACGCCGTGGTGCGCCTCGTAGCGCTCCTTCAGCCCGCGGAGGATCGCGATCGTGTCGGCAACGGACGGCTCGCCGACGAGGATTGGCTGGAAGCGGCGCTCCAGCGCCGCGTCCTTCTCGATGTGCTTGCGGTATTCGTCGAGCGTCGTCGCGCCGATGCAGCGCAGCTCGCCGCGCGCGAGCATCGGCTTGAGCAGGTTGCCCGCACTGACCGCGCCCTCGGCCGCGCCCGCGCCGACGATCGTGTGCAGCTCGTCGATGAAGAGGATGATCTGTCCCTCCGCGGTCTTGATCTCCTTGAGGACGGCCTTCAGCCGCTCCTCGAACTCGCCGCGGTACTTCGAGCCCGCGATCAGCGCGCCGATGTCGAGCGCCCACACGCGCTTGCCCTTCAGCCCCTCCGGGACGTCGCCGGCGACGATGCGCTGCGCGAGCCCCTCGGCGATCGCCGTCTTGCCGACGCCGGGGTCGCCGATCAGCACCGGGTTGTTCTTGGTGCGACGTGACAGGACCTGGATGACGCGGCGGATCTCCTCGTCCCGGCCGATGACCGGATCGAGCTTCCCGTCCTCGGCCGCCGCGGTCAGGTCGCGGCCGAACTTCTCCAGCGCCTGGTAGGTCTCCTCCGGATCCTGGGAGGTCACGCGCTGCCCGCCGCGCACGGACGTGATCTTCGCCTCGAGCTGGTCGCGTGGGACGACGTCGAGCGCGAGCAGCAGATGCTCCGTCGACACGTAGTCGTCCTCCATCCGGCGCGCCTCGTCCGCGGCTTGATCGAGCACGCGCGAGAAGGCGGCCGAGACGTTCGGCTGCTGCTGCATCCCCTGCACGGCCGGCTTGCCGCGCAGCGAGGCTTCCGCCTCGGCGCGCAACGCCGCCGCGTCGGGGACGAGCTGCTGCGGCAGCTCCTGGTCGAGCAGCGCCAGCAGCAGATGCTCGGGATAGAGCTCGGGATTGCCCATCCGGCGCGCGAGCTCCTGCGCCGCCGCGACTGCCTCCTGCGATTTGAGTGTCAGCTTGTTGAAGTCCATGTCAGCGCTTCGGGATCAGGTCGACGGGGGGCTTCCACGGCACGAGGTCGCGGCGGTACTGCCGGTGCACCTCGTTGATCGCCTGGCGCATCTCACGCTCCATGCGGTCGAGCCGGCTGCGCATGCGCAGCAACTCGTCCTGCAAGCGGAGGACGTGCTCGACGCCGGCCAGGTTCAAACCGAGCTCGTTCGTGAGCTGCTGGATCAGCCGCAGCCGCTCGAGATCGGCCTCGGAGTAGAGGCGCGTGTTCCCCGGTGTGCGCTTCGGCCGGATCAGGCCCTTGCTCTCGTAGATGCGCAGCGTCTGCGGATGCATTTCGACGAGGTCGGCGGCGACGGAGATCATGTACCGCGGACGGTCGTCCATCACGTCACCCGTCGGCGGCGTAGAAGCAGATTGAGAGCTTCAGCAGCCAGGCCAGCGAGCGCCAGGACCCAGAAGAGCGTGTGTGACAGACGCCAGACGTGCACCATCAACCAGCCGAAGAGAATCCCGATCGCGAGCCCGACGACAACCATCAGCGCGAGCGCCAGAGCCCGGTTCATTCCTGTCCGTCCTTGAAGCGTCGCAACTGCTCGAGCCTGCGTCGCATCAGCACGTAACTCGCGACGAGCCCGACCGTTCCGACGCTGACGAGGATGATGGCCGCGGTCTTCACGAGAACAGCACTTCGCGTGGGTTCTCGCGCGACACCTTCTGGAGCTCCTCGAGCGCCTCGCGTTCCTTCTTCGTCAGCTTCTTGGGCACGGTGACGCGCAGGCGTGCGATCAGGTCGCCCTTGCCGCCGCCCTTCAACTTCGGCGCGCCGTGGCTGCGGATGCGCAGCTGCCGGCCGTCCTGCGTCCCGGCGGGAACCTTGAGCGAGACGCGGTCGCCGTACGGGGTCGGCACCTCGACGGTTGCGCCGAGCGCGGCCTCCGCGTAGGTCACCGGCACGTCGACGACGAGGTCGGCGCCACGACGCTGGAACAGCTTCGACGGCTGCACACGCGTGACGACGAACAGATCGCCGGCCGCCCCGCCGTTTGCTCCGACCTCGCCCTTGCCCTTCAGGCGGATGCGCGTGCCGTCCTTGACGCCCGCCGGGATCTTCACGGTGTACGTCTTCGTGCGCACCTCGCGGCCGGTGCCGTTGCAATGCCGGCATGGCTTCTCTACGACGGTGCCGTTGCCGCGACAGCGCGGGCACGGTTCGGAGAGCGCGAAGAGGCCCTGGCTCTCGGCGATCACGCCGCGGCCGTTGCACTGCGGGCAGATGATCGGGGAGGTGCCCGGCTCCGCGCCGGTGCCGCCGCACTCGCGGCACGCCGTCGTCACCTGCACCGGAATCTTCGTCTCGAGCCCGCGCAGCGAGTCCTCGAAGGACACGTTCACCGGCACCTCGACGTCGGCGCCGCGCTCCGCCTGCGGACGCCGCGTCCCGCGTCCCGCACGCCCGCCGAAGAAGCCGCCGAACAGGTCGCCGAGATCGCCGAGGTCGTTGATCGTGAAGTTCCCGCCGCTGCCGAAGTCGAAGTTGCGTGGATCGAAGCCCGGCCCGCCGCGGCGGCCGTCGCCACCGAAGGTGTCGTACTGCTTGCGCTTCTCCGGATCGGAGAGCACGTCGTACGCGTTCTGCACCTCCTTGAACCTCTCCTCGGAGGCGGAGTCGCCGGGATTCCGGTCCGGGTGGTACTGCGCGGCGAGCTTGCGGTAGGCCTTCTTGATCTCGTCGGCCGACGCGCCCTTCTTCACCCCGAGCGTGTCGTAGAGCGTCGCCACTTACTCCTCCAGAGGAGCAGCGACGACGACGCGCGCCGGCCGCAGAACCTTGTCGCCCAGTTTGTAGCCCTTCTGCACGACCTCGATCACCGAGCCCTCCTCGGCATCGGACGGCTGCGAGAGCAGCGCCTCGTGGACGTGCGGATCGAACTTGCCCTTGGTGTCGATCTCCGCGAGCCCTTCCTTCTTCAGCAGATCCGACATCGCGCGATGCACGAGGCGAACGCCGTCCTCGAGCTTCGCCTCCTCGTGCTCCGACGCGGCCTCGAGCGCGCGCCCGAGGTCGTCGAGGATCGGAATCAGCTCCTTGACCAGCCGCTCGTTCGCCCGCTCGGACAAAGCGGCATTCTCACGCGCGTTCCGCTTGCGGAAGTTGTCGAACTCCGCCGCCAGCCGCTGCAGGCGGTCGAAGAGCTCGTCACGCTCGGCCTGGAGAGCGGCGACCTCGTCGCCGCTCTCCTCAGGACCTGTCTCCGGGACTGTCCCTGGGACCTGTTCGTTTGTGACGCGCTCGTCAGCCATTAGGCCTTCGGCGCCTCCTGCTCCTCGTCGATGACCTCATAGTCGCCCTCCTCGACGACTTCGTCATCCGAGGTGGAGGCTCCGTTGCCGTCGCTCGCGGTGGAGGTCGTCGTCTGCTGCTGCGCGGACGCGTAGACCGCCTCCGCGAGCTTGTGCGACGCCTCCTGCAGCGCGTCGGTCTTGGCGCGGATCTCGCCGACGTCGTCGGCCTCGAGGGCCTGCTTCAGCTCCATGATCCGGCCTTCGATCGTCGCCGCGTCGGACTCGTCGAGCGCGGAGCGGTGCTCCTTGAGCGAACGCTCCGTCTGGTACGCGAGCTGCTCGGCGAGGTTCTTCGTGTCCGCGACCTCGTGCAGGCGGCGCGCCTCGTCGGCGTGCGCCTCCGCGTCGCGGATCATCTGCTGAACCTCTTCCTCCTTCAGCCCCGAGCCGCCCTCGATCCGGATCTGCTGCTGATTGCCGGTGCCGAGGTCGCGCGCGGAGACGTTGATGATCCCGTTCGCGTCGATGTCGAACGAGACCTCGATCTGCGGCAGGCCCCGCGGCGCCGGCGGAATGCCGACGAGCTGGAACTTGCCGAGCGTCTTGTTGAACGCGACCATCTCCGACTCGCCCTGCAGCACGTGGATCTCCACCGACGGCTGGTTGTCCTCCGCGGTGGTGAACGTCTCGGACTTCTTCGTCGGGATCGTCGTGTTGCGCTCGATCAGCTTCGTGAAGACGCCGCCCTTGGTCTCGATGCCGAGCGACAGCGGCGTGACGTCGAGGAGAAGGATGTCCTTCACCTCGCCCTTGAGCACGCCCGCCTGGATCGCCGCGCCGACCGCGACGACCTCGTCCGGGTTGACGCCCTTGTGCGGCTCCTTGCCGATCAGCCCCTTGACCTGGTCGACGACCGCCGGCATGCGCGTCATGCCGCCGACGAGGACGACGTGGTCGATCTTCGACTTGTCGATGCCCGCGTCCTTGAGGCACTGCTCGGTCGGGCCGACGGTGCGGGCCAGCAGGTCGGCGCTGAGCTCGTTCAGCTTCGCCCGCGTCAACTGCAGGTCGAGATGCTTCGGCCCTTCCGGCGTCGCCGTGATGAACGGCAGGTTGATCTGCGTCGTCATCGTCGACGAGAGCTCGATCTTCGCCTTCTCCGCAGCCTCGTACAGACGCTGCAGCGCCATCCGGTCCGCGGCGAGGTCGATGCCCTGGTCCTTCTTGAACTCGGACACCATCCAGTCGACGATCGCCTTGTCGAAGTTGTCGCCGCCGAGATGGTTGTCACCGTTGGTGGCCTTCACCTCGAAGACGCCCTCGCCGAGCTCGAGGATCGACACGTCGAACGTGCCGCCGCCGAGGTCGAAGACGAGGATCGTCTGGTCGGAGCCTTCCTTGTCGAGGCCGTACGCAAGTGCGGCCGCGGTCGGCTCGTTGATGATCCGCAGCACGTTGAGGCCGGCGATCTTGCCCGCGTCCTTCGTCGCCTCACGCTGCGCGTTGTTGAAGTACGCGGGAACCGTGATGACGGCGTCCGTCACCGGCTCGCCGAGATACGCCTCGGCGTCCGCCTTCAGCTTCTGCAGGATCATCGCGCTGAGCTCCGGCGGCGCGTACTCCTTGCCGCCCGCCTTCACCCGCGCGTCCCCGTTCTGGCCCTTCACGACCTCGTACGGGACGATCGTCATCTCCTCCGAGACCTCGTCCCACTTGCGGCCCATGAAGCGCTTGATCGAGAACACCGTGTTCTCCGGATTGGTCACCTGCTGGCGCCGTGCCGGCGCGCCGACGAGCCGCTGACCGTCCTTCGTAAACGCGACGACGGACGGCGTCGTGCGGCCGCCCTCGGCGTTCGGGATCACGGTCGGCTCCCCGCCCTCGAGCACGGCCATACAGCTGTTGGTCGTCCCGAGATCGATGCCGATAGTCTTTGCCATACCTCAACTCTCCTCGTGTTCTGGGTCTACTGAGAAAATCTAAGCCTGACTCTATCAAGGTTCTGGCGGGGGCGCTAGCCCTCGTTGGGCTGATCACGGCCACGTCGGCAGCCGCGGCCCGGCCCGCGCCTCTCCGGCTCGTGCGGATCGCGGTCGACCGGACCAGCACCGAGGCCGCCCAGCACGCCACCATCGTCGAGCCCGACGCGGCGGCGCTCGGCTCGCAGATCGTCTCGACGTTCCAGGTCGGCCGCTTCTTCGGCGGCAGCGCCGGAGCGATCGGGTTCGCGACGTCGACCAATGCCGGCCGCACCTGGCGCTCCGGGCTCCTCCCCGACACACCGCCCGTCGAGGGCGACCGCGCGAGCGATCCAGTCGTCGCGTACGACGCGCTTCACGGCCGCTGGCTGATCGCCTCGCTCGTCAACCCAGGCAGCACGACTGCCCTCTACGTCAGCGGCTCGCCCGACGGGCTCACCTGGGACGCGCCCGCGACGGCAGTCGAGTACCCGCGCGACGACCAGGTCGGGACGGCGCTCGACAAGGAGTGGCTGACCTGCGACAACGGCGCCGCCAGCCCGTTTCGCGGCCGCTGCTACCTCGCCTACACCGACATCGCACACGACCTCGATCCGCGGCGACGCGGCAGCAACATCGGGATCCAGAGCTCCACGGACGGAGGCGTGACCTGGTCGGCGCCCGTCCTGCTCCCGGTCGACGCGCAAGAGGTGTCCCCCGCCGTGCAGCCGGTCGTGCGCCCGAACGGCGAGCTGGTCATCGTCTTCTTCGAGGACGGCGTCGCCGAGGCCGTGCGCTCGAGCGACGGCGGCGCCACGTTCGCCCCGCGCGAGCGCATTGCGCCGCTCAGGCTCGTTCGCAAGCTGATCGACTCCGCTCACTTCCGAGGCTTCTCGCTTCCGACCGCGACCGTCGACCGCTCCGGGACGGTGTACGTCGCATGGTCGGACTGCCGGTTCCGGAGCGGCTGCGGCGCCGATGACATCGTCTGGTCGCGATCGCGCACGCCCGGGTCCTGGGAACCCGTACGCCGCGTCCCGCTCGTGCCGGTGGGTTCCTCGACCGACGTCGTGCTGCCGGATCTCGCCGTCGACGGAAACCGGTTGGCTCTGAGCTACTACACGCTCAACAGTGCGAACTGCACCGAGGTGAACTGCAGCCTCAACGTCTACCTCGTGACGTCGAAGAACGCGGGCGGCCGCTGGGCCAAGCCGCGCCGCCTCAATCCACAGCCCATGAAGCTGTTCTGGCTCGCGTCGACCGCGAGCGGCCGCATGGTCGGCGACTACACGGGCACGGTCTTCAGCGGCTCGCGCGTCGTCGCGGTGCACGTCCAGGGCCATCCGACGCGGCCGGCGCTGGTCAACGAGGCGTTGTACGCCGCCTCGCTACCGCGGCCCTGAGCGTGGCCGCGGCGGCGGGCTCGGCCAGGAGGATGCCGCCCATGGTCGCCGCGCACCACTGCGACCACCCCGAGTCCCACACAGGCGGCGAGCATCTCGACGAGCGTGAACGCGATCGCGTCGTAGCGCGGCGCGTAGCGCTCCATCAGCACGATCTGCAGGGAGTAGACCGCGGCGCCGGCGAGCACGAGCAGGTCGCCCGCGGACGAGCCGGCGTGGACGCCCGAGAGGAGCGCGAGGCCGCCCGTCGAGAGCGCGACCCCCGCCCACGCGGCGGACGTGATCCGAGAGCGAAGCAGCACGAGGGGAGCGGATAGAGCTCGACGGCGTCCTTGACCTGCACAACGTGACGCCCGAGACAGCGGTCACGGCGATCAGCGCAACCACTGCCATCGCGGCGATTCTCCCCGAATGCGGCGAAGGCGCCCGCACCGGGCGCCTTCGCTTCTGCTGAGCTAGGCGTTGCTAGGCGGCGGAGGAGCCGCCTTCCTCGTCGCCGCCGCCGCCCATCCCACCGTTGCCGCCACCGTTGCCGCCGCCGTTGCCGCCGTCGCCGCCGCCTTCCTCGCCACCGCCGGACTCACCGCCGCCGCCGGTCTCCCAATAGCTCGTCATTTCTTGATCCTCCTTCCAGAGGGTCGA
>WNGA01011099.1_pt1 | contig 12920 bp, 10 predicted proteins | sample 5400061 | NCBI WGS metagenome assembly WNGA01 (sample SAMN13153366, study PRJNA577476) | soil metagenome | isolation source: 100 cm soil or saprolite under grassland replicate 2 | place: USA:California | collected 2016-06-15
TTCAACGACTCGGCCACGATTCGTCCTCGCGACGTTACAAAGAAGACATCAAGCCGATGGATAAAGCGAGCGAAGCACTGTTCAAGCTGAAACCAGTCACTTACCGCATTAAGAAGGAGGTTAACCCCGCGCAGCCGACCGCCTTTGGCCTGATCGCCGAGGACGTGGCAGAGGCCTGCCCGGACTTGGTAGCGTACAGCAACGGTCAGCCTGAGAGCGTGCACTACAAGCAGGTGAGCGTGATGATACTCAATGAATTTCTCAAAGAGCACAAAAAAGTGGAGGAACAGCAGGCCAGTATCGCTGACTTGAAATCGACTGTCGCGCTGCAGCAGAAAGAGATGCAGGTTCTCACGGCGCAGCTCAAAGAGCAGGCAGCTCAAATCCAGAAAGTGAGCGCCCAGCTTGAAGCTAGCAAGCCGGCTCCGAAAGTAGTCGCGAATAAATAAAGCTTGGACATTTTGGTGGCGCTCGCCTCGGCGAGCGCCACCAGTTATGCTGTTGCCTGGAGTCGTGCATATCCGTCAGGCGCACTCAGGTGCAGGGTTGCGTGTCCCCAGCCCCAGGCGCAACGATTTGCGCCTGGGATAGCCTCGAATCCGACTTGGTCTATGACAAATCCCATCATTGCGGATCGACGTTACTCGCAACGAAAATAAACTGCAGCTTCAGCAGCTGCCACTTTCGTTCGTTATCCCCCTCCCGTAAGAGCCTATTGCTGCTATTTGTCCGACAGCTGCGCACTCGGCGGGAGTGGTTTGGGAGGCGCAATACGAGGAGGGGGCACTGGCACAGCGGGGACTGAGGCAGGCTGCTCCCGCGAGTCACCGGCTGCGTTCGATGCAGGCGCAGAGGCTATTTTGGGATTTCGCTCAATGACGCCGCGCGCAGGGGCACGAGAAGCTTGGTCCGCCCCTGGCGAGGGGATGATCGGCACCCTTGGGGACATTTGATCAACAACGGGCCGTCCAGCGGACGCAGCTTGCGAGAGAAACGATTGGTTAAAGGTAAGTGTCGCAAATTCTCCGTCCTTGCTAATGGTTACCTTCGTTTTGCCTACATCCTCTGACCATTCAATCTGAGCGATGCTGTACCCATCCACTGGCTGCCTGGTGGTCAGGTATTTTTTGAAATTTTGGTCCGAACTCGACCTAATTGTGACCATATCGCCTTCAGACGAACGCGCGGCGTTTGCGACGTAAAGGTCTCTGGAAAAGTCAGACGTTGCTTCGGGCAAAGCCACCGCCGTGGCGACCGCGAATGGTGAATGATCTACCATCGCTGTGTAGCGATCAAAGTTGAAACGTGGCGGGAGAACGTCCTCTGCGCTGCTCGAGAACGCACCAACAGTGGCAAAGCCCGACAGAAGCGCCAGGAAGAATCTCACCATTGGCAGATTAACTTGATGGTTACGGCATGTAAATTCAAAACTTGGTCATTCGCTGATGGGCTGGATATAACGAATCTCGCAGATTGGCGGTCGTCTCTGACTTTTCTTTGGCGACAACCCTTGCCGCGCTCTGCGTCCGCGCCTCATTGCCGGCTCCGGAACATTCCGTTCTTGCGCTCACGCAGGCGTTATCGGAGCGCCCGCCGGACAACTCCGTTCGTCGACGTCCCAGAAAGGTCGCTACACAGAGTGATTCTCCGTTCCGCGTCCACCGAGGGCAGCCTCGAGATTCGCCGGTAGAGCGACGGAACACGTTTTGATAAGGAAGAACGGTCTATGCGATCTTCATGCAAAGAGGTTGCTGATCAAAGTGGTGCTCGAGACAGAGTGATATCGGCTAATGTTCCGGCTCAGGCGAATCGGCAACACTCGGATGCGCGACCGAACATGCGATGCCCTGGCGAAGCATTACGATTCGCAACCAGTTAGGTTGTTAAACCCGGCATTAGAGATAATTATAACACCCCTCTTTCGTTTTCTTTTCGACGCACATAATTGATTTGGTTTTCGCATGGTCTTCGATTTTTACCGCGGGCTTGAGCTGAGCAGCTGAGGCGGCCGGTAGCGACATTGCGTATCTACGCCTACATTGGTCAGCAAAAGAAACAAATTCCTCGACCCGCGTGCGTCTCGAATTAAATCAGACTGAAATGGAAACTGTACCGTATTTGGATCTTCGAGCGCAGTATCGGACTCTGCGCAGCGAAGTGTTGAGGGCATTGGAGGAGGTTTGTGAGTCGACCAGCTTCGCTCAGGGCCGAGCAACTTCAGAGTTCGAGGCCAAATTCGCAGCGTACTGCGGAGTTGATCATTGTATCAGCCTGAATAGTGGCACGAGCGCGCTGCATCTGGCATTGCGTTGCCTGGATGTCGGTCCGGGGGACGAAGTCGTCACGGTCTCAATGACGTTCATAGCAACCGCATGGGCTATCAGCTATGTCGGCGCGACGCCGGTTTTCGTCGATATTGACCCTGTTCGCCGCACCTTGAACCCGGACAACCTCGAAGCGGCGATCACATCGCGCACAAAAGCAATTATCCCGGTGCATCTGTATGGAATGCCGGCAGAGATGGACCGCATCAAGGAAATCGCTGAGCGACATGGAATGCCGGTTATCGAAGATGCTGCGCAGGCCCACGGCGCAAGATACCGCGGCAGACGCGTGGGCCAGTTTGGTCAAATTGCGTGTTTTAGTTTTTATCCGAGTAAAAACCTCGGGGCCTACGGGGAAGGCGGCGCCTTGATCACGAACGATGCATCCATAGCGCAGCGCGCCCGTTCTCTCCGCGATCACGCGCAAAGCCAAAAATACTTGCACGACGAAATCGGGTATAACTACCGCATGGATAGCTTCCAAGGGGCTGTGCTCTCGATAAAACTCAAGCACCTCGACGAATGGAATACGGCTCGCATTGATTGCGCGCGACAATACACAGAATTGCTGAAGGACTCGTCATACAAGCTGCCTGCGCATATGTCCGATTCAGAATGCGTCTGGCATTGCTACGTGATTGAAACTCCAGAGCGTGATCGCGTCCGTTCTGCCTTGCAGGACGTCGGGATCCAGAGTGCCATTCATTATCCTGTGCCGATTCACCTCCAAAAAGCTTACGCGCATCTTGATTATCGATCAGGCGACCTTCCAGTGACGGAAGCGCTGTGCGAACACTGTCTTTCACTCCCGATTTATCCCGAACTCTCGAAAGAGAAAATCTCCCATGTCGCTTCCGTTCTCCTCGACCTGGAGAATCGCTGACGCGCCAGGTACAGATCCCACTGCGCAAAAACAAAATCGCGTTGTAATCCGGCGTCGATCAGTGACGATCAGAAATGGCAGCGGAACGCGATTATGTCCTCGGCACGCATGAAGAGGAGTTAGCCAGACTCGGCCTGCAACATCGCGTCTGGCGACCGGTTGTTTTGGATTGCTGGCAACGGGCGGGCATCACAGTTGGCAAACGCGTGCTCGATGTCGGAGCCGGTCCCGGGTACGCGGCCATTGATCTGGCTGAGATCGTCGGGCCCAGCGGTGAAGTGGTAGCGCTGGAACGTTCGCAAAACTTCATTCGCGCACTGGAAACAACCTGCCGCGCTCGCTCGCTCGCGAACGTGAAGATTCATGAATTGGATTTGATGAAAGGTGATTTGCCGAAGGGCGACTACGATTTCGCCTGGTGCCGCTGGGTCGTGTCCTTTGTCAATGACCAGTCGCTATTGATTGAAAAACTTGGCGGCGTTATGCCAAAAGGCAGCGTCGCCATTTTTCACGAGTATGGTCATTACGAGACGTGGCGATTCTTTCCGCGACTGCCGATGCAGGAACGTTTCCGCGAGCACGTGATCGCAACGTGGCGGGAATCTGGCGGCGAACCGGACGGTGCGCTCCAATTAGCTGGACTGCTTGGGGAGAATGGTTTTGTGATTCGCTCCGCAAGGCCGCACATCTTCTGCCTTCGTCCGAGCGATTACATGTGGCGATGGCCTGCCACGTTTATCGAGACGTATCTCGAACGCCTGATCGAAATCGGGCGAATCGATCGCAAGTTTGCCGAAGAAGTCCGCACCGCTCTCGCGAGCGCAGAAAAAAATCCGAATGCCCGGATGCTCACACCACTGGTGCTGGAAATCATCGCGGAAAAATTGTAACCCCGGTTCCGCTATGATGTACCGACGAGACCCAGCCGCTCTGCGTCACCTTTCAGCGCGGCGATGACTTGGTCGATGACGTCGTCGAGTGGCATTCCCAAGTGTTCTGCGCCGCGGATGATGTCGTCGCGGCTCACGGCGCGGGCGAATGCTTTGTCTTTCATTTTCTTTTTCACCGCGCGGACGTCGACGTCGTGAATGCTTTTTGTCGGGCGCACCAGCGCGACCGCCACGACGAAACTGCTTAGCTCGTCCACGGCGTAGAGAGTCTTCTCCAGCGGCGTTTCCCGCGAAACGCCTGAGTAATCGGCGTGCGAAAGAATCGCGCGACACACCTCCTCGCTCCAACTGTTCTCGCGCAGCCAGGCGACGCCGACAAACGGGTGACCTGCGGTGGCGCTACGTTCGAGATTCGGATGCCGTTCATAATCCATGTCATGCAACAATCCGACGGCTTCCCAGAGATCGGCGTCTTCGCTGCGCAATTGCGCGAAATGCTTCATTGAATCAGCGACTGCATAGCAGTGTTTCCGCAGGCTTTCGGACTGGATCCAGTCGTGCAAAATCGCGTGGGCGCGAGCGGCGAGCGTTTCACTCATCTCAATTCAGTGAATTGAAACGTTATCGCCCGCTTTTATTTTCGCCGCAAGCCGGACAACGTCCCAATTCGCCAGGCGAATGCAGCCGTGGCTCACAGCGCGTCCGATCGAACCTGGTTCATTCGTCCCGTGAATGCCGATACCTTTCTTGTTAAGCGCAATCCACATCACGCCTACCAGATTCCGCGGGCCCGGTGGGAGCATGTAGAAATTGCCGCTGCGTTCGCCATGCTCGAGCATCTCCTTGTCGTAACGAAACCTGGGCAACTTGGCGATGCCTCGCACCTTCCAGTCGCCGATTGGTGAGGTGTTGTGCGCAGAGCCGATCGTGACAGGATACGCGGCGATCAGCTTCTCGGCCTCGAAAACTCCGAGCATGTTTGTTTTCGTATCCACTTTTGTGGCGACATTTCTTGATGCTCCACTTTCGCCAGGAGTTGGCGCTTGGATTTCAGGTTGATCTTCAACTTCGTTCGCCGCTTGCGAGGCAGTTTCACTGCCGGGCTTAATGTCTTTCACCGAAGCGAGTTCGAATGGCTCGACATTTGGCACCTTCAGCTGATCGCCTGCTTTAAGTCCTTTCAATTTGCGCGGATTAAGTTGTTCAAGGAAGTGAATGTCGCTGTGAAATTTTTCCGCGATTGCGTCGGCAACATCACGGTACGGCAGAAATTTCAATTTTGACTGCTCAGGTACATGACTCGGCAATTGTCCAACGGTTTGAACGTCCGCCTCGGTAACAGTGTATGAAACGAACACCGGTTCCACACTGGCGAGATCGAGTCCAGCAACGTCAGGCGGGGCATTGGCGTGTCGGCGGGATTGTGGCGTCGTGGGCTGCGCTTGTTCCCCTCGCGATTCGCGGTAAAGCGAAAGTGCCTTCCGGGTAAAATCGTTGTAGCGGCCGTCGATCCTGCCCGGGCTGAAGTTTGCGCGATCTAGAAAAACCTGGAGCCGCGTCGCCGCCTCGATCCCAGCCTTCTTCGGCTGATTTGACTTTGGCGTCGCCTTCTTCTTCGCCGCTGCTGGCAGAACGCCGATTAAGACCGACAGTCCGACGATCACGAAACGATTCACAGCATTCACTCAAATGCATCGTGTCACTCGACAATTATGGCTGTGCTGAGCGGCCAATCTGACCGGCTGTTACGATTGAATCCTCAAGGTGTGTCCAGGCGAAGCGCTGATAACTTTCAATGCCCGACCTAGATTACACGGTTTAAAGTTGTGATATATTCTCCCGATGCAAAAACCAGAAGTTACCGCATATTTGAAAACTTATTGTGGCTGGAGCGCCGGTGTCCGCGCTGTTCTGGCCAAATACAACGTGCCCTACACCGAGAAGGACATTATTCAAAACCCGGCGTTCCGCTGGGAAATGGAAACCAAAAGTGGGCAGCCGCTTTCGCCGTGTGTCGAGATCAACGGCCGCATGCTCGCCGACGTCAGCGGAGAGGAGGTCGAACGTTATCTCGTCGAGAACAGACTCGTCGAAGCGAGCGATGCCGCCACCGACGTCCCGACCAACGCGCCGTGCGCGAACGAGCAACACGAGGGCGCGGTGAAACTCAACTTGTAGACATTGTACGGCGTTTCCTTGAAACGTCACCGCGTCTGCCTTGTCGGACGCCTTGCAATTCGCATTTCGTGCAGCGAGCGATTTGGTTTTCTTTCGCGCAACGCGATGTGCGGCTAGATTCGGGCTTGTTTCCTAGCCGATGAAAGTGTTCGCTCGCCTTCGACGCCCGAAGAAAGCGCGCGGAAATATTCTTTTTCGTTACGGCTGGAAGATAACGCTGCTTCTATTGCTAGCGGGCGCTGCGTTCGCCGTTTTTCTCTTTTACGGAACTTGGGCGCAAACCTTCGACATGAAAAATGTCGGAGAAATGCCGGAGCGAAGCACCGTCTACGACGTCGATGGGAAAATTTACAGCCGTCTTGCAGGCGCGAATCGTCTCAAGATTTCGCTGAGCGAAGTCTCACCAGAATTCATCGCGGCTGTGCTGGCGCGCGAGGACACTCGATTCTATGACCACAAAGGTATTGATTGGCGTGGAGTGCTGCGTGCGTTGAGCCGCGACATTGTCAGTATGTCGGCGAAGGAAGGCGCAAGCAGTCTGACAATGCAACTGGCGCGCAATAGCCTTCCTTTGGGTGGCCGTACGTTCAGCCGCAAACTGCTGGAAGCAATGGTGGCGCTGCGAATCGAACGCGAGTTTACGAAGCAACAGATTCTCGAGCTATACGTTAACCGCATTTATTTCGGTGCCGGTTGTTACGGAGTCGAGACCGCTTCACAAGCTTACTTCGGGAAGAACGCTTCGAAGCTGAATCTTTCGGAAGCTGCGCTGTTGGCGGGTCTCATCCGTGGCCCGAATCGTTTCTCGCCATTGAAAAATCCCGAGGGGGCGGCGATCCAGCGCGACGCGGTCTTGGACCGCATGGTGGCACTGAAAAAAATTACGCCGTCACAGGCCGAGCAGGCGAAAAAAACAAAAATCGTCACCCATCCGAAGCGACTGCCACAGATCCAGGAGAACTATGCGATGGACGCTGTGCAGCGCGCCTTAAGCCTGATCCTGACTCAAGACCAGATGGATGATGGAGGGCTTTCCATTTACACGACGCTCGATCCATCCGTGCAAAACGCCGCGCAAGATGCGCTAGAGACGCAACTGAGCAAGATCGAACACCAGTCCAATTTCCGGCATCCGACCAAGGCGGAGTATAAACTGCCTGAAAACGAGGAAGGGGACGCCGCGATGCCGTACCTCGAAGGCGCTGTAGTCGTGATCGATAATGCTAGTGGCGGGATCCGCGCGCTCGTGGGCGGCCGTGATTACGCGCAAAGCAAATTCAATCGGGCGCTGGCTCCGGCGAACCGGCAAGTAGGTTCAGCATTCAAGCCTTTCGTCTATGCGATCGCTTTCAGCCACGGTTTATTGCCGGGCGCCGCGATCAGCGACGGTCCGATTCAGCCCGGCGAAATCGACGGAGCCGGTAATTGGTCGCCGGCAAATTCCGACGGCACGTACGGCGGGACCATGCCTTGCTCCTACGGCCTCGTTCATTCGCGCAACACCATGAGCGTGCGCGTTGGCCAGTTCGCCGGCCTCGATACGATACAAAAAATCGCGAATGATCTCGGCATCGCTCAAAACGTTCCGCACGGCCCCGCCAGCTACATCGGTTCGTTCGAGAGCAACCTGAAAGATCTAACTTCCGCTTACACTGTGTTTCCCAATGCCGGAGTGCGCAGGCAGGCATACATCATCGAGCGTATCGACGATCAGCAACACAAACCGATTTATCTCGCAGCGCATATCGCTTCGCAGGCCGTCGACCCCGGTGCGGCCTGGATGACTTCGGAAGTAATGGAGGACGTGTTGACTAAAGGCACCGCCGCGAGCGCGCGTTCGTTAGGCTTCAGATTGTCGGCGGCAGGCAAGACCGGCACTACCAACGATTACAAGGACGCCTGGTTCGTCGGGTTCACGAGCACGTTGACCTGCGGTGTGTGGGTCGGATTCGATCAGCCGACCACGATTGTCGCGCGCGGCTACGGCGCTGCTCTGGCGTTGCCGGTTTGGACTCAGGTCATGAACAAATCGTCGCGGCATTACCCGGCCGAGCCGTTTCAACCGAAAATGCCAATTCAACGTGCGACCGTCTGTTCGATTTCAAATCAACTCGCCACCACCGGTTGCACGGCGGCCGGCTCCGCTTACGACATCGATTTGCCCGTCGACAAGATACCAGCCGGTGCCTGCCAGGTGCATGGCGGAATGCAATGGCCCTTTGCCCAACAGGCGCCGAATGGGCCTCAGAGAGCATCTGCTTTTCCCGGCCGCTTGTTCAAATCGTTCAGACGATTCTTCGGACGCTAAGGGATTTCGCATAAACGCCGCCCGATGGGCAGAACAACAGCGGCAGATTCAGCTTCGCGTAAAGCAAAAAGGAGCAGCAACGCACAAAGCGACACAGGACGCCTTGTTTCAAAGGCGTTTGCCGGACTCTGCTGAAGATTACGACTGGCTTAGTGGCCAGTAGTTCCCTGAGGAGGAGGAGGCTCAGGCGGTGGTGGTGTCGGAGTTTCTTTCCTTTGTGCCATTCCAAATCCTTAAGTGGACGGAGCGGTATGTCGAGACATAATTTGTATAAGATCCAAAAGAACAATCGCTCAAGAGTCGCTCTACAGGCTGCAAGCAGGTAAAGGGAAGCAAACGCGGTTTCGATCACACACCGGAGTGGGCAACGCAGTAATCCTTCAAAGCCAAATTCTCGGGGTTGCATTTTCTTGAAGAATCCTCCGGAAAAGTTGGCGCGGATGATATTCGATAAACGGAAATTTGGATAGGAAGAATCGCCGGGAACTGCCGTCAAAGTCTGCAGTTCGCCGTTACGGCAGGACGCATATCTTCCGGATAATTACACCGATCCTTGTATTCTGATTTGGCATGTGATAAACGCCAACACCCTTGCTCAACATGTCCGTTTTGAGGAGTTACCTGCTGGGTTTGATAGTGGCTCACGTCGTGTGGTTGTTTTTTTTTACAACCGGGCGGTTGTTATGGAAAAATTGCCCTGACAATTCGAAGCCTTGCCGACTTGATACGCTTATCATCACTTCTGTTGCAGGAATGGCGCTATCCGGATTCGGATTGTTATTGCTGGGATTTGCGCATTTGTTGAATCGATTCGGGCTCGCAGGCCTTTTAATATTGGACACCGCCTTATTCTGGCTGCTGAAGCGTGACAACTGGCTGTCATTAAAGTTTTGGAGGCGCATAGTCCAGGATTTCGTCAAAGGTTGGACGCTTCCAGCCCTTTGCATTTACGTTCTGTTTCTGGCACTGGGAATCCCCGCAATCCTGCCGCCCATCCGCGGCGACCCAGTAAGCTACCATTTGGCGTACGCGGCAGACTGGGCGAACGCCGGGCGCATCTATGTCGATCCGTTTCTTCGTTTTCCGTACTACGCAAACAATTTTTTGTTGTTCGACAGCGCGTTTTTTATTCTGAAGCTAGGTGATTATTGTCATTTCCTAACTTGGCTCTGTGGATTGCTCACGTGTTTAGGGGTTTTGGCATTTTTCGTCCCTGCGGAATTGCACTCGACCAACGACCCTCAGCGACGACGCTTGTTTCCGTTCCTGTATCAGTTTTTAATTCCTCTCAGCCTGGCGCTCTCTCCGGTGTTCCTTCAATATCTGAACAGCGGGTACGTGGATGTACCTATAGGCCTTTTTATCCTTGTATCGGTTCTTTGTGTTTACAAAACATTGTCGCACCGACACTTCGCCTGGGAACTCGCTGTAATCGCCGCTTTTTGTGTCGGGATGAAGCTTACCCTCATCGGTCATTTGCCCTTTTTCATTGTTTCGCTGTTGCTCGCCTCGGCGACCCGATTGCCACGACGAGAGATCGCACTCCTTGCCTTCGCTCTCGTAGGGCTCAGTCTACCCTGGTATATCCGGAACTTGTCGGAAGCTCACGATCCTACTCCGCCGATGTTTAATTTGTTGTTCGACCATCCGGACCCCGTTTTCACACAAGCCGACGCCGCTTGGGTCTATTTGACTGGCAAAGAGAGTGACTTGAAAAGTCCAGTTCGTTTGTTGTCCTTTCCCTTTAAGTACTTCATCAGTCCGGGGCAACTACCTTTCGGACGTGAAGGTGTAACCGCAGCATTTCTGCTGCTGTATGCGCCGGCCGTGTTTCTACTTGTTTTGTTATGCTGTCAACAAGCGTGCCACGCGCCGAAAAGGTTTGTCTACTTGTCGGTTGCAGTCATATATCTTGCGCTACCCTGGTTTTACAACGCGGATGGAAGACATGCGCTTCACTGGTATCCCGTACTCGTCGCGTGGATCGGCGTTGTTATCTCGTTCATTGGTTTGCGCGCAGATAGCCATCGAAATTCCCGAATAGCGACGTGGATGCGCGTTGCTACCGGTGCATTCTGCTTTGCTCTTATCGTACCGAGTCCAACGCGCGGGTCGGTTGAATTCTATCGTAACTATTACCGTGAAACATCTGAGTTCGCGGACATGGGCGGTGATCGAGAACGTTATTTGGAGAAAAACGTGCGTGGCTACCAGGCAGTTGAGGCTGTTATCAAGACGCTACTTTCTGAGCACAAACAGCAGACACACGTTCTTGTGATGGAGGGGTTTCCCCGCCCTCATTTTCAATTTCGGAAAGACGCAAATATCATAAGCGTGGGCGACTGGTTCGGACCGGCGCGATATTGGGACCTCTATCGCGAAGTTTTCGAAGGCGAGGGTTGCTTGTCATACTTGACTCGATTGGACATTTCAGCAGTGATCAGTAAGACGCCGCCGGGTCGACGCCCATGGTGGGACAGATTCTACGAAAAATTTCGGACCCGCCTCAGGGACTGCAACTACATTGAATATCGTTGTGGCGAGCAGAACGTAGCGATTTTTTTGAAGAGCGATATCAAACCTCACGGGAGCCTTCAGCCAGTACCGTAGAACGGTCACTTGACCGATTTTTGAGGGCATTATGAAAAATCGGGTGAGGGAAGCGAACCCCTCGTTCTTGCGTTTCCGTCGTCGCGATGTGCGCCAGCAATCCAGATCATTCGCCCTTTGGAATCGATCGGATAACAAATGAAATGCGTCCCGATATCACCGACAATTCCTGCACACGTTTACTTGATCCTCCGTCAATGTCAGGATCGGGCCTAACGGATTATTCTTTGTCGTAAATGGCCTTGTTCCTAAACCCTTTCTCCTTCGCTTTCTCCGTCGTCTTTTCCTTCCCTTTTTCCCTGTAAACGCTCATCACCGCGTCGGGCGAAGTTAGAGTTACGTCTTGGCTTTTTCCATCAGCAGACACGACGATCAAACCTTGAGCCACGACCTCACCGCTCTTTTTGGCCGTCATAAAGAGGGTTCGATCATTTATCTTCTTGTATGAACGCATATCCGCATCGGGATCGCCGGTAACCTTGTAATCTTTGCCGTCGAATTTTCCTTTCCATTGGCTATGGATAGGCGTTCCGTCTCCTTCGACGCCGTCAGCCGTCACGGTCACCTTATCGCGAATTAGACGACTGTTATAGACGATCTTCGTATCCTTGTCGGTGACTAAGATCAATCCCAAGCTCAATACAATTGTTTTGTTTTTCATTTCTTTCGCTTTTAGCCCTGTTTTCATAGATAAATGAGCGGGTGAGGGGAATCGAACCCCCGTGTGCAGCTTGGGAAGCTGCCGTTCTACCATTGAACTACACCCGCGGCGTGATTTTCGATTTTAGATTTTCGACTGCCGATTGCAACCGAAACAAATGTTAAGCGCACATCGGTTTTTCACGCAAAAGGGATGTAGCGTGCGCTGTCCTCAGCGCATCTGATTCGAAATTGCGAGCGCATTTTCCGCTGAGACAGCGGACGCTACAGCACTGGAGTCTCGAACATCATTGCCACGAAATCACGTCGTCAGATGCATTGAAATCTGTGCCCTGTGTCGCATCGCTTCCGAGAGACCAAGCAATCACACCGATGTTTAGCGTTGCTGGTCCGGCACCGATCCTCACTTGGTACTGCGATCCCCAAGTACCGTAATAGTTTCCATCCGTCGGGCTCACGCCAGAGCGCCGGTTACCGGCCGTGTCATTCTTCACGTAAGGTGGGTTAATAAAGACGATCTGACGCGTATTGACTGCGTTATTGGCATTGGGGTTGCCATTGGCGGTAGTTGGGTCTGCGCGCAGGGTGTAGATTACATTGGAGTTTGGGGTCGCGCTTCCATAAGTGGTGTCTGTCGTTATGCCAGCCGGGAGCGGATACTTGCCGTAATCCGTATAGAACGCGTTCACGGCGTTGACGATTTGGGTGAGATCGTTTTTTGCCTGTGTTTGTCTGGCTTGGTTTTGAACGGCTTTGAAAGCGGGGAAGAGGAGGCCGACCAAAATCGCGATGATGGCGATGACCACGAGCAACTCGATGAGGGTGAATGCGGCGGGGGGATTTCTTCGCATAGCGCAGGGATTATGGCGCTTATGCTGCTTTTGCACAAACTCTTTAGTTGAAGCGGTACAGGCGCTCGCCGCGGCGAGCGCAGCCGCGAGTTCTGGGGAGCGCACGCGCCCCGCGTGCTGGTTTTGGCGCCTCGCCAAAACATGCTTTCCCGGGAAAAGTTCGCGATCGAGGGGACGCGATCGCCAGCACGCGAGGCGCGTGCGCTCCCCAGTCAC
>WNGA01009696.1_pt1 | contig 12919 bp, 7 predicted proteins | sample 5400061 | NCBI WGS metagenome assembly WNGA01 (sample SAMN13153366, study PRJNA577476) | soil metagenome | isolation source: 100 cm soil or saprolite under grassland replicate 2 | place: USA:California | collected 2016-06-15
CGACGAGCCGCTTGCTCCCGTGGAGGCCATGCCGACGGTCGTGCTGTTGCCTTTGAGCGTCGCGCCCGCCGCCGGCGAGGTGAAGGACGCGGTCAGCGCGGACAGGACCGGCGTATTGCTGACGTTCACAGGAAGTGTCGCCGTCGCTGTCTGGCCGTTCATCGTGATCGCGAGCTGTAACGTGTGCGTCCCATTCGGCAGCTTCGTGGTGTCCCACGTGTACCAGAGCGTGCTCGCCGTCGCGAAGGTCTGCGACGTGAGCACGGTGCCGTCGACCGACAGCGTGAACGTCTTGGTCGTCGCCCAATCGGCCGTCGTCGACATTCCGACCGACTGCGCGCCATTCACGGTGGCCCCTGATGCCGGATAGGTGAAGGACGCGGTGAAGCTCGCCGGTGTCGCGTTCGAGACCGTCACCGTCGTGCTCGCGGTGCCGGTGTTGTTTGACGCGTCCGTCACGTTTGCGGTCAGCGTGTGCTGGGCGTCGGTCACGCTCGTCGTGTTCCAGCTGACGCTCCCGTTGGTGCCGGTGTAGGTGTTCGTACCGTCCACCGCCAGCTTGTACGTGTAGCCGCTGCCACCGCTGGCCGCGATCGTCACCGTCGTCGTTCCGCTCACGGTCGCGCCGCTCGCGGGATTCGTGAACGAGACCGCCAACGGCTGGGACGCGCTCCCGTTGACGACGTAGATCCGGGACTCATACGGCCCGAACGTGTCGCTCCACGAGGCGCCGTTCACGGCGTACGACTGTCCACTCCTGGACTCCTTCACACTGGCGAGTGAACTTTGCCACGTGAAGGTCACCGGCTGCTGCAGGTTCGTGTAGTTGTAGGCGAACACATAGCCCACGCCGTTGACGATCTTGGTCCGCGTGCGGACGTTCGCGGCCCCGGGCAACAGCGGTGACTTCGACATGTCCCCGGCCTGGAGCGCGGCGATCTCGGCTTGATCCGCCTGCACCCGCGAGTAGAGGATCTCCACGGCGATGTTGTGCTGGAGCTGGGCGATCCGCCCGGCGACCGGGTCGGTGAACCGCGTCGAGTTTCCGACGAGCGCGCCGTCGGCGGACGCCGCCAGCAAGGCCGACTCGAGGCCGGCCAGCTCACTCGTCAGCGTCTTGAGATATCCCATCCACGTCGACACCGTCGTCGCGTCGAGCGTGCGAAGCCCGTTCGTGCCGACTTCCCACCACCACAGGCCCTGCGCTCCCTCCACGATCGCCATCACCGCGTGGGCCCGCATCTCCTGCGGCGTCGGCAGGCGAGAATCGCTGGTGAACTTGAAGAATTGCAGGACCGACCAGATCGGCCGGCCCGGCACCGCCGCCGCCCGCAACCTGGCCGTGAAGTCCGCCACGATGAAATGCGGGTAGCCTTGCGACGGCTCGGCTCCATACATCGGATACGGGTCGATCGCCAGAAGATCCGCGGCACTCTTCCAGAGCGAGGGGTCACGATAGGCCGCGGCGACGTTGGTCGCCATGGAGATCCCCTGCGGGTCCCACGACTTGAGCTGCTGGTAGTGTTGCTGGGTCTCCGGGATCAACGAGTCGTCGCATTCGTCCATGATGTAGTAGCCCGCCGCCGCCGGATGCAGGGCGAACTGCTGGACGTAGGTCTGGCTCGAGATTGAGAACCCCGTCGCGCCGTAACGCAGCCAGCTCCCGCTTGCGAAGCAATTTCCGGTCTGTAGATACATCAGCCCGTGGTTCTGCAGGGTATCGAGGAGGGCGTTCGTCGCCGTGATCGGCATGGCGCCGAGCCAGTAGTTCAAGTACAGGTTCAGCGGGATGCCACCGAGCTCGCGGGCGCCGCCCGCGGCGAACAGGGTTTGCTCCCAGTACGCGGGATCGTTCGAGTAGGACAGGCCCGAATCGTAGACGCCGAGCGCGAACCGTGGCGTGCCGTGCATGAGCAGGTGGCCATTCGTGTCGAAGCCGGCGCGTGTCTGGGCGTGTGACGTGGCGGCAAGCGTTGCGACGAGCAGACATCCCATCAGCAGCGAACGTGTGTAGCGATGCATTTCCCCTCCCTGGCCGAATCTACCCGCATTCTTTACAAAATGTGAAATTCTTTCCACTGGGTAGGGCGACTGGGCAAACGTCGGGCCAGAGGGGGATCTCTGCGAGTCTTCGGTGATTAGTAATTTTACATTTCGTTCTCAAGTGTCATGCTGGCAGCTGAGCGTCAGGAACGGACAGTTGACGCCCGACGCATCGGGCAGACACTTGAGTGGATGTCCGCTCTCGCATTGCGGCCCGCGCTGGTCGGTCTCGGAACGGCGCTCGCCGTCTTCGCGTCGTGGGCGATGGCGCTGGCCCAGGAGTCACGGCACCTTCCCGACGCCGATCGCGTTCCCCTTCACTCGGTCGTGGATGTCTCGACGCTCCCCGCGCCCGCAGCCGAGGACTTCCATCAGGCGCTGACGACCACGGTCAAGCCTCGACACCCACGCGATCCCGAAGCCCTTCAGCGCCTCAAGAGCCTGTTGAAGGCTCCGCAGCCAGTGACCCGCCCCGGGCAGATGATCGTTGATTCCGGCCCTCCGCCGGTGGCGGCGGTGCGACTCGCCGTCGTCTCGGCATTCGAGGGACTGGCGAACCTGCCGGACAACGTCGCGAAGACGGGCTTCGCCGCGATTCCGTCCGACGCCAACCTGGCGGTCGGACCGAATCACGTGTTCGAGATGGTCAACGTCCTCGGACGCATCAGCGACAAGTCCGGCGGGACCCTCTCGACCTTCACCTTGCGGAGCTTCTTTCAGCTGGACGCGGCCACCGACGAGAGCGACCCTCGCGTCCTCTACGATGCCGCCAGCGACCGCTGGTTCGCGACATACCTTCAGCCCTCGCGGACGCAGTCGACGTTGGTGCTCGCCGTCTCCACCACCGGTGACCCGACCGGGACCTTCTGCCGCTTCCGTCTGGGCGACCCGACGTCCGAGACGTTCCTGCAGGACTTCCCGCAGCTCGGCATCAGCGACGACAAGGTCATCGTGACCTACAACGCGTTCAACCTCCCGGGCTCGAGCTTCCTCGGCGCGGGCTACTACGCGATCAACAAGGCCGACCTGGTCACGGGGGGCGGATGCCCGACGTCGATCAGAAGAGTCCGCGTCGCTCCGGATCCCCTGCGATACGGCGTGCAGCCGGCACAGTCGCTCTCGAGCACGCACACGCTCTACATGGCGATGAACGACGGCATCACGCTCGACGCGAGCCGGATCGTCGTCATGGGAGTGAACGGCGTTCCCGGCGTCGACACGGTGAGCGAGGACACCTTCACGGTCAACGTCCGCCCCTGGCAGGTCCCACCCGACGCCGAGCAGGGGGGAACGGACGTGCGGCTCACCACCAACGACGAGAGCGTGATCACCGCCGTGTGGCAACGCGGCGCCCTCTGGATCGGTGGCAACGAGCAGTGTCGGCCGGGCGGCGATCCCACGGCGCGGAGCTGCCTTCGCGTGATCCACATCCAGACCGATACGCGCGGCGTCCAGGAGGACACCACGTTCGGGGCCTCGGGCCAGTACTACTACTACCCGGCGCTCGCCCCCGACGGCTCCGGCAATCTGATCGTCGTGTTCAACGCGTCATCGGCGACCGATTTTGCGGGGGTGCGGGCGACGGGCAGGCGCACGATCGACCCGCCCAGTACGCTCGTCGCGTCGATACCCCTCCGGCTCGGCGGCGGGGCCCAGACGTCGTCGTCGGGTCGGATGGGCGACTTCTATGGCGCCGCGATGGACCCGGTGGATCCCGGCAAGGTCTGGGTCATCGCGGAGTACATCAGGGCCACGGCCGCCGGCGACTGGGGGACGGTGATCGCCGAGCTCACCTTCGGACCGCCGCCGACGATCGCCCTGGCCCTCAACAGCGCCACGTTCAAGACCCACGATGAGCTCCGACTCGATCTGACGGTCGACAATCCGATGGGCGCGCTCTCGGTGGATATCTATCTCGGCGCCGTGCTGCCCCCTGCGGCCGGTCCCGGCCTCGGGTGTCCCATGGGGGACGCGGTCGCCTTCGTCACCCCGTCCTCCGGCGTCGCGATCCGGTGCCTCTCGTCGTCGCCGGCGAGCTTTCCGAGATTCGTCGCCGGCGGCAGCATCGCGGCGGGCGCGAGCACGTTGGCCAGCTACTTCAGCTTCGTGTGGCCCGCGGCGCCGGCGGGCACGTACACGATCTTCGTGGCCTTCGCCGTCCCCGGCTCTCTCGGCGATGGCGATATCGGCCCCGACGACATCATCGCGATCGCGAGCAGCGCGCTGACCTTCTCGCCCTGACGCAGGGAGAGGGCGAGGGCCGCCCGCGACGTCGCGTACACGTCTTCCTTCTTGTCCGGATCCGTGACCACCACCGATTTGAAGTAGCCGCCGACCCAGCGGCCGTCCGGCTGCTGGCGCTCGAGCAAGTAGGCGATCCCACGATCGATGACGTCGCGGGGGGCCTTGTCGCCGGCCGCCTCCAGCGTGAGCAGGGCGAGCGCCGTCCACAGCTCGCGCGACGGGGTACGGGGTTCACCGGCGTCTCCCCACGAGCCATCGGCGTTCTGGTGCTCACGCGTGAAGCGAACCAGACGCTCGACGACGGGGTCGTCGCGACGGCCCCACCCCGCGAAGGCGGCCGCGATCTCGGAAGTGGCGTAATACGGTGTCCAGAAGTAATCGGGGAAGGCTCCCCAATCACCTTCGGGCTTCTGGCGGCTCGCCAGCCACGCCAGGCCGCGCTCGGCCTTCGACCGGTCGCCGGGAACGGCGGCCGCGCCGGCCAGCGCGAAGCCGGTGACCGACGGGAACACTTCGAGGACGTCGCCGTTCGGAAACGCCGTCCGGGCCTCGGGGTAACCGATCTTCCACCCTCCGTCCGCTTCCTGCACCGAGAAGAGGAAGTCCCTGAGCCTCTCGGCCTGGGCACGTTTGCCGGCCGCGGCGTACGCCCGGATGGCGGTGCCGGTGGTCTCGACGCAGTGCGATTTGAAGGGGCCGAGCCGCCGGCTGACGGACTCGGGAAGCCCGCCCCCTTCGATCCAGTTGGCGTCCAGGAACTCGAATCCCCTGGCGATCACGGCGCCGTACGTGGACGCATCGCAGTGCAGGAGCGCGATCAGGGCGTTTGCCGTCTCCCACACGTTCGGATTCAAGGACTGGCCGCCGAGGGCAATCGACCCGTCGGGATGCTGCTGCGACGCGAGCCACTGGCACGCGCGCGCGACGGCCACCGTCTTCTTGTCGAGGAGTCGGTCGCGCGTGCAGCCGTACACGAGCAGGGAGCACAGCGCCAGCGCGAGACCGACGCGAACCTTCATCGTCCTCCTCGACGGACCGTCCTGGGCTCGATCAGGAGCCGGACGAGAGCGGTCGCGCCACGCGCAGGAGCAGGAAGTGCATGAAGCGGAAGTAGGCGTCGAAGACGGCGGGGTACAACGGCCACCGGAAGCGGCGGTCGAGCACACCGATCCCCTCGAGCATCCCGCTCAGGCATCGCACGACCCAGAAGTGATGCGTGCACCGGACGCGGCGTCCGTAGCGGCGCAACCGCCCGGGGACGAGCCGACCACCCTCGAAGGCCTCGACGCACGTTTGCGCGGCCAGCTTGGCGCTCAGAAACCCACAGATGTAGCCGCCCCCGGTGAGCGGATTCAGCATCCCCGCCGCGTCGCCGACCACGAGACAGTTCTGCCACTGGAAGCGGGAGACCGTGACCGCCGGGATGACGCCGCCGAGCTTGCGGAGCACGGCTCGCCCCCGCAGATCGTCCCGCGAGCGGATGAAGTCGTCGAGCTGCCCACGCAGGGGCGGACCGTCCGCCGCGGCCCAGCGGATCAACCCGACGTTCACGTGATCGCGCTTGGGAAACGCCCAGTAGTAGCCGAAGGGAAGCCGGCGGCGGTCGAGAACGATTTCCAGGGCGTCGAACTCCTCGGGGCGGCAGGCGAGGTCGTACTCGACACCGACCCAGCGTACCGACTTGGCCTGTTTCAGGCCCGGAATCGTCCGGAACGCCAGCGAGTTCGGCCCATCCGCGAAGATGAACACCTCGGCGGCGGCCTCCCGAAGGCTCCCGGACTCCGTCTCCTCGTACAGGAGGACACCGTCCGACGGACGAACTTCCTTCACCAGCGCGCCGGTCCGCAGGCTGGCGCCGGCCTTGACGGCCCGCTCCGCCAAGTACCGATCGAGCTCGGAGCGCTTGATGGTGACGTACTGAGTGGTCGCGAAGCGCCAGTCCCGTGCCTTTCCATCGAGGACGAGCCGACAGGCGCGCAGTTGCCGCTCGAGGATGTGATCGGGGAGCGACACGTAGCGCGGCACCTCGATGTGCATCCCCCCGCCGCACACGGTGCTGGCCCCGGGCACCGGGTCCTTCTCCAGCAGCAGGACGCGGATGCCCGCGCGCGCCAGTCGCTCGGCGGCGAACGAGCCCATCGGGCCCGCGCCGATCACCGCGACCTGATAGACGTCATGGGATCGCGTCATGCGGTCTTCGAGGAAGGGTGACGAGTGCGCATCGCGTGCGGTCGTCGCCCAGGTCGGCCCGACGATAGCAAACCCGGCGACAGCCGGTCAACAACGTGGCAACGGGGACGAGGCATCGCCGGAGCTGGCCCGACGCAAAACAGTTCCGAATTCCGCGTCCGTGGCCCTATAATCGGGCGCGACGTGAGTCGCGGAAACATCCCCTGCCCCCCTGACGCTCCATGAGATCGAGCCGCGGCGTGGCCCTGCCACGAAAGCGGGCCGGGCTCATGGCCTACGCGTCGTGCATCCGCTATCGCGATGTGCTCCTCCTGCAGGGATCCCCCTTGCTCGGCGTCGCCTTCGCCGCCAGAGGGATGACGATCGAGAACGCGGTGAGCGTGCTGATCTTCACCCTGGCCAGCGTCCTCCTCGTGGCGCATGTCTTCACGTTCAACGACTGGGCCGGCATCGGCCTGGACTCGAACGACCCGAACAAGTCGGGGGACGTCTTCGCGGTCCGCGGCATCAGTGACCATGGTGTGGTCTTGCTCTCGCTCGGCCTGCTGGTCACGAGCCTCCTGCTCCTGGCACTTCTGCGCGTCCAGACACTGCTCCTGGGGATCGCGATCGCGGCGCTCAGCGCGCTCTATTCGCATCCCGCGTTGAACGCCAAGGGCACGCCCGTGGTGTCGTCGTTTCCGCATCTCATCGGCGGCGCGCTCCACTTCCTGCTCGGCTACTCCGTGTTCGGCGCGATCGACCGTCGTGGCGTCCTCATGGCCCTCTTCTTTGCCCTGACGTTCACGGCGGGACATCTGAACCAGGAGGTGCGTGACTACGAGGGGGATCGCCTGAACGGCATTCGTACCAACGCGGTCGCGTTCGGGAAGACCTCGGCCTTCGTCGCGGGATGGCTGCTCTTCACGCTGGCCTATGCCGATCTCTTCTTCCTGGCCTACACGGGCATCCTTCCCGCCCCGCTCGCGATGTTGTCGAGCGTCCTCTACCCCGTGCACGTCTTCTGGTCCGTCAGGACGTTACGCGACGGATTGAATTTCGCCACCATGAGCCGATTTCAGGATCGGTATCGGATGCTCTACGCCGTGATCGGCGTCGCCATGGTGGCAACGACGCTCTTCCTTCGCTGACCGCCCTCAGCGAGGCAGGGTGGCGAGGGCCTCGTCCAGGACGGTCAGCACGTTCGAGGCGGTCTCCGTCCGCTGGAGCGCCTCCAGGGGCGGCCGCACCGTTGCGTCGCCGAGCGTCACCAGCGTCGCCACCGCCTGAGCGCGGACTTCCGGGCTCTCATCGTTGAGTCTCGCCAGCACCGGCGCGACTGCCGCCCGATCGCCGACCTTCGTCAGACCGATCAGGGCCGCCATCCGGATGTCCGCAATCGGGTCTTCGAGGCGCCCGATGAAGACGGGGCGGGCCTCGCTGGCCCCCAGGACGATGAGCGCCTGCACGGACATCAGACGGAGGAAGAGATCTTTCGGATCTTCCGCGGTCTTGAGAAGCAGCGGGACCGCGCGTTTCGATCGGAGCTCGGCCAGGCCGCCGGCGGCCCAGGCCGCCACGTCCCTGGACTGCACGCGTCGCAGCTCCATGATTTGCGGCTGGGTCGGTGTGCCCTCCGGAAGCGCGATCGTGACGCGCGGCTCGCTCTCGAGGACCCGCATCATCGCATCGACGACCCGATCTTCGTTCACGGCAGCCAGCGCACGGATGGCGTCACATCGGAACAGGCCGTCGAGCGCTTGATCTCCGGCGAGACGGATCAAGTAGGAAGTCCGGTCCGCGGGATCGACGAGGGGGCCGAGCGCCAGACCCCACAAGGCCCCCTGCCGCACTCCGGCGTCAGGATGCTGGCTCGCCGCGACCAGGAGCGGGCGGACCGACGGATCGCCGATGACCGCGAGTGACCCGATCGCCGCCGCCTTCACCGTCGGGGCTTCGGACTGCGCATCGAACCGCTCTCTCAACGGGGCGATCGCCTCTCGATTGCCGGGCCACCCCAGGGCTTGAGCGGCCGCCTCGCGCAGCTCGGGCGCGGGATCCTTCAACGTCGCCAGCAGAGGCGCACGGACTTGCGCCGTCCCCCATCCCCCGAACGCCCGGACGATCTCGAGTCGATGCGCGAGGGGCTGAGACTGATCGGCGAGCTCGCTTGCGAGCTTCTGCAGGGCCGGTTCGACGTTGGAGACCGGCGCTGATTCGGCCGCGAATCCGCCACACGGCAGCGAACAGGCGACGAGAAGCGACACTGCCCACACCCACGATCGTCGTATCATGAACTGCCCCCCGATGCCGCGTTGACATTCGCAGAGTCCCGCGCCGAGGTGACGGCGCGTCGGCCAAGCCGGTGCGAGCTCCATGATATACTGACGCGGCTTTTCGATACCAGCGCGGAGGTGAGCATGCGAGGGTGCCGGCGTTCCTGGGTGAGCGGTCTGTCATTCATGACGGCAGCACTCGTCTCGTTGCTCGTCGGCGATCATCTCTCGGCGCAAACCCCGGCGCCGGCCCCCCCGCTCTCGTCGCCACCGCTCTCGTCGACTTCCCGCGAGACCGAACCGTACGAGGAGGCGGCGAGGCTGTTCTCGGGCCCGGACGGAAACGTCCTGCGTGTTTCCTACCGGGCGAATCGCGAAATGGGTTCGGGCGCCGTCGTCGTGGCCACGCCGTCGTCCGGCAATGCCTTGCGCACGCTGGTCGAAATCGACCCCCGGGAAGCAGGCATCACCGCCGGCACTCCAGATCTGGCCGTCGGGCCCTCCGGCGAGCTGCGCGTCGTGTATCAGTGGTGGCGCAAGATCCCCACGACCAAGCAAATCCGCCTGGCCCTGTCCGACGATGGCGGCAAGACGTGGACGCAACCGACAACCGCGCTGGACAGCTCCAACAAGGGCTTTCAGCCCAAGATCGGGTGGGGGCGCGGGAAGGACCTCGCCGTGGTCTGGTCCGATGAGCGACGGCCGTCGCCAGGACGTCGTGTATGGGATATCTACGCGCGCCATTCCCCGGACGGCGGCAAGACGTGGGAGCCCGAACAGCTCCTGAGTCGGTTCCCCCAACACGCCGTCACGGATGCCTACTTCAGGCCCGAACTGCTCAGCGATAATCAGAGCCGCTTCTGGGCCGTCTGGGTCGGCATCCGGAGCGGCCGGAGCCGGTTGTTTCTCAGTCGATCGACGGACGGGGGCCGCACCTGGGCCGACCCCGTGGAGCTGAGCGGTCAGAGCCAGTCGGTGTTCGGCCAGCGCCTGGTCGGCTCCGGCGACCGCTTGCTGGTCGTCTGGATGGACAAGCGGACGGGGCGCGACCGGATCTTCTCCACCACATCGTCTGACGGCGGCGTCACGTGGACGCCTCCGTCCGTCGTCGATCACCTGCCGACGGAGCTCGGAACCGATGCCGTCTTACCGGCGGCCCTGATGACTCCCGAGGGGGAGGCGCTCGTCGCCTGGCACGACGGGCGCAACGGTCGCGACGACATCTTCATCACCCGATCCGTCGACGGTGGGCGTACCTGGCAGGGCGAGGACCTCCGTCTCGACATGGACGAGGCCGGCACCGGCGTGTCACGATTCGCGAGCCTCGCGCGGGCCAAGGACGGCAAGATCGCCGTCGCCTGGGAAGACGATCGCGCCGGCTATGAGGGCGTGTACCTGCGGATACGGGGCACCGGAGGCGAGTGGGGCCGCGAAATGCTGGTCGAACCCGCGGGGCCCAAAAAAGCGGCCCGGACGCCGGCCGTGCTGTGGGGCAAGAACGGAACCGTGTATCTGACCTGGGAAGTCTGGAACTATACCGCCGGCCCCATGAACATCACGAAGCGCCTCGACGGACGCGCCATGGTTGTCGACAAGAAGTAACTCGCGCGCAATGACGACCGGGACCCCGTGGTCGTCAGCGAGCCTCACCCTCGACCGGCGGCTCTTCACGCTTGCTCTTCTGCTGAGCACATGGCCTTCTTCATCACCGTGGGATCCCTCGGTCGGCGGGCGCCTCGACATGGCCCAGGCGCGCTGATCCTCGCTTCGGGGTTCGTGCTCGCCTTCGGTGGACAGGTCGTCCAGGCGAGCTCGTACGTCATCCTGTGGGAATCGACTTCTTGGCGGGAATCGGCCTGGGCACCACGCTCACACACTTTGTGATCGATGCCGGCGCCTGGCGGCTCAGTCAGCCCTCGGCACGAAATTACATGACTCACAGATTCAGCTTCGTCTTCGGCGGGACTTCGGCACGGTCACGCCCCCTGGTCTCCGAGGCACCCGTTACGCTCTCGATCTGAGAAATCCCCGGGACCGCGCCCGCCGTATCCTCCGGCGTCGCCGCGATGGACGCACCGTTTCTCGTTGACCACCCCAACCAGCGCCCCCGAGACGCTCCTGGAGACCGGGATGGCTGACATACGTTCGTGCAGTTGGTGCAACGATGCGCCCAGCACGCCAAAGCGCGTGGCTCCGGGAAGGGCCTTCCGGAGCAGATCAAGACGCTTCTGATTTGACAGACCTGTCGCGTTGCCATCCGGGTGAGCCGGGCTCGTGACCAACCCGAGACCGACGGTAGTGTCTCAGTTCGAACCCTGACTGCCCGTTCGCCGGGCGGGAGAGACGGGTGGGCCTTCGGAAACCCGATCGGACCGGCTAGGAGTCTGTCCGAGTAATCATGTTTGATGCACGATCGCTCGGGGACGTGTTGATAATGCGGTCATGGCCAAGACTTTCCGTCCCTACGATCCGGACCAGATGCTTCTGATGCCGCCCTCGCTGGCCGACTGGGTTCCCGAGGATCATCTCGCGCGCTTCGTCCGCGATGTCGTCGAGGCGTTGGATCTGAGCGCCATCGAGGACGTCTACACCGAAGAGCGGGGCTATCCGCCCTATGACCCGCGGATGATGGTCGGCGTGCTGCTGTACGCCTACTGCACGGGGACCTACTCGGCGCGGAAGATCGCGACCAAGCTCGTGGACAGCGTAGCGTTCCGGTTTCTGGCCGCAGGTAATCAGCCCGATTTCCGGACGCTGAGCGAGTTTCGGCGCCGGCACGGGGAGGCGCTGGCCGCGCTGTTCACCCAGGGCCTGCGGCTGTGCCGTCAGGCGGGGTTGGTGAAGCTGGGCCGCGTGGCCATCGACGGCACGAAGATCACGGCCAATGCCTCGAAGCACAAGGCCATGAGCTACGGGCGGATGCGGACGCAAGAAGCGGCACTGGAGCAGGAAGTGCACGCCCTGCTGCGCCAGGCGGAGGCGGCCGATCGCGAGGACGACCGGCGATACGGGCCGGAGCGCCGCGGCGACGAGCTGCCCGCCGAGCTGGCCCGACGCGAGAGCCGCCTGCAAAAGATCCGGGAAGCGAAGGCGGCGCTCGAAGCCGAGGCGCGGGCGCAGGCCCAAGCCGAGGGCCGGCCGCCCGACAGCGGGACGCCCGCCGACAAGGCGCAACGCAACTTCACCGATCCCGAAGCCAAGATTCAGAAGACCAGCGACGGGTTCATTCAGGGCTACAACGCGCAGATCGCCGTGGACGGCAGTCCGGCCCAGATCATCGTGGCGCAGCACGTGACCCCGGCCGCGCCGGATGTGCAGCAGCTGGTGCCGGTGGTGACGGCCATCACGGCTGGGCTGGGGCGCCAACCGCAGAGCGTGCTGGCGGACGCGGGTTACTGGTCCGAAAGCAACGTGCAGGCGCTGGAAGCGAAGAGGATCGAGCCGTTCATCGCCACCGGACGCCGGAAGCACAGTGAGTCCGCGGCGGTCGCCCCGCGCGGGCGCCCGCCCGAGGGGCTCACGGCCAAGGACCGGATGGCGCGCAAGCTCGCGACGCGGCGGGGGCACGCCATCTACGCGCGACGCAAGGCGATCGTGGAACCGGTGTTCGGACAAATCAAACACGCCCGCGGCTTTCGCCAGTTCTTGCGGCGGGGACTCGTGCGGGTCCAGCAAGAATGGGCGCTGATCTGCCTGAGTCACAATCTCCTCAAACTGCATGGGGCCACCGTGAATGGCTGACCAGCACGAGATCAGCCACGGACGTCGCACCGCGCGAATCGCCCTCCGACCGAGCCCCGATCCTGGTGCGACCAGCGCCTCGACGACCGTGCTGGTCGTCCGCCGATGCGAGCGACCGACGAACCACTCCGCCCTTGCCACGGTTGCTCGTGTTTCAGCCATTACCGGGACGGACTCCTAGCAGTCCGCCTGAATGTCGGTAAGCGGTACGCCTGTCCCGACGTACGACGATGGGTTCCCGAAGGCCCACCCGTCTCTCCCGCCCTCCACGCGGCGCTCGGGCCGCGCAGTCGTGCATCGAAGGACGCTCGTGGAATTGACCGACGATCACGGCCGCACTCAAGCCGGTCGTAGGAAGGTTGGGGGCACGCAATCTCTTCAGGTCGCGCACGAGCGCCTCGCCCCTCGAGTCGTCGATCCGACCTTGAGCACCGCGGAGAGGGCGG
>WNGA01013335.1_pt1 | contig 12919 bp, 11 predicted proteins | sample 5400061 | NCBI WGS metagenome assembly WNGA01 (sample SAMN13153366, study PRJNA577476) | soil metagenome | isolation source: 100 cm soil or saprolite under grassland replicate 2 | place: USA:California | collected 2016-06-15
TGCAACTCTTCGGAGTGATTCGATGACGACAGGAGGATGCGATCGGTCTGTACACGTCGAGCGAGATCGAAACTGCCGCGATTCATCAGAGTGGAAACTTGCGCATCGCGCACCGCCAGCTCGTGCGCGAGCTTCGGCGCCATCGCCTGCGAATCGAGCCGCTGCCTCGCGAAATATGCGAAGTGCGTCGGCATCGTCGCCCGCAGCACGTTGAGATACGCCGCGAATGATGCCGACGGATTCGACGACTCCAGTGCGCGAGCGCGCCAGTAATCGATCTCCGAGGAGTCGAATTTGTCGAGGAGATTGCGGGGAATCGCATTCAGCGTTACCACCGCCGCGCCGTGATTTCCCGCCCCGAGCATTCCGATTGCGTACGCGAGCGACCCCTCCACCAGCGCGTGATCGCGCGACCAGTTCTTTCGTAGAACCGCGAGATCACTCGCCGCTTCTGCAAAGCGACGCTGCTTCAGACGCGTGCGCAGGCGCTGCGTAATCGCTGCGCTCGTCGCTGGAAAGCGTCCGGGCACGGTGGCGGCAGCGTTCATCAACCGCTCCGCGGTCCGATCGTCACCCTGAAGTTGCGCCGCGCGCGCAGCGTGCCAGAGAAATGTCGTTTTCCATTTCGGATTGCCAGTGGCGTTCGCGCCGGCCATGTAAGCCTGCTGAGCTTGCGGATACTTTTTGTCGCCGAAGTAACTGCGGCCGATGGCGAACCGCAGCTCGTCTCGAGTCCTGAGCGAAGCGAAGGATCCGCTGCGCCCTTGCGAGGCGGGTCCTTCGCTCCGCTCAGGACTTGCACGAATCGCGAGCGACAGCAGCGCGACTGCGCGATCGAAATGACGATGATTGTGAAACGCCTCGCCGAGCATCGCCTGCTGATCGGCGCTCATGCGGCGGATCAGCTCCGGGCGATCGAGCGCCCGACTGACGCGATCTGCGGCATCGTCCATCGTTCCGCCGCGCAGCAGCGCGATTCCTTTCTGCAGCGCGGTCGCGGCGTCGCCGCGGCGGGCGAACAACTCGACTAGATGCGCGTCAAGATCGCGCCGCCGAGCCGTCGGTGCGGAGGCGTAGATTCGAGATGCAAAAGCGACGAACGCGTTCACATCGCCGCGCCGGCTCAGGGACTCCGTCTCATCATCGATCGCCTGGTCGCGATAAGACGCCGCAGGAAACTCGAAGATCAGGGCCTGCCGGTCGTGGCTCGCGGCGTCGCCTTCTTGAATCTCGGCACGATGAAACAGGGCGAGGTCGCGAAACGGATTTCCATTCGCCAAGAAGGGCGCGAGCGCCTGCATCGCTTGGCGCGGCTGGTTGTTTTCGATATGAGCGCGCGCCCGCAAATATTCGAGCTGAGGATCTTTTTTGACCGCTTCATCGAGCAGCTTCGCGAGATCGGCCCAGCGTCCTGCGGCTTCCAGTGCGCGAAATTGATCCGTCCACTGCTCAATGGGACCGAGTGCGACAGACGGCGCGACCGAAGGCTTTTCAACGGGCGCAGGACGAAAGTACGGACGACGCCGCACGTGCTGGCGAGAGACGATGATCGCGACAACGATGATGATCAGGAGAAGCGCGGCGACTGTGCCGGCGATGACACGACGTTTCAAGCCTCATCTCGGGCGAGCGTGCCGCTGAAAATCGCGTGCGGAGCCCGTCTGAGAATCTCGTTTCGTGCAATCGCATAGCCAAGGATCGCGTCGACCAGCACGCGGCGGCCATCGGCTGACAACAGAATCAGGACTTTGCGCCGGATTTCGCGCACCTCCACGACGTCCTCCCACCGCAGCCATCGCGCCCGTTTCCCGAAGAGCGACAGCACGCGATTTTCGTATAGGACGCCTTCGTCGCTGACGTAAATGTGATCGCCGTACTGCACTGCCGCGGCTGCGAGAGTGCCAAGGAAAAGAAGAATGAGGCCGGCGAAGGGGAAGAAGTCAACTTCGTTCCACCCGTGAGACATGTACTGAAACAGCAGCGCAGCCGACCCGAACACCGCCGCACATGAAATCAGTTGAGCGACCGGAGTGCGATTGAACTTCAGAATGCGACCGCTCGGCATTTGCAAAAGTAGAGCACAAAACAACAAGTCCTGAGTCCTGAGTCCTGAGCACGCCCACCCTCAGGACTCAGGACTCAGGACTCAGGACTGTTAGAATCGCGCGTTTCATGCGCTGGTCTCAGTATTTTCTATATACGCTCCGTGAAGAACCGGCTGATGCCGACGTCATCAGTCAGAAGCTGATGATCCGCGCCGGGTTGCTGCGAAAAGTCGCGGCCGGGATCTACACGTACTTGCCGCTTGGCCTACGGTCGCTCAAAAAGCTCGAGGTGATCGTCCGCGAAGAAATGAATCGGGCTGGGGCGGTTGAGCTGCTGATGCCCGCAATTCAGCCCGGCGAGCTGTGGATGGAGTCCGGCCGGTGGAAACTTTACGGGCGCGAGCTGCTGCGTATCAAAGACCGGCATGACCGCGATTTCGTTTTTGCACCGACGGCCGAAGAAGTGATCACCGACACGGTGCGCGATTCGATCAACTCGTATCGCCAGTTGCCGATCAACCTCTATCAGATTGTCGGGCGAAGACGCGGTCGTGAGCTGTCCAAACTGCAGATACGGCGCGAACATCGAGAAAGCGACATCGAAATTCTTTTCCGACGAGCCGGAACCCGCTCCGCCGATGGAGCTCGCGCCGCTGCACACGCCGGGCACGCAGTCGATCGACGATGTCGGAAAGTTTCTGGGCAAGCCGACGGCGCAGCTCGTGAAGACGCTCGTCTTCGACAGCGATCAGGGCTGCATCATGGTGCTGGTGCGCGGCGATCGCGAAGGAAATCTCATCAAGATCAAGAATTACCTCGGCGCCGAATGGCTGGAGATGCTGCCGGATTCGCGGTTCGAAACTGAAACCGGCGCTCCTGTCGGCTACTGCGGTCCGATCGGCACGAAGGCCAAGCGCGTTCTTGCCGATGGGTCACTGCGAACGCGAAAGAATTGGATCGTCGGCGGCAACAAACCCGATACACACCTCGGCGGCGTGAATCCCGGCCGCGATTTTCCCGAGCCTGAATACGGCGACTTCACCACCGTCTTCGCCGGCGACCCGTGTCCCCGCTGCGGAACTTCGCTCGAGATCTATCGCGGGATCGAAGTGGGACACGTATTCAAGCTGGGCACGAAGTACTCCGAGAAGATGAACTGTACGTATCTGGACGAGGGTGGGCAGCGGCAGCCGATGATCATGGGCTGCTATGGACTGGGCATCGGCCGCACCGTTGCGGCGGCCATCGAGCAGAGCCACGATTCGGATGGAATCATCTGGCCGATGCCGATCGCGCCGTTCGAAGTCGTGGTGACGCAGGTCGGCCGTGAGGAGAACGTCCGCGCCACGGCGGAAGACGTTTATCGACAACTGATCGATGCCGGCATCGACGCGTTTCTGGACGATCGCGACGAGCGGCCGGGCGTCAAGTTCAAAGATGCGGACTTGATCGGCTTCCCGCTGCGGATCGCCGTCGGCGCAAAGAGCCTGGCGAACGGGCATATCGAGTGGAGCTGGCGCAAAGATCGCGCGAAGCAGCTCGGCGCGCCGGCGGAAGTGATCGCGCGTGTGGTGGACGAGGTGCGCAACCGGCGTGTCTAGCGCATGCTATTCTTGAGCATGCGCAAGTTTCTGCTTTCTCTCGCCATTTGTGCGATCTCTACGGTCCCGCTCGCTGCACAAAACACTGACATCGAATCGCTCGCCGGTCTGCAGTTCAATTTCGGCAATCCCGGCGCACGATCGCTCGGAATGGGCGGCGCGTTCCTCGGCCTCGCTGACGACGCTTCAGCCGCTGAAGCCAACCCCGCCGGCTTGACGATTCTGCGAAAGCCGGAAGTCTCCATCGAGGCGCGAAACTACCAGGAGAAGCAGGTCTTTTCGACCAGCGGAACCTTCCCCGATATCTCCCGCACCGCGTTCAATCACTACAGCCAGCGCATCGAGTTGACCTTCGGCAGCTTCGTTTATCCGTACAAAAAATTCACGTTCGGCGCGTACTACCACGAGCCGTTGCGCAATGAAGGCGCGGGACAGGTCATCCCGCAGCGCAATGAGTTTTCCAACGTGGTGGAGAAGAACGTTCCGAATTTTTATCTGCCCAAGAACGGCACGCCGGTGACGAAGGCGGAGTGCGAGGCGATTCGCCAGCGGCAGAACGATTTCTTCGCCTGCCTCGAGTATCAGATCCTGCCGTTCCTCAGCGCCCTGACCGTGCAGGAGCGCACATTCGGCCTGGCCGGCGCGTACAACTTCGGAAAAGTCTCGGTCGGTGCCACCGTTCGTTACCAGCGCTTCAACGAATCCGCATTTACATTCCGCGTCACGCCGACGTTCGACTTCTCCAGCATTTCCGTTCAGGCCACGAGCGACATCACCGATCAGAACTCAAAAGCGAAAGATCAGACGGACCTGACCTTCACCGGCGGCATCAAATGGGCGCCGAACGATAAGTTCAGCGCCGGCGCCGTCTACAAGCAGGGCGCAAAATTCGACACGCCAACATTTGCCGCGAATTCCGATACGCAATTCAAGTTCGTGAAGGTTTCCGACACGACGTTTCACATCCCGGACGTCTACGGCGTCGGCGTTTCCTACCGCCCGATTCCCGTGCTGACCGTGAACGCCGACGCAGTGCATGTCACCTATTCGCACCTCGTGGACCGGTTCGTCTCGATCAACGAGGACATTCGAGCAATCGATAAAGCCTACAAGGCCAACGACGTGACCGAGTTGCACCTCGGCGCCGAATATTTCTTTGCCGTGAAGGTCCCGTTCGCCGTGCGTGGCGGTGTGTGGCGCGACCCTGCGCATTCGATCGAATTTCGCGGGCCGCTGACGGCGCCCGATGCGGTGGCGGCGGCAATCCTCTACCCGAAGGGAAGCTCGCAGACGCACGTTTCGGTCGGCGCGGGCATGGCCTGGCCGCGCTTCCAGATTGATGCGGCGTACGACCGCTCCGCGCACTATCGCGTCGGATCGCTGTCGATGGTGGCCAGGTTCTGAAGCGGGATATCCATCAGCTCGAATTTTTTCCAGCCCCGAAAATCGAAGTGCCACCATTCCGACGGCAGCGGATCGAATCCGTGCCGGCTCATCGCGTCGCGCAGTGTGGCGCGATTGACGATCACCTCCGGCGGCAGATCGTTGTTGTCCTGCCGCGCGCGCGGTGTGAAGTCGTCATACGGCGTGGGCATGGCAATCTCGTGGCCGCTCTTCAGATCGATGATCGTCAGATCGACCGCGGCTCCGCGATTGTGACGTGAGCCCTGAGCGGGATCCGCAACAAAGTCGGGATTGTGGATCGGCTCCCACATTCGCTCGGTGATGCTATACGGCCGATAGCCGTCGAAAATTTTCAGGCCCAGTCCCTCGCGAGCGAGGTCACTCTGCACGTCTCGCAGTGCCAGCGCGGCCGGCCGGCGAAGAAAGACCCTGGCAATCGGATAGAGCGGCGTGTGCATGAAATTGTTTGCCGTCGCGTATCGAACGTCGATGACCACACCCGGCGCGGCGCGCTCCACGTCCACGAGCTTCTTGTCGGGATCGATTCGCAGGAGGCGCTCGTACGTGCGAAGGTCATTGACGACTTCGAGTCCGTATTTGTTTCTGGGAATCGCCGGGGTGGTGGCGCAGGCGATCAGCAGAACCAGAGGCAGCGCGCGTCGAAGCATGTCTCAATGTTATCTTTTTAGGGACGCATGCTCGCCGCAACGCTCCTTTTTGCGATCACCTCGTGGATGCGGCCGGAGTCATTCCACCTCGTTGTCGGCATGAGCCGCGCCGAGGCGCTCAAAACAATCGATGACCACGGCTGGAAAACGAAGAAGGGCGACGATGACGATCAGTTGATCATCGACTACGCCGAGGACAAAGCGGTGACGCTGCAGTTTCATCGGGAGCGCCTGCGGTCGATTCGATTCGAGCTCTTCACGTTTCTGCCCGACGCGCAGACCGCCTTCAAGGAGGAAAAAGCTTTCCTTCGCGGCTCCCTCGGGCGTCCGAAGCCGCTCAAATCGAAATCGGTGCTGCTCTACGATGGGACGCTGCCGAACGTGATGGTCGTTTTATCGGCGGATCCGAAATCCGCAAACGGCCAAAAAGGTCTCGGAATCGTGGTGGTGCGCTACTACGATCCGGCTCCGCCGCGATGACTCACTGCCGCCAGGAGCCGGAAGTGCCGCCTGCAGCCGCCGCGGTCTCGGCCGCCTTCTTCGCTTCGAATTTCTGCGCGGCTCCTTCGTACACGAACAGCCCCTCGCGCAAAGTCCCGAAGTAGGTCCGGTTCGCGTCGATCGGATCGACCGCCACCGACGTCACTTCGGCCGTGCGGGATGGAAGCGGGAATGCGCTCCAGTCCGATTCGCGACCGCCGCTGATGAGCACATCGCGCTGCTGCCGCGACGTGAGAAACACGACATCGTCATTGCTGCGGGTGGCGGCGAACACCGCCGCGTATTGTGCGTCGGGCACTTCCGCTTCGTGCCACTTGCGATCGATGTCCACGCGTCCGGCGTGAACGCCGTGTATGCCTGCGACGAAGACGAACTGCGAGCCATTCACGTTGCGCACGGCGATCGTGCGCCCTTTCGCCGGCGCGTCCTCGATGGCGGACCATCGCTCGCCGTCGAAAACCATCACGCCGTTCACCGTCAGCGCGAACAGCGCTCGTTTCTGGCCGAGCGAGCCGATGCCGAGGTCCACGGCGCGGACGTCGGAGTCGGCGAGCCGATACCAGCTCTTTCCGGCGTCACGGGTGGTGAACACGCCCTCGGCAGTCGCGGCGAAGAATCGGCCGCGGTTGAATCGAATCAGCTTATCGACGCGAATCGGCGCATTTGCGGGCGCGCTCTGCGTCCACTCCACGCCGTCCGTGCTCCAGAAAAATCCCTTTTCGGTGCCGGCGACAAACTTCACGTCGCGATCATCGTTCATCGCCAGGGACATCACTGGCGTCAACTTCGTGGTGCTGAGCTTCTTCCATGTGATGCCGGCGTCGGACGAGTCGTAAATACCGCTGGAAATGCCGCCGAATGCCACCGACGCGTAGACGTGCTTTGCTGCGTCCGGATCGACGGCGACTGAGGTGACGGTCAGATTGCGCAGCCCATCGCACGAGCGCGAAAAGCTTTTGCCGTAATCGTTCGAGACATACACGCCATCGCCTTCGACGCCGAGGACGATGCGGTGCGGGCGTTGCGGGTGGAGGGCGATCGTGTTGACCACCAGCTCTTCATCGGAGATGCGATACCAGTTTTTGCCGCCGTCGTCGGAGCGATAGAGACCGCCGACCGTGCCGGCGAACAGCGTATCGCGATCGCACGGGCTGATCTCGACATCGTGAACGCGCCGGTTGTCGAATCCGTCACGATATCGTGTCCAATTATCACCACCATTTTTCGTGTTGTATACCCAGCCGCAGGTGGCCACCCACATGTCATCCGAATTCTCGGGGTTGAAGGTGATCGCGAACATGTCGGTATCGAGGACCATCCCGTTGTTGATCAGTTTCCACGTCTTTCCGCCGTCGTCGCTGCGATAACCCTGTCGCCAGGTGCCGACGTACAGCCGCTCGCGGCTGCGCGGATCGATGGCCACCGATTCGACATTCTGCTGATCGGAAATCTGCTGCCACGTCACGCCGCCGTCTGAGGTGCGATACACGCCTGTCAGCCCGCCGGCGATCAGGAAATCGGGATCGTGCGGATCGACTGCGATGGCACGAACGGAAAAGTCTTCGAGGCCGGCGTCGCGACGGGTCCACGATTTCCCCCGGTCTTCCGAAACTGCGATGACGCCGCCTCCCCACAACCCCCAGGACGCCGCCCACAGCCGCCCGTGGCGGTCGACGATGAGACTGTCGACCACATAGCCGGGAAACGGCACGCCATTGCGCGGGCTGTCCCATGTCTTCGCGCCGTCGCGCGACACGTAGACTTCCCCGCCGCTGGTACCGAGGTAGAGCGTGTCGGGATTGGCGGGGTCGATGATCAGCGCCCGGACATCGGCGCCATAAAGGGCAGCGCGCCGCCACTGTGCGGACAGCGGCGCGGCAAGAAAGCAGATCGTGAGTAGAACGAAGAATCTACGCATGTCCCTGTAAGGCTATGGCCTCAAGCAAAGTTGCTGCCGTCGACTCCTGCTATCCTACCTCGACGATGGCAATCCTCCGAACATGCGTCTTTCCGTGTGCTGGTTTCGGCACGCGTTTTTTTCCCGCCACCAAAGTCATTCCCAAGGAAATGCTGCCGCTGGTCGACAAACCGATCCTTCAGTACGGCATCGAAGAGGCGCGCGACTCCGGATTCGACAAGCTGATCATCGTCACTTCGAAAGGAAAGGACTCGATCCTCGATCACTTCGATCGCACGTCAGAGCTGGAGGGCTCCCTTCGCGAGCGCCAGAAATACGATCTGCTGAGCGAAGTCGAGACGGTCTCCAAGATGGTCGACCTCATCGCCGTCCGTCAGAAAGAGGCGCAGGGGCTCGGTCACGCCGTCCTTGTTTCCTGCGATGCCGTGGGAAACGAGCCGTTCGCAGTCCTGTTGCCGGATGACGTGATCCTGGCCGATGAGCCTTGCCTGCTGCAGATGCGGCAGGTGTTCGAGGAGACCGGCCGTCCGGTGGTCGCCCTCATGGAGGTCCCTTCCTCGGAGACGTCGCGCTACGGGATCGTTGCCGGGTCGAGCGCGGGCGGGCAGCGGTTCCGAATCACCGACATGGTGGAGAAACCGAAGAGCAATCCGCCGTCGCACTACGCGATCATCGGCCGCTACATCCTGCCGCCGGAGATCTTCCCGATTCTGCAGAAGACCGGACGCGGCGCCGGCGGCGAGATCCAGCTCACGGATGCGCTGCGCCAGCTCGTGCAGCAGGGCGATTTTTACGGCTACGTGTTCAAAGGAAAACGGTACGACGCGGGCGAGAAGATCGGCTATCTCAAAGCGACGGTGGATTACGCGTTGAAGCATCCCGCGCTTGCCGACGAGTTCCGCGCATACCTGAAGGCGATCCTCGACGATGGAAAAGCGACTCGAGTTGCTCGAGCTGTCTCCGGACGTGCGACAGCTCGTCGCTGAGTGCGAGGTCAGCGGAACGCGCACACGGTTCGAACGCGACGGGAAGCCCGTCGCCATTCTCGTCTCGCACGATGAATACCTCGCGCTGCGCGAGACCATCCACATCGCGAACGATCCCGAGCTGCGACGCCAGATCGAGGCCGCAGAGGAGGAGCTGAAACGCAACGCACTGATGCTGCCGGAGGAATTGTTTGTGGAATGACCGGCTGCGAATCGCCGAGAGCGTGTTGCCGCAATGGAAAGCGCTGAACGACGCAGAGCGCGCCGCGGCGCGCCAGGCGCTGGAGATTATCGACGACGATCCGATCATCGGCGCTCCGCTGTTCGAGCCTTTGCGCGGATACTGGAGTTTCTCCGCTGACGGCCTGCGCATCCTCTATCGCATCGTTGCCGAGGCGCGCTTCGTGGTGATCCTGAGCATCACGAAGATGGGGTCAGGTCTGTGATTTTCGTTTTTTTCTACGAGGCGTAGCGTGTCTACATATGGTGGAAAAAAACGAAAATCACAGACCTGACCCCATCATCCTCGCATCGTCATCGCCGAGGCGGCGAGAGCTGCTCGCGTCCATCGGGTTGGAATTCGACGTGGCTCCCAGTCACATTCCAGAGGAGCGGCGCGAGGGAGAAGCGCCGGAGGAGTACGTCGCGCGGCTGTCGCGCGAGAAGGCGCGCGCAATTGCGCAGAAATATCCAGAGCGATGGATCATCGCCGCCGACACCACCGTCGCACTCGATGACATCGTGCTGGAAAAGCCGGTCGACGCCGACGACGCCAAGCGAATGCTGGCGACGATCGCCGGCAAGACCCACATCGTGTACACCGGTGTGACCCTGACTCGCGAGAATCCTCATTCCATCGACACGCACGTTGCCACATCGGAAGTTCGGATGCTGCCGCTCACGGCGCATGACATCGACTGGTACGTGGCGACGGGCGAACCTTTGGACAAAGCCGGCGCCTACGCTGCTCAGGGAGCGGGGGGCATGTTCATCGAGTCGATTCACGGCAGTTATACGAACGTCGTTGGATTGCCACTTGCTTTGCTTTTCCAAATGCTCCGCAAAGCCGGCATCGACCCGCTCTACAATCGAGCAGCAAACGGAGAGCGTTGATGTCCTCTGCAGCAAAAGTCGGCGGTTTCATGCTGGTGATCCTCGCGGTCCTCGGCTATTTCGTTCTGAAGATCGAAAGGGTTTCCGTCGGCGGCGGGCCGACGAAGAAAGTGACCGCCGTATTCGATTCGGTCGCCGGCCTCGATAACAAATCGAAGGTTCGCGTCGCCGGCGTGCCCGTGGGCGAAGTCCGGGACATCCGGCTGCGCCCCGACGGCAAAGCCGAAGTGACGATGGACATCAATCGCGACGTCCAGCTGCACAGGGGCGCTTTCGCGCGCGTGGTGAATCTCGGTCTGTTAGGCGAAAAATACATCGAGCTCGTTCCCGGTCCGGTCAACGAGCCGCAGATTCCGGAGCAGCAGGTCCTTCGAGGCACGCAGCCGGCCTCCATCGACGAGGTCACCAATCAGATTTCTGCGATTGCCACCGATGTGAAAGCGATCACCGAATCGTTGCGCGGCGTCATGACCGGGCCGCAAGGAGAGCAGCGGCTGCAGGAGGTCGTCGAAAACATTCGTGAAATCACCGCGCAGGTGCGCGACCTCGTGGCCACGAATCGTACGAATGTCGATGCGACGCTTGCGAATACTCGCGAGATCACTGCGCAGTTGCGCACGGAGATCCCTCGCGTGGCGGATGCGATCGAGAAAGTGGCCAACTCCCTCAGCGGCACTCTCGGCGAAAACCGGCAGGAAATCCGCGGCGTCGTCGAGAATCTTCGAAAGCTTTCGGGTGATCTGCGCTCGACCACGGACAACCTGAACGCGATCACCGGCCAGGTGCGGAGCGGCGAAGGAACCGTCGGCAAGCTTCTCTACAGCGAAGAGACGCATCAGCGACTCACGACCGCGTTGGCTGCCGTCGAAAGTGGCGTCAACGAGCTGCGGACCACTCTCGGACGCGCGAATCGCCTCGCCCTAGACCTCGGCATCAAAGGCGAGTATCAAGCCGGCTCGAGAGTCGCCGGCGGCGAGGTCGGAAACCCGATCGGCGGCCACACGCGCGCGGCGGTGATGCTCCGACTCGTTCCGAATCCGGAACGGAATCGTTTCTACAACGTCGAGCTCGCGGACGATCCGCGCGGCAAACGCGTCGACAAAACGGATGAATTCACGGTCACCGATCCAGCGACCGGTCGGAGCCAGACAGTGATCATCAACGAATCGCGATTCGAGCGCGGCTTCCGCGTCTCCGCGCAAGCGGGATGGACCCTGCAGCCGCTGTCGGTGCGGGTCGGTCTTTTCGATTCAACCGGCGGCGCCGGCCTCGATTACCAGTACAACAACCGGCTGCGATTCACCGGCGAGGCCTTCGATTTCAGCAAGCGCTACGATCCGAATCTGCATCTGCGACTCTATGGCGAGTACATCTTCCGGCACGAGAGGCCGAATACGCCGCAACTGTTTTTCACCAGCGGGCTGGATAACGTGTTCAACAAAACAGCGTTCACGTTCGGCGGCGGCATCCGCTGGCGCGACGACGACCTGAAATATCTTCTGGGGAGCGTGCCACTGGGGCGATGATGGGACGAGGTGTCATCCTGAGCCGCGAAGACGGCGAAGGATCTCAAAATGCGAGGCAGCTGCGTCGTTTGAGATCCTTCGCTCCGCTCAGGATGACACAAGCCCGATGATTCGCGTCGTTCTCATTTTCGGCGGCTTGAGCGCGGAGCATGAGGTCTCCCTCCTCTCCGCGCGCTCGGTGGCAAACGCCGCGTCGAAGCAGCGGCTGGAAATCATTCCGCTATGCATGGCGCGCGACGGCCGCTTCATCGCACCTGCCCGAAGCGCGCGCATTCTCGACGGCAGCGAACGCGCCGACCGCGGCGACGAGTCGTTCTCCTTCGAGACGTGGTTGCAGACGCAAAAGCCTGAGATCGCGTTCCCGCTGATTCACGGCACGGGCGGCGAAGACGGCACTCTGCAGGGCTATCTGGAAACGATCGGACTGCCCTACGTCGGCAGCGGAGTCGCCGCATCCGCGATCGGCATGGACAAGGCATTCATGAAATACGCGTTCGCCGCGGCAAAGCTGCCGATGGTCGACTTCGTTCAGGTCCTCGAACGTGAGTGGCGCAGCGAACGCGAGCGGATCATGCGCGCGGTGAACAATTCACTTCGGCTCCCCTACTTCGTCAAGCCTGCGAATAGCGGTTCCTCGGTCGGCGTCACCAAGGTGAAAAGCGATGACAGGCTCGCCGCCGCTGTGGAAAAGGCGTTTCGATTTGACGAAAAAGTTCTCGTGGAACGCGGCCTCGACGCACGCGAGATCGAAGTCTCGGTCCTCGGAAATGATGAAGCCGACGCGTCGCTGCCGGGAGAAGTCGTGGCCGGGCGCGAGTTCTACGATTACGAAGACAAGTACATCGAGAACAAAGCGCAGCTGATCATTCCGGCAAAACTTCCGAAAGAAAAAACCGAGGAGATTCGCAGGCTCGCGGTGACGGCATTCCGGGCCATCGGGGCGTCGGGTTTCGCGCGGGTCGACTTTTTCATGGAGCGCGGCACCAGGCGCGTGTTCGTCAACGAGATCAACACAATTCCCGGTTTTACGCAGATCTCGATGTATCCGAAGCTGTGGGAGGCGACGGAGCTGAAGTATTCGCGGCTCATCGAGCGGCTGGTGGAGCTCGGGCTTCAGCGTTGGAAAGCACGCGCCGCTCGCCGTCAGAGTGCGATGA
>WNGA01009698.1_pt1 | contig 12918 bp, 16 predicted proteins | sample 5400061 | NCBI WGS metagenome assembly WNGA01 (sample SAMN13153366, study PRJNA577476) | soil metagenome | isolation source: 100 cm soil or saprolite under grassland replicate 2 | place: USA:California | collected 2016-06-15
CTTCTTGTTCCTTCTCCCTTCGGTAGAGGGGGAAAGCCGGACAGTTCACCACTGGTATGGAGGAGGGTAGTATGCCTATCGAACAGGTTGCCCCGGAATGCGCGCGGCTTGTGGACCTGGACCAAGAGGTAGAGTGGCTGGGCAGTGGTTTTGGGGCCGACGGCACGGCCCTTGGCCTCCCCTGGTGGCCGGCGGAAGGGCCAGTATGGTGGCAAGAGGGTGGCTATTTACTGTTCAGTGATATCGGGCAAAGCAAGCGCATGAAGTGGGCGTCGGGGGAAGGCGTGACCCTCTTTTCGGGGCCAACGAATGAGGCGAACGGCATGACGCGTGATCCCCAAGGACGCTTAGTCGCCTGTGAGCACGCGGCCCAACGCGTGACCCGCCTGGAGCCTGATGGCCGCATCACCGTGGTCGCCGACCGCTATCAGGGCAAACGGCTCAATCGTCCCAATGACGTTGTCGTCAAGTCTGACGGCAGCGTTTACTTTACTGATCCCTTCAGGCTGACCTATCCCAACTTAGAACTCGGGTTTGCTGGTGTCTACCGGGTCTCGCCCGATTTACAGACCATCACCCTCCTCGTCGATGACTTTGTCGGGCCCAATGGCCTGTGTTTTTCGCCTAGCGAACAGATCCTGTATATCAATGACTCGCGGGTCGGATTGATCAAGGCGTACGACGTCTTGGGCGACGGCACCATCGCCAATGGGCGCCTGTTTTGCGTGTTGAAGGATGAGCGGCCCGGGGTTCCCGACGGCATGAAGGTCGACTTGGATGGTAATCTCTACTGTACCGGCCCTGGTGGCGTGTGGATCATTGATCCTACGGGCAAGCACCTGGGGACGATCGCTCTGGGGAGTGGCAAACGAGCTACCAACGTGGGGTGGGGTGGGGATGATTGGAAGACGTTATTTATTACGACCTTCCATGAGTTAGGGTGTGTCCGCATGAAGATCCCAGGGGTCCCGGTACCTCGGAAAATCTAACGCTGCAGAGAGGTGGTCATGCAGGAGCAATCGCTACCGGGTGTGCTCTCCCCACCCCAACGCCGGATCTTTTATGGCTGGTGGATCGTCACCATCGGATGCTTCCAGGACGCGGTGAAGGGAGGCCTGTTTAATACGGGCTTCAGCCTGTATTTTCTCCCGGTGCTCAACGAACTGCACCTGAGTCGAGCGGCGACATCTCTACCGTTTTCGTTGGCGAAACTCGAGTCCGCCCTGATTGGCCCGATTGCGGGGTATCTCATTGACCGGTTTGACATCCGGCTCATGATGGCGGTTGGGACGACCATGTCCGGGCTGGGGTTTGTGCTCCTGGTCTTTACCCACAGCTATCTCACCTTTCTTCTGGTGTTTATATGTCTCCTGGCCTCGGGCTTTCAAGTGGGCTTCAACCATGCTTCCATGGCGGCAGTGAACCACTGGTTCCTCACCAAACGGAGCCTCGCCATGTCCATCCTGCAAACCGGCCAGGCAATCGGCGGCGTCGTTCTCTTTCCTCTGGTCGCACTCGCGGTCCTGAAGCTGGGCTGGCGCTCGGCGGCGCTGCTCTCTGGAGGTGTAATCTTCCTGACGCTCCCCCTGGTCCTGCTGATCCGGCGCTCGCCTGAGAGCATGGGGCTCCTGCCTGACGGCGAACCCCACCCCCCACCCTCGCCGGCCGGTGTCGCGGCAAGGCGCCGACGTCCGCCCAGGGCTCTCGTGGAGTTGACGACCAAAGAGGCGCTTAAAACCCCTGCCTTCTGGTTGATCGCCGGCTTCCACAGCTTACGCAATATTCCCTATACCGGGGTGACTGTCCATCTCGTCCCGTTGCTGGTCTGGAAGGGGTTTGACCAGTCAACCGCGGCCTTCTTTGTGGGACTCATGTCCTTTAGTGCGGTCATCGTCCGTCCACTGTCAGGGTGGCTGGGCGATCGCTGGTCCAAACAGAAGATTGGCGCCACGGGCGTCATCCTGGGCGGCCTGGGTCTCGGCGTACTGTTGTACAGCAGTGGTACATTCGGGCACATGGTCGTCTTTGTCATCTTGTTCTCGTTTGCTGATGGCATCAACTCCGTGACCTGGGCCCTGGTCGGAGACCTCTTCGGTCGCAAGCATTTTGCCTCGATAAGCGGCTGGGTTGGCATGATCCAAAGCTTCGCCTCTATGCCAGCGGCCGTGTTCACCGGTTGGGTCTATGATCAGACGCAGAGTTACACTTATGCGCTCCTCCCGTTCCTGGCCCTCTATGCGGTGGCGGCGCTGCTCTTATGGCAGGTATCGTACCCCGAACAGGCCCAGGGAACAGAGGAGCTGCGCGGGTTGGGATAGAGGCGCTGCCTGCAACGAGGCTGTCGCAGGAGTGGCTTGACCACATTGGCTCCTCCAGATACACTACAGCCACATGCTGAGCTTGATAGTGGCTGGTATAGGGCCAAGTAAGAGGGCAAAGGACAACGCCGAGAAAGAGAGGATCGTCATGTCACACAAGGGGTTTTCACACATCGGTCTCTCGACACGGGACCTCGACAGCACGCGGGACTTCTATGAGAACGTCCTGGGGTTCAAGGCCGTCCGCTGCGACATCATCAAGATTGCGGAAGGGGGCCAGATCCGGCACATGTTTTTTGACACGGGTCGCGATCAGCTTATCGCCTTCATGGAGCCACAAGGGGTCCAGGGGATTCCAGCGGACTATGACGCGGGCATTAATGAAGGGCTGGGTGTCCCTGGCTCGTTTTACCACTTTGCCTTTGAGGCCGGCTCGGTGACCGCCCTGGAGGCCAAGCGTCAGGAGCTGCTGGCCAAGGGAGTTGTAGTCACCGACATTGTCGACCACGAGTGGGCCCAATCCATCTACTTTCACGATCCCAATGGCATCTCCCTGGAGTATTGTTGTCTGACCCGGGATATTGGGACTGAGGACGATGTCACGATGCAGGTGCGTGTCGAGCGCTCGGCGCAAGCGATGCGACAGCGGTGGGATAATCTACGTGAAGCCAGCGCGGCCGCGCTCGCCTCAGCGACGCTCTAGGAGGGTACTATGGGGTGGGAATTTGAGATGGTTGCTGGCCCTTTCAACCCGCGTTTAACGGAGGGGCCGGCCTGGGATGGCAGGACGTTATTGTTCACCCACATCCCAGCAAGCCTGATTCTGCGCTACGACCCGGAGACTGGGCAGTGTACTGTGTTCCGTGAACATACCAACCACACCAACGGTCTGGCTTTCGATTCAGAAGGTCGTCTGTACGGCTGCTGCTCAGGGGGGCGGTCGATTGTGCGCTTCGAGACCGATGGTACCATGACGACCATTGTTGATCGGCTGGACGGCGTGCCCCTGAACACACCGAACGACCTGGCGATTGACCGCCAGGGCCGGATATGGTTCAGTAACCCCTGGAACGCTGGCAATATTGATCCCAGCGAGCGCCAGGTGCTGGATCATAACTCGATTCTACGGGCTGATCTACAGCCTGACGGCACCTGGCTGTGCAAACGGATGACCTCCGATACGACTGGGACCAACGGCTTGCTCATCTCACCTGACCAGCGGACGCTGTACATGATCCAGACCAGCCCGGAGCGACGGGAGCTCAGGGCCTACGACATTCTGGCTGATGGCTCTCTGGGTCGCTATATTGTGCTGCATCAGTTCGGCGAGGATTACCGGGGACCTCAGCGAGGCATCGACGGCATGTGCCTCGATGCGGAGGGGAATATTGTGGCCACCGCGGGCTCCTATGCCAGTGGTCCTGGCCCGATGATCTATATCTGGGACACGAAGGGCCGGGTCCTGGAGACGCACCCGATGCCTGTAGGTGTGGACTCGCCCACCAACTGCACCTTCGGGGATCTGGATCAGCGTACTCTCTATATCACCACTGGTGGTGGGCACCTCTTTCGGGTCCGTAACACGGGACGACGCGGCTGGATCATCTGGCCGCCGGTGCGGTAGGGGGCAAGACGTCACGAGGGAATGCTCTTCGATGCGGAGGGACAAAGACATGCCCAAACAACCGCGGGTTGAGATTGAGTATTGTACACAGTGCCGGTGGCTGTTACGGGCAGCGTGGATGGCCCAAGAGCTGTTAACCACGTTTGCCACCGAACTGGGCGAAGTGGCGTTGCTGCCCGGCAGTGGAGGAACCTTTGAGGTGCGTGTCGAGGGAGAGACCATCTGGTCGCGTGCTACGCAGGGGCGTTTTCCCGAGGCGAAGGAACTGAAGCAACGTGTACGGGACTGCGTGGCACCCGGACGCGCCCTCGGGCACGTGGATCGCCCCAGGACGTTGGTGGCAGAGCCATAGTGTGGTTGTGTCTGGCTGAGACTTCAATATACGGGGGCCATCATGGAGCGGCGCGACCATCACGATTGGGCATCCGACACCTATGTCGAAGAGTGGGTCAACCGGCAGCAGGCCGAAGATCCGGCACGGGCCCAGCGTTTCCAGCTCCTGTGCGATCTGTTTCCGTTCCCCACAGATGCCACAGTCACGAGCTTGGATGTCGGTGCTGGCTACGGGCCGGTGAGCAAGTTCATCCTCGAGCAGTACGCCAACGCCACCTGCATCGCTCAGGACGGCTCCGAGCCGATGCTGCAGCGCGGGCGACAAATCATGGCCAATTATGGCGCGCGCTTTACCCCCCATCAGGCTGATCTCTTCGACAAGAACTGGTTGCCGCCGCAGTTCGGCCCTTTTGACGCCGCTGTGTCTGCCAGTTGCCTTCACAACCTGCGCGATTTCAAACGCATTAGCGAGATCTACGACGACATTCACGCGCATCTGAAGCCTGGTGGCGTGTTTCTGAACCTTGACTTGTTCAACGCTCCAACGCCGACGTTGGAGCAGCACTACGGCAGGGTGGCCGCGGCGCGACGCCAGCGTGACGGGGCGTCCCGCGAAGACATCAACGCTATGCTCCAGCGGGCGCGCCAAACTCCTACCCATGCATCGACTCATGCCTTTCCCGCCAACCTCGACCAGCACTTAGCGGCGCTCAGGTCGGCGGGATTTACCGAGGTCGATTGCTTCTGGAAAGATCTGCAGCGCGCCTTGTTTGGCGGGTACGCGTAAAGTAAGACCCTTGCCTGCAACCTCATCCAATGGAGGTGTTCTATGTACAATAAGCCGATGCTTAGTCTTGACCAGGTCCAGCGAGCCATGGCCGCCATGTTGGAGAGAGCGACACAACAACCGAACCAGCCCGTCGCCATTGCCATCGTAGATGATGTCGGGAATCTGGTCAGCTACGCCCGTATGGACCGGTGTCGATCGATCCCGCAGCGCATGGCCGTTCGCAAGGCCTACACGGCGGCGCTGTCGGGCCAGGATACGCTTGCCTATGCCGAGCGCCTGAAGAGCCAGGGTCGTACTGTCGCCGAGATGGGAGACCCGAACCTGGCGGCGGTGCAGGGAGGGCTGGTAGTCCTCCATACTGAGACTGGCGTCATCATGGGGGGTATTGGTGTGAGTGGCTTGACGGCCCAGGAAGACGAGGACATTGCCCGCCTCGGTCTGCGGGCTCTGGGACTCTAAAAGAGGGGTGTCCCCCAAGATGATCTCATAGCAGAGCCGCGCTGTTCCCAGGCATGGACCCTTGTTGAGAACGGCGCGGCATCTGGGAGCAGGTGCACTACGATCTCGTTACCATGTTGGCATTGCAGAACGTCCCTGTCGAGCTGTCCTACCGAGTTTTACGCTACTGTCCCCGGCGCCTTGGGCCTAGAGACTAGTACAACGTCACGTTGAAATCGTCGGATAAATTCTCAACTTCCGTTTGGCTCGGGCGCGAGCCGAACCGAGTCACAGCAACAAGACAAAATGAACGTGACGTTGCACTAGCGTCACAGGTGTCGAGCTTTTTTACGCACTCTTTGATACCGTGTAAGCCATGGAAATTGCCGGGCTTTTTGGATTGTCAGCCTGCGCCAAGCGAAAAGTGTCAGAAAATTTTACACCCGCTGAAGGTGTATATAACCTTTTGATTTTTTGGCTTTTTCAGATTTTCTTGGGCCACGTGGTCTAAGAATGTCAGAATTTTTTACAATACGTGAGCTGAGGATACTCTTGGCAGAGTGCTCGTGTGGAGCAGGTTCCGGCCTTTGTGAAAAAATATATGTTATGAAGGATCAATAGCTTATGAGCTTGACGTAAAAAATTGGGGGGCGCTACTAAGTTTGGCATGTATTTTGTGTACTTTTCCAGCTAGGATATTGTGGGTAATTTGGTCTTTATGAGTAGTATAATAGGGGCTGTTGTTCGATAAGAGCCTCCCGACTTCATAATTTATAAAAGGATAATAGGAGACAGACATGAGAAGTCGAGTGTTCCGCCTGTTCGGTATCGCCGCTGTGTCGTTCAGCCTGGCGGCTTTAACGTTGCAGGCACACGCAGCAGGCGGCACATTAGTCAGCACGTTGTTTGGCTCTAGTACCCTTTTTTCAGACAACAGTGGAGAATTTCTGATTAAGCACTCCGGTTCCGTCAACCCCACCAAGGTCGAGAAGGGTGACATCCTTGTCACCGTCCTCGGTATCAATACTATCAACGGGGGGAGCGGCGATGTGCAAATAGGTGGACCAACTAACTTCAACGAGGTCACAGCCATTTCCGCTGTGAAGATTGCGTCGGACCCTAGCCTTATACTGCCTCAGGTCAACCAAGGCGGAGGAGTAAATATTGATCTGGGCATATATAATTCGGTGCCGCTCTCTGCAGCCGATAAACCTCTCTTCGATTGGTCAACAGGCCAAATATTGGGAGGGGCTTTCCATTTCACGACTGGGTTCGGCGTGCAAAATGATGACACGCAGATTGCCTTGGCGTTCGAGGACTCCGCCAACGACTATACTCGCAGTAAACTGCTCCAGGACGGTTTGAGCACTGCAACAGATGGCGATCCCCGTCTCGCCCTTGGGTTGAGCGTGGCGCATCAAGACGTCCTGACGGTTACTGCACCCGTCTCTATTGCTTCCTTTGCTCTACTGCCTACAAACAAGCAAGTCGTTGGCTCGAGTATCGGACTCCAGGCGTCGATTACTCACCAGGCTTGGCCGGGACTCCACTTCGCCCCGACGGTCTCCGGCGGCAACGGTGGTTTTGCTAGCCCGGAGAGTATTACTGTGGCGCAAAATGGCGGATTCCCCATCTTTGATAATCTGGACTTCACACTGACCACGACTCCGATTCCTGAGCCCAATACCTTTATCTATATCGGTACTGGTCTTATTGGCCTTGCTGGCATATTGCGCTATCGTCGTAAGGCCTAGCGGGTTCTATGGTGTAAAAGACCTTGCAAGGACTACCCCCGTGAATCTTGGCTTGCAAGAATACGAACAACGCATGGTACCGCCTCGGGAGCGTTTCGCCATGAGCCCCGGCTTAGCGGTCATCCTCTCACCCACTATTGATCCCGCGCTCCTGGAGTTGTTTCTTGTCCATTTTTGTGCCATGGGCGTCCACATGACAGAACCGGTGGAGGGTTGGATCCGTTGTGCGGGAGAACGCTGTGTGGGATTGGGGCTGGAGGAATTAGGACGCGCACTGCAGAACCACGCAAAAGGAGAAGCTGGTCACCATCTTCTGATGATGGCAGATGTGAAGACACTGACGACTCGCTGGAATACTCACAGGACGCCTCATCTTGATTCTGACGTTCTCCTCAAACAGCCGCCCAGTCTTGGCGTCCGTCGCTACTGCGAGGTACATGAACATATCATCGCGGGAAACACTCCTTTTGCCCAGATTGCCATCGAATATGAGATCGAGATGCTGTCATTACGGTATGGCCAGCAGCTTGTCACCAATTGTGTTGTGCAGCTGGGGCAGGATATCCTGGGCTGTCTCCGTTTTCTCACCGATCATGTAGAGCTCGATATCGGCCATACGAAATTCAATGCCCGAGAGTTGGAGAAGTTCATTGTCCATCATCCGACGTGGGTGTCAGTGTTAGTCGCAGCGGGGTCAGCGGCTTTGGATGCCTACGCCCAATTTCTCACCGATTGTCTTGAGCGTGCCAGGCGGCAGTTAGGACAGTGGCATGCAGCAGAGCAATAATGGACTCGTCTGGTGGGTACACTAGCCCCTGACTGCTTCAGGTGAAGGCATGTTAGGACAACCGCTGACTCCGGCCCGGCTCGATGAAGTCTGGTCCCTGCGCGGCTCTGTACGCCTGTGGCGTATGCAGGCCGAGCTTCCGGGAGGCAGTTGACAGGATGTGTCAGCGGGGTGATACAGCGTTTCCCGACGTTGTCCCCCTCATCCAGAAGCGAGGCTGCTGACCAGGAGCAGCGACGGCAAGTAACAAAGGCATCAGAGTGTACACAGGCTCGTCATTGAGCATAAACAGCCGTGTACTTCAGCAAGGTGATCGATCTTTATCGCGCTCCAATAAAAACATAGCGCGGAATTCTCTTTTCTGATAGAGTTCGTCTATATATTCGGGAGAGCAGATATATCCTGTGATTCCCAGCGCATGCTCCCGTCCTCTCTTTCTCCCCTGTATTGTTCCTGTATCCTGTACGAATACTTTGGTAATCGTTGCCAAGCTTCCTCCCATGAGGACTTGTAGGTGAAGATTTTTGTAGGCAATCTGGCGTTTACCGCTAACGAGCACGACCTCCGCCCACTTTTTGAGCTGTATGGGACTGTGGACGCCATTCTTGTGGTGACTGAGCACGAGACAGGCCACTGCCGGGGCTTTGGCTTCGTGGACATGCCGGAGCGTAGTACGGCCAGAGCGGCGATTGCCGGTCTCCACGGGATGGACCTCGCGGGTCGCGCTCTCACGGTCAACGAAGCTGACTGGTGGGCGCAGCGTCGTGAGCCCTGTCAGGCACTCGCCAACGTTTGACCAGCCAGGAGTGGTGTAGGTGACCCCCAGAACCGAAGGCACCAGTGTGCAGCCATATGTGCGTGTCTTTGCTGGCTGAGCCCGCGTGAGTCGCCGCACCAGTTCCCTTCACCCGCGTTTGCCAATGCGCACGCGGCCGCCCAGAATCGGTGGCGTCGGTGGAAACGCACCTTGGGTGTATGGTGGTCCTAGATGGTATGTCATGCTGACCGAGGGACCACAAATGTTGTGAGTCGTGGTATGGCTGGACAACGGGATCTAGGTACTGATCCGGGTGTGGCCCTCGCGACTGCGATCGACAGAGGAGCGCTAACGGGGGCATCAGCCTCTGCTCGCAAGATACATGTACGTAAAGCAATACACTCGCCTAGACGTGAGAGGCTGTATGCGTATGACCGCACTACCACAAAAACGTAGCGCGGGAAGCTCCTTTGTGATAAAGTTCACAATATCATGTGGGATTGGAGGATCCCTCCGCTACTTCCCGTCACATGCTTCGCCGTTTCTCCTCTGTATTGTATCTGTATACTGTTCGGATGACCTGGCGATTGTTCGTGCCATCTCCCTGAGGTAACTCTACGTGAATATCTTTGTAGGCAATCTGGCGTTTACCGCCACCAATCAAGACATCCGCCAGCTCTTTGAGCAGTATGGTGTTGTGGACCAGGTCAGTGTCATTACGGACCGCGACACGGGCCGTTCCAAAGGCTTTGGGTTCGTCGAGATGCCTGACCGCCAGGCGGCCCAAGCTGCCATTACTGGGATCCAGGGCACAGAGCTCGCGGGCCGTGCCCTCACAGTCAATGAAGCCAAGCCTCGCGAACCGCGGCGTGAGCCCCGTCAGGCGCGCTGGTAGACCGCATACCGCATTAACCTGCGCAAGCGTTTGGGACACTAACAGCCACCCCCTGGGGGTGGCTGTTAGTGTTTGTGGATACCGGGTCCGCGATACGACAGCGATGCGTTGGAGGCTTCCAATACCAGCGCCTGCACACACACGTGGACCACGGCGGGCTTGGACACGCACCCGATGAGACCGCGCGAGGAGATCCATGGATTTAGTCATTGAACTCGACCACAACGGGCGCTTCTTGGTATATACCCCTGACGGCACTGTGCTTGAGGAAGCTTGGGTGCCAGGAGCCGACGAAACACCCCTCGAGTTGCGCCAGACCGGCTTGTGCCCCATCGAGGAGAAGTATATGCCGGGCCACTGGGCCTCGACCACCTTAGATCCGCAGGAGGTCGCCGGTCAGCTGTGGGTCAGCGTCCCCCCGGAGACGCCACCCTCTTCCCCGAAGAACCCTTAAGGGGCAGAAGGCGTGTTGAAAGAGAGCGAGACAGGACTCCTCCGGACGTGGACGGAAGCCGATCTCGGCATTTGTGACTCTACTCATACATCCTACGTCCCCTGACAGGATCTCAGAGGTAATATGGCACACTTCACTCCAAGAAACGCCATGGCTCGCGCACAATTTTTTGTGCAAAAAGCTGCGGACTGTCCGGCGCACCAATGTGATGATTTTGAGGCGTATCTCGATGCCGCCATTCTTTTTGCTCGCATGGCACTTCTGAGGCTACATACCCGATATAAAAAACGCTCCACCTGGGACCAAAAATGGTGGGAGGGTGTGCTCTCCGAGCAAGCGGTCAAATTCTTCACGGATAAGCACCATGGGATTTTGCACGTAGCGCCACCCATGATGCCCCAGGGCACTCGTCTAGGACGATCGCCCATTTCTGCGGCGGACTTGTACTATTACGAGACCCCTGATATCGCAGCGACAAGCACGGTTGCGCGCTACCTGCAGGCGATGGAAACAATCGTTCTTGATGCGCGCCAGCGCTTTCGCCCGTCATAGACCACCAAACTGGATGCCAAGACGCTCCCGTCTGGGAGCGTCTGTACGACGTGGTGCGTACCAGCGCTGATGGAGGAGAGAAACCATGGCTGAAGAATCGCTCCACATCGGTCAACAGAGGGTGGAATGTCTTTTTGAGAATATACAAGAGGCACATCGGACTTTCGCTGCGCCCCAGCCCAGCATTTTCTGATTATTTCAAGGGGATTATGGCTTTGATTCGTGACCCGGCCAAAGGGATGCTCCTGCCTTCCCCGCCTCTCTTCGTTTCTTGTCCACCGCGTCTGCGATCCACGTGTTGCGGGTCCAGTGGCCCCATTGCCCGGTGACAAGAGGTACCAACTCTCACTACCCTTCCTGTATGGTGACCGTTCTCACGCGGCAGATGATGGCTCACCAGCATACGCATCTGCCTGGACGAAGGCGCGTTGACTGCGGTCCCACCGGAAGAGCTTGGCACCACCAATGTGCGTGGCCTGCGCGTCGATGACAATATGGTCGACCGGATACAACGGCTCGGCGGTGTCGTCAGGTTCGCGTCCCAGGGCAGCGCGAATATCTTCAGCGGAGAAGTAGGACCCCACGTCAATATGGGAATGATAGATGATCTTGACGGGCCGCGGGGTCTCAATGCTCTGCATCAAGAAACGTAAATCTTTACCCCCCAGATAATACGCAATGTGGGCCGTGCGCGGGAACCGTTCGGGATCAAGTGCGTGATAACGGTTTTGCTCATTCACGCACCGGCGCGCTTCTTCAATGAATGCGCTATCGCTGGGTCCGATGAGAAAGCCACAACACTCCTCAGGATATGTCTCCCGGGCATGCGCGTAGATCTCCTCCAGTACCTGCGGCGTAAGGGTAGGCAGGGCGGCATTTGTGGCGGTGGCTCTAGCATCGGCTCCCATCAGGGGTCTCCTTTCGGCAAAGCTGAGGTCCGAACTCCCCTCACCCCAACCCTCTCCTGCAGGGAGAGGGAGCAAGAGGGGACAACACTTCACGAGAGTAGAACTATACAGCGCCTGGTTAGGACCATGCAACCGTGACGGCTTGGACCCAACGCCGGAGATATGCTATGCTGCGCCGCGTGAGTCCACTCTCTGCCGCGCGTTCGAGCCAGTCGCCGTTGCACAAGGAGCAGGTATGCAGGCCAGCAGCTTTGACCAGTTTACCGGTACCGAAACATACATTGTATCCCCCGATTTGCGCGATACAGTCAATGTGGCCATTGCCTTGCAGCGCCCTCTCCTCGTGAAAGGGGAGCCTGGCACCGGGAAGACACTGCTGGCGCACAACATTGCCCGGGCTCTCGGTAAGCCTCTGCTGGTGTGGAACATTAAGTCAACTACGAAGGCCAAAGACGGCTTGTACGTCTACGACACGGTGCAGCGCCTCAACGATGCACGCTTTGGCGACGGTGATGTATCGGACATCAAACGCTATATCCGGCTTGGATGTCTCGGGCAGGCATTCACGGCGGACGAACAGGTGGTGCTGCTCATCGATGAGATTGACAAAGCGGACATCGAGTTTCCCAACGACCTGCTCAATGAACTCGACGAGATGAATTTTTACATCCTCGAAACCGACGAGCGCATTGTGGCCCAACAGCGGCCAATCGTCATCATCACCTCGAATGCGGAAAAAGAACTCCCCGATGCCTTCCTGCGACGTTGTGTCTTTCACTACATTGCTTTCCCAGAACGTGACTTGATGGCTGAGATCGTGCACGTGCATCACCCCAGGCTGGAGGACGATTTGCTAGGGCAGGCCCTAGAGCGTTTCTACGAGTTGCGCAAGGTGGAAGCGCTCCGTAAAAAACCGTCCACCTCGGAACTCATTGACTGGTTGCAAGCGCTTGTTGCTGGTGGGATCTCTGCAGAGCAACTGGCCACGGCATTGCCCTTTTTAGGGGTGTTGCTGAAAAAGGAAAGTGATGTCGAGGTCATGCTGAAAAAAGGGGCCGCGGATCAACGCAGATTAACGCGGATGGGTTCATGATGCGAACCATATGTCTAGGTGTGTATGAGGCTTAATGAAGTATGTTTCTTGACTTCTTCTATACTCTGCGCCGCCATAAGATTCCAGTGGCACTCACCGAATGGCGTGTCTTGATGCAAGCCCTCAGCCTGGGTTTTGCGCACTCCTCGCTGGCGCGTTTCTATACGCTGGCGCGCTCGCTCCTGGTCAAGGATGTCGGCTATTACGATGCGTAC
>WNGA01009699.1_pt1 | contig 12917 bp, 14 predicted proteins | sample 5400061 | NCBI WGS metagenome assembly WNGA01 (sample SAMN13153366, study PRJNA577476) | soil metagenome | isolation source: 100 cm soil or saprolite under grassland replicate 2 | place: USA:California | collected 2016-06-15
CGGACGAGACGGCCCGCGTCGCCGCCTCGCTCGGCTGGACCGTCCTCCGGCTCGCGGTGAACCTCGGGATCGGCGGCGCGGTGCAGGCGGGCTACCTCTGGGCGCTCGAGCACGGGTACGACGTCGCGGTCCAGATCGACGGGGACGGCCAGCACGACCCGTCCTTCCTCGCGGCGCTGCTCGCTCCGCTCGAGGCTGGCACGGCCGACGTCGTCATCGGGTCGCGCTTCCTCGCGGACGGCGGCTTCCGGTCCACCCTCGTCCGCCGTGCCGGCATCCGCTATCTCTCGTGGTTCCTGCGGCTCCGCTGCGGCGCGCGGGTGACGGACGCGACGAGCGGGTTCCGCGCTGCCGGCCGCCGCGCGATCGAGCTGTTCGCCCGCTACTACCCGTCGGACTACCCCGAGCCCGAGGCGATCGCCCTCGCGCGCCGCGCGGGGCTCCGCCTCGCCGAGGTCCCGGTCCGGATGAACGAGCGGGCGCACGGCCGGTCCTCGATCACCACGCTCCGCACGCTCTACTATCTCGTGAAGGTGTCGCTCGCCCTCGTGCTCCTGCCGCCGCGCAGCGCGCCGCTCGACGGGGACCTCGCGTGAGCCAGCCCATCCTGCCGATCGAGATCCAGGTCCTCTCCCTGGCGGTCCTCGTCGCGTTCAGCGGCTGGGTGGTCTGGCTCATCCGGACGCAGCGGCTCCACCTCCGCGAGAGCCTCATCTGGCTCCTCACGACGCTCGCGGCGATGGCAATCACGGCGTTCCCGCAGCTGCTCGTCTCCTCGGCGCGGGTCCTCGGGATCCAGGTGCCGTCGAACGCGCTCTTCGGCGCAGGGCTCCTCTACCTCGCCGTGAACGTGCTCTCGGTGACGATCGGCGTCTCGGGGAACACGACGCGCGTCCGCAGGCTCGCGCAGGAGTGCGCGCTCCTGCGCGCCGAGGTGGAGGCGCTGCGCGCGCAGGCAGGCGGAGCGGCCCCGGCCGACGATCCGCCCCGGACACACGGCTCCGGGCCTCGGCCCTGACCCGCGCCGCACCTCACCCGAGGAGCGGCCGCAGCACCCGCCAGACGAGCGCCATCGGCGCGCGCAGGAGCCGCGGGATCCAGCCCCCGGCGAGCCCCTCGAACTCGAGCTCGGAAGAAAACCAGCGCGCGAGCTCGCGGTCGGAGACGACGCGAGACGCCTGGATGCGCGCGCGCTCCCTGCGGACGTGGTCCCGCATCGGGCGCGAGAGGAGCTCCCGGTACGCCTCGAGCTTCTCCGGGAGCCAGCCGTGCGCGCCGGCGAGCGCGAGGAGCGCGAGGTCGGCGGCGAGGAGGAACGGCGCGAGGACGAGCAGCGAGCGGAGCCGCAGGGTCTTCGCGAGGACGATGTAGCGGTTCCGCTCGAGGTAGAAGTACTTCCGGCGGTTCCGCGAGAACGCGTAGTGGTGCCAGACGAGCGAGCGCGGCGCGAGCAGCGCCCGCCAGCCGGCGAGCCGCAGCCGGATCCCGAGGTCCTGGTCCTCCTGGTACAGGAAGAGCTTCTCGTCGAAGACGCCGACCTCGCGCAGGGCGGCCGCCCGGAGGAGGACCGCCGCGCCGGACGCGAAGGCGATCTCGCGCGGCTCGGCGGCGATGGTGGCGCGCTCCGCGCGGTACGCGCCGCAGTGGCCGAAGCCGAGGAAGTGGATCGCGTTCCCCGCGGTGTTCACGCGGTCGCGGTCGGGATGGAGGAGGAGGAGCGACTGCACGGCGGCGGTCCGCGGATCCGTCTCGCCGACCGCGAGCGCCTCCTCGAGGAACCCCGGGTCGACGTCGGTGTCGGGATTGAGGAGGTAGACCCACTCCGCGCCGGCGTCGAGCGCGCGCCGGATCCCGACGTCGTTCCCGCCCGCGAATCCGAGATTCGAGCCGGACTCTACGACCGTCACCCACGGGAACTTCTCGCGGACGAGCGCCGGCGTCCCGTCCGTCGAGCCGTTGTCCACGGCGACGACCTCCGCGCCGCCGAGGCGCGCGGTGGCGAGGGAGCCGAAGCAGGCGTCCAGGTCGCGCGCGGAGTTGAAGGTGACGAGGACGATCGCGACGCGCGGCATAGGCCCTCTGCCTACTGCGTTGAGCGGCGCCGGCGCTCGACGACGCGCCTCAGGAGATTCGTCGAGAGATTCCAGCGGCGCCGGATCTGCACGAGCGGCATGAACCGTCGCGTCATCGTCGTCGCGTTCCCGCCGTGGCGCCGGTACGCGAGCATCACCTCGTGCACGAACTCCACCGTGCCGAAGCGCTCGGCGAGGAGCCCGAGCCACATGTCGTGCATCGGGATGCCCGGCGGGAACGGGAGCGCCACGTCGAGCAGCTCGCGCGTGAACGCGAGGCAGCATCCGACGTAGCTGTTGTCGTAGACGTTCTTCAGGAGCCCGGGCCGCGCGCCGATCTTGCGGAACAGCGACGTGTCCGTGACGGAGCCGCTCTCGTCCGTGACGACTGCGTCGAGCGCCACGAGGTGCACCGGCGTGGGCGGCGCCGAGAGCCGGGCCCGGATGAGCGCGACACGCCCGTCGAGCCAGACGTCGTCCTGGTCCGAGAGCGACAGGATCTCGCCGCGCGCGTGGCGAAGGGCGTTCTCGAAGTTCAGCACCGGGCTCCGGAAGTTCCCCGCGACGACGCGCACGCGCGGGTCGGCGAACGAGGCGATCACCGCGAGCGTGTCGTCGCACGAGCCGTCGTCGGAGACGACGACCTCGTCGTCCGGCCCGAGCTGCCGGAGGATCGACGCGAGCTGCTCGCGGACCCAGCGGCCGCCGTTGTAGGTGGCCATGCAGACGGAGATGGTGCGCATCGCGCTCACGCCGGTGCCCTTCGGCGCGTGCGCCACAGGCGGAGCGCCGCCAGCTTGCCCTTCACCATGGCGCTTCCCGCGACGACAACCTTCACCGGCAGGAACAGATAGAACAGCGCGAGCGGATAGATTTTCCGGATGGCCCTGTGCGCCTCGACGACGCGAAGGCCGCCGAGCTGCTTCGTCCAGACGTCGAAGGCGACCTGCATCTTCCAGCGATGCCGGAGCAGGAGACCGTCGCCCTTCTCGCCGCCGGCGTATTCGCCGACGATCGTGCGAAACTCAGGGACGAAGCCCAGCGATTCGACATTGCGGCTCGTCTCGGATCCCGCATGCCACCGGAACTTGCAGAGCGGCTCCGGTACGAACGCGAAGTCCCCTCTCTGCAGCAGGTGGCACCACATCTCGAGGTCGATGAGCTGCCGGTATCGGGTGTCGAACCCCCTCGCCGCGTCTCTCCTCCTGAACAGGACGGCGGACGGCTCGCCGATCCTGTTGCCGCTCCCGAGGCATCTCGTGATCGCTACTCCACCCGGGACGAGCTCCGCCTTGCCCGAGAAGGAGAGGACGCGCAGCGGGCGCAGGTCCCTGTCCACCATGACCCGCGCGCACGCGGCCAGCGATACGCCAGGACGGGCCTCCAGGGCCTGAACCAGCGTTCGGAGCGCGGCCGGCTCGAGCGCGTCGTCCGCGCAGAGGATGTTGACGTACTCTCCGGAGGCGAGCTCGATGCAGCGGTTCAGGTTCCGCTGCGCGCCGACGTTGGACGGGTTGCGGACATACCGGATGCGGGGGTCGCGCGCCGCGTACGCCTGGACGATCCGAGGCGTGTCGTCCGTCGAGCAGTTGTCCACGATGACCAGCTCGAAGTCGGCGAACGTCTGGGCGAGGACCGACTCGACGGCGTCCTTCAGGAAGTGCCCGTGATTGAACGTCGGGATGCAGACGCTGATCGTCGGCGATTTGTTTTCCATTCGATGCCGGATCCGCGCGTCGACACCGCCACGGCCTGAGCCGCGTCACGGCGTGAACCGGGCAGAAGGCTGCCCGAGTCCGGTTGGGTCGGCAAGGGTCATCGCGTGGAGGTACCGGGCGGGGGACCACCTCCACCCGCCGGCGTGATCGACCGCGCGGTTCCGTGATAGTGAAAGCGTCCGCAGCTCCATGGCTCCTGGACCGGAAGGCTCAGACATGAAGGTGGTCATTCTCGCGGGCGGACTCGGGACCCGGCTCTCCGAGGAGACAGAGGTCCGGCCGAAGCCAATGGTCGAGATCGGCGGCCGGCCGATCCTCTGGCACATCGTGAAGTCCTACGCGCACCAGGGCTTCCGCGAGTTCGCGATCGCGCTCGGCTACAAGGGCGAGCACATCAAGCGGTTCTTCCTCGAGTACCGCCACCTGAGCTGCAACATGACCGTCTCGGTCAGGGACGGCGCCGCCCAGGTCCACGACGACGAGCCGGCCGAAGACTGGGTCGTGCACCTCGTGGACACCGGCGTCGAGACCCAGACCGGAGGCCGCGTGAAGCGGCTCGCCCCCCTGCTCGGGGACGAGACGTTCATGCTGACGTATGGCGACGGCGTCTCGAACGTCGATCTGAAGAAGCTGCTCGCGTTCCACAAGGCCCACGGCAAGCTCGCGACGATCACCGCCGTCCGCCCGCCCGCCCGCTTCGGCGGCCTCCTGTTCGCGGGGGATCGCGTGCAGGAGTTCCAGGAGAAGCCGCAGATCGGCGAGGGCTGGATCAACGGCGGCTTCATGGTGCTCGAGCCCGGAGTGTTGAAGTACCTGGGCGGCGACGCGGCCGTCCTCGAGGTGGACGGGCTCCAGCACCTCGCGCGCGACGGGCAGCTCATGGCCTACCGGCACGACGCCTTCTGGCAGTGCATGGACACGCTCCGCGAGGTGCGCGGGCTCCAGAAGCTCTGGGCCGACGGCCAGGCGCCGTGGAAGGTGTGGCGATGAGCGGGTTCTGGCGGGATCGACCGACGTTCGTGACGGGCGCCACGGGACTCGTGGGCGCCTGGCTCGTGAAGCGGCTGCTCGAGCAGGGCGCCGAGGTGACCTGCCTCGTGCGCGACTGGGTGCCGCGGAGCGAGCTCGCCGGGAGCGGCCTCCTCGAGCGCGTGAACGTCGTCCGGGGCGACGTCCGTGATCAGTCGCTCCTCGAGCGCGCGATCGGCGAGTACGAGGCGGACACGGTCGTCCACCTCGCGGCACAGACGATCGTCGGGATCGCCAACCGGAACCCGGTCTCCACGTTCGAGACGAACGTCGCCGGGACCTGGGCGCTGCTCGAGGCGTGCCGGCGCAGCCCGAAGGTGAAGCAGATCGTCCTCGCCTCGTCCGACAAGGCCTACGGCGATCACGAAAAGCTGCCGTACGGGGAGGACGCCCCGCTGCAGGGCACGCACCCGTACGACGTGAGCAAGTCGTGCGCGGACCTGATCGGCCAGAGCTACGCGCGGTCGTTCCAGCTCCCGGTCGTCATCACGCGCTGCGGGAACTTCTACGGCGGCGGCGATCTCAACTGGAACCGGATCATCCCCGGGACGATCCGCTCGGTCCTGCGCAACCAGCGCCCCGTGATCCGCTCCGACGGCACCTACGTCCGCGACTACTTCTACGTGGAGGACGGCGCGGCGGCGTACATGCTGCTGGCCGAGAAGCTCGCGGCGAATCCGGCGCTCCGGGGCGAGGCGTTCAACTTCTCGAACGAGCTCCAGGTCACGGTCCGCGAGCTCGTGGACCGCATCCTCCGCGCGATGGGCTCGAGCCTCGTGCCCGAGGTCCTGAACGAGGCGCAGCGCGAGATCAGACACCAGTACCTGAGCGCGGAGAAGGCCCGCCGGATGCTGGGCTGGAAGCCGCTCTTCACGCTCGAGCAGGGGCTCGAGCGCACCCTCGCCTGGTACAGGACCCACCTGGAGGTGCCGAAGTGAGCCGCATCACCGCCTGCCGCTCCTGCGGCGCTTCCGGACTCGAGACCGTGCTCTCGCTCGGGGAGACCCCGCTCGCGAACGCGCTCCTTCGCGAGGAGGACCTCGGCCGGCCCGAGCCGCGCTACCCGCTCGACCTCGCCTTCTGCCCGGCGTGCAGCCTCGTGCAGATCACCGAGACGGTCCCGCCGGAGATCCTGTTCCGCGACTACCTCTACTTCTCGTCGTTCTCCGACGGGATGCTCCGCCACGCCGAGGAGCTCACCGGGCGCCTCGTCCGGGAGCGGAACCTCGGGCCGGGGAGCCTCGCGGTCGAGGTGGCGAGCAATGACGGGTACCTGCTCCAGTACTACCAGCGAGCGGCCGTCCCGGTGCTCGGGATCGAGCCCGCGCGCAACATCGCGAAGGTAGCGGTGGAGCGCGGCATCCCCACGGTCGCGGAGTTCTTCGGGGTCGACCTTGCGCGCCAGCTCGTCGCCGAGGGCAAGCGCGCCGACGTGATCCACGCGAACAACGTGCTCGCGCACGTGGCCGACCTGAACGGCTTCGTCGCGGGGTTCGCCGTGCTGCTCAAGGAGAGCGGCGCGGCGATCATCGAGGTGCCCTACCTCGGCGAGATGATCCCCGGGCTCGAGTTCGACACCATCTACCACGAGCACCTCTGCTACTTCTCCCTGACGGCGCTGTCCCGCCTGTTCGCGCGTCACGAGCTGGCGGTCACCGACGTCGAGCGGATCCCGCTGCACGGGGGATCGCTGCTGCTCACGGTCACGCCCGCGGCGACCCGGCGGTCTCCCTCCCCGCGCGTCGAGGCCCTGCTCGCCCGCGAGGCAGCGGCCGGCGTACCCGGGCGCGCGTACTACCAGGACTTCGCCCCGCGCGTCGCCCGGTGGCGCGAGTCGTTCCGCGGCTTCCTCGGGGACCTGAAGGCGAAGGGCCGGCGGCTCGCCGCGTACGGCGCGGCGGCGAAGGGGTCCACCCTCCTCAACTATGCAGGGGTCGGGACGGACGTCCTCGACTTCGTGGCGGACCGGTCCACGGTGAAGCAGGGGCGGTACATGCCGGGCGTCCACCTGCACATTCGCCCTCCGGCCGCGCTCCTCGAGTCGCGACCGGACGCGGTGGTGCTCCTCACCTGGAATTTCAAGGACGAGATCCTGGCGCAGCAGGCCGGGTACCGGAACGCCGGGGGTCGGTTCATCGTGCCGGTGCCGGCGGTCGAGTGGGCCGACCGGCCCTGAGGCGCCCGCGGGGCATGCGATGAAGTTCACGGCGACGAGGCTCGAGGGGGTCCACCAGATCGACCTCGAGGCGCGTGAGGACGACCGCGGCTTCTTCGCGCGATCGTTCTGCCAGCAGGAGTTCGCTGCCCACGGCCTCGCGACGAGCGTGGTCCAGTCGAACGTCTCGTACAACCGCCGGCGCGGCACGCTCCGCGGCATGCACTTCCAGATCGCGCCGGCGGCGGAGCCGAAGCTCGTGCGCTGCACGCGGGGGAGGCTCTTCGACGTCGCCGTCGACCTGCGCCCCGCGTCGGCGACCTACTGCCAGTGGGTCGGCGTGGAGCTCGGGGGCGAGGCGGCACGCACCCGCATGCTCTACGTGCCCGAGGGCTGCGCGCACGGGTTCCAGACGCTCGAGGACGACACCGAGGTCTTCTACGAGATGTTCGCGGCGTACTCGGCCGAGCACGCGCGCGGCGTCCGCTGGGACGACCCCGCGTTCGGGATCGCGTGGCCCCTCCCCGCCCCGATCCTCTCGGAGAAGGACCGGTCGTATCCGCTCTATCGGCGCGACGACGGGCCTATCCGATGAAGATCCTCCTCATCGGCAAGACCGGCCAGCTCGGCGGCGACCTCCTGCGGAACGGCGGGGCACACGAGCTCCACGCTCCCGACCGCGCCGAGCTCGACGTCTGCTCACCCGAGCAGATCGCGGCGGCGCTCGACCGCTACCGGCCCGACTGCGTCATCAACACCTCGGCGTTCCACGATGTGCCGCGGTGCGAGACCGAGCCCGAGCGCGCGTTCCGCGTGAACTGCGTCGCGGTGAGGGACCTCGCCGCGGCGTGCTCCCGCGCCGACGCGCTCCTCGTCACGTTCAGCACCGACTACGTGTTCGGCGGCGAGAAGCGCTCGCCGTACCTCGAGGAGGACCGGCCTGCGCCGCTCCAGATCTACGGCATCACCCGGCTCGCCGGGGAGCACGCGGCCCTCGCCGCCGCGCCGCAGCACGCCATCGTGATCCGGACCTGCGGGCTCTACGGCGCCTCGGGAGCCCGCTCGAAGGGCGGCAACTTCGTCGACAACCGCGTCCGCGACGGCGCGACCGTCCGCTCGATGGAGATGGGCGCCGACCAGGTGGTCTCCCCGACGTACACGCACGATCTGAGCAAGGCGGTCCTCCAGTTGATCGAGCACCCCGGGCGCGCACCGGGCGTCTACCACCTCGTGAACGAAGGGTCGTGCAGCTGGTACGAGTTCACGCGCGCGATCTACGAGGAGCTGCGCCTGCCGGTGGAGGTGGTCCCGGTCGATCGCGGCGGCCGGACGGGGGACATGCGGCGCCCGCTGTACTCGGCCCTCGGGAACGCGAAGGCGCGCGCGCTCGGGATCGTGCTGCCGGACTGGCGGGACGCGCTGCGCAGGTACCTCGACGGCAAGCACCACCGCGGCTGAGGAGCGCGCGGACCGGCATGGATTCGATCTGCGTCGCACATCTCGTCCGCGCCTGCAACGGCCTGGAGCCCTTCCAGCGGTTCCTCGCGTCGTACCGCCGGCACGGCGCGGGCGCGCCGCACCGCCTCCTCCTCGTGTTCAAGGGGTTCGACGGCGGAGGCGCGCTCGGCGCGCACGATCGCCTCCTCGAGGGCATTCCGCATGACCGCGTGCTGGTCCCGGACTCCGGCTACGACATCTGGTCGTACGCGCTCGCGGCGCGGCAGACGCGCTTCGACCGGTACTGCTTCCTGAACTCCTACAGCGTGATCCTCGACGACGGGTGGCTCGCGAAGCTCGCGCGCCACGCCCGCGACGGCGCGCCCGACCTGATTGCCGCGACCGGCTCGTGGATCAGCCACCTCACCCAGACGCTCGACAATCCGGACGCCGTGCGGAACCTCCCCCTGCCCGCCGGGCGGAAGGTCCCGCTCCCGCGCGTCCTCGCGCGGATCGCGCGCCGCGGGCTCATCTCGTACCTGGCGCGCCGCTTCGACGCGTTCCCGAACTACCACGTCCGGACGAACTGCTTCCTCGTGCGCCGGGAGCTCCTGCTCGCGAGCGTGCCGCGCCGCGTGTACACCAAGCTGGACGCATACGCGTTCGAGAGCGCCCGCTCCGGCCTGAGCGGCCGGTGCAAGGCCGCTGGTGGCCGCCTCCTCGTCGTGGGGCGCGACGGGAACGCCTACGCCGAGCAGGAGTGGGCGGCGAGCAACACGTTCTGGCAAGGGGATCAGGAGAACCTGCTCGTCGCGGACAACCAGACGATGCTTTATCAGGCGGAGGATCTCTCGACGCGCGCGGCGCTCTCGCGCGTCGCGTGGGGCGACCAGGCGCGGCCCGCGGCCGGTGCTCGCCGCGGCGACGAGGCCTCGTCGTGAAGACGATGTGCGTGGCACATCTCGTCCGGGCCAGCAACGGACCGGAGCCGCTCCGCAGGTTCCTGGCGTCGTATCGGCGGCACGCGGCGGGGGTTCCTCATCGTCTCCTGATTATCTTCAAGGGGTTCCGCGGACGGACTCCGGGACCGGAGTACGAGAGCGTTCTCGGAGAGGTCCCGCACGAGCGCCTGTTCCTTCGCGACTTCGGGTTCGACATCCGGCCCTACTTCGTCGCAGCGCGGAAGACCCGTTTCGATTTCTATTGTTTTCTGAACTCGTTCAGCGTCATTCTCGATGACGGGTGGCTCGCGAAGCTCGCGAAGCACATGGGCGACGAGGCGAGAGACCTCGTCGGCGCGACGGGGTCCTGGATCAGCCACCAGACCGTGATGCTGAACGATCCGGACGTCGGGAAGTACCTGCAGGTCGGCGCACGGAAGGTCCGGCTGCCGCCGCTGCTCTCGAGCGTCGCGCGCGTCAAGTGGCTGGGCGATGCGCGGAGACACTTCGAACCGTTCCCGAACGCCCACATGAGGACGACCTGCTTCCTCGTCTCGCGTCACTCGTTCCTCGAGTGCGCGCCCGGCCAGCTCCTCCTCAAGATCGACGCGCTCAAGTTCGAGAGCGGCAGGAGCGGCCTGAGCGCCAGGTTCAAGGCGAGTGGCGGCCGGCTGCTCGTGGTCGGCCGCGACGGAAAATGCTACCCAGAGCGCGAGTGGGCGGCCAGCAACACGTTCTGGCACCGTGACCAGGAGAACCTGCTCGTCGCGGACAACCAGACCTCGATGTACCATTCGGGCGACGCCGCCACGCGCGCACGGCTCTCCGCGCTCGCCTGGGGGAACGAGGCGCGGCCGAGCGCCCCGGCCGCGCCGGGTCGGGCGCCGGCACGGAACGGAGCGACGAGATGATCTATCCGCGCACGCTGGTCGAGAGGCTGCTGTTCGTGTTCATCAGCAGGTGGATCCTGCGGCTGCGACTCAAGAGCTTCGGAAAGAACAGCTTCGTCAGCCCGTTCGTCGAGATCCTCGGGCCGAACCACGTCAGCATCGGCAGCCGCGTGAACATCCGCCACGATACGTGCCTCCTCGCGATCGAGCGGTACGCGGGCGTCGCGCACGCCCCTAGCATCTCGGTGGGCGATGGGACCTACATCGGGCAGTACTGCACGGTCTCGTGCATCAACCACGTCCACATCGGCGCGGACGTGACGTTCGGCGACAACGTGTACGTGGCGGACTCCGCGCACGGGTTCTCGCCGCCCGACCGGCACGTGATGGACCAGCCGCTCGTGAAGGGCTCGATCACCATAGGCGACCGGGCGTGGCTCGGGAAGAACACCGTCGTCACCCACAACGTCACGATCGGCGAGGGGGCCGTCGTCGGGGCGAACAGCTTCGTCAACCGGGACGTGCCGCCCTACACGATCGTCGCGGGCAACCCCGCCGTCCCGGTGAAGAGGTACGACTTCGAGAAGGCGCAGTGGGTGAAGGTCTAGGCCGCCCCGATGATCTCCGCGCCCGAGGCCGTCGCCGCAGCTCCGACCCGGCCCGCCCCGAACCTCGTCCTCAACATCATCGCCAACTTCCTCGGCAGGGGGTGGTCCACAGCCGTCAGCCTGATCTTCATCCCCATCTACATCCGGTTCCTGGGAGTCGACGCGTACGGGCTCATCGGCGTGTACATGTCGCTCGTCGCCCTCCTGGGGGTCCTCGACATGGGCTTGAGCTCGACGCTTAGCCGCCAGCTCGCCCGCCTGTCCGCCACGCCGAGCGCGCAGCAGGAGGCGCGCGATCTCGTCCGTACAATGGAGTTCATCTACTGGGGCGTGGGGCTCGCCATCGGCCTCGGGATAGTCGCGGTCTCGCCGCTCATCGCGCGTTACTGGGTGCACTCGGAGAGGATCCCCCCCGAGACCGTCCGTCACGCGGTCATGATCATGGGATGCGTCGCCGCGTTCGATTGGCCCGCCGCCCTGTACAGCGGCGGCCTCATGGGGCTCCAGCGGCAGGTGCTGCTCAATGGCGTGAGAGGAGGGATGGGGACCTTGCAGGCGGTGGGCGCCGTCGTCGTCCTGTGGCTCGTCTCCCCCACCATCCTCGCGTACTTCATTTGGCAGGGAGCGATCATGGCCCTGCAGGCTGCGGTCCTGGCGCGCTGCCTGTGGCGGTCGCTCCCACGGACCGGCAAGCCTGCGGCCTTCGACCGGGCGCTGCTCCGCAAGAACTCGCAGTTCGCGGCGGGGATGACGGGGATCGCGTTTCTGTCGACGATCCTCACGCACCTCGACAAGGTGATCCTCAGCAAGTTTCTGACCCTCGAGTCGTTCGGCTACTACACGCTCGCCTTCAACCTCGCGAACGCGATCGGGATGCTGGTCCAGCCGATCTTCCTCGCGGTGTTCCCGAGGTTCTCGCAGGTCGCGCTCGATCGCGACGACTCGATGGCCGGCTCGCTGTACCACAAGACCTGCCGGCTCCTCTCCGTGGTCGTGCTGCCGGTGGCGATCACGATCGTCTTCTTCTCCAGGGAGGCCCTCCTCCTCTGGATCAGGAACCCGGAGACGGCGGATCGCACGCACGTGCTGCTGAGCGTCCTCATGGTGGGCTCGGCGTTCAACGCCGTCGCGATGATGCCGTTCATGCTCCAGCTGGCGTACGGGTGGACGCGGCTGTCCGTCGTGAAGAACATCATCGCGGCCAGCGTGTCCGTCCCGCTGCTCGTGTGGATGATCGTCCATCACGGCGCCATGGGCGCCGCGATCGTGTGGATCGCGATCAACGCGGGCTACTTCGTCTTCGAGGTGCCCTACATGCACCGCCGGCTGCTGCCGCGGGAGATGAGGCGCTGGTACCTGTCCGACAACGTCTTGCCGGTCGCGCTCGTCACCGCGGCCTGCGCGGTCTCGAGGCACCTGGCCCCGTCGGGCGCGAGCGGGCTCGTGACGTTCTCGTGGATCGCGGGGACCTGGGCGGTGTCCGCAGCGGCCGCTGCGGCGGTGGTCGGGCTGCTCAGCCCCGCGAACATCCGCACGTACGTTCGGACGCTCAGGACCCCGTGAGCGGCTTGCGGCGCCGGACGACGCGCGCGCTACGCGGCGCCAAGCATGTCAGGCCGCCTTCCTCTCGTTCAGCATCGCCGCGATCTTCTCGAAGCCGTCCAGCTTGGTAACCGCCCGGTGACGGATGTCTGGCGAGCGTGATCGCCGCCGCCGATCCTGCGCGCTCTCAACGAGGAGAGTGCGATGCGAAACGAGGATCGGGCGAGGTGGACGAAGCTGGTCGCGGACTACGAGTCGGCCGACCTGAGCCAGCGCGAGTTCGCTCAGCAGCGCGGCATCTCGCTCAGCAACTTGCGTTACTGGATCTACCGGCTTCGCAAGGAGTCGCGGCCGCTCGTGACGGAGGCGACCGAGCGCTCTGATCAGGTCAAGTCTCGATTTCTGTGTAAATCGTACGCTGCGTGAAGCTCCTCAGATGTTTCACGCCGCCTTGGCGACGGCGACGTCCTTCGACTTCAGCAGGGACATGTCCAGGTAGCGCCGGTCGGTCCAGATGGCGGTCAC
>WNGA01024552.1_pt1 | contig 12916 bp, 12 predicted proteins | sample 5400061 | NCBI WGS metagenome assembly WNGA01 (sample SAMN13153366, study PRJNA577476) | soil metagenome | isolation source: 100 cm soil or saprolite under grassland replicate 2 | place: USA:California | collected 2016-06-15
TCCGCTACCCGAAGGCTGCGTAACCATGTTCAGAAGATCATCGGTAAGCCGTGTGCGGGAAAACCGCATGCACGGATTGAAAGGGGGATGGGGAAACGGGCCAGCGATGGCACCGCGCCCCTGACCACCAATGACCGCCCAGATGCCGATGCAGCCGATCCCCTACAAGGCCCTGGTCGAGGGCGAGGACTACTGGGTGATCGATGACGTACTCCCCGACGCGCTGGCGGTCCGCGAAAGGTGCATGCGCAAGAAGACCTGGGAGCTCGGCGCGCCGTACACGAAGCAGGTCTGGCCGGGCATGCGGGCGATCCCGTGCCTGGAGCCCGATGAGCTGGAGATCGTGGAGGCGAAGGTCCGCGAGCTCACGGGCGCGAGCAAACTGTGGGTGCAGCAGAGCCCCGACGGCGGTCGGCTCAACCACAACTGCGTGCAGGTCGTGGGGGAGCGGGAGGGCACCATCAAGCCGCACACGGACTCCCGCGCGCTCGCCCGGTACGCCGCCGTCCTCTACCTCACGCCCGACATCCCGCCGCACTGCGGGACCGCCTTCTATCGCCAGCGGATGGCCGACGGGACGCTGGCCGGCAACCTGGTCGCCGCCCCGCACAACAACCTGGTCGACGCGTTCGGCACGCGTTTCGTCGCCCCGGACACCTTCGTCGAGGACGTCCGGGTGCCGGCGAGGTTCAACCGGCTGCTGATGTACAAGGCGAACATCAGGCCCGGCAGGATGGCGGCATGACCCTGGAGATCCGTCCCGCCCAGCCCGCCGACCGCGCTTCGATCCGCCGCGTCGTCGAGGCCGCCTTCGCCGACCACGGGGAACAGGTGGCCGCCATGGTGGACGCGCTCGACGCCGCGCGGCGTACGCGCCTGAGCCTGGTCGCCGAGTACGACGGCGCCGTGGTCGGTCAGGCGCAGCTGAGCCAGTCCTGGGTCGATGCTCGGGAGCGGCTGGTCGAGGTGCTCGTGCTGAGCCCGCTCGGCGTACTCCCGGAGCTGCAGAACCAGGGCATCGGCAGCAAACTGGTCGCGGCCGCGCTGGCCGCGGCTCGTGAGCTGGGTGCGCCGGCGGTGTTCCTCGAGGGCGACCCCGACTACTACTCGCGGCTGGGCTTCGAGCCGGGCGCGGCACACGGGTTCACGCCGCCGTCGGCCCGGATCCCCGCGCCCGCCTTCCAGGTCGTCGTCCTCGACGCGGAGGCGCTCCTGCCGGGCGCGCTGGTCTACTGCGACGCGTTCTGGGAGCTCGACTGCGTCGGGCTGCGCGACCCCCGGCTGAGCCGAGTGGAGGAAGCGCTAGGGATCGAACAGTTGTTCGACTAGAATCGAGGGCGTGGTTGGCCTCGTCGCTCCGCCCGGCTGGCCGGGCCAGGTCCGGCCGCCCGACGCCCCCGACTGGGAGCGGACGGCGGTCAACTGGCTGTTCGACATCTGCCCGCCGGAGTTCCGCGACCATCTCGCGCTGCGGCGGCATCCGGTGGTGCTGGCGCGGTTTGCGGTCCTGCACGTCGAGGCCTGCCAGCACGCGGCCCGCCGCGGGCTGAGCGAGGCCCGGTCGGAGCTGCGCGACGTCGCGTCCGAGGATGTGGTCGAGGCCGCCGTACAGACGTGGCTTGCGGAGTCCGCGCGGCTCCTCGGCGTACGACGGGCGGTCGGCCTGGTCGAGGAGGCGCTGCGTGGACGGCGGTATCGCGCTCGGTTGTGACCGCTGAGTAGGGTCGGGGCCGTGCACGAGTTTGCCGGCGTGATCCTGGTCGACCCGAAGGGGCGGCTGCTGCTCCAAGAACGCGACGAGCACCCGGCCATCGACCCCCTCAAATGGGGCCTGGTCGGCGGACATGTCGACGCCGGCGAGGAGTTCGAGCCGGCCGCCTATCGTGAGCTGCACGAGGAGACCGAGGTGGTCGCGACCCCCGGCTCGCTGCGGCTGTGGCGCGAGTACGACGTCTGGCACGAGGCCTACGACTCACACGACCGGATGCAGGTCTTCGCCGCGCACACCACGCTCACCGACGCCGACATCGTCTGTCACGAGGGTCGCCGGATCGTCTTCGTCGAGCCCGACGTCGCGCGCGGCCTCGACCTGACCGCGGCCGCGAGCCGGATCGTGCCCGAGTTCCTCGACTCCGAGCTCTACCGGACCCTGCGCGACCCTCGATCACGCCAGGTCCGCGCGGCTCGAGCTGCCGATGGTGCTCGACTCCGACCTCTACCGCGGCGTGGCCGCGAGCAACCCGATCAACAGCCAGGGAGAAACGCATGACCTTCGAGGTGTTCCAGGTCCCCGCCGCCGGCGCCGAAGACGTCGTGGTCGGCGACGCCGGTGACGTCTACACCGGCACCGAGGACGGCTCGATCTTCAAGGTCCGCGACGACGGCAACCGGATCGACCGGATCGCCCACACCGGCGGCCGCCCGCTCGGCATCGAGCTGCTGCCCGACGGCCGGCTGCTGGTCTGCGACGCCCGCGAGGGGCTGCTCAAGATCGACGCCGCCTCCGGCGCCATCGAGTACGCCGTCGCGGAGGTCGAGGGCCGCCGGATGAAGTTCTGCAACAACGCGGCCGTGGCCTCCGACGGGACCATCTGGTTCTCCGACTCCTCGCGGCACTACGGCATCGAGCACTGGAAGAAGGACTTCGTCGAGCACACTCGCACCGGTCGGCTGCTCAAGCTGACCGAGCGTGGCGAGCTGACCACCGAGATCGACGGGCTGGCCTTCGCCAACGGCGTCGCGCTGGCGGCCGACGAGTCGTTCGTGGCCGTCGCGGAGACCGGCGCGCGGACCGTCGTACGACTGTGGCTGACGGGCGACAGGGCCGGCACCCGCGACTTCCTGGTCGAGAACCTGCCCGGCTACCCCGACAACATCGCGCGCGGCAGCGACGGCCTGATCTGGGTCACCATCGCGAGCCCGCGCGACCCGTTGGTGGAGCGACTGCACCACGCGCCCCTCGTCGTACGCCGCCAGGTGACGCGCATCCCCGAGCGCCTCCAGCCCAAGCCGAAGCGCACCATCCGGGTCCAGGGGTACGACGCGGCCGGCACCCTGGTCCACGACGTCGACATCGACGACGAGCGCTTCCACATGGTCACCGGCGTACGCGAGCACGAGGGCCGGGTCTGGATGGGCAGCCTGCACGAGCCCGCCGTCGCCGTCTTCGACCTGTGACCGGCCGACTAGGCCGGCCGACTAGAATCGCGAGCCATGGGCTACCTCGACGCGATCGCGTCCCCGCGCGACCTGCGTGACCTCTCACCGGGCCAGCTGACCGACCTCGCGAGCGAGATCCGCGACTTCCTGGTCGAGACCTGCGCTCGCACCGGCGGCCACATCGGCCCCAACCTCGGCGTCGTCGAGCTCACGCTCGCAATCCACCGGGTCTTCGACAGCCCGCGCGACCGGATCGTGTTCGACACCGGCCACCAGGCCTACGTCCACAAGCTGCTCACCGGCCGCAAGGCCGGCTTCGCGAAGCTCCGGCAGGAGGGCGGCGTCAGCGGCTACCCGAGCCGGGCGGAGTCCGAGCACGACATCGTCGAGAACTCCCACGCCTCCACCGCGCTCTCCTACGCCGACGGGCTCGCCAAGGCCTACCGGCTGCGCGGCGAGGACCGCCACGTGGTCGCCGTCATCGGCGACGGCGCGCTGACCGGCGGCATGGCGTGGGAGGCGCTCAACAACATCTCGATCGCCAAGGACAGCCGGCTGGTCATCGTCGTCAACGACAACGGTCGCTCCTACACGCCCACCATCGGCGGCCTCTCGCACGCGCTGACCACCCTGCGCACCAACCCGCGCTACGAGCAGGTGCTCGACCAGGTCAAGAAGCGCCTCAACGCCATCCCCGGCGTCGGCCCCGTCGCGTACGACGCTCTCCACGCGATGAAGAAGGGCATGAAGGACGCCCTCGCCCCGCAGGGACTCTTCGAGGACCTCGGCCTCAAGTACGTCGGTCCCGTCGACGGCCACGACCGCGCCGCCCTGGAGCAGACGCTCGCGCAGGCCAAGCGCTTCAACGGCCCGGTGATCGTGCACGCGATCACCCGCAAGGGCTTCGGCTACGACCACGCCGAGAAGCACGAGGCCGACCAGTTCCACGGCCCGGGCCCGTTCGACGTCGAGACCGGCGTCGAGACCCCCAAGGGCCGGATCTGGACCGACTACTTCTCCGACGAGATCGTCCACCTCGGCGAGCAGCGGCCCGACATCGTCGCGATCACCGCGGCGATGATGCACCCGGTCGGGCTCGACAAGTTCGCGGCTCGCTTCCCGGAGCGCACCTTCGACGTCGGCATCGCCGAGCAGCACGCGGTCACCTCCGCGGCCGGGCTGGCGATGGGCGGGCTGCACCCGGTCTTCGCCGTCTACGCGACCTTCCTCAACCGGGCCTTCGACCAGGTGCTGATGGACGTTGCGCTGCACAAGTGCGGCGTCACCTTCGTGCTCGACCGCTCCGGCGTCACCGGCGACGACGGTGCCAGCCACAACGGCATGTGGGACATGTCGATCCTGCAGGTCGTGCCCGGGCTCCGGCTCGCCGCGCCGCGCGACCCGGCCCGGCTGCGCGAGCTGCTCGACGAGGCGGTCGAGGTTGACGACGCACCCACCGTGGTCCGGTTCCCGAAGGGCCCGCCGCCCGCGGACATCGAGGCGGTCGGCAGGGCCGGTGGAGCCGACGTACTCGTCCGCTCTGGTGCCAAGGACGTGCTGGTCGTGTCCGTCGGCTCGTTGGCCACGACCGCCGTCGACGTCGCCGGCCGGCTCACGGCGCAGGGGATCGGTGTCACCGTGGTCGACCCGCGCTGGGTGAAACCGGTCGACCCGGCGGTCGTCGAGCTGGCGCGCGAGCACCGCCTGGTCGTCTCGCTCGAGGACAACGGCGAGGTCGGCGGCTGCGGCGCCGTGCTCCTGCAGACACTGAACGCCGCGGGCGTCCACACGCCGTACCGGCTCCATGGCATCCCGCAGGAGTTCCTCTCGCATGCGAAGCGAGGCGTGATCCTCGAGCGGATCGGCCTCGACCCGCAGACCCTGGCCCGCGGCATCGTCGAGGACATCACCGCCATCGACCAGGGCCAGGAGCTCGTGGAGTCCGACCACAGCCGCTGACCGCCCCGAAGCCCGGCGCCTGAGCGACGAAGCCGGGTCCGGAGTGGGTGCGGAGTTGCACGGAGTCGCTCCGGGCCCGGCTTCGATGTGCTGCTGTGCTCAGCCTTCGGTGACGAACGCGACCCCGATCGGCAGCTGGAACTCGCCCAGCTCCGCCGGCAGCTGCCGGACCGTCGTCTCGCAGGAGCCGGTCGCGGCCGCGCATGTCAGCAATGCGGGCTTTCCCCACCCGTCGCCCCGATGGTCGAAGACCATGGCGGCGAAAGTGTGGTCGGTGAGCCACTGGTAGCCCATCGCCCAGTCGTGCCCGTGGTCGAACGGCAGCCGCTCACCCGTCTGCGCGTCGATCAGGAAGCCCGTGTCGTGGTACGACGTCGTCACGTAGCGCGCGTCCGGCGACAGGTTGGCGAAGTCGTCGATCTGCACCGGCACCGACCCGGTCGCCGTGATCACCGCGTCTGACGGAGCTCCTTCGACCAGGAGTACGCCGTTCTCCGCGTCGACCACTGTCCGGCCGTCGGCGGGAACGACCGGCGTGACCGCTCCCGACTCGAGGTCCCAGGCCAGCGGCCCACGACCGTCGAACAGGTAGGCCGTCGTACCGTCGAGGGCGGTCATCGACGCGGAGATCCGAGACGCTCGCCCACCGTCGTGGTTGGCGGGCGTCTCGACGACCTCGCCCGTCGCCAGGTCGCGCACCGTGTAGAGATCGTCGGCATCGAGCCAGCCGACCCGGGACCCGTCGGCGACCAGTTCAGGAGTGTCGGCGACCGGTTCCGTCAGCGTGCCCACCCGAGCGGTCTCACCGTCGATCAGCGTGTAGACCCCGAGGTCCGTGGAGGAGAAGACGTAGCCGGCGTCGGTCTCGACGTACGCCCGGATCGGCCGCCCGGCATCGAGATCCGTGTCGCCGACGTGGATCCTGCTGCCGGTCGCATAGCTGAGCGGGTGCGGCCGCAGCGTGGTCCCGTCGGCCACCTGCCCCTCCGGGTCGCCGGGGTCGACCAGCCGGACGGCCGCCCCGCCGAGCACCACCGCCCCGACCACTCCGACCACCACCGCGGCGAGCCGCCGCCGGCGGGTGCGACGGTCGCCCTCGTGGACGATCGAGTCCAGGTCGAGCGCCGGGGAGCCCAGCTCCCCGGCCTGGCTGCGCATTGTCTCGATCAGCTTGCCGGTCATTGGGCACCCACCATCTCGTCGGGCGACAGCAGCTCGACATCGTCGCCGAGCCGGTCGCGAAGTTTCCTCAGGGCGGCCGACACCTGGCTCTTCACCGTGCCGACCGCGCACCCCATCACGTCGGCCGTCTGGGCCTCGGTCAGGTCCTCGTAGAAGCGCAGCACCAATGACGCGCGCTGTCTCACTGGCAGCTCGAGGAGCGCCTGCCAGAGCGTGACCCGCTGGGCCGACGCGTCGTCGTACTCATGACCGAGATCGGGGACCGTCTCGGCCGGCCGCTCGTTGCGCCAGCCCTTGCGCCGGAACCAGGTGATCGCCGTGGTGGTCATCGCCTTGCGGCAGTACGCCTCGGCGTTGCCGGGGTCGCGCAGCCGTGGCCAGGCGACGTAGGTCTTGATCAGCGCTTCCTGCACGAGGTCCTGGGCCAGCTGTTGGTCGCCGACGAGCAGGTACGCCGCGCGATGCAGCGCCACCGCCCGCCCCGCGGCGAACTCGGCGAAGGCGCTTTGGTCGCGTGCCTTCACATCTCCTCCGTCCTGCCGGGCGGGTCCGTCCGGCTCACCTTCCCAGACGAGACGTGCGGGCAAAATGGTTCGGCGTCGGCCGCGCACCAACGTCGCGACCGGGCAGGCTTGCCCCCAGCGATCGGCCGGGTCCAGTGTGATCCGGGACTCTCGTGCCGACTCACGGATTCGGGGAATGGTTGGCTCCCCTAGGGTGTTGGGTGCGTCTCGGGGGATCAGTGGGAAAAGCCGACAGCGAGGAGTGAGCGTGGCGCAGACGTCCAGGTACGTGCACATCGTGGACGAGGTCCCCGAGCTCGAGGGCCACGAGCCGGTGCTGGTCCTGGTGCTGCACGGGTTCCTCGACGCGGGCAATGCCGCGATCCTGGCGGCCGACCACCTCGAAACCCTCGGCGGCGGCAAGGTGGTCGCCACCTTCGACGTCGATGAGTTCTACGACTACCGGGCCCGGCGGCCCGCAATGAGCTTCGTCCGCGACCACTACGAGGCGTACGACGCCCCGCGGATGACGGTCCGGTTGATGCGTGACCAGCAGGAGGCGCCGTACCTCTTGCTGCGGGGGCCCGAGCCGGACATGCGCTGGGAGGGTTTCGCCAAGGCCGTGCGCGACGTCGTACGCCGCTTCGCCGTCGACAAGGTCGTCACCCTGGCCGGCGGAAGACCGAGTCCGAGATCGCCGGCTATCTGGAGACCAACGACGAGGTGCGCCAGGTCGTCGCCGGGCTGGAGCAGCAGTACGACTCCTTCCAGGAGGCCGAGGATTCCGGTACCTCGCTGCTGGCGCGCGACCAGCCACTGCCGACCGGCGAGGAGATCGGCGCGCAGTTCGAGCAGTTCCTTGCCGGCCTCGACACCCCTGACGCGCCGGAGCGGCCCGAGCAGCCAGATCAGCCGGAGAGCCCCCAACCGCCCGAGCAACCGGGTGCTCCCGACCAGTCGGAGGGCCCGGGCCGCTCCGACGACGCCTGAGAGGACGCCCGTGCCACGCACCGCTGCCGAGATCGCGGACCTGCTCGATCTCGAGGAGATCGACGTCAACCTGTTCCGCGGCCGCCAGCCCCACACGTCCATGCAGCGGGTCTTCGGCGGGCAGGTCGCCGGTCAGGCGCTGGTCGCGGCCTACCGCACCATGGCGTCGGACTACCAGGTCCACTCGCTGCACAGCTATTTTCTCCGGCCCGGAGACCCCGCCGTCCCGATCGTGTACGACGTCGAGGCGATCCGCGACGGCCGGTCGTTCGCCACTCGGCGCGTGGTGGCTCGTCAGCACGGCCGCGGCATCTACTTCATGACCGCCAACTTCCAGCTGCCCGAGGAGGGACTCGAGCACCAGGACCCGATGCCCGACGTCCCCTCGCCCGAGGACGCCGTCGACGTCGCGGCGCTGTTCCGGGCGCGGGAACGGGCCGACGCCTCGACCTGGGAGCGTGAGTGGTCGGCGCTGGACGTGCGCTGGGTCGACATGAGCGGGCACACCGACCCCGGCAAGGCCGCGCAGAACCGGCTGTGGATCCGCGTCGGCGACACGATGTCCGACGACCCGATCATCCAGCAGGCGGCGTTCACCTACGCCAGCGATCTGACCCTGCTCGGGTCCACGCTCGTGCCACACGGCGTACACATCGGGTCACCGAAGGTGCAGGCGGCCTCCCTCGACCACACGATCTGGTTCCACCGGCCGTTCCGGGCCGACGAGTGGTGGCTCTACGACCAGTACTCCCCGTCGGCCTCCGGCGGCCGCGGCCTGGCCCTGGCCCGGGTGTTCAGCCAGGACGGCCGGCTGGTGGCCTCCGTCGCGCAAGAAGGCCTGGTCCGGATCCGCAGGGATCCGAACCAGGCCTGAGGCTCTTGCCGCCGGCGCCCTCAGTCAGAGCGCGGTGGTGCGCCCGAGCAGGTGCGGGGCGCCGCTCTTCGGGTTCTCGAGCGAGAACTCGAAGCCGGAGCCGACCTGGCGCATCCCGAACGACACCGTGCCGGGCAGGAAGATCGGCTTCTTGAAGCCGACCTCCACGGTGACCGCGTCGGGCAGCCGGTTCTCCAGCGCGGCGATGCACCGCGCCTTGCTCCACATGCCGTGTGCGATCTGCCGCGGGAAACCGAAGGCCTTCGCGGTGATCGGGTAGAGGTGGATCGGGTTGTGATCGCCCGAGACCGCGGCGTACCGGCGGCCGAGGTCGGCGGGCAGCTTCCAGGGGATGCCGCCGTTGGGGACGGTGGAGAAGGTGCGACCCGGGTCGCCGTTCTCCTTGTCGCCGCCCCCGAGTCGGAGGTACGTCGACGTGCTCTCCCAGATGGTCTCGCCGTCGGAGGTGACGCTGACCTCGACGTCGTACACCTTGCCCTTGGCGTGGGCCCGCAGGTGCTGCGCCTTGGCGCTCGCCGTGACCGGCTCGCCGACCCGCACCGGCCGGTGCTGGGTGATGGCGTTCTCGAGGTGGACCGTGCCGATCGCCGGGTAGGGGAACGCCGGATCCGTCATCAGCGCCAGGTGCAGCGGGAACGCCACCAGGTGCAGGTAGGGCAGCGGAGCGACGTCCTTTTCGGGGAAGCCGCACACCGATGCGTACGCCGCCACGTGGTCCCGCTCGACCGTGGTCGTGCGCTGGAACACCAGGTCCGGCAGCGTCTTGGCGGTCTTGCGGACCCCCGGCAGCTGGTTGACGACCGGTACGGTCGGCAGCGCCGCCTTGAGCATGCCGCCGATCCCGCCGCCGGCGCCCTCGAGGGTGCGTACGTCGGTCACGGTCAGGCTCCCAGCATCATCAGGCCGCAGACCCGGACCACGTTGCCGTTGACGGCGGTGGACGCCGGGCTCGCGTACCAGGCGATCGCCTCGGCGACGTCGACCGGCTGGCCGCCCTGCGACAGCGCGTTGAGCCGACGGCCGATCTCGCGGGTCGCGAACGGCACCGCGGCGGTCATCTTGGTCTCGATGAAGCCCGGCGCGACCGCGTTGATCGTGATGCCGTCGTTGAGCTCGCCGGCCAGCGAGTCGACGAAGCCGATGACGCCGGCCTTCGAGGCGGCGTAGTTGGTCTGGCCCAGGTTGCCGGCGATGCCCGCGATCGAGGCGACGCCGATGATCCGGCCGTTGGCATTGATGGCGTCGGCGTCGAGCAGCGCGCGAGTGATCCGCTCGGGGGCCGTCAGGTTGACCGCTATCACGGAGTCCCAGCGGTCCTCGGCCATGTTGGCGAGCTTCTTGTCGCGCGTGATGCCCGCGTTGTGTACGACGACGTCGACGCCGCCGTGCTTCTCCTTGACGTGGGCCGCGATCCGCTGCGGGGCGTCGGAGTGGGTGATGTCGAGGGTGAGGTACTCGCCGTTGAGCTCCTTCATCACGGTCTGGAGCTCACTGGCCGCCTGCGGCACGTCGACGCCGACCACCGTGGCGCCGTCGCGGTGCAGGACCCGGGCGATCTGCTCGCCGATGCCGCGGCTGGCGCCGGTGACCAGGGCGATCTTGCCGGCCAGCGGGCGCTCCCAGTCATTGACGGCGACGGCCTTCTTCTCACCGGTCAGGCCGATCCGGACCACCTGGCCCGACACGTAGGCCGACTTGGGCGAGAGCAGGAACGCCAGCGTCGAGTCGACCGACTTCTCGGCCCCCTCGGCGACGTACACGAGCTGGACGGTGCCGCCGCGGCCGATCTCCTTGCCGAGCGAGCGGGTGAAGCCCTCGAGCGCGCGCTGCGCGACCCGCTCCCCGCCGGAGAGGAGCTCTGGCGGCGCACCGAGTACGACGACCCGCGCGCACGTGGCCAGGCTGCGCATCAGGGGAGCGAAGAAGTTGCGCAGGTGGACCAGATCGGCGCTGCTCGTGATGCCGGTGGCGTCGAAGACCAGCCCCTTGTACTTCTTGCCCTGCGCAGCCTCGGTGGTCTGGGGGGTCTCGGTGGTGGAGGCGATGCCGAGGCCGTCGAGGGCCGCCGTCACGGGCTTGACCAGGCGTCCAGCGCCGCCTACGACGACGGTGCCGCTCACGAGAGGGGACCCCTCGGTCCAGCGGTCGAGCTCGACCGGGTTGGGGAGGCCGAGGTTCTTGACCAGCAGCTTGCCGACGGGGGTCTGGGTGAAGAACTGGTAGCGGTCGCTCATGGTTCGATGCTGTCCTTAGGAAGAAAGACTGTCGAGTCGCGGTTCTACGCGGTGGTAACGATGCTATGCAACTAGGGGTGTAACTGGGAGTCCACCTTTCGTGATCTCCATCCCACTGCATTTCGCAAAGACCGAACTTTGGCAAGGATAGAAGCACTCGTTCGAATCCTCAGGAGTTGACCATGCTGGGTAAGTCCCGCCGCGTTGCCGTGCTCGGTGGCAACCGGATCCCGTTCGCCCGCTCGAACACCGCCTACTCCACCGCGTCCAACCAGGAGATGCTGACCGCCACGCTGGACGGTCTGGTCGAGCGTTACGGGCTGGAGGGGGAGCGGCTGGGTGAGTTCGCCGCCGGCGCCGTCCTGAAGCACTCGCGCGACTTCAACCTCGCCCGCGAGACCGTCCTCGGCTCGAAGCTCTCGCCCGAGACCCCGGCGTACGACATCCAGCAGGCCTGCGGCACCGGCCTCCAGGCCGCCATGCAGGTCGCCAACAAGATCGCGCTCGGCCAGATCGAGGTCGGCGTGGCCGGCGGGTCCGACACGACCTCCGACGCCCCGATCGCCGTGGGCGAGAACCTCCGCAAGATCCTGCTCGAGCTCAACCGGGCCAAGGACCTGAAGGGCCGGCTGGCCGCGCTGGCCAAGGTCCGCCCCGGCGACCTCATCCCGTCGATCCCGCAGAACGGCGAGCCGCGCACGCGGCTGTCGATGGGTGAGCACGCCGCCCTGACCGCGCTCGAGTGGGACATCGGCCGCGAGGAGCAGGACGAGCTCGCCGCCACGTCGCACCAGCGGCTGGGCAGGGCCTACCAGGCCGGCTTCGTCGACGACATGATCACGCCGTTCCGCGGCGTCGAGCGGGACCTCAACCTGCGGCCGGACTCCTCGGTCGAGAAGCTCGCGAAGCTCAAGCCGGTCTTCGGCAAGGGCTCGGCCGCCACGATGACCGCCGGCAACTCCACGCCGCTGACCGACGGCGCCTCCGCGGTGCTGCTCGCATCGGAGGACTGGGCCAAGGCGCACCAGCTGCCGGTGCTGGCCTACCTGACCTACCACGAGACCGCCGCGGTCGACTACGTCAACGGTCACGAGGGTCTGCTGATGGCGCCGGCGTACGCGATGCCGCGGATGCTGGCTCGCGCGGGCTACGACTTCGAGGACTTCGACTTCTACGAGATCCACGAGGCGTTCGCGTCGCAGGTGCTGGCCACGCTCAAGGCGTGGGAGGACCCGATCTTCTGCAAGGAGCGCCTCGGCCTGGACAAGCCGCTGGGCTCGGTCGACCGGAGCAGGCTCAACGTCAACGGCTCGTCGCTCGCGGCGGGTCACCCGTTCGCCGCGACCGGTGGCCGGATCCTCCACACGCTGGCCAAGCTGCTGGCGGAGAAGGGCTCGGGCAAGGGCGTCATCTCGATCTGCGCCGCCGGTGGGCAGGGTGTGACCGCCGTACTCGAGCGGGACTGAGGGGCCGGTCAGTCGCGGGCCGCGAGGGCCGTCGCCGAGGCCACCAGGTAGCGCTTGACCTGCTCGGGTGAGAGCGGCGCGATCGTGGGGATGCCGGGGGCGGCCTCCTTGATCAGCATCCCGACCCGGGCCAGCTGCAGGGCGCCGAGTCCCGAGGCGTACATGTGGTTGGCCAGCAGGTTGGTGTCGTCGATGTCGAACGTGCCGTCGGCCACGCCGGCGTCGAGGACGTCGGTGATGGTCCGGAGGCAGCCGGAGATGGCCCGGCCGAGCCGGAACAGGGCGCTCTCGCTGATCTCGTCGAGGAGCTCGGGGCCGGGGCGGCGCATCAGCGTCTGCGCGCAGTCGACGAACGCCGGGAACTCGAGGCCGAAGTCGGCGAACTCGGTGACGATGGCGACCAGCTGGTCGCGCGGAGCCGTCTCCGCGGCCGCGACCTTCTGGAGGCGCTCGTGCAGCTCGTCGAGATAGCCGACAAGGGTGAGTGCGAACAGCTCCTCCTTGCCGGAGAAGTGCCGGTAGATGATC
>WNGA01016578.1_pt1 | contig 12914 bp, 18 predicted proteins | sample 5400061 | NCBI WGS metagenome assembly WNGA01 (sample SAMN13153366, study PRJNA577476) | soil metagenome | isolation source: 100 cm soil or saprolite under grassland replicate 2 | place: USA:California | collected 2016-06-15
TCGGCTACAGGTCGGTCACTCCGGCGACGGTTGCTTCCAACATCGGCTGGTTCGACGGCCGAGGATCGATCTTCAACTCGGCGCTGAACATTCCCGGTCACACGACGATCATCAAATGGAGCCCGACGAGCGCATGGATCAGGGCACACGTCGGCGCGGGGCATCCGGTTATCGTCGGCATGAACCTGCCCACCGGCGGCACGCACTTCGTGACGCTGACCGCCCTGAACGGTGCATCGGACTACTGGACGAACGACCCCTGGGAGCAGAACGCCATGCACGTCTCGTTCTCGGGCGATTGGTTCGACCGCGGCCCGATCTACGAGGCGATCGCGTTCATCTGATTCGTCGATTTCCCGCGTTTGCATGCATTGCGGGTTTGAGGGGAGCGCCAAGCCGGCGAGCGTATGCATCGGCGGGAAATCTCTCGGTTGAACCCAACGCGATCAGCGTTTCGAGGCCGTGGGATAATCCCGGCCGGGGACAACCAAGCACTGGCGCCGGAATCTCCGGTACTGGTTTGCGATCGGCCCCCACCTCGCCTGCAAAGCGTTACGAGCCAAGCCTCGGGGAGTCGGCGCCGCGCGCACCCGGCAGATGGCCATGCGGGTTCAGACCCCCGCCGTCTGGCGGTGACTCCTCGAGGTGAGGCCCTTAGAATTCCTCACCTAACCGATGCCTTCACTGATCGCAATCCTGGCCCTTGTGATCGCCGCGGCGGCGCTTCTCTACTTGTCGCCGAGGCGCGTAACCGTATTCGAGTTCGAACGGGGGCTGCGCTACCGGCGTGGTCGGTTCATCGGCACTCTGCAGCCCGGGACCCATTGGGTCACGCGGCGCGGCGGCACGATCACAAAAGTCGACGTGCGGCCGCATGTCCTGGTGATCCCGGGTCAGGAACTGCTCACGTCTGACGGCATAGGCGTCAAGGTGAGCCTGGTGGCGGGCGTTGAGGTCGTTGACCCTGCGGCTGCCATCAATCAAGTGCAGAACTACACCACGACGCTGTACACGCTCATTCAGGTGGCCCTAAGGCAAATCATCAGCAGCCGATCGCTCGAGGAGCTCCTCGCGGGGCGCGCCGATGTTGGGCCGAAGGTCCTCGAGGCGTCGGCGCAGCCGGCCCTAGCCTTTGGCCTGAAGGTCGCGTCCGTCGATGTGCGCGATGTAATGCTGCCGGGCGACCTGAAACGCATCTTCGCCCAGGAGGTCGCCGCTCGCAAGGAAGGTCTGGCGGCGCTCGAGAAGGCCCGCGGCGAGACAGCAGCCCTGCGCAATCTAGCGAATGCCGCTCGGATGATCGAGGACAACCCCGCGCTCATGCAGCTGCGACTTTTGCAGCAGCTGGGCGCCGCGGGAGGCAACACTGTCGTGCTGGGCGATGGCAGCATCATTCCCGTAGCGAAGAGGGAGCGGCGACCCGTCAAGAACAAAGACAGCGTCGCTGAGAGCGACCCTTCCAGCTGAAGACTGGCGGAGAGGGAGAGATTTGTCTCCGTCCATCGTTACGCACTACCTGCTGATCCCGTGATCATCTCTAGTAGCCAAGTCACGCCCGCTTTGGGCCGAGCCTCTCGAACCGGTCCACCATCATTTCGATGCCTTTCGCGAGCTCCTCCGGTGTCCAGTCAAGCACCGGCGGGGTGGGCGGATAGACGCGAACGCGCATGTTGCCATCCTGGGCTTCGTACAAAGTCCCAGCGACCTCGTCCGCAATCAGCAGTTCCACCTCGACGTCGTCCCGGTCCGGCGACGAGGCCACCTGCACCCTGAGGTCTCGCATGCAGAGACTCTATCGGCCCGTCCAGGGCCGAGGCGGCAAGTGCCCTTGCGAGCTGAGATATGTGGCGGAGAGGGAGAGATTCGAACTCTCGATGGGCCAGTGACCCATAACGGTTTTCGAGACCGCCGCCTTCAACCACTCGGCCACCTCTCCGAGCCCCGCCAATAGTGTTCCCCGCGGAGGGGGATCGTGGCGGTCCCGACCGGATTCGAACCGGCGTTCTCGGCCTTGACAGGGCCGCGTGTTTGGCCAGGCTACACCACGGGACCGACGGCGGCTAAGTCTACCAGCGGCCCGAGTTCAGACCAGATTCAGGCAGTACCGGGGTGGGAGTTCCGAACACTGTTCCTATAATTCGTTCGGCGTGAGCGACTCCCATTTCGGAGGCGGGTCAGCGGATGAGCTGAGAAAGCGCTTCCAGATCCTGGAGCGCGTAGCGATCTTTTTCACCCTGCCCGACAACGTTCTGCACGCCCTGGCCCGCCGCCTGGCGCCCGCCTCGGCCTCCAAGGGCTCGGTCATCGTCCACCAGGGCGACCCCGGCGACACCATGTTCCTGGTCGAATCCGGCCGGTGCGAGGTATACGTCGAGGAGTCGCCCGGCCACACCATCACGATCGCCCTCATGGGCCCCGACGACTTCTTCGGCGAGATGGCGCTCATCTCCGAGGAGACGCGCACGGCGAGCGTGCGGGCCCTCGAGGACTGCAAGCTCCTGACCCTCGACCGCAAGACCCTCTATGAGACCCTCCCCGCCGAATCGGACGCCATGATCGAGCTGACCAAGCTGGTCGAGCAGCGCAAGGACACGCTCCCCAACCTGATCGCCCGAGCGCGGATGGTCGCCCCCGAGCAGGCCGCCTCGACCGTCGCCGTCTACTCGCCCAAAGGCGGCTCGGGTCGCACGACCATGGCCGTCAACCTCGCCGCGGCCCTGGCCAAGCGCTTCCCCGGCGAGGTGCTCCTCGTCGACCTCGCCCTCCCCTACAACCACGCCGCGCTCATCTCATACCTGACCCCGACCGGCTGCCTTGCGGCGGCCAGCCAGGTGCCGCCCGCCAACTTCGAGGAGGCCGTGCTCGGCGCGATCCTCCACCACCCCGGCGGCATGATGCTGCTGCCCGGCGTTCTCCGTGCGGAACAGTGCTGGTGACGCCCGAGCTCTCCTCCCTGAAAGACGTAGGCGAGCTGCTGCAGATCTTCACCAACGTCCTGAACATCGTGCCCGGTCGCGTCATCCTGTCCCTCAACAACAAGGTTCCAAAATCGGTGGTGAGCAAGGAAGACGTCGTCCGCACCCTCAAGCAGGACCTGGCGGTCGAGATCGACTTCGACGGGACAAAGCCGGATGAGGCCGCCGTCAAGGGCGAGATCCTGGTCCTGACCGACCCCAAGAGCGCCATCTCGCGCGGCGCAGAGCAGCTGGCCCAGCTGATCGCGGGGTCGACCAGCGCCGAGGCCAAGGGCGGCGCCAAGAAGGGGTTCAAGCTAGGACGCGGCTAATCGCCGTGGTACCATCGATCTCGTGATCGAACAAGCTGTCGTCTCACTAACCCCCGACGCGCAGTCACGCCTGAAAGAGCTTCTCCAGAAGGAAGGCAACCCCCAGCTCGCGCTCCGGATCTTCGTCAGCGGCGGCGGGTGCTCCGGCATGCAGTACGGCATGGCCTTTGACGACATGCGCCGTCCGGATGACCTTCTCATCGAAAACGAGGGGGTGCAGATCATCGTCGACGACTTCAGCGCCCCCTACATCCGCGGCTCGGAAATCGACTACGTGGACAGCCTGATGGGCGCCGGCTTCACGGTTCACAACCCCAACGCGGTGCACTCGTGCTCGTGCGGGCACTCGTTCGACACGGGCGACGACGCGAGCTCGGCCCAGTCCTGCGGCTGCGGCCACTAGCCCCGCTCAACGTTCCGATCCAGGCGACTTAGGGAGCTCGTCCTCCTAACCCTCGGCGTCATCACGCCGATCGGGATCCTGGCCGTGAACGCCTCCGCCTTCGTCATGGGCCACCTGCCGGAATTCCGGCTTGGCATCGCCGCCTGCGCCCTGCTCAGCGGCCTCGTCCTCAACGGGCTCACTGCCTGGTGGCTGCTGCGCCTGGCCAGCCTGCACGCGCCCCCGCTCTTTCGCGAGTACCGCACCTGGGTCATCGGGGTGGCCGTCTTGATCGTCCTGCTGACCTCCGCCGGCGGCGGCTACCTGACGTTCCTCGGCCTGCGCGACCCGCACCGCCTGCCGGACGCCCTGTCGATCGTGGTGGCGGCGTTCATGCTGCTGCTCCCCTTCGCTGTGACCTTCGCGGGCCGCCGGATGGCCGGCATCGGAGGAATCATCCCGGTGGATGAACCGAGTGGGGATGGCCCCACCCGGCGGCTTCGCCGCCGACCTCCCCACGTGGTGGGGAGGGAGTAAAAAGGAGCCCCCGCCGAAGCGGAGGCTCCTTACGACGAACTTATTTCGCCTTCGTTACATCATGTCTGGGGACATGCCGCCTGGCATGCCGCCGCCCCTCTTCTCCTCGGGAACCTCGGTCACCATCGCTTCGGTGGTCAGCACCATCGCGGCGATTGAGGCTGCGTTCTGCAGCGCAGACCGAGTGACCTTCGCGGGGTCGACGATCCCGGCCTCGAACATGTTCACGAACTTGTCGTTGAGAGCGTCGTACCCCTCGCCCGGCTTGCTCTTGCGAACCTGCTCGACGATGACCGAGCCCTCCTTGCCGGAGTTGAAGCAGATCTGCTTGATCGGCTCCTCGAGCGCCTTGCGCACGATGGCGACACCGGTCGCCTGGTCGTCCTTCAGGCCGAGCCCGCCGTCGAGCTTCTTCTGCGCGTTCAGCAGCACGGTGCCGCCGCCCGCGACGATGCCCTCTTCCACCGCGGCCTTGGTCGCGCTCAGCGCGTCCTCGATGCGGTGCTTCTTCTCCTTCTGCTCGACCTCGGTGGCCGCCCCGACCTTGATCACGGCGACGCCGCCGGCGAGCTTCGCGAGCCGCTCCTGCAGCTTCTCCTTGTCGAAGTCTGAGGTCGTCTCCTCAACCTGAGCCTTGATCGCCTTGATGCGGGCCTGGATCGCTTCCGGCTTGCCCGCGCCCTCGACGATGGTGGTGTCGTCCTTGTTGACGGTCACCCGCCGAGCCTTGCCCAGCTGCTCAACCTTGGTCTGGTCGAGCTTGAGGCCGAGGTCTTCGCTGATGACCTGGCCGCCGGTCAGGATCGCCATGTCCTCGAGCATCGCCTTGCGGCGGTCGCCGAAGCCAGGCGCCTTGACGGCGACTGCGGTAAAGGTGCCGCGCAGCTTGTTCACGACCAGCGTCGCTAGCGCCTCACCCTCGACGTCCTCGGCGACGATCAGCAGCGGCTTGCCGTGCTGGACCACCCGCTCGAGAACCGGGAGCAGGTCCTGGATCGCCGAGATCTTCCGATCGGTGATGAGGATGTACGGCTCCTCGAGCACCGCTTCCATCCGGTCGGGGTTGGTGACCATGTAGGCCGCGACGTAACCGCGGTCGAACTGCATCCCTTCCACAACCTCGAGCTCGGTGGCCACGGCCTGGTTGTCCTCGACGGTGATCACACCGTCCTTGCCAACCTTGTCCATCGCGTCTGCGATGAGCGAGCCGATCTGCTCGCTCTGGCTGGAGATCGCCGCTACGTGAGCGACGTCCTCGTGGCCCTTGACCGGTACCGAGAGCCTCTTGATCTCTTCGACCACGGCCTCGACGGCCTTCTCGATTCCGATCTTCAGCTGCATCGGGTTGGCGCCCGCGGTGACGTTGCGGAAGCCTTCGCCGATCATGGTTTGAGCCAAGAGCGTCGCGGTGGTCGTGCCGTCGCCCGCCACGTCGTTGGTCTTCGTCGCCACCTCGCGCAGCAGCTGCGCGCCGGTGTTCTCCATGGGGTCCTTGAGCTCGATCTCGCGCACGATCGTGACGCCGTCGTTGGTCACGGTCGGAGCGCCAAACTTCTTCTCGAGGACCACGTTGCGGCCCTTGGGCCCGAGCGTGATGCGCACGGACTGGGCCACCGTGTCGATGCCCTTCTTCAGGGCCTGCCTTGCGTCTACATCGAATGTGACTTGTTTTGCCATATACCTCTTACCCTCTTGCCTTTGTTACTTCTTGGCCTTGCTGGCGGCGCCTACAGGCTCCGCCACTTTCTTGCCGTTCGAGCCGACGACGGCGAGCACGTCCTTCTCGGAGACGATCAGGTACTCGATCTCGTCGAGCTTGAATTCGTTGCCGGCGTACTTCGCGTAAAGGATCTTGTCGCCGACCTTGAGCTCCATCGGCACCTTGGTGCCGTTGTCCAGGATCCTTCCAGTCCCCACGGCCTGGACGATGCCCTCCTGGGGCTTCTCCTTGGCGGTGTCCGGAAGGACGATCCCGCTCTTGGTCATCTCTTCTCTTTCCACAGGCTTGACCACGACACGGTCGCCTAGCGGCCTCAGGTTCATGTGCACCCCTCCATAGCTGAAATTCAGATTGTTTGGCAGTCCCCGGACCCGAGCGCTTAGCACTCGGAGGGAGCGAGTGCTAATTGTACTACCCGGAGGGTTCGGGCTGCTAAACCTGCTCCGCCGTGTTCTCCGAGGGCTCCTCCGCGGCCTGGCGGATCAGCTCCTCGGCCGCTCGCGCCTGGTCCTCGGGGACCAGCACGCGGGCCTCCGTGAAGTCGATCGCCGGCGAGTAGGCGTGGTCGCCGAACACCTCGACCCGGATGCCGTTCGCGTCCAGGACTGCAGCGATCAGGTCGGCCTTCAAGCGATCGCCCCGGTAGACGATCTCCCATCCCTTGACCCCCATCAGTCCCATCCTAGAGAGGGTTCGACCGTGGTCGGAGCCAGCGCAGGGTTGAAGTGGCTCGCCGCCGCGATCATCGCCGCATTGTCAGTGCAAAGCTCGAGCGAGGGCATCGTGAGCCGGGCCCTGCCGGCGACCACCTCCCGGGCCCTCCGGCGGAGCAGGGTGTTGGCGGCGACCCCGCCGCAGACCACGACTTCAGGGCAGGGCTGCTTCTCCAGGGCCGCGGCGAGCTTCTCGAGCAGAGACTCCACGACCGAGGCCTCGAACGCCGCCGCCAGGTCGGCCCGCTCCTGCTGGCCGGCGCGGTCTGCCATGTCTCGCAGCCGGTAGAGCAGAGCAGTCTTCAGCCCGCTGAAGCTGTACTCGAGGCCGGGCAGGGAGGGTCGGGGCAGGGGCTGGCGGCTCGCTTTGCCCGACCTCGCCAGACGGTCGAGCGCGGGCCCGCCGGGATAGCCGAGGCCCAGCATCCGCGCGGCCTTGTCAAAGGCTTCGCCGGCGGCGTCGTCGCGGGTGCGGCCGATGACCTCAAAGCGGCCGTGGGCAGGCATGCGCACCAGGTCGGAATGGGCGCCGCTCACGACCAGGCCGAGCAGCGGCGGCTCGAGCTCGGGGCGCGTGAGCAGGGCCGCATAGATGTGGCCCCACAGGTGGTTGACGCCGGTGACGGGTCGCGACCAGGCGGCGCCCAGCCCCTCGGCCACGCCGACGCCGACCAGCAGGCAGCCGGCGAGACCCGGGCCGCGGGTGACCGCGATCCGGCCGATGTCGGCAGGCTGCACGCGTGCGCCGTCGAGCGCCAGGTCGAGCAGGTGCGGGAGGCGCTCGAGGTGGTCGCGGGCGGCAAGCTCGGGGACCACGCCGCCGAACTCCTTGTGAAGCTCGAGCTGCGAGTGGATGACGTTGGCCAGCACCCGGCGCCCATCCTCGACCACGGCGATGGAGGTGTCGTCGCATGACGTTTCAATGCCGAGTGTCAGTTCCAGAGTGTTCGCTCCCCACCCGGCTTCGCTTCGCGAAGCCGACCTCCCCACCTGGTGGGGAGGGTCACCTTGTCAATGCCGAGTGTCAGTTCCAGAGTGTTCGCTCCCCACCCGGCTTCGCTTCGCGAAGCCGACCTCCCCACCTGGTGGGGAGGGTCACCTTGTCAGTCGCCCTTCGTCAGCAGCTCTCGGCGCAGCCCACGCACCTCGGCCTCGATGCGCTCCAGGTTCGCCTCATACGCCCGGCGAAATCGTGGCGAGTGGATTGAATCCGACCACATCACGATCGCGTCCTCGCCGTTGTCGGTGTAGTAGCCCTTGCGCCGGCCGATGACCTTGAAGCCGAAGCCCTCGTACATGTGCATCGCGTTCTCGTTGGAGGTGCGCACCTCCAGCGTCACCCACTTCGCCCCCATGTCGTACGCGGCCTGCACCAGCCCTGCAAAGACGATCCGCCCGTATCCCTGGTGGTGGAGCTCCCGCCGGACGCCGATCGTGGTCACGTGGGCCTCGTCATACATCCGCCACATGCCGCCATAACCGACGATCGTCGGATCCATCTCGTTCGAGCTGGCGGCCGGCCTGTCGACCAGCCCCTCATAACGCAGCACCACGTAGTGGGCGCTGGACCGCGAAGCCAGCTCCCGGTAGTAGGCGTTGCGGGGCCAGGGCGTGGCAAAGATCTCACGCTCGATCTCCTGCACCGTGCCGATGTCGCCCTCGCGCATCAGCTCCAGCGCCAGCTGCTGGCGGAGCTGGACCATCACGACGTCCGTGATGCCGTGAACGACTGCATGTATTCCAACCTGAGACGATCATAGGCAACTTCGCGCGCCGACTCCAGCAAATGCACCGCGGCCTGACCGAAGGTCCGCATCTCCTCAACGGGCTTGAAGCGAAGCCCTGCCTCGCCGACCGCGGCCTCCATGCGCGGACCGAGCATGCCGGCGAGAAAATGGGTCTTCGGCAGCTCACCCGGCTCGCCCAGCGCCGGCTGCCCGCCCGGCACCAGGTAGTAGAGCCGCCCTCGTCCGGCCTCGGAGACGGCGATCACCGGCTCGTCGCTGCGGGCGGCCTGCAGGTCGAGCGTGGGCAGCGGCACGATCGGGATCTTCAACCCCATCGCCAGGCCCAGGCCGAACGAGACGCCCGCGCGCAGGCCCGTGAAGGAGCCGGGCCCGATCGCCACCGCGACCTGGGTCAGCCTCTGGTGTGCGGCGATCTGTCGCATGCGATCGATCAGGTCTGGGCTGCGGGCGGGAAGGAGCATCTCAGAGTGGACTGCTCCCGAAGGATCCAGGATCGCCAGCCCGCTCATCCCCGAAGAGGTGTCAATGAGGAAGGTCACGCGTCACCCGGATCAAGCGGTGGTTGCCGCCGCGGTGCTCGATGACAACGACAGCCGCGTCCGGTGCCTCGATGCGGTCGCCCCACTCGACGACCACCGCACCCGCATCCAGCAGCTCGTCCAGGCCAAGCTCGGCCAACGCCGAGTGCGATTCCAGGCGGTAGAGGTCGACGTGCGCCAGTGCGATTCGACCCGGATAGACGCGGACCAGCTGGAACGTCGGGCTCGCCACCAGCGCCTCCGAGCCAAGGCCACGAGCGATCCCGCGCACAAATGTCGTCTTGCCCGCGCCAAGCTCGCCCTTGAGGAGGACGAGGTCGCCCTTTCGCAGGCGGCGGCCCAGCTCTTCGCCGAGGACCTCAGTCTCCTCGGGGCCCGCCGTCTCACGCAAAGTGGTCGTAGCCATGGGCCTCGAGGTGGAGATCGTCCCCGTCTGGGCCGATGACTCGAACTGAAGGATCAGATGTCATCAGGCCGATCGGTTTCACGCCTGCGTGAACGACCCTGTCCTCGGGCCCTACGCACACAAGCTCCGCCTCCTCCCCGCTCGTCAGCGCTTCCTCGATCGTGGCGCCCGAGGCGACCGGCACGTCGGCTGCGCGAAGGACGCATCCGACGCCGGACACCGCGGCGTATTTCTCCATCTCACGAACCAGGCCGTCCGAGATGTCCCCACAGCTCAGCTCCGCCTGGTTCAGATGAACGCCGTCCTGGAATTTCGGATCGGGCAGATAAACCCGCCGCTCACGCAGCGCAACCGCGGCGGCGCCGAGGTGGCCGGTTACTCCCACAACCCATCCCGGCCGGACGCGTGCACGCGCCAGTGGCACGAGCGGGGTCGTACCGAGAACTGTGAGGGTCAGCACGCCCGGCCCATCGATCGCGGTCGTGTCGCCCCCCGCGATGGCCATGTCGACGCGATCCGCGAGCCTTCGAATTCCTTCATAGAGCCCGGTCACGGTCTCGACTGACCACGATCTCGGCGCGGCGAGGGCTACCAGGGCGTACTTGGGGGTGGCGCCTTTGGCCGCGAGGTCACCGAGGGCAAGTGCCAGGGCGCGATGGCCTGCGTCCGCCGCGGCCATCCACGACAGGTCGAAATGGACTCCCTCGACCGACGAGTCGCAGCTTGCCACCACGTAGTCCTCTGGGTGGTCGGGGTCGAGGCTTGGCCAGACCGCGGCGTCATCCTCGCCTGCGACGACCGCGTATCCGGAGGTGCTGAGATACGGCAGGATCCTGCGCAGCAGCTCGCTCTCGCCGAGACCTTGCAGCTTCATCGGTCGTCCAGCATCGCACGGAGGCGGCGGGTGGCCGATTCCGGGTCTGGCGCGTCCGCCACCGCGCGGATGACACAGGCACGGCGCAATCCCAGGTCGGTGAGCCGGGGCAGGTTCGACTCCTCGATGCCGCCGATGGCGAACACAGGCTGGCTGACGGCGGCGGCCACAGCCGCCACGCCTTCGGGACCGATCACGCCCTTGTCCTTCTTGACGGGCGTCGAGAAGGCAGGCCCGCAGCCGATGTAATCGGCGCCGTCCCCGATCGCCGCCTTCGCGGCGTCGAGCGTCCAGGCGGAAGCTCCGATCAGGATCTGATCGCCCCCCGCGCGCCGAGCCGACGCCACGCTGATGTCGTCCGGACCGAGATGCACGCCGTCCGCGCCGGCCATCATCGCGATGTCCAGGTAGTCGTTGACGATGAAGAGCGCGCCGGCGGCCGACGCCAGCTCGCGGAAGCGGACGGCAACCTCGAGGAGCTCGCCGCGGGAAAGCTGCTTGTGGCGGAGTTGAACAACGTCAGCCCCACCGCGCAACGCGCCACTGGCGAGGTCCACCAGCGCGTCTGGATCGCGGTCGGGGGTGATCACGTAGAGCCGCGCGGCCTGAAGCCGTGCGATCAGCTCAGGATCTGGCGAAGCTTTTCCCGGAAGGCGGGAGGAGCGGTGTCGCACTCGCAAGAGTGCTTGACCAGCCGCTTGAGGTGGGCCTGGAACTCGTAATGGTCCTGGCAGTCGGGGCAGCTCTCGAGGTGGAGGCTCAGCTCCAGGACCTCGGTGCTGTTGAGCTCACGATCCACGTAGCGGTCGAGCTTCTCGGAACAGTCCTTGCAGTTCATTGCTTTGGCACTTCCTTGGTGCCGCCGGTGTGGACGATACCCGATTCAACGGCATAGTCATACAGGGATTTTTGGAGCTGCTGGCGGGCCCGGTGCAGGCGTGACATGACCGTCCCGATCGGGACGCCCAGCGTCTGCGCCGCGTCCTTGTAAGAGAAGCCTTCGACGTCGACCAGGAGGACCACCTCGCGGTGCAGTGGGGGCAGCTTCTCGACTGCGTTCACCACCTCGGAGGCGGCGAGCTTGTCCAGGACGTCAGCCTCCGGCTTGGCGCCTTCGTCGCGAAGCTTTTCATAGAGCACGAACTCGCCGACGTCGTCCAGGCTCACGTCCTCCTTCCGGGAGCCCTTGAAGCGGTCCCAGAACAGGTTGCGCATGATCGCGAAGAGCCAGGCCTTCATGTTCGTGCCCGGCTGGTAGCTGTGCTGGTACCGAAGGGCGCGGAGGTACGCCTCCTGGACCAGGTCCTGCGCCTGATCAGGGTCGCGCGTCAGCCTGAGCGCGCCGCGGTACAACGTATCTAGGTGTGCCAATGCCTCTTCTGCGAAGGCAGTTTGGGCCGGACTTTCCGCCATCAGTACTGCCAGTTTAGATACACCTGCCTTGCGTCAATTCGAACCCGGCGCGGCTGTCCGCTATTCCGAGTAGCGGCGCTTCACGCGTGGTCCGATCGCTGTCAGCACCTCATAGCTGATCGTCCCAGACCATTCGGCCACCTGCTCGGCGGTGATGCTTTCGTCTCCGTCTTGACCGATCAGGGTCACGGCGTCGCCGATCTCAACTTCGGGAATGGTGGTGACATCGATGGTGACCGCATCCATGCTCACCATGCCGATCAGGGGCCTGGGTCCTGCCGCTCGCCACGTGGCGCCGTATCCGACCGTAGCTCCGATGTCCACGTCCTTCACATGCGTCACGACCGAGCGCAGGGCCAGCGCCGGCGTGGTCCCAGGCCACTCGCAGCCGTACAGCGCAATGCCCGCGCGCACGAGGTCGAGCGCCATGTCCGGGAACCTCAGCGCGCCCGCCGAGTTGCAAACGTGGCGGAGGCCTGGCTCCACGCCAAGGCTGTTGGCGACCTCGAGGAACCGGTCGAACTGACGCCGAGTCATCGCTTCATCCGAACCAGCCGAGGCCAAGTGGGTCCACGTGCCGGCCAGGCGAAGGGCGGCCGAGTCGTTGATGTACCTCGCCAGACCTGCGGCTTCCGACGGCTGTGCGCCGAATCGGCCCATGCCGGTGTCGATCTTGAGGTGGACCGGGACGACCTCGTCGCCGCCGGCGAGCGCCCTTGCGAACTCCATGTTGGAAACGGCGATGTTGAAGCCGGCCGTTGAGGCGGCCCCGGCCTGTTCGGGAACCAGCCCGCCCATGACCAGGATCCGCTCCGCGTGGACCAGGCCTTGCAGCTCGCGAGCCTCTTCGAGCGTGGCCACCGCCAGCCAGGTAGCGCCCCCCCGCAGGGCGGCTCTCGCCACCGGCACCGCGCCGTGGCCGTACCCGTTGGCCTTGACCACCGCCATCAAGCGGGTGCCGTGCGGGAGATGAGCCAGGATGCGGGCGGCGTTGGCGCGCACCGCCCCGAGGCTGACGTCCGCCCAGCGCAGGGTGGTCAGGCTACAAGCCGCCCTGGCGCAGCACGTGCATGACCAGCGGGATCTCGGGAAGGAGGTCGCTGGCCAGCAGTCCAGAGTCTCCGAGGCGCTGCGAGATACGACGGCCGGCCGCGGCATGGATGTAGACGCCGGTGACCGCGGCTGCGAACGGGTCCGACCCCTGGGCGATGAGCGCCCCGATCACGCCTGCGAGCACGTCGCCGGTGCCCCCGCTGGCCAGCGCGGGAACCTCGTGGGGGTCCTCGGAGATGCGGC
>WNGA01018910.1_pt1 | contig 12914 bp, 10 predicted proteins | sample 5400061 | NCBI WGS metagenome assembly WNGA01 (sample SAMN13153366, study PRJNA577476) | soil metagenome | isolation source: 100 cm soil or saprolite under grassland replicate 2 | place: USA:California | collected 2016-06-15
CCATGGGGCAAGACCGAGGCATGGGTCATCGTCGGCACCCAGGTCGCCGAGCCGGTCGTGCATCTGGGCTTCCGCGAGGCTATGGACCCTGGCCGGCTGGCCGAGCTGGTCGAGGAGCAGCGGGTCGAGGCGCTGCTGGCCAGCCTCAACGCCGTGCCGGTCGCCCCAGGCGACACCGTGCTCGTCCCGGCCGGGGTACCGCATGCCATCGGGGAGGGCATCCTCGTGGTCGAGCTGCAGGAGCCGACCGACTTCTCGGTGCTGCTGGAGTGGGTCGGCTTCGCGGTCGACGGTCGCCACGAAGGACACCTCCGGCTCGGCTTCGACCTCGCCCTGCGCTGTGTCGACCGCTCCGGCTGGGCCCCAGCCGAGCTGGACCGGTTGCGCGGTGGGTGCGGCCCGGTCCGGCCCGGGGCCGAGCGGCTGCTCCCGGCCGGAGCCGATCAGTTCTTCCAGGCCGAGCGGCTGCGCCCGGACCCGGTCGCCTCGCTCGAGGCCGCCTTCTCGATTCTGGTTGTTACGGACGGGTCGGGCCGGCTGGAGACCCGCGGCGGTCCCCTCGGCCTCAGCCGCGGCGACACGGTGCTGGTGCCCTTCGCCGCTGGACCGGGTGAGGTGAGCGGCCGGCTCGAGGCGATCCGCTGCCTCCCCCCGATGCCAGCGGCCGGGCCGACCCCGCAGGGCTCGCCATGAAAGGTGAGGAGCTGCTGGTCGGGATCGACGTCGGCACGACAACGTGCAAGGCGGCCGTGGTCCGGGCCAGTGACGGGATGGAGGTCGCCCACGCCGCGGTTCCGACCCCGTGGACGGTTGTGCCGACAGGGGCCGAGCTGGGCCCGGCGAGACTGCTCGACGCGGCATTGGCCGCGGCCGCGGGCGCTCTGGAGGCCGCCCCCCGCGGTCCGGTGGTCGGCGCCGGGGTGACCAGCATGGCCGAGACCGGCGTGCTGCTCGACCGTCACGGCCGGCCGGTGGCCCCGGCGATCGCATGGCATGACGCGCGCGGCGAAGGGGAGGCGGTCCGGCTCGCCGCCGATCTTGGCGCCGACAGATTCTCGGCGCGCACCGGCCTGCCGATCCGCCCGCTCTTCTCGATCGCCAAGTATGCGTGGCTCAGGGCCAATCATCCGGAGGTCGCCGAAGCGGTGCGCAGGTCGCGGAGCTGTCGCTGGCCTCCCGGACCGGCCTGCTCGACCTGGAACGGCGGGCCTGGTGGGAGGAGGCCTGCGCGTGGGCCGCGATGCCGCCCGGCCTCATGCCCGACCTGGTCCAGGCGGGCAGCCCGGCGGGCCGGGCCAGCGGCGGGCGCCTGCCACGCCTGGCAGGCGCAACGCTCACCGTGGCCGGTCACGACCACCTCAGCGCGTCGGTCGGGGCCGGCGCGACCCGGCCCGCGGACCTGTTCGACTCGTGCGGCACCGCCGAGGCGCTCGTCCGGGCCGTCCCGCCCCAAGTCGCCCCCCAGGACATCGGCCGGCTGGTCGCGGCGCACGTCACCGTCGGCTGGCACGTCCTACCTGGCCAGCAGGCCCTGCTCGGGGCGTCCCGGGCCGGGCTCGCCCTGCGGCGCTTCCTCGACCTGCTCGGAGTCGACGACGAGCGGCGGGCCGAGCTTGACTGGGCGGCGGCGGCCGCCCCGCCCGGTAGCGGCGGCCTCGTCGTGCGGGACGTGTTCGGCGAGCGGGCTGCGCTCGAGGGCATCGGCACGAACCCAAGGCCCGCGCTCGTGTGGCGGGCCGTGCTCGAGGCGGTGACCGAGCGGGCGGCCGAGCTGCGCGGGCACATCGAGTCGGTCGCCGGGCCGAGCCGGAGGCTGGTGCTGGCCGGAGGCTGGGCGCGCAGCCCAGCGGCCCGCTCGGTGAAGCGGGCGGTGCTCGGCCCGTTCGACTGGCCGCAGGTCACCCAGGCGGGCGCGCGCGGTGCCGCCCTGCTGGCCGGCGTTGCCGCCGGCCGCTTCGACGGGATCGGCGACCTGCCCGGCCCGGATGCGTCCGGCCGCCGCGACGAGACGACCGACCTTGCAGGAGAGAGGAGCTCACGGTGAGCGAAGCGCTGCTCGAGGCACGCCGCATCGTCAAGAGCTTCGGCGGTGTCCGGGCGTTGCGGGGCGTGGACTTCGCCGTCCACCCGAGCGAGGTGACCGCCATGGTCGGCGACAACGGCGCCGGCAAGAGCACCCTGGTGAAGATCCTGTCGGGAACCCTGGCCCCGGACGGCGGCGAAATCTGGTTCGAGGGCCGCCAGGTCACCATCCCGAACCCGGTCGCGGCGCGCGAGCTGGGCATCGAGACCGTCTACCAGGACCTCGCGCTGGCGCCCGAGCTCGACCCGGCCGCCAACCTGTTCCTCGGCCGCGAACTGCTCCGACCCGGACCACTCGGCAAGCTCGGGTTCCTGGACAAGGAGGCCATGCGTCGCCAGACCAACAGGGCGTTCGCCGACCTCGGAATCGGGCTGCAGGACACCGGGGCCATGGTGGCCAACCTGTCCGGGGGCCAGCGCCAGAGCGTCGCGGTCAGCCGGGCCGCCACCTGGGTCAGCAAGGTCGTGTTCATGGACGAGCCGACCGCCGCGCTCGGGGTGGTGCAGTCGGCCAAAGTGCGTGACCTGATCCGCCGGGTGCGCGACTCTGGCATCGCGGTCGTGCTGATCAGTCACAACATGCCCGAGGTGATGGAGCTGGCCGACCGTATCGAAGTGCTCCGGCTCGGCGTCCGGGTGGCCCGTTTCCGCGGCGCCGACACCACCATGGAGCAGGTCATCGCGACCATGACCGGCGCCCTCGGTAACGAGGAGATGGCATGAGCGAGATCCGCGAGGTGCCCCCCACCGCAAGCCCCGACGAACCGGCGGACGAGCCGGAGCACGGTGGCCTGCAGGGCGCGGTGCGCCGCCGGCTGACTGAGACGACCACGTGGACGTTCCTGATCCTGCTCGGGATCGTGGCCGGGTTTGCCGCGTTGCGCTTCGAGCAGTTCGCGACGGTCTTCAACTTCCGCAACATCGCGGCCGACGCCTCGGGCCTGCTGATCATCGCCGTCGGCATGACGTTCGTGATCATCACGGCCGGGATCGACCTGTCGGTCGGCTCGGTGGTGGTGTTCTCCGGGGTGATCGCCGCCAAGGTGATGCTCGCTCTGGGCGGCCAGGGTTGGGGCGCGATCGGTGCGGGCGTGGTCGCGGGCCTGGTCGCCGGCCTGGCCTGGGGGGTGGTCAACGGCGTGCTGGTCACCAAGGCCAGGGTGCCGCCGCTGATCGTCACGCTCGGAACGCTCGGGATGGCGCTCGGGTCGGCCCTGCTGATCACCGGCGGGATCGACGTGCGGGGCATCCCCCTCGAGCTGACAACGTCGATCGGCATCGGGCAGCTCTCTGGCGTGCCCTACGTGGTCATCATCGCGGCGGTGGTGACCGCTATCGGCGCGGTCATGCTCGCGATGACCCGCTTCGGGCGCTACACGTACGCCATCGGGTCCAACGCCGAGGCGGCCCGGCGCGCCGGCATCAACGTCGACCGGCACCTGATCAAGGTGTACGCGCTCTCTGGGCTCCTAGCCGGCATGGCTGGCATGGTGTCCCTCGCTCGCTTCGCGACGACCACGATCGGCGGCCACTCGACCGACAACCTTGCCGCGATCGCCGCGGTCGTCCTCGGCGGCACCAGCCTGTTCGGAGGGATCGGGACGGTGCTGGGCACGGTTGTCGGGGTGTTCATCCCAGCCATCCTGCAGAACGGGTTCGTGATCCTCGGGGTGCAGCCGTTCTGGCAGCAGGTCGCGGTTGGGGCGGTCCTGATCGTGGCGGTCTACATCGACCAGCTCAAGCGCCGCGCGCAGGAGCGCGGCGAGAGGAGGTAGCAACATGCGCCGACGTTGGCTAGTGGGATTCGTCGCGCTCGCGCTCGCGCTCGCGGGGTGCGGTGGGGACGGTGGAGGCAGCGGAGGAGGCGGCCAGAAGCAGTACAAGCTGACCCTGATCCAGGGCGTCAAGGGTGACCAGTTCTACGTCACCATGCAGTGCGGGGCCCAGGAGGCGGCCAAGGCAGCCGGCGCGGTGCTGGACGTGGCCGCCCCGGACGAGTTCGACGCCTCGTTGCAGACCCCGGTGGTCAACGCGGTGGTGGCCAAGAAGCCCGACGCCATCCTGGTCGCCCCGACCGACACCAAGGCGATGATCCCGCCGCTGACTCAGGCCAAGCAGGCCGGGATCAAGCTCGTGTTCGTCGACACCACCACCGAGAACGGTGCCGAGCTGGCCGAGTCGGAGATCGCTTCCGACAACCAGGAGGGCGGCCGCGAGGCGGCCCGGACCCTGGCCAAGCTGACCGGCGAGAAGGGCTCGGTGCTCGTCATCAACGTCAAGCCCGGCATCTCCACCACCGATGCCCGGGCCAAGGGCTTCGAGGAAGAGCTCAAGAACCATCCCAACATGAAGTCCATCGGGGTCGAGTACTCCAACGACAAGCCGGAGGTCGCCGCGGCCAAGGCGACGGCCGCGCTGGCCGCTCACCCCGACATGGTGGGCATCTTCGGCACCAACCTGTTCTCGGCCGAGGGGGCGGCGACCGGGCTGCGCAGCGCCGGTGCCTCCCAGAAAGTCAAGATCGTCGGCTTCGATGCGGGTCCGAAGCAGGTCGAGGACCTCGAGCAGGGCATCGTCCAGGCGCTGATCGCGCAGAAGCCCGCCGACATCGGCAAGGCCGGCGTGGAACAGGCGATCGCCGCCCTGAAAGGTGAATCGGTCCAGAAGAAGATCGGCACCGGCTTCGTCGTGGTCACCAAGGAGAACATGAACAACCCAGACGTCCGGCCATTCCTCTACAAGTCGAACTGCTGACGAGCGACGCAGGTGGCCCAGGTCGCGGAAGGTGAACGAGTTTCCGGCACCCACAGGCGTTCGACGGGGGGTGCGCCGGTGTTCAGGCGGGATGGCGAAGGACCCGGCGTCACAGCTCCCAGTCGATCGGGGCGCGGGGATCGGGGGTGTAGGAGCAGTACCGGCCCGTCCGGATCGTCGAGGCAAGGTGCCGCCCCAGTGAGGGGTTGGCGCGGGCCAGGTTGGCCATCGCCGCGCGGATCGCCCTGGTCGCGTTCAGCCGGGCGCGCTCGGCATGCGACGCCGCCCTGCGGTCGCGGCCGCCCAGCCCGACCGCCCGCGCGAGCTCGCCCACGAGGAAGTCCAGCTCCGAGCGCGCCTTGGCGGCGCGGGCGGGGTCGTTGTCGCCCTCCGCCTCCTCCAGCTCCGCCCGCAGCTCATCGAGGCGGGCCTTGTAGGCCGCCTTGGCCTGGGCGTCCAGCAGCTCCCCCGCATCACCCAGGTCCGGGCGCGCCTGCAGCTCGCCATCCCCGGCCCGCTCCCTTGGCCCCACGGGCGCCGCCTGGCGGTCGGCCGCCTCCAGGTCGGTCGCGTGGAACTCCCGTGCCGGATGCGCCAGCAGCCGGGCCAGGTGGCGCAGGCCCTTGGCGTCCTTCAGGCGAACCACCAAACCCTCGTAGCACACGGTCCAGTACTCGCCCTCCCGGCGAAACACGGTCCCGTCGGCCTCGGAGGGAAGCCCCGCCATGTACCCCTCTGGCAGGGGAGGGCGGCCGTCGTCCACGACCAACGCGGGCTCGGACAATACCAGCCTCGTGATCGAAGGGCCTCCTACGGCGAGGACCCCACCCAACCACGCGCCGAACACCAGCACGATGCCGCCGGCCCCGTCGATCGCCCGATGCTGGAACGCGCCGTCCATCAGGATGACCAGTGGTCCCTCACCCGACCGGTCGGACGCGATCGCCGTGCGTCTCATCCTTGCTCTCCTGCCTTTCCTCGAGCGGTAGACGTCGCACCGCGATGATGGAGAGGCCGAGATCGCGGACCTTGTCGAGGATTCCGTGCAGCGCCGGCTGATCGGGCAGGGTGCCGGAGAGGATGGTCTCGCCACCCTGGTTCTCGATCTGCAGCCCCTCGAACCATTCCGACCAGCGGCCGTCCAGGACGCATTCGACCCGAACCTCGTAGCGGGCCGGCCACCTTCCGCCACTCACAGCCGATCATCTCCAGCGTCGAGTCGGTGCCTGTCATGCGGCCAACGGTATGGAAGGGACCGCGTCGGGACATCACGCGAAGGTGGAACCCCCGGTGGAATCTTCGGGGCGGTGTGGCGGACAGCCTGTGCAGGTCGGGTTGGTTCCCGCAGGGGCTAGACTCGGGTGTCCAACCTGAGCTTCCGTAGAGCGCGCGGCGGGTGATGCGATGGCCGAGTCACGCATGTCGTCTGCGGACCAGGCCGCGGCCCGTGCGCGGGACGACCTGCTGGCCACCAAGCTCAATGTCCCGCGGACCCGCCCGGACCATCTTGGCCGGTCCCGTCTGCTCCGGCGGCTCGACCAGGGGATGGCCCGGGAGCTGGTCGTTGTGTGCACGCCCGCCGGGTTCGGCAAGACCACCCTGCTGGCCGACTGGGCCGCGAGCGCGAGGTGGCCGGTTGCGTGGCTGTCGCTGGATCCGGAGGACAACGACCCGGTGCGGTTCTGGCGGTATGTGGTCGCGGCGCTTGACCGCGTGGCCGGCGGCCTCGGCGAGCGGGTGCTTCCCCTGCTGCGTCCTCCCAGCGTCATGTCGAGCCAGGGCGTGGTGACCGCCCTGGTCAACCAGCTCCAGGCCGGGTCCGGTGAGGTCGTGCTGGTCCTGGACGACTACCACGTGATGGAGTCGCAGCCGATCCACGATGACGTGGCTTTCCTGCTGGGTCACCTCCCGTCGCGGCTGCACGTGGTCATCACCAGCCGCAGCGATCCGCCGCTGCCGCTGGCGCGGCTGCGGGCCAGGGGTCAGCTGGTGGAGCTGCGGGCCGCCGACCTGCGTTTCACCTCTGAGGAGGCGGCGGCCCTGCTGGGGGAGGTGTGGCGGCTGGAGCTGGCTGCGGAGGCGATCGTGGCGTTGGCGAGCCGGACGGAGGGGTGGGCGGTGGGTCTGCAGCTGGCCGCCCTGTCGCTGCGGGAACGGCCCGACCCTGATGCCTTCCTGGGTGCGTTCGCGGGGACCAGTCGCTATGTCTTGGACTATCTGAGCGAGGAGGTGTTGGAACGCCAGCCGGGCCGGGTGCGGAGGTTCCTGCTCCACAGCTCGATCCTGACGCGACTGAGCGGTCCGCTCTGCGACGCGGTCACCGGCGATGCCGATGGGCAGGACATGCTGGAGGCGCTCGAGCGCGCCAACCTGTTTCTGGTCCCGTTGGATGAGGAGCGCCGCTGGTGGCGCTTCCATCACCTGTTCGCCGATCTGCTCCGTGCCCGGCTGCGACGGGCCGAGGCCGGACAGGTACCGGAGCTGCACCGGAGAGCCGCCCAATGGTGCGAGCAGGACGGGCTCATCGACGAGGCGATCCGGCACGCCTTGGCGTCAGGGGACGCGACATGGGCGGCGCGGCTCATAGAGGAACACCTGAACGAGACCCTCAGCCGCGCAGAAAGCATGATCCTCGGGCGTTGGCTCGCGGTGCTCCCAGACGACGTGGTTCGATCCCGTCCGACGCTGTGCCTGGCTCTGGGCCTGATGGAGTTTCACCTGGGCCACTTCGACCGGGTCGAGCGCCTGCTGGAGCAGGCCGAGCGCGCCTTCGACCATCGACAGGGGCGGCGGGAGCTCCAGGTGCCCACCCATGCGGGCACGGTGGCCGAGGTGCCGGCCGCGATCGCGCTGCTTCGCGCCGAGCTTGCCGAAGCTCGGGGCGATGCCGAGGGGATGGCCGGGTACGCACGCTCGGCGCTGGATCAGCTGGCCGAGGAGGAGCACGGGCCTCGCTTCTGGGCGCGCTGGCTGTCCGGGCCCTGGGCCGACTGGATGCGGGGGCGACTGGCGGATGCCGAGCGGGCTTCCGCCGACATGCTCGCCGAGGGTAGAGCGGCACCCGACCCCCAGCTCGTGATGCTGTCCTGCCTTCCCCTCGGCCGGGTACAGCAGGCACGGGGCAAGCTCGGCGCGGCCCTGCGAACCTACCGAGAGAGCTTGCGCTTGGCCACGCAGGGCGGCCGGTTCTCCCCGTTCCACGCGGCTGAGGCGCACCTGGGGATCGCCCAGGTGCTCTACGAACGCAACCAGCTCGACGACGCCCTCCGGCACGTGACCAATAGCGTCGAGCTCGGCCGCCAGATGATCTGGTTCTACGGGCAGGAGCTGGTCACTTCGGCTTGGATCCGCCAGGCCATGGGAGAGCCGGACAGTGCCCTGGAGGCCATGAACGAAGCCTGCCGGATGCATCCGGGCCCGGACACCGTCAGCCTTTGGCACCCGGGCCCGTCCGAGCGGGCGCGGCTCCTGCTGGCCCAAGGACGGGCCGAGGAGGCAGCACGGTGGGCGGAGGAACGCGGGCTGACAGACGAGGATGAGGTTTCCTATCCACGGGAGCGTGATTACCTCATGCTGGCCCGGGTGCTTCTGGCCGGGTCCGATCCCGCTCGGGCCGATGGACTGCTGGAGCGCCTCGACGTACTGGCCGAGTCCCAGGGCCGGAGGCAGAGCCTCATCGAGATCTGGGCCCTGCGGTCGCTGGCCCTGCAGTCCGCCGGGGACCACCAGGACGCCCTTTCCGTCCTGGCCGAGGCGCTCGCACTGGCTCGGCCGGAAGGCTACATCCGCGTCTTCGCCGACGAGGGCCCGCCGATGGCCGCCCTCCTCCAGAGCCTTATCCGGGCGCGGCAGCGGAGCCGCGCCGCGGCGGTCTCCCAGGCGGCGCGCGAACACGTGAACCGAGTCGTTCGGGCGTTCCGGCCCTCGATGGGACGCCCAGAGGGGGCCGCGTCTGCGGTGAGCGGGCTGATGGAACCCCTCACCAGGCGGGAGCTCGAGGTTCTCGGCTTCATCGCGGCGGGCAGGCCGAACCGGGAGATCGCCCAGGAGCTGGTGGTCACGCTGGAGACGGTGAAGAAGCACACCAGCCACATCTTCGACAAGCTCGGCGCGGCCAACCGCACCGAAGCCGTGGCCCGGGCCCGCGAGCTGCGCCTGATCCCATAGGCAGGCTTCCTCTGATGGGCGATCGCGCGGCGTCCGGAGTCACTCGGCCGCGTCAGGACCGAGCGTCCGGCCCGCTCCCCCGATCGCTCCGCCGTTCGAGGTACCTGTCGACCTGGCGCCGCTCCCAGTCCGCTCCGAAGAGACCGCCGAGCCCGAACATGACAATGCCCGTCACGACGACGCCGAGCCCGGTGCCGAGCATCGGCCAGTAGAACCACAGGCTGGTCGAATCGTCCAGCATGTCGATCGTGGAGAAGATCCGCTTGCGGCGAACCCAGCGGCGAGCCGCATCGCGCGCGCCGTCCCGATCGTCGGAGGTCCCGTGGACTGGATAGGAGTGCTGTTGGTGGCGGGAGTCGCTCGATTCAGACATCGTTTCTCCTGTCGTTCGGTTTACTTGCCTGGCCATAGTCGCCATCGACGCATGCGCAGGCTCATCCGACAACGCCGAGGGCCAGGGCGAGCGCCGTGCCGCCGTTGAAGACCCACCTGGCCGCCATGATCGGCAGCAGCCGCCGGCCCAGGGCGTAGGCTGCCGTCGGCGGCCCGAGCAGGCTGCGGTAGGAGCTGCCGTCGCGCCAGAGCAACCAGCCGATGACGCCCAGGGTGCCGAGGTCGATGAGCGCGTCGTAGACCATCCACCACGCGGCCGCGGCGTTGAGCGGCTGGCCGGTGGCCGCCGCGCCGGCGAGGACCAGCAATCCGGCCACCAGCAGCTGCACGCCCAGCCACAACCCGATGCGGGTACCAACCAGCAGCACGGCGCCGCCCACCCCGGTGGCCGCGGCGGCACCGCGTGGCTGTGGCCAGATGGCCGGCTGCCCGGCAGGAGGTCTGGTGGTGGTCATCGCTCGGTCCCCACGCCCGTGGCTGGCCGGGCGGCGTGCCGCGCCTGGCGCTGCTGCCCCCATAGCCGGGTCTCATACAGCGAGGTGATGGCCAGCACGGCCACGAAGGTCACCAGCCAGGCGAAGGCCAGCCAGCCCAGGATCGGTGGGTCGTAGTGGTCGAGGATCATCTCGGGCGGTTCGACCGCGAAGGGGCCGAAGTGCACGGCGCTGACGAACACGGCGCCGCCGCCGGAGACCAAGGCCCAAAAGCCGGGCCCTACCCGGCCGCTTCGGTACAGCAGCAGGCCGGTGGCGATGACCGGGTAGATGACCAGGCTCATGGTGAAGGCGTTGACCTCGTCGGTCAGCGGCCAGCCCACTGCGTTGTGCCGGATGACATGGTCGACGTGGTGGCCCAACGACATCGCCGCCGCCAGATAGGTGATCCGGTACAGGGTTGTGTTGTGCATCGGTCCGTCCTCGGTTGCGTGGCCTTCGCCCGGCGACTGGGCTGCGGTTGCTTCACCCTCGGGCGCGTGCAATCGGCGTGAACTGTTGTTCAACGGCGCCTGCGGGACCAGACCGCGACGGCCGGCCCCGCTCGTACGCCGCAGACCCGGCCAGCTCGCCTGGAGCCCAGACCGCCGGGGCTTCCCCCGCGGCTGCACAACAGTCCACTGACGTTGAACGCCTGGCAGGCGACGGACCGGAGCGGGGCGGCTCCCGCCGGCGAGGGAGGCTGCCCGGCGGCTCCCTCCCGCGGGGGAGGCGAGTTTCGCCAACGCGGGTGATCCGGGAGCAGGGAGCCACCGCCTACGGTCCGGGGGACAGCATCTCTGGGTGCGAGGGAGGTTTGTGATGTTCGAGTCGCTTGGCAGGTTGATGTTTCGGCGTCGCCGTTGGGTGCTGGCCGCTGCCGGCGTGCTGGTGGTGGCGGCGGCGGTGTGGGGGACGGGCGTGTTCGGCTCGCTTGGCGGCGCCGGCTCGCTTGGCGGCGCCGGCTTCGAAGACCCCGACAGTGACTCCGCGCGGGCCGCCCAGCAGGCCAAGCGGGCGTTCGGCCGCCACCAGGCCGACGTGGTCGTGCTCTACTCAAGCGCCACCCTCACCGTGGACGATGCGGCGTTTCGGACCGCGGCGCAGCGCACCCTGGACGCGCTGCCGGACCGGTATGTGACCAAGGTGACCAGCTACTGGGACACCGGGGCGCCACAGCTGGTGTCGGCCGACCGGCACGCCACCTATGCGGTGCTGGAGCTGGCCGGCGCCGACGGCGACGCCCGCGAGGAGGCGCTGGCGGAGGTCACCGGCGAGCTGGCCGCGCCGGGCCTTTCGACCAGGCTGGGCGGCCAGGTGGCCATCGACCGCGACATCGACTCGCAGGTAGGCGCCGACATCGCCCGGGCCGAAAGCCTGTCGCTGCCGCTGCTGCTGGTGCTGCTGGTGGTGGTGTTTGGTGCGCTGGCCGCGGCGGGCATGCCGCTGGTGGTCGGCGGGCTGGCCATCCTCGGCGCGTTCACCGCGCTGCGGCTGCTCACGCTGGCAACCGACGTGTCGGTGTTCGCCATCAACATCGTCACCATGCTGGGCCTGGGCCTGGCGATCGACTACGCGCTGTTTGTCGTCAGCCGGTTCCGCGAGGAGCTGGCCGCCCGGCCGGCCGGGCGCCAAGGCGTGGAGGACGCGCTCGCCCGCACCACCGCCACCGCCGGGCGCACGGTCTGCTTCTCCGGGGTGACCGTGGCGATCTCGCTGGCGGGGCTGCTGTGGTTCCCGCAGATGTTCCTGCGCTCCATGGCCTTCGGCGGCATCGCGGCGGTGCTGGTCGCGATGGCCGCCGCGCTGACGGTGCTGCCCGCGCTGCTGGCGGTGCTCGGCCCGCGCATCAACGCGCTGTCGGTCCCGTGGCTGCGGCGCCGGCCGGGCCGGGCGGCCGGCGCCGCCGGCGGGGCGTGGTCCCGGGTCGCGCGCAGCGTGATGCGCCGTCCGCTGGCCTACGTGGTGGTGATCGTGGCCGGGCTGGTCGCGCTGGGCCTGCCGTTCCGCAACGCGGCGTTCGGCGGCATCGACGCCCGCGCGCTGCCCGCCACCACCCAGAGCCGCCAGGTCAGCCAGACCCTGGAGCGGGACTTCACCCGCAACGCCACCACCCAGGTCACGGTGGTCATCTCCGGCCCGAACGCCGCCAGCGTGCGCGGCTACGCCGAGCGGCTGCGCGCGGTGCCCGGGGTGACCGGCGCCCAGGTCACCCACACCTCGGCGGACACCAGCCGGATCGCGGTCCGCTACCAGGCCGACCCGATCTCGGCTCGCGCCCGCCAGCTCGTCACCGACGTGCGCGCGGTCCCCGCGCCGGCCGGATCGCGGGTGCTGGTCGGCGGCGACACCGCCGAGCTGGTCGACCTGCTCAGTAGCCTCCGGCGCACCCTGCCGTGGATGGCCGCCTTCGTCGGCCTGGTCACCTTCATCCTGCTGTTCCTCGCGTTCGGGTCGGTGCTACTGCCGCTCAAGGCGATCGCGATGAACCTGCTGTCGCTGTCCGCATCCTTCGGCGCGCTGGTGTGGATCTTCCAGCAAGGCCACCTGTCCGGGCTGCTGGGCTTCACCCCCACCGGCACCATCGAGGCCACCCAGCCCATCCTCATGCTCGCGATCGCCTTCGGCCTGTCCATGGACTACGAGGTCTTCCTGCTCAGCCGGGTCCGCGAGCAGTGGGACCGCACCGGCGACAACACCACCGCCGTGGCGGCCGGGCTGCAACACACCGGCGCCATCATCACCAGCGCGGCGCTGCTGCTGGTCGTGGTGATCGGCGCGTTCTCGACCTCAGGCATCACCTTCATCAAGATGATCGGCGTCGGCATGATCATCATGCTCCTGATCGACGCCACCGTCGTCCGGGCGCTGCTGGTGCCCGCCACCATGCGCCTGCTGGGCCGCTACAACTGGTGGGCGCCCAAGCCGCTGGCGCGGTTCTGGGACCGGTACGGGCACCGCGAGCACCGCCAGCCACCCACCCCAACCAAACAACCACTCGACCCACAACCCCCCACCGCCACCGCTGACCACCCCACACCCGCT
>WNGA01029630.1_pt1 | contig 12914 bp, 14 predicted proteins | sample 5400061 | NCBI WGS metagenome assembly WNGA01 (sample SAMN13153366, study PRJNA577476) | soil metagenome | isolation source: 100 cm soil or saprolite under grassland replicate 2 | place: USA:California | collected 2016-06-15
AATCGCTGCCCCGAGAACCACGGCACCCGCAACCGCGAGCGGGCCGGCGCCGTAATGCAGGTAAAGGACGGTCCCGAGATAACCACCGATCATGATGGATGGGCCGTAGGACAGGTTGAGCCGGCGCATCACGCCGAAGATCACGGTGAAGCCGAGCGCGAGCAGCCCGTAGGACGAGCCGATCATCACGCCGTCGATGGTGTTCTGGACGAGGTCGATCATCGGCCTCTTCTGCGGGTCAAGTCAGCCGGCGGTGCGGCGGGTCCCTAGATAGGCGCGCTGGATGACCTCATCTTCGGCCAGTTGGCCGGGCGTTCCCGTAAAGGTGATGCGGCCCTGCTCCATCAGGAAGAATTGATGCGCCACCTGCAGCGCCATGTGCGCGTTCTGCTCGACCAGGAAGATGGTGGTTCCATCGCGGTTGAGCTCGGTGATGATGCGGAATATTTCCGCGACGATAAGGGGCGCGAGCCCAAGCGACGGCTCGTCCATGAGCAGGACCCGCGGCCGCGACATGAGCGCGCGCGCCACCGCGAGCATCTGCTGCTCGCCACCGGAGAGAGTGCCGGCCAGTTGCGCGTGCCGTTCGCGCAAGGGTGGAAAGCGGGCATACATCCGCTCGATATCGGCGTCGATCGCCGCCTTGTCGTTGCGCTGGTAGGCGCCCGCGAGCAGATTTTCGCGCACGCTCATGTGCGGAAAGACCAGCCGGTTCTCCGGCACGAGCGCGACACCCCGCGCGACGATCCTGGCCGGTGAAAGCCCGACCAGCTCGGCGCCGGCGAGCCTGATCGAGCCGCGGCGCGGCTGCAGAATGCCGGCAATCGTCATCATCAGCGTGGTCTTGCCCGCACCATTGGGGCCGAGCAGGCAGGTGATCTTTCCCGTCTCGACGTGCAGCGACACGCCTTTGAGCGCTTCGATCTTGCCGTAGGCGGTGACGAGGTCAATGACGTCGAGCATCGCAATCCTCATGCGACCGCGCTGGTGCCGAGATAGGCCTCGCGCACCACTGGGTCGGCCTGGACGGCCGCGGGCGTTCCTTCCGCGATCTTCTGTCCGAAATTGAGCACGGCGATGCGGTCGGCAACCGACATGACCAGCTCGACATGGTGCTCGATCAGCAGCACGGTGATGCCGTCCTGGCGCAGCTTGCGGATTCGGCTGTCGAGCTGATCGATTTCCTCGGCGTTCATGCCGGCTGCCGGCTCGTCGAGCAGCAGCAAGGCGGGCTTCGCAGCGAGCGCGCGGGCGAATTCGAGCCGCCGCTGCTCGCCGAATGCGAGATTGGCCGCCAATTCATCGCGCTTATGCGCAAGATCGAAAAACTCGAGCGTGCGGTCGATCTCCTCACGCGCGCTGCTCGAGCCACCCAGCCAGCGCGGGAGAAAATTCTGCTTGCGCTGCTCGCCGGAATTCTGCGCCACCCAAAGATTCTGCCAGACGGTCAGTTGTCCGAACAGGCGGATGTTCTGGAACGTTCGCGCGATCCCCAAGGTCACGCGCGCATGCGGCGGCAGATCGGAGATGTCGGCGCCGTTGAAGAGGACGCGGCCCGCGGTCGGCGGAAGCAGACCGCATATGAGATTGACGATCGTGCTCTTGCCGGAGCCGTTCGGGCCGATGAGGCCGACGATTTCGCCGCGCGCAACAGCCAGATCGATGCCGTCGACCGCGCGGACGCCTCCAAAATGCTTGGTGAGTCCCTGCAGATCAAGCACCGTTTCGATCCTTGCTCGGGACGATCAGCCGCTTCAAGGCAAGCGCTGCTCCGGCGTCGAGCAATCCGCGCGGGCGCACATTCATCGCCAGCACGATCAGCCCGCCGAACAGCAGGTTGCGCCAATCGCCCATGAAGCGAAGACCTTCGATCAGGAAACCTTGGATGAAGATGACGGCGAGCAGGGTACCGAACACGTTGGAGAGGCCGCCGAGGATGGGATAGGCGATGGCGAAGGTCGCCAGCACCACGCCGAACTGAACATGCTCGATATGAGTCGTGTAATGCGCGAAAATGCCGCCGCCGATGCCGGCGATGACGCCGCCGATCGTCATCGCTGAGACTTTCACGGCGGTAATGTTGATGCCGGTGCTTTGTGCGGCGAGCTCATCCTCGCCGACCGCGCGCAGGACGGCGCCGGCGCGCGAACGATCCAGCCACCACACGCCCGCCATGACCAAGATAACCACCGCCCAGATGAAGAGCATGACATCGAGCGTGGTCCAGCCATGCTCCGGAAAGTAGCGGATCTGGCGGAAGCCCTCGCCGCCATGCGGCCCGATTTTGAGATTTCCGGCCTGCACCTGATAGGTGAAATTGAAGAAGAACAGACGCACGGCCTCTCCGAACGCTAGCGTCGCCACCACCAGCATCAGGCCCTTCACCCGCAGGGCAGGGAAACCGACGGCGCAGGCCATGGCGCCGGCCACGAGAGCGGAAGCGGCCAGCGCCGGGACCAGCGGCCATTGCGCGAGCACCGTGAGCATGCCGGCGACATAGGCGCCGATCGCGAAGAAACCGGCTTGTGCGAGACTCACCTGGCCGGTGAGCAGCACGCAATAGGCCGAAAGCCCGAGCAGCGTATGAACGCCGATGATCTGAATGAGCCCAAGATAGAAATCCATCGGGTCGTGCTCTCCGTCAGTCGCGCCCAGCCGAGGTCGCGAAAATGCCGCCCGGCCGGAACACGAGGAAAGCGAACAGGAGCAGCATGATGTAGAGGTCGCGCTCCGATACGCCGCGGATGAACTGGAAGAAATTTTCAAGGCCCCCGACGACAAGGCCGGCGATGATCGCGCCCGGGATGCTGCCGAGCCCTCCGATCACGGTGACGATCAGTCCCTTGACGGTCAAAGGCAGAGATAGCAGCGGCGACAGCATGCCGATCGCGGCGCCGGTCATGGCGCCCGCGATCCCGCCGACCACGCCGGTGATGGTAAAGGTGAGAACGTTCACGCGTGCAATGCTGATGCCGCAGAGCTCCGATGCCGTCGGCTGCTGCGATACGGCGCGCGTGGCGAGCCCGAGCCTGGTCCGATAGAGCAGCAGCAATAGGACGACCATGCACAGGCAGCCCAAGGCGAAGACGAACATCAGATCGCCGCGCAGGTTGAACGAGCCCATTCGGATGATCACATCGGAAAACAGCGCCGGATAATTGAGCGGCACGCCCGCGGTCGTGTGCACGATGATCTCATCGATCAGCAGCAGCAGGCCGATTGTCGACATTAGGGTCGCCAGCGGGTTGGCGAGCGGAATGAACTTGAAGGCCACGAGATAAACGAGGCCGCCGATGATCCCGCCTGCCGCCGCGGCCGCCAGGAATACCAGGATCGCGGGCGCCTGGATGCCGGCGAGAATCAAGAGGCTCGCATAAGCGGCTCCGATGGAGGCGGCGGCATAGGACAGGTTGATCTTGTGCATCACGCCGAACACGAGCGTGAAGCCGATTCCCAGCAATGCATAGGTCGTGCCGAACAGCACGCCGTCGGCGACCGACTGTACCGCGTCGATCAGGTCGAGAACATCCACGTCAATGGCCGGACTTGGTCGATACCGACGAAATGCATGACCGCAAGGCGGCGGACCGCCAATGCGGCCCGCCGCATGTCGGAGCCCGTCAGGACGAAGGCTTGTACAGCACCAGCCAGCTTCCACCCTTGGCATGGACGTAGAGGAACGGCTTGATGGCTTCGCGATCAGCCGTGCGTCCGACCTTGCCCAAGAGACCCATCGTCTCCTTCAACCCCGCCAGGCCTTGACGCATCTTGTTGCGATCGGCCTGCACGGTGTCCGGCTTCGCCATGATCTTCTGTTGCTCGATCACGTCCTTGAGGATGAACATGATCTCGTAGGCTGCGGCGCTGTGCAGATCGGCGCTGCCGCCGAACTTGGCGACGTTTTCGGCCGCTTTCACCGCCTCGGGCGTGACCGGCGCGAAGCTGGTCGGAATGATGATGCCTTCCGCTTGCTTGGCGCAGCCTTGCAGCGTCTCGATGCTGGACGAGCTGGTCAGGCCGATCAGCAGCTTGGGCTTCACGCCTTGGCGTTCCATCTCCTTGAGCACGCCGCAGGTCGTGAATGGATGCGCCGAGATCGCGACGATATCGGCGTTGGCGCGCTTCATGTCGCGGATCTGGGTCGAGAACGTCGTGTCGTTGAGCAGCCATTCCGCCGTGCCGGCCACTTGGTAGCCGTTGGCTTCGGCTTGGCTCTTCATGACGCCGTAGGTGGCGTTCGAATGCGCGAAGTCCTTCTCGACGCCGCCAAATATCGTCTTCAGGTCGGGATGCTGGGTCTTGAGCCAGGCGAACAGCGATTTGTACATCTCGAACTCGCTCGGCACGTTGCGGAACGACCATTCGGAGATTTTCGCAAGTCCGCCCTTGGCGGCCACGTCGGCGATGATGGGGAATTGCAGCCCGCTGTCGGATGCATCGCCCACCTTCTTCTGCAGGATTCCGAAAAGCGATTCCGCCACGTTGGAGCAGGTCGGGCCGACCGCGACGAAAGCATCGCTCGAAGCAATGCGGCGCACGACCGAGATGCCTTCTTCGGCGTTGCAGCGGTCGTCGAGGAATTCGATTGCGAACTTGGCCTTGCTGCCGTCGCCCAGCGTGACGCCGCCGGCCTTGTTGATCTCTTCGGCGGCGGCCTTCAGCGCCGCTTCGCTGTTGATGCCGAACACGCGGACGACACCGGACTTGGCGCCGAAGCCGGTGATCTTGACGGTGCGCTCCTGGGCGAGCGCGCCCTCGGATGCCAACAGCGCCGAGCCGGCAAGCAGCGCCGCAAATGCAACAGTCAGAACTTTCATCGGAGTCCTCCGCCTGAAGTGTTGAGCGAAATTCGTACTTGCTGGTGGGCAACCCTAGCATGTTCGATCGGTTGCGCCACAATGTCGATCCGCCGCAGGGCCGCGTTGGGCGGCGACCCACCTGCACGCAGGGGAAAAACCGCCGTATTATACACGTAGAGGCTGTTGCTGAATGTGGCCTGACGCCTTGCCGCAGCCAACGCCGAGGGAGGAAGAAATGGCCAAACGGGGCAAGTCGAAGCCGACCGGCAAGGTTGCTCGCAAGCCCAGGACCGGTGATCTCCGCCGGTCGCGCAGGAAGTCCTTTGCCAAGAAGGAGTCCTTGGCCCCGCGCAAGCGCAAGCCGGGCAGCGGACGGAGCATCTTCAATGGTCTGCAACCGAACGCCGCCAATTTCTCAGCCCTGACGCCGGTGGCGTTCCTGCCGCGATCCGCGGACATCCATCCCGACCGCGTCGCGGTCATTCACGGCAGGCGCCGATACACCTATGGCCAGCTCTACGACCGGGCGCGGCAGCTGGCATCTGCGTTGGTGGCGGTCGGTGTTCGCGCCGGCGATACGGTCTCGGCCATGCTGCCCAACGTGCCGGCGATGGTCGAAGCGCATTACGGCGTGCCGATGCTGGGCGCCGTGCTCAACACCATCAATACGCGGCTCGAGCCGGCCACGATCGCTTACATCCTCGAGCATGGCGAGGCCAAGGTCCTGATCACCGATCGCGAATTCTCCGCGCAGGTCGGACCGGCTTTGGCAAAACTGAAGAAGCGTCCGCTCGTCATCGACGTGGACGATGCGCTTTTTTCGGGACCGGGAGAGCGGCTCGGCAGGATCGAGTATGAGGACTTCATCGCCAAGGGCGATCCGCATTTCACGTGGACGCTTCCGGCCGACGAGAGCAGCGCGATCGCGCTCAACTACACCTCCGGCACCACCGGCAATCCGAAGGGCGTGGTCTACCACCATCGCGGCACGTTCCTGGAATCGGTCGGCAACATCATGGCTTGGCCGTTACCGCCGAAGCCGGTCTATCTTTGGACCTTGCCGATGTTCCACTGCAACATCGCCGCCGCCCGCCAAGGTGATCAAAGCCATGGAGGAGCTCGGCTTTCGCGTCACCCATATCTACGGCATGACCGAGTTGCAGGGCCCATCGACGCTGTGCGTGCCGCAGGACGGCTGGGAGAAACTGCCGCTCGAGGAACGCGCGCCGCTGACCGCACGCCAGGGCGTTCGCTATCCGGTGGTGGAGGGCCACATGGTGGCCGATCCGAAGACCCTCGAACCGGTGCCGCGTGACGGCGTGACCATCGGCGAGATCATGGTGCGCGGAAATACCGTGATGCTCGGCTATCTCAAGGAACCCAGGGCGACCGCCGATACATTCCGGGGCGGCTGGATGCGCACGGGTGACCTCGCGGTCGAGCACCCCAACGGCTATGTCGAAATCAAGGACCGTGCCAAGGACATCATCATCTCGGGCGGCGAGAATATTTCGAGCGTCGAGGTCGAGATCGCGCTCTACAAGCATCCGGCGGTGCAGCTTGCAGCGGTGGTGGCGCGGCCCGATCAGAAATGGGGCGAAACGCCCTGTGCCTTCGTACAGCTCAAGCCCGGCGCCAATGCGACCGCCAACGAGATCATTGCGTTCTGCCGCGATCAGCTGGCGCATTTCAAGGCACCGAAATCAGTGGTGTTCGGATCACTGCCGACGACGGCGACCGGCAAGATCCAGAAATTTGTCTTGCGTGAGCGCGCGCGAGAGCTCTGAAGTCGGATGTGGTTCGAGCTTTTTTCGAGCGGGAGCCGACCCGCGGCAACCCGCATATGCGGTGACTATCCGCGACGCCTCGCTTGACATTGCCGCGAACGCGCACCCTCGTGGCGCGTGACGCTTGCGCCTGCCATTGATCGAGCCTGCAGCGGGAGGACGATGATCGATCTGTCGCATTTGAAGATCGGGCTGAAGGGATCGGCGGATCTTCTGGTCGGCGTGGAACATACGGCGCCCAGCATCGGCAGCGGGCGGGTGCCGGTGCTCGCCACGCCAGTCATGATCAATGTGATCGAGGCAGCGGCGCTCGCGGCTGTCGAGCATCTCTTGCCCAGCGGGCATCAAAGCCTCGGCATTCATCTCGATATCCGCCATTTCGCGGCCACGCCTATCGGAATGCGCGTATCTGCAACGGCCGAGTTGATCGCCATTGATGGACGCACGCTTTCGTTTCGGGTCGAGGCGCGCGACGAAAAGGAAGCGATCGGGGCCGGCTCGCACCAGCGCGTCGTCGTCAACGTCGCGCGCTTCGATGAGCGCGTGCAGAAGAAGCTGAATCCGTCATCCTGACCAAGCCGTCGCAGTGGCCATACGTGTCATGGCCACGAGCCGCAAGCCGGTGAGGGTACTGCCGCGTGCTTTCGAACATTCCGCCAAAACGCCGGCCGGCGGCCAATGCCTCGGCACAGACCGGCTGAGCGCGGGGTCGGGATTAGGGCGAGCGTGGTCGTAGAAGAGACCACGCGCAGACCTGCCCCGCGTGTTAAATTGCACTGTCGTTCAACGCGGTGCTGGACCGACAGGGAGCAGAAAAATTCAAATAAAATGAATAGGTTAACTCACAAATTTTCCATCGCACCGATGATGGAATGGACCGACCGGCATTGCCGGTTCTTCCATCGCCTGCTCACGCGTCGGGCGCTCATCTACACCGAGATGATTACCACCGGCGCGGTGATCCACGGCGACCGCGCGCGGCTCCTCGGCTACGATCCGAACGAGCATCCGATCGCGCTGCAGCTCGGCGGCTCCCATCCGCACAAGCTCGCCGAGTGCGCGCGCATCGCCGGCGATCTCGGCTACGACGAGGTCAATCTCAACGTCGGCTGCCCGTCGGACCGGGTGCAGGAGGGGCGCTTCGGCGCCTGCCTGATGGCGGAGCCTGCCCTGGTCGGCGACTGCGTTGCCGCCATGCGTGCGAAAGTGAACGTGCCGGTCACCGTCAAATGCCGCATCGGCATCGACGACCAGGACCCCGAGGAGGCGCTCGAGACGCTCACTGGTGCGGTCGAGCAGGCGGGCGTCGACGCGCTCATCGTGCATGCGCGCAAGGCTTGGCTCGATGGCCTCTCGCCGCGCGAGAACCGCGACATCCCGCCGCTCGATTACGACCGTGTCTATCGGCTCAAAGCCGCGCATCCCCGCCTTGCCATCGTGCTCAACGGCGGGATCGTGGACCTCGATCAGGCGATGGCGCACCTCGACCACGTCGACGGCATCATGATGGGCCGCGCCGCCTATCAGGAGCCGTGGCGGCTCCTGGCGGTCGATCCGGAGGTGTTCGGCGCAACGCCGCCGTGCGCGTCGCCCAAAGCTGCGGCCGAGGCGCTCATCCCCTATATCGAGCGCGAGCTTGCGCGCGGCGCGCGTCTCCACGCCATCACCCGGCACATTCTCGGCCTGTTCCGCGGCGTGCCCGGCGCGCGCGCCTTCCGCCGGCATTTGGCGATCGAGGCGGTGAAACCGGGCGCCGGCGCTGCCACCTTCCGCGAGGCGCTCGCACTCGTTACGGACATGAGCGCGCCATCGGCGCACACCGCCGCTGCGTGATCGGTCAATTGCCTTTCATGTTCGTCCGCGCAACGAGATCGACCCATTTCGCGGTATCCGACCTGATGAAACCGCCGAATTGCTCCGGCGTGTTGCGGCTTGCCGCTTCGTAGCCCGCCGCCATCAGCTTCTTGCGCAGCTCGCCGTCGTCGAGCCCGGCCCCCAGCGTGGACGAGAGCGTGGCGATGACGCCTGGCGGCGTGCCGCGCGGCGCGACGAAACCGTTCCAGCCGATCACCTCGAAGCCGGGCAACCCCGATTGGGCGATCGACGGCACGCCCGGCACCAGCGGCGACGGCTCCCGTGAGGTGACCGCGAGACCGCGCACGGTGCCGCCGCCGATCTGCGACTGTGCGGTCGACGCAATCGAGAACATCATGTCGGCGGTGCCGGCAACGACGGCATTGAGCGCCGAGTTGGCCTCGCGGTAGGGGACGTGCAGGATGTCGACCCCGGCCATCGACTTGAACAGCTCGCCGGCAAGGTGCGGCGGCGTGCCGATGCCGGAGGAGGCGTAGTTGAGCTTGCCGGGATTTGCCTTGGCATGGGCGATCAGCTCGGCGAGCGTCTTCGCCGGCACCGACGGATGCACCACCAGCGCGAACGGCGCGGTGACCACGAGCCCGACCGCGGCGAAATCCTTGCTGAGGTCAAGCGGGCTCTGTTGCAACGCAGTGTTGATGGTGTAGGAGGCGCTCGCCAGCAGCAGCGTGTAGCCGTCGGGCGCCGACGCGGCGACGTCTGCGCCGCGATCGTGCCGCCGGCGCCGGGACGCGGCTCGATCACGACTTGCTGCCGGAGAACCTCGGTGACTTTCGCGCCGAACAGCCGCGCCACGATATCGGGTCCCGGGCCGACCACGACGCGGATGAAGCGGTTCGGATAGTCCTGCGCCTGCACGCCGCAGCTGACCAGCATGACGAAGGTTGCGACGACGATCCGAACCGTTGTGGCCAGCATAGAGGTCTCGCTCCTCGTTCGATGTCCGCCGAAAAAATGCCGGGTGACGCTACGGTCTGCCGCGACGACTCCCGGCCCTCGCCCGATAGAGGTGTCCGCCACCGGTGGTGACGTAGAGCGTATCGAGGTCCCTGCCGCCGAAGCAGCATTTGTTCGGAAGATCGGCCGGGATCGGGTGGGTTTCGAGCACTGCGCCCGCGGGCGAGAACACGTAGACCAGCGGGCCTGGGCCGCTGCGTTGCCATCCGCCGACGGCGACGACGTTGCCGTCGGCATCGAGACACATGCCCTCGATGCCGCGGTGGTGGCCGCGATGATCGGCGCCGAAGCTGTGCAGCACGATCGGGTGATCGACGGTGCCGTCGTCGCGGATCGGATAGGCGCGCAGCTCCCGTTTGTGACCCTCGCGCGGCTCGCCATCCGCCACGTACAGGGTCTTCTCGTCCGGCGACAGCAGCACCGCGCGCGGGGAGACCGTGTCGAAGGTGATACGCGTGGCGACCCAGGCGCGGCGATCGTTGCGCTCGAGCCGGAGCACCGAGCAGTGCTCGAGGAACGGAAAGATGGCCGGGCCGAACGGAATCGCCGGATGGCGCGGATCGGCGAAATAGATGCGATGCCGCTTGTCGACCACGAGGTCGCTCGGCTGATTGTGATACCCGCCGTCGAGCAGCGCATCGACGGCAACGAGGCGGCCGTCGGGCGTGAACTCGACCAGCCGTCGACCGCCTTCCTGCGCGCCGTAGATCTCGCCGTTCGGCCCGTGGCCGAGACCGTTCACGCGATTGGCATAGCGGCGATATTCGGTCACCTGCCCGGTGTCGTGCGCGAGCCGCAACAGGCGGCCCTCGTCGATGGCGCTAAACAGCACCTGGCCGCTGTCCCACAGCACGCCGCCCGTCGGACCTTGGTACGGACCCGCGACGAGCTCGAATTGCCAGCTCATGCTGCGCTCCCTACCAGACCGGTACGCCGGGGATGTTGAGGCGGGTGCGATAGACGCAGTGGTAGGTCGTCACGTAAAGCGACCGCCAATCGTCGTCGCCCCACGCAATATTTGTGCTGTGGCCGGGGATGCGCAGTCGCCCGAGCAAGGTCCCGTTCTTGTCCATGACGTGGATGCCGCCCGGCCCGGTGCAGTAGACGTTGCCCTCCTGATCGCATTTCATGCCGTCGGCGACGCCCGGCTCGGTGCCGGTGAGCTGGTGGAAGACCCGGCCATCGCGCACGCCGCCGTCCGGATCGACGTCGAAGGCACGGATCTGGCCGAGCCGCGTGTCGTTGACGTAGAGCACCTTCTCGTCGGGGCTGAAGCACAGGCCGTTGGGATAGACCGTGTCCTCGACCACGAGCTTCGCCTCGCCCTGCGGCGTGAGGCGAAAGACCGCCTGGATGTCGAGCTGGCGCTGTAAGTCCTCGCCCACCATGCCGGGGATCACCAGGCCGCCGGCGGAATCGGTCCAGTACACCGTGCCGTCCGACCGCACGACGATGTCGTTCGGGCTGTTGAACTTCTTGCCCTGGTAGCGGGACGCGATGGTGACCAGGGACCCGTCGTGCTCGAGGCGCCAGATCGTCCGTTGCGACCAGCCGGCGACGACGAGGCGGCCTTCGCGATCGAAGGTCATTCCGTTGGCGTGGCTCGACGGATGAATGAGCGCCTTCTTGCCGACGCCCGGCGACCATTCGTAGATCGTGTCGCCGATGATATCGGTCCAGAGGAAGCGCTGCTTGCGCCGGTCCCAGACCGGGCCTTCGCCGAAATAAAGCCCATGCGCGATCTGATCGAGCGGCGGATCGGAGCCGGCAATCCGCTTGAACCCGGGGGCGGCCAAATCGATGTCCACGGCTTGCTCTCGCGGTGATGCTGGGGCTCCGCCGGCCGGAATCGTCATTCCACCTTTACGCCGGTCTCCTTCACGATCCTGGTCCATCCGGCCAGGTCGCGCTTGACGAATTCGCCGAAGTCCTCGGGCGTGCCGCCCTCCGACGTAAATCCGAAGTCGGTCATGCGCTGCTGGATGTCCGGCTGATTGCGCGTCTTGCCGATCTCGGCATTGAGCTTGGCGATGATCGGCCTGGGCGTTGCCGCCGGAACGTGCACGCCGTTCCACGAGCCGAATTCGAGATCCGGAAGGCCCGCTTCGAGGACCGTCGGCACCTCGGGAAGGACGGCGAGGCGTTTGCGGCCGGTCACCGCGAGCGCGCGCACGTCGCCCGATTTCACCTGCGCCGCCGTGGTCGGCACCGCAAAGAAAATCTCGACCTGGCCGCCCATCAAATCGGTGAGCGCGGGACCCGCGCCCTTGTAGATCAAATCGTCGAGCGATTTGACCGGGAGCGAGCGGTTGGCGAGGAGGAGGAACGAGAGCGAACCGATTTGGACCACCGGCTCGAAGTCGCGCAGCAGGTTGAATTGCAGGTCCGGCCGCAGCGCCTGCATGATCGTGTAGGAGCCGGTCGTGAGCAGCATGGTATGGCCGTCGGGCGGGGCCTTTGCCACGTTGCGCGCCGCAACCACGCCGCCGGCCGTGGGCTGGATATCGATGAGCACCTGCTGTCCCCAGGCGGCCGTGAGCTTCTGGCCGAACAGCCGCGCCAGGGCGTCCGGTCCCGGCCCCACCACGAAGAAGATCGGCTTGGTCGGATAGTCTTGCGAGCGCGCGGGGCCGGACACGCCCGAACCGAACATGCATGAGACGAAGAGTGCGGCGAGCGCCAGCCGAAGTGGACGTGTCATGCAATTCCTCCCTTCGCCTGCGCCTCGCCGACCGGCCAGCGGGCGCTTCCTTCAGTGCATTCACGATGCGGCGTCGTGCAAGGAGAACGCCACCACGCATGGCCGGTCGGAGCGGTTGCTCCAGGCGTGATTGGTGCCGCGCTGTACGACGGTATCGCCGGCCTTGAGGTGGACTTCCGCGGTATCGAGCACGAGCGTGATCTCACCTTCCAGCACCAGACAGAAATCGAGCGTTCTGGTCTTCTGCATGTAGGGGTGCGGCGCCCGCGGCGAATAGCTGGATGCGCCCGGTGAGCCCATCGCGGCGAAATAGGCCTGCACCTCCTGGGCGCCGATTTTTCCGCGGAAGCTCGCATCGGGCGGAAACGTCACCACCCGGCAGACCGAGCCGCCGGGCGGCGGTTCGAGCGTGTGCGGCAGATCGATGGGTTCGCGCACCGTCTTGAGGCCGACCGGCGTGCGGTCGGTGACCCAGATGCGCGAGGACGAGAAGCCCGGACGCGCGGGATCGGTGCGCACGTCGGGTGCAGGTCCATCGGCGATGACCTTGGAGCGGTCGTTGTCGTCGACCACGACGATGCGGCGCACGGGTTTTGCTGGCTCGGTCATGGTCTCACTCGTCGAATTTCGCGCCCATCATCACGAAAGCCATCTGGCTGGCGTCGTTCGGATTGGTCCAGGCGTGCCAACTGCCGATCTGCACGACCACGTCGCCGGGCTTGAGCGCGCGCTTGCCGTCGTCGGTGATCAGAATGCGTTCGCCCGACAGCAGAATTCCATAATCGAGCGTCTCGG
>WNGA01009710.1_pt1 | contig 12912 bp, 12 predicted proteins | sample 5400061 | NCBI WGS metagenome assembly WNGA01 (sample SAMN13153366, study PRJNA577476) | soil metagenome | isolation source: 100 cm soil or saprolite under grassland replicate 2 | place: USA:California | collected 2016-06-15
CCTCTTGGTCCAGGTCCACAAGCCGCGCGCATTCCGGGGCAACCTGCTCGATTGGCATACCACACTCCTCCATGCCAGTGGTGAACTGTCCGGCTTTCCCCCTCTACCGAAGGGAGAAGGAACAAGAAGGCGCTCATCACAACCAAGGACGTCGACAATGGGGGTCTATTAGTCGTTAGGCGTTATCACGACCCGGAGGCAACATCTTCTGTACATCGGAGTTATAGCGGAGGAGGCGTCAGAGAGCAACTCTAAAACGGCCTCGTGGTCCTCTGTGCCATGCTCTGGCGCAGCACGCCTGTATGCGCGTCTGCTCATGGCGCGCAACGCCCGCGCTTGCTGCCTGGTACGGGCACCGCGATACTGCCGTGGCGTGTTCTATCCCTACAGCAAAGTGGCCTTTGCCTACTCTTACGAGCGGAGGACTTATGACCCAAGACCGTGGCTCTGCCCAAATCCCAGAACGCACCGGCGCCCTGCGTGGCCTCCGCATCATCGACTTTGGTCACTATATTGCTGGACCGCTAGCTGGCATGCTGCTGGCTGATCAAGGTGCCGAAGTGATCAAGGTGGAAAAACCGCAGGGCGATCCAGCTCCTATCCATCCGGCGTTTGCCACCTGGAATCGTGGCAAGCAGTCCGTCGTGATCGATTTGTACACGCCTGTAAGGTGCAATATTGAGAGACTCCTCTCTCTGGGAGGAGTGATGCATTCCGGGACAAGAATTACCAGAGGGAGGAAGCGGACTACTACGTCCGGGTGATCCAGGCCGACAAGATGATGGCCTGGGAAGGTCTGATCTGGGTACGCGGGAGCCGAGCGAAATGAACCAGAAGCCTTTGTTGCAACTGAAAGAGGCGGTGCTGGAAGGAATGGCGTGCGTAGTATGACTCCAGATTGGATGTTTCAGATTCTGCTGGCTGTGATCGGAATCTTGGGTAGCGGCGCGGTGTGGCATTTCATCTCGAGCAAACAATACCACGTTGCAATTTGGGTTGGCTTTTCCGGGTTTGTCCTGCTGTTTCTGGTCATTGCCCTCTATCTACCTACGCAACGAGTTGCTCAAAGCGGAGGAATTTTCTCCTACCACTGCTGCTCGGGTAAAGTCCTATAATAACCTCGATGCTTCCAATAAGGCCGAATCTGACCAAAGGTCGAAAGCTCAAATGAACAGGCCATCTACGTTCGACAACCCGCAGCTCTGGATTACTTACGCGTGGGAAGACGACACGCAGGGAGACTTGCGATATTTAGTACAGGAGCTAGCAAATGTTGGGGTGACTGCGGTTTACGACAAGGTTGCCCTCGTACCCGGACAGCGTCTTTGGGACCAGATTGGCGAAAAAATCAGCTCTGGTCCATTCCACGGTTGGGCATATCTAGTGACCCCGAAGAGTCTCGCGAGCCAAGCGTGCAAGGAGGAACTAGCATATGCTCTGGACCGTGCACACAGGCGTGCCACGGGTCTCGCCGATACAGCAATGCTATCCAGTAGAAGATATCGGCAAACAGACGTCGCATCGCTACCGTTTCGGGGTCCCGTAGATATAATGGTCCACCTGGGCAGCAAGATCGGGTGGCAAGCGATCCAGTTCTTCATCTGGAATGCGGCGACTGGCTTCGAGAAATCTTTCCAGAAGGGTTGATGGGCTTCGCATGCACGTGCGGCGGGTGGGGGCTCTTGACCAGCATGTCTCTCGCCATGCGCTTGGTCTGAATGCTCGTGCTCCTGCAACTCCTCCAGTGCTTTGGCGATCAGGGCAGGGATAGACTTACCGGTCTCGCGTGACAACGAGGCGAGCATCCCTTTTTGTTCCGGCGTCAGTTCGAACGGTGTCGCTTCCATATGTCTATAATACCAAGGAGACCAACACGGTGCAATGCTGCCCGCGCCAGCAGGCCGCTATGCTCTAGAGGGACGTCATGCCATGGCAACGCTCTTGGCAGATAGTCATAGGCATGGGGGCCTGCCCCTCGTGCATGCATAAAAACCCCCATGCTTAGGGGGTCAGCCTAGACTGCCTCGCAGCCACCAACCCCATACAGGCCGGGATTTCGGGGCTTTGGGGATGCTCGACGTCACGACGTTTCAGGAGCAGTTCCAGGAGATTGCACCCCTGCGGCTCCCAGAGGCCCCGGAGTTCATTAATCAATATGACCTGGAGCGTTTTCTTGCTGCATGGGGAACAGAGCTCAACGCGCAGGTAAAAGCGGCCTTCGGGACGAACACGCTTCTCTTCGAAACCTTGCCAAAGGCATCCGTATCTGGGGTGCGCGTGACGCTGCCGCTGCTCTGGATCGAGCATCAGCTGGACGTCGGGCTCACGATGGAACTTGTACCAGACCAAACACCAGGCCAAGATGTAACCCTGCCCCAGGACCCGCGCCAGTGGGTCTTCTCTCCGGATTTTGGGTGTACGAGGCTTGTAGTCTTCGACACTTTTGTTCGCAAGTGGAATGACCGCACGCTGGACCGAGCACTTGGTCAGCAGCACATCTATGTGCCAAACAATATGGTCCCGGGCGTACGGCTCCTGCTGAGCGACGACTTCTGGTGCCCTGTCCAGTCGATGACAATATCGTACCGCGTGAGCCGGCAGGCGTGGCTCGGAGCCGTCAACCTTGCCAATTGCTCCGGCGAGCTTGATCGATCAGAACATATTCTGCAGATCGAGATGAAGCTGACGCAGGATGACATCCCGATGTCTCGCGACCCCTTCTGGCCTGTCATTCCAGAGCCAGATCAGTATGAGGCAGCTGCCGAGAATCTTCTTATCGTGGAAAGGTGGGACATCGATCCCGACCGTCTCCACTTCGTAGACTTTTGCGTAGAGGCAGACTAATCCTGGGGATTTTTGCCCACTCCCTTGAGGATGTCAGGGCTTGTATCCGTGGCAAGGGGAAATCTATAGGTATGTTACGACACAGCTTCTTATCACGGCCCCTGCCGTCACGCAAGGGCCATGCAGACCATCGGCACCGCACGGGGTTCCCTGTCCTCTCGGATTCCCTCCCCACTTTCGTCCCTTGCTGACCTCCGCAATAGGGGTGCATGATGCGCAGCCGTCCTGCCCACACGGCATAACGATGCGAGAAAGTCCCCTGGCTCGTACATCGCCCTCAGACCGCCGTGCGGAGCATGGGCGCGCCAGCAAATGCGGGCATCACCTCCTGCGCAAAGCGACGCAGGGACGGGAGCCCGCCCGGACTATTGAGCAGCACGTATTCCGCGCCGACGTCGCGCAGCGCCTGAAGCTTGATGGCGATCTCGTCCGGCGTGCCGTAGAGCGTACCACCCTCGACGGCCTCACGCGTATCCTTGAAGTTTGGACGTTGCGCCAGCCGCTGGGTCCGAAGGCGCGCCGCCCTGCGGGTCTCGATCGCCTGCTCATACTCGGCCGTGGTCATGAGCACGTTCATGGAGCGGGTGACCCCGACGCTCATCGGATCAAACGTGCGACCCTGGGCCTCCACCTCGGCCTTGAAGAGGGTAATCCCCTCGCTCACCTGCTCCAGGGAAGCATATTGGCCTAGCAGCAGATTGTAGCCCTGCGCGGCCACTTTTTTGATAGATGCGGGGCTTCCGGCGCCCATCCACACCGGCGGATGGGGCTTCTGGGCTGTTGGGGGCTCCACCACGACGTCCTCAAACTGCCAGTACGTGCCCCGATGCGACCACGGCGTGTCCAAAGTCCAGGCCCTGGTCATGACCTCCACGCATTCGTCGAAGCGGGCCTCCGCCTCCTCCATGGGGACGCAGAACCCGGCAAATTCGTTGTATCTGTATCCCTTGCCGATGCCGAAATCGACCCGGCCGCCTGACAACAAGTCGAGGGTGGCAACCTGCTCGGCCAGCAGCACGGGATTATGCCAGGGGAGCACCAGCACCGCGGTGCCGAGGCGCAACGTCGTGGTACGCGACCCAATCCAGGTCAGCAAGTTCAAGCTCGCAGACACCTGGCCGAAGCCGGTGAAATGGTGCTCGACGAGGAACGTGCTGACATAGCCGAGCGCCTCGGCCTCAATATTACGCTCGACGAATTCCCTGAAGCCTGCACCACTGTCGTCGTCAGGGCCGCCCCGCTTTGCCTGGGCACTGCCAAAGAGTCCAAACTGCATTGTCTCCTCCTCGTTTTTTTGTGTCTGCCGCGTGTGGCTGAAGGACCGCGCATTCTTACCACGCCCCACGGCCCAAGACAAGCACAAACACTGACGTTGTCGCTGCCGTGTTAGCGTATCTTGTCCTCCGGGAATCCCCAGATTACCCTGCCCCTAATCTGCAATTCGACGACCCCGTCGGGGCAATGCCGGCTCACGAGTTCCCGCAACTGCCCGTCAAATTCGCGCGCCGCCTGCGCGTCCATGCGGTCGCGGGAGAGGCCATTGCGGGCGTGGAAGGATTCGACATATGCCTGCACCGATTGTCGAAACGGTACGGGTGCCGTTGTCTTGATTCCAACCTGCTTGAACAGGCCGCGCGCTTCGAGTTCCTGGGTCACAGTGATCATGTTGTAGGGCACAAAATCCTTATTCATCGAGTATGCGTTGATCAAGCCCAACACATCACTCCAAAGCGCCGGCTCCGTCACCACATCCACGACCGCGAGATACCCACCGGGCGTCAGCATGTCATGAAACCGGGGCATCACGGTCTCCCAATGCATCCAGTGGAGACTCGCTGCGGCAACGATGAGCGCATAGGGAGGATGCAGAGGCGCGTGCTCGATGGCACCATGGATCCAACACAGCTTCGGATCATTCCCCCCGAGAAGCGCTTTCCCCGCCTCCATCATGCGCGCTGCGACGTCAACCGCATCGACGCGGTCGACCGCCTGCACCAATGCCCGTGCGATCACGCCCGGACCGCAACCCGCATCTAACACCGTACGGGGTTCCGCGTCAGTGTCGATGAGACTGATGAGGATCTCGAAGATTTCCGGGGGGTAGGGAGGTCGGTACTGATAGGCATGCACGACACTCGCATCCCCAAAAATGCTGGCATACTGGGTTGCAAACTGCTTGTGCTTGGGACGCATAGCCGTCACCTCCACCAAAGCCTGCTGCTTCTCTCTCTCGCCTTAGTAGTAGAGAAGACAAGATTAGCGCGGGAGAGTCTCCATTGTCCAACGCCATCGCTTATGCTCCGCTCAGGTTGAGCGCCATGAACTCTCTTGTTGGCTTAGACATTGCTCTGCTCGTGCGAGCCGTGTAATCGTATCATTGGTAGCAGGGGGCTTACTCCCTCGTATTCCGACTACAAACATGGTATAAACCTCAGGAGGGAGTATCGCAGAAAGTATACCAGGCGACTTTTTGTCGGAGATAACGCTATGCATCCTTGTCGATGGGCCATTTGCCTCTGTGTGGTGATCTTGCACCTGATGGTCCCTGGGTTGCCGAGCACGGCGAAGGCGCAGGCACCAGACGACGACAACGTCAACTTTGTCTGGGCCTTTGAGGCGCTTGTGATGGAAGGAAACGTGACCAAGCAAGTGCCGATCAAAGAGGACATGACGCTCAAAACGGGCGATCAACTCAAGATGTTTGTGGAACTCCGCAAACCGTGTTTTGTGTATGTGATCCATCACGGCGCCCAAGGCGAAATCCAGAGGCTTTTTCCATACGACACGCAGCAATTTACCACGGACTATCAGACGTCGAAAGTCTATAAGATTCCACCAGATGACGCGCGGTTCAGGGTCAATGAGCAAGTGGGGCGTGAGACATTTTACTTATTAGCCTCCGCGCAACGCTTGACGGATTTGGAGAAATTGCTCGAAACCTACGCCGCGGCCCAGCCAGCTGAGCAAGCCCAGGCGGCCACCAACGTTCTGACAGAAATGCGCAATATGATTAAGCAATATCGCTCGTCTGTGCAACCCGGACGCCCGGTGCCTATCGCCGGGAATATGCGGAGGGGTGTCGAAGGTGTGGAGATTAGTGCGCCCAACTTCTACAGCAAGACGTTCACGATTGAGCACCACTAAGACACGGCCATTGTCTAGCATTCTAGTGCTCGTCGGCAGTGCCTGGCTCGTGGCCCATCTCTGTTTCTGGCTCTTACCAAATGTGTTTGAGACCTGGAACGCGCAAACCATAGATCAATTGTTTGTCTTGCGCGACCGGGTTGAACGTCTGCGCCCGCCGTACGATAACACCATTGTCCATGTTGATCTGGACAACAACACCATCCAAGCGATGCAGACGTTTTACCTAGATCGCGGGCATTATGCCCAGGCTGTGCGTAATCTGGCGACGATGGGAGTCGCGGCGCAGGCGTACGATTTTATTTTTGTGGCACGCTCGAAGGACGGCGAAGAAGATCAGGCATTCATTGACGCAACGCAAGCCGCCGGCCAGGTCTATTTTGGCCTGGCTCTGACTTTGGGCAAAGGGAGCCAGATGGCACGTCAACAGCCCAGGCGTGCGGAAGACCGGCAGTATGTGGAGCGCACGGCCTGGTCACTTACTGTACAGGGCGACCCCAGCACCCTGTATGCTGGCACAGAGCCGGTGAACACGTTCCACGACCTCGCGCTGGCAGCGCGTGGATTAGGCTATCTCAGCTCCACCTCTGACCGCGATGGCGTGCTCCGTCGTTTGCCCCTGGTGGTACGCTATGGCGACGCGTTCTACCCCAGCCTGGCTTTCCGCGTCATCTGTGACTATCTCCGGGTGTCGCCCACCAACATCCGCATCACCCCAGGACGCCATATTATCTTACGTGGGGCCCAGCGCCGTGGGGCTGCTTTCCCCCACGATATCGTTATTCCCATTGATCGCCGTGGCAACATGGTGATCAATTACATTGGCCCCTGGGAGCGTCTCGAACACTACCCGTTAGAGCGCATCGTGTCTGCCTCGACAGAACGTGTCGAGCTGGAAATCTTGGGGGAGGAGTTAGCTGGCAAGATTGTGGTCGTGGGCGACGTCTCGACGGGCAGCTCGGACGTGGGCGCCATCCCGCTCGATGCTAATTTCCCCTTGAGCGGTTTGCATACGAATGTGATGCACACCATCTTAACGGAAAATTTTCTCCGCGAACTGTCCGAGCCTGAGATGCTCGGCATCGAGGTGCTGCTTCTCGGCGTGCTGTGCGTGCTCGCGTGTCGGTGCACCTCGCTCACCTTCGCGTTCGGTACGCTTGAGTGCGCTCTCGGCTATGTGGGCCTGGTGGTCCTTGGATTCCTCTACGGCCACGTGATCGCAAATCTGGTGCGTCCCCTCATGATGCTGACCTTTGCCACGGTGGCGCTCGGCGTGCAGCGCTACGTGACAGAAGAAAAAGCTCGCCTCGAAGGGTTGCGCCAGCGCGATTTTATACGCGACACGTTCGGTCGCTATCTCAGCCCGGACGTGGTAGAAGAGCTCCTCGGCTCGCCAAAGGGTTTACAGATGGGGGGAAAGCTGCAGGAAATCACGCTGCTGGTGTCAGACTTGCGTGGCTTTACCTCCCTGGCAGCGCGCTTGTCGCCGCCTGAGGTTATTGCCATCCTCAATCGCTACTTCGAGCGAATGATTGACATTATTGCTCGCTATCGGGGCACCGTAGACGAGCTGCAGGGAGACGGCATCCTGACCTTTTTTGGCGCTCCCTTGGCAGCTCCTGACGACCCCGAGCGCGCCGTGGCGTGTGCGCTCGCGATGCAACTGGCACTGCTGGAATTCAATAGTGAGCAGCGCCAGCTCCAGTTGCCTGAGCTGGCCATGGGTATTGGGATCAATACTGGCGAACTGATTGTTGGCAACATCGGCTCCTTGAAACGCTCCAAATACGGTGCCGTGGGGAGTGCTATCAACACTGCCTATCGTATCGAGTCGCATACGGTTGGGGGGCAAATTTTTCTCAGCCCCAGCACCTACGAACGCGTGCACGCGCTGGTGCAGATGCGCAGTACCCTGCAAGTGCAGTTCAAAGGTCTCGACCAGCCGGTGACGCTGTACGAGATCAGCGGCATAGGTGCACCCTATCACCTGGCACTGCCAGAAAAACCCGCAGACGTCCTCGTGGCACTGGCGTCCCCTCTGCCCATAGTCTGTTTTCTCGTTGAAGGCAAAATGATCTCGGAAACAGCCATGCCTGGCGTCTTGCTCGGCCTTGCCGGTGTGCATAACGCCGAGGCCACGGTCGCGGGGCAGGTCGCGACCTATAGCAACATCAAGCTGAGGCTGGAACCACCCGGGAGTCCACCACTGACCGACGTGTATGCCAAGGTCGTCGCCAGCGCGTCCCTAGACACCAAGGGCGTATGCATGCGTCTGGAATTCACCGCGCTCCCCGAAGACGCCAGAGCGTTTCTGGTCAAGGTGGGGCAGAGGCCATCCGAGATCTGAGCACGCTACGCTTATAGACTTCAACACCCTGGCGGAGGGACTGCAGCAGGAGGCGGGGCAACAGGCTGGGTCGCCTGCGGAAGCACAGCCCGGTGCGTGCAGAGCGCGTAGGCAAGGAGCCCGAGTCCATTCCAGAAGAGATTGTGCAAGCGCATGGTCAGGGCAAAGGCGACGCTATGCCCGTCGTCCACGCCGAGGAATGACAGGGTCTTGAAGCGGCTCATCTCGAGTGTCCCAAGACTCCCTGGCACAAAGAAAAACATCTGCTCTAAGGCGGCGACGGCAATCGCTACCATGATCGCCTGTGCAAAGCTCGGTGCCTGCTCGCCGAGCAGCAGGCGCAGCAGAATATAGGTCTGGATTCCATCAAACACAAAGGCCAGGAAATGCAGCAGCCACGACAGCCCAAAGCGCCACGGATGGGCCGTATAGTAGGCGACCAGGTGCGCATCCAGGGGGGCCAGACGCTGGCTGAGCTGGTGGAGTCTGGCCTGTCCGATGTTGAGGCAACCGAGTCCACGCACGAGTTTGGACAATAGGCCGTAGCGTTGAAACGCCACGAAGCCTACCAAGCCCAGCAGAATCAGCCCCATACTCAGACGCACACCCCGCTGCACGCCGACGGGCAGCGGCAGATGCCCCGTCAAGAACAAGGTGCCGAGCGTGAGATAACCCATCTGCGCCAGCGCCATACTGGCTTTGTCAATGAGCACTGTAGCCACAGCCTGGGCTTTGGGGAGCGCTGAGGTGAGGAACATGACCTTCACGACTTCCCCCCCGAGGTCTGCTGTGGGTGTGACTCGGTTGATAGCGTTCCCAGCCATGCGGACGAGACACAGTTGCCAGAGCCGTAAGCGTAGTTGGTGGCGCTGAAAGCACGCCGCCCAGCCGACCGTATGGAGGAGCAGGGAAATGCTGTCGAGCAGCAGGAAGGGCACAACCCAGGGGCCCAGGGCCTGGAAGCTGACACGGAGACCCGCCAGTCCCACCTGCCAAAGCATCCCGCCGAGCAGCGCGAGACCGCCAAGGAATACCAGGCCACCCATGATCCTGGAGAGCGGCATGGAACCGGGCCCAAAGACCTGCCTCATGCCAGCTCCCGGTAGACCGCCAGGGTAGCCTGTGCACAGTTACTCCAGCTAAAGCAGGCTAGACGCTTGTAGCCTTCGGCAATGAGCCTGGCGCGCAACGCTTCGTCCTGATCGAGGGTCACCAAGGCCTCGGCAATGGCACGGGAATCCGCGGGACTCACCAGGAGCGCAGCTGGGCCGGCCACTTCAGGCATGGAGCTGAGGTTGGAAGTGACGATGGGTGTCCCAGTCGCCATGGCCTCGATCAGCGGCAAACCGAACCCTTCATAGTAAGAGGGGTGCAAGAGTATACGCGCGGCGTTATACAAGGCATTGAGGACTGCAGGAGTCACGTAGGGCACCGTCAGCACTTGCGCCTGGGCCTGCGGGCTCTGCAGCAACGCCTGGAGTGCTTTATCCTGACCCCAGGAGCGACGCACCAGGATCATGCGGTACTCAGGCCGAGCGCCGAACGCTTCCAGGAAGCCACGCACGGCGTTGAGATGATTTTTGTACGGTGTCCCCTGCCCGACCGTGAAGACAAAGGGGGTGCCCGGGGCGATGAGGTGGGCCAGCATGCGGTACGCCGCTGCCTTCTCCATAGGATAAATCCGACTCCGGTCGATCCCGTTGTACATCACGCGAATCTTCGACGCATGCCAGGGCGCATATTCCAGTATCGCATGCCGGGTGGCCTGCGATACCGTCAGGATACGGCTTGCCTCATTCATCGCCGATTCGAGACTGAGGCGATAAAACGCCCCGACGAAGAGACGAAAGAACGGATTGTGGGAGTTGTAGCGCGGGTTAACAATCCAGTTGAGATCGTGGATGGTAGAGACCAGCGGGCGGCGGAGTCCCCGCGGTGCCACATCGAATGGTGAGTGGAAGACATCGAAGGTCTGCCGGCGGAGAAATGGACCTAAAGCGAACTGTGTGAGAGGGGACAGCGGCGGGAAAGGGAAGAGCACCTCTTGTATGCGGGGATCCTGCAGCTGTTGCTGCTTGCGCGTGGCATTGTGTACAACCAGGAGCTCAATGTCCTTATCCGCATCCAACAGTGCTTTTATGAGGTTCAGCGTGTAATTTCCTATGCCACTATCATTGCCCGTAGCTTTCCGCGCATCAAGGCCAATCCGCATCATAGCTCCTTACTTACGCATTCAGGAATCCCTTGGGGCCCATCAGGTGACGATAGCCATCCCGGTGCCACGCGTCAAGTTCCTTGGCACGCAAGATTGGAAACGGATGCGTGCGGTACAGCGTGAGCAAACCTTTATATGCTTTGCTCAATAAAAACTCGTCGGTATCTTCGTAGGCACGAATTTGTTGCAAGAATTCCGTGCGGTCCATCTCCGCGTAGAGCCGACTCGCACCACCAGCTAACTTCATGAAGACATGGAGGCACGGATCAAGCTCTTGCACACACAGCAAGCCGGCTCGATCCGATGTCAGTTCTGCCTTGCGATACCAGTCGTGCAGGGCGGCCACCAGACCCTGGCTCAGCAGCGCGCCAAGGCCCAAAGTCGCCTGGCCGATGAGGCTCATGATAGTCGAGATGTTCCGTGCCATGATCGTATACAACACATGATCGGCCTTGATGTGCCCTAGTTCATGGGCGATAACGAAAAAACATTCTTCGTCGTCCAACATATCTACCAGTCCTGAGGTGAGGACCACGAACGGGCGCGTGTGACCGTACGTATAGGCGTTCGGCACCGGATCGAGCATGACGTACAATTCAGGCTCTTCCAGACCGAGGATCTGGCAGCCCCAGCCGAGACTGCGGTGCAGGCGTGCAAACATGCGCCCTGTGACCCGGACGCTAGCGGCAATATTTTCCAGATAGAACACGCGTTCCAAGCCGTATTCCATGATCTTGGCAATGACCATGTCGAGCCCGGGCACCGCCTGCAGCGCCGCGGTGGCGGCGACGTCGTGCGGATGCTGAAAATCCTTCGCCTCCAGGTGTGGAAAGGTCCGCAGTTTGCGCTTCTTCGTTTCACTCATGCGGTTGACTCCTTGCCACGGTTATTTGTCGGTTGTCAGGGGAGGACCACTCCAACGTTCATATATCGCAAAAGCAGGGACAGCTTTGCGTGTGAGCTTGGTGAGCTGCACGACCGGTTTGCCAAGCGGCATCACGGCGCACACAGCCAGGTGGGATGGCAGGCCCAAGAGCTCTTGTATCTTGGGTTCCTGAGCCACCGTCAACGTGGTAATGGTGCCGCCATACCCTTCATGCCGAGCGGCCAGCAAAATGTTCCACACAAAGGGATAGATCGACGCGCCGCTGATCACCCCAACGCGCTCTAAATATTGGTCCGTGGCGGCCACCACCTTGAGATCGACACAAACCACGAGCACCACAGCCGCGCGCAGCAACGGCTCGGTTAATCGTGCTGGCGCTGGCGTCCGCGCGATCGTCGCCTCATCTACCTGCGTGGGATCGATACTATTCCATGGACTCTCACCTGCACGCTGTTGGGCGGTATAGCGCTTGGCAGCTGGTACCGTCAAGGTAGCCAGGGCTTCCCGCGTAGTACGGTCACGGACGATGATCACATACCACCCCTGACGATTGCCGCCACTTGGCGCAAAGCGTGCGTTCTCCAGGATTTTGAAGAGAGTGGCGTCGGGCAAGGGGGCGTCCGTGAATTCCCGCACCGCAAAAGTCGTGCGCATGACATCGTACAGTTCCATGAACAATCCTCTCTGGCCGATGAACGACTCATAAAATACGCGCATGAGAGCATGGCAACCTGGCGGGGACTTGTCAACCGCATCGTCCATACTCATGCGCGCCTGATCGCCCGCCAATCTTCTCTGACTTGCACTCCTCACGCCTTTCCCGTATTTTCTCAGCATGACTGAGGGAGAGAGAGCGGTGATCGTACGCAAACGGTTGCGCATCATGGGACGAGTACAGGGGGTTGGCTTTCGTGCCTCTACAGTCGCGGCAGCGCGCGCGCTGGGGCTCAGTGGATGGGTGGCCAATCGGGCCGACGACAGCGTCGAGACAGTTGCCGAAGGGGACGATACAGCGGTTGCAGCGTTCATCAGCTGGTGCCATTATGGGCCACCGGCAGCGCGTGTTGACTCCATCGAAGTGAGCGATGAACCGGTCCACAGCACGTTGCCAGAGCCATTTACGATCCGCTAAGCGGCCTTTTTACCAGGGCTGCAGACTCCCTCACCCTCACTCTCTCCCCCAGGGAGAGCAGAAAGGAGCCAACACGCCACAATGCAACTCTACTATGATGTCCACGATGGTACTGGGCCTTACATGCTGATGGTCCATGGCTTCCTGTCGAGTCGTGCGCAATGGGGACCAAACCTGACGGCGCTGGCCCGCGTGACACGGCCAGTAGTGCTTGAATTGTGGGGCCATGGCCGCTCCCCTGCCCCCGCAGATCCGCCACTCTATCATCCCGATGCGTATATCGAGGCCTTTGACCAACTCCGTACACAGCTCGGGGTCGAGCGCTGGTTTCTCTGTGGACAATC